>Ga0247727_10002384_pt1 | contig 43173 bp, 40 predicted proteins | sample WisWelCaveWW1625_FD_202498 | JGI IMG/M metagenome (GOLD analysis project Ga0247727, IMG submission 202498) | Biofilm microbial communities from Wishing Well Cave, Virginia, United States - WW16-25 | ecosystem: Environmental > Aquatic > Deep subsurface > Groundwater > Cave microbial mat | place...
GTTGCCTTCATGGTGAGCGGAGTCGAACCATGAAGCTTCACCCTTCGACTTCGCTCAGGGTGAAGAAACCCTACCACCTATTTTCGAAATGGTGTACTTAGTAAGCGTGAAACGTAAATCAACCAAATCCATTTCGAAAAAAATTATCGAATCAAACCACACAGGAGGAAACCTTGCAATTTAATCGAAGCCTTAGAATCGCGAGCTGTTTGCTGATCATCAGCCTTGGCTGCGCGCATTCGATCTCGCAACAGACGCAGCGCCCACGCCGGCTGCCCAATGATATAAAATGGGTCACACAGTCGATCGAGTTTTCCGCGCTGTGTACGCAAGTCTATCGCAACGCCTGGGACGTGGTGAAAGTCGCCGCCCAAAACCAAACTGGCAACTGGGTGGTGGTTTTCGATATCGACGAAACCGTGCTCGATAATTCCGGCTACGCGTTGGAGCGCGCCGCCGTCGATTCCGGCTTCACCGAGGCCTCGTGGGCGAAGTGGGTGTTCCGCAAAGAAGCCACGCCGATTCCCGGCGCAAAGGCCTTCATCGATAGCGTTCGCACTCTGCCACGCGTGCACGTCGCGTACATCACCGACCGACTTTTCGCTCATGAACAAGCCACCATCGAAAATTTGCAGAAGGCCGGATTATTCAAAGCAAGCGATATCATGCTCACTAAAATCAGCAAAGAAGATCAAAAGCAAGATCGGCGAAATTGTTTGGAAGGCGGAACCGGCCGCTGCGAGGCATCCGGGCCGCTGGTGATTCTCGCGCTCTTTGGCGACAACATCCGCGACTTCATCCCAATGCGCGGCAAAGAAACCGCGGAAATCTATCGCGCGGTGACACTCGCCGAGGATGGGCGCTGGGGCAAGAAATTTTTCATACTGCCGAATCCGACTTATGGATCGTGGGAAAGGGAGTATCAATGAAAGCTCAGAGCTGTCAGCGGTCAGCTTTCAGCTTATTTGACTTTGGGCGAGACGCATGTTATATTTCCCAAAAAGAGATTTGAAAAAATGGACGAGCGCGCTAATTTAACTTTCTACAAATTCTCCGCCGCCGGCAACGATTTCATTTTAATCGATAACCGCGAGCGAATCTTCAGCGCTGATGACGTGGAATTTTTCCGCCAGATTTGCCAGCGCCGGGTTTCCGTGGGCGCGGATGGCGTACTGCTCATCGAGCCTTCCGATGAGTTCGATTTCTCGCTGCGCTATTTCAACGCCGATGGTTCCGCCGCCGAATGCGGCAACGGCGCTCGCAGCGCGGCGTATTTTGCTGCCAGAAACAAGATCGCAAACAAAAAAATGAATTTCCGTTTCGACGACGCGATCTACGAAGCCGAGGTTTTCGACACACTGGTGAAATTGAAACTCCCTCCTCCGCGCGACTGGCGCGACGCGAACGGAATTTTAGAAGAAAACTTTTTGGAAGAAGGCGGATTCATCAACACCGGCGTGCCGCACTTTGTGCTGTTCGGCGGAGAAATCAAACAGTTGGATGTTCACGGGTTGGGACAAAAGTATCGCCATCATCCGCAGTTCCAACCTACGGGTACCAACGTCGACTTCGTGGAAGTCCTCTCCCCTTCTCAGATCAAAGTGCGAACTTACGAAAGGGGCGTGGAGAAAGAGACGCTTTCGTGTGGCACCGGCTGCGTGGCTTCGGCGGTGGTGGCCCATCGCAAAAAGGGGACGCGCTTCGCGACTGAAGTCGTAACCGCCGGAGGAATTCTGCGGGTGTCGCAAGATGGGGATAACGGTCCCGCGTACCTCGAAGGCGAAGTCAAGCTGGTTTATGAAGGCAAATTAATCACGCCGTAAAAGGGCGGCCGATTGGTTGTCGTTCCCGCGTGTTTTTAGCGGGAACCCATTTGCAGGAGGATGGATGCCGACAAACTTGTGCCCGCATGTTTTTGGCGGGTAAGCATTCGGGCATGACAAGAAAACTGGCTTTTAGACTGCATGTCATTCAAGGCACGCAAAACAACGACGTGTGCGTTACAGGATAAAATTGGAAACCCAAAACAAGATTTTTACCATCGGGCATTCCACCCACTCCATTGAAAAACTTTTGAGCCTGCTGCAGATGTACGAAATCAAATGTCTGATCGATATCCGCCGGCTTCCAGCGTCCCGAAGACATCCGCAATTTACGAAAGAAAATTTAGCGCAAAGTTTAACCCAAGCCGGCATCGCCTATCTCTGGCTGGGTGATCGATTGGGCGGATTTCGTGACGGCGGCTACGATACTTACATCGCAACCGATCCGTTTCGAAGCGGTTTAACAGAATTGAAATCGCTGGGCAGTCGACAAGCGACCGCGTTCATGTGCGCCGAATCGCTTTATTCAAGTTGCCATCGCCGCTTCGTCGCGGATGAATTGATGCGACAAAATTGGCGGGTGCTGCACATCCTGCCCGATGGCAAAATTCATCAACACCAGGCGAGCCTGCTATGAACAAAATCATCATCGACGGCTACAACATGGTTCACCTCGTGCCGGAACTGCGACAGTTTTTGGACGAAAGCTTGGAACGGGCGCGGGATGAGTTGATTCGCAAACTCAAATTGTATTTGCTGAATAAGAAAATCGTCATCGCCGTTGTGTTCGACGGCAACCATCCGGCGGGCGGTCAGCCCGTCGAGCGAAATCGCAATCTCGAAATCAAGTTCTCGAACTACCCGTTCAAGGCCGATCCACTCATAAAAAAACTGATCCAAAAAGAGAAGCACAAAGGCGCGCTGACCATCGTCACTAACGATTCCGATATCGCTGCCTTCGCAAAGGCCGAACACGCCGCAGTCATTTCGCCGGAAGAATTTTGGTTGAGATTGACCAAACGCCAGCAACAAAATGGCATCTTTGATAAATTCGACCGCGAGCTTTCTGACGAGGAGCTGGCGGAATGGAAGGAAATTTTCGGAGTCAAATAATCCGTAGGGGCACGGCGCGCTGTGCCCCTACGACTATGACAACGGGTTCAACATGGCCACCAACTCAACCTTCGACGAAAAACTCCTGCGACGCCGCAAAGCGCTCGTCACCGGCATGGTGATTTTGACGGTGCTGGTGCTGTTCGCCGTTATTTTCGGTGCGTGGAATTTCCTGCAAAGAATGGAAATCTATCTCGAAGAGGAATTGGGCCGGCGGCTGCTCTCCGTCGCCACGCTCACCGCGAAGATTATCGAGTCCACGGATTTTCCTTTTTTCGTGGAATCGGAGCGCTACACGTTGATTCTGCCTTCGCTGCGCGATGTGCTTAACGGCGTTCACGGTGACAACCAATTGCAGGGCGTCTATCTCGTAGATGAAAACTATAAAGTTTTTGCCAGCAGCCGCAATATTTTTCCATTTGGCGAACGGCTCACATTCTTGGAAGAAGACAGTCTGACCGTGGCGCAAGCCGCGGCTGGCATACCGGCGGTTGCGCCCCTGCAATTGTTAGCGGGCAATCGCTTCAAAAGCGCCTACGCGCCAGTGTTCGGGCCGCTACGCGATGTTGTTGCCATTGTGGTTGTGCAGGCCAGCGCGGATTTCTTTGATCTGCTGCGATTGTTTCAGAGAGGGCTAATCGTTGGCGGCGTGGTCGGCATTGCACTGGCGGGACTGCTGTCCGCGTTTCTATTTTGGGCAATTGCGTTGCTGGTGAAAACCCACGAGTCGCTGCGACAAAGCGAACGGCTGGCGGCGATGGGACAAATGGCAGCGACGGTGGCGCACGAAATTCGCAATCCGCTCGGAATTATCAAAAGCACGGCGGACGTGCTGAACTCGAAGTACAATTCCGAAGAGCAGCCCGACGAGTTGTTTGATTTCATCCCCAGCGAAGTGCGGCGGCTTAATCGACTGGTCAGCGATTTTTTAACCTTTGCCCGTGACCGGGAAATCCAGCCGCTCGCCAACGATTTGCTCAACACCGTGAAGAAGAGTTTGAGTTCACTGGAGGATGAAATGCGCCACGCCAACATCAAACTGGAAACCGAGTTCGACAAGTTGCCACCGGTGCAGCACGATGAAGACGCGGTGAACCAAGTGCTGCTGAATTTGACCCTCAACGGCATTCAAGCCATGAATGGCGGCGGCGAGATGTCGGTGCGAGTGAAACAGGAATCTCGCAAAGGTCGGCTGCTGACACGGGTGGAAGTGCAGGACAGCGGCTGCGGCATCGATGCCGATCTCGAGAAAATCTTCGAGCCGTTTTACACCACCAAAACTTCCGGCAGCGGACTGGGACTCGCCATCTGCAGACGGCTGGTGGAAAAACATGGCGGCTGGATTGAAGTGGAAAGCGAAAAAGGTCGAGGGACGACGATGAGGGTGTTTTTGCCGGCAAACTAAGGGCAGAACATGTTGCGAGTTTATATAGATACTTCTGTAGTAGGCGGCTGTTTTGATGACGAATTCAGTGATGAAAGTCGTACTCTCATTGATATGGCAAAATCCGGTGAGCTGATTTTACTAATCTCGAACATACTCGTTGATGAGTTGACGCAAGCGCCTGAAAAAGTACAGCAAGTGGTTACCGATTTGCCGCCAGACGCGATTGAAATATTGGAAGAAAACAGTGACTCACATGTACTGCGAGATCTTTATCTTCAAGCAGGTGTTGTGGGCGTCACCCATTTCAACGATGCCCATCACGTAGCCATAGCTACCGTTTCAAATGCAGATATGATCGTGAGTTGGAACTTTAAACATATCGTGCATTACGACAAGATACGTCGCTTCAATGAAGTGAATCAGAAGGCAGGTTATAACGAAATAAAAATCTTTAGTCCTTTGGAGGTTATCTAAATGAAAAAGCAAAAGCGAAACGATTGCGTTGAATTAAAAAACAAGATTCAGGAATCGTTATATAATCAGTATCGAAACTTGAGTGATGAAGAACGGCGGCATCGCATCAACCAAAAGTTGGAAACGTCGGATTCGCCGATTGCTATCTTCTGGCGTCAGAATGTTTTACACGTGGCGGACAAAAAGTCTGAATACAAAACCAAAGGTAAAAGAAAGGTATAACCAAAAACGGGTTGGTTTTAGCCATCTGCAAACGGCTCTTGGAAAAACACGGCGGCTGGATGGAGGTGGAAAGCGAAAAAGGCCGGGGGGACGACGATACGGGTGTTTTTTTGGGTTTTTGCCGATATGAGATTTGCTCTTAAGTTATAGTAATTTCCTAACCAATCCAAAAAGCTATACATTTTAAAAAACTTTCGATAGTATGGTTAATAAAACAGGAGAAGGAGTATGAAAGATATGGATGGATTAAAACAAAACGAGCAAAGAAATGATAGGATTACCAATTATATTATTACAGTCTATCTTGGCTCGATCATCACAATTGCTATAATCTTACTCAACGAAATAGCTGCGAGATCGCTGCAAGACATACTAATGATAAAAAAACTGAGCTTGTTTCTCATTCTAGTGCTTCTTTCGATCCAAAGTCTAAATTTTTATTTTAGATTTATTGTAAAGATACAAGACAGCGACTTCGGAAAACGCCTTTCTGTGGCATTGAGTGTCGTCATGTTGTTACTTACCGCAATAGCAATATTTTTTCCGACTTTTTTGCTGATTGGGATAGGTGTTTTTTTATTTGGTGGAAGGCATGGCAATTACAACGTCACATTAAAATAAATAGTATAGGGAACATTACACAAAAATACTTGCATAGGATGACCATCGCTTATGGTGTGCTCTTTGTTGTTACATTAGGGATAGGCCTTATTGCTGATGTTTGGGGATTTCAGACAATCCATTGGTTTAACTCCGATCCCCATTATAACCTGATTATTGATGAGCTTAGGACTTCAGGGATCGAAAATTCCAGCAGGCAAGCTATAATCCGGCGATTGAATATACTCAGATCTATGCTCGATTCCACAAATATCGCGGTCAGTAGCATTACTCATGTCACATTTTATTTCGTTTTGGTTCTCGTTCTTTATGGTGCATATAGAGCTGTTGTGGTGCGGGGTATAACCTTAGATGAAGTTGTTGCGGAATTACGAACATACTATTCAGCTCGGCTTTTCGAGGATGAGCCGCCGAGCGGCGGTGGTTCTACTCTACTGATGTTATTCGCGCTTGTTGTTATAGCTCGACCCTTTATGTCAATGATTGCGGGGTTGGTGACACTGGCTGTCTATTTAGCGACCGTTTCGATGCTACTAGTGCCAAATATGATACTATTGTTTTTAACGGTTTTTTTAACATCAGCATACGGGTTTGTGCTAAACGATTACGTCGATATCGAAAAGGATAAAATAAACCATCCACAACGAGTTTTACCCAAAGGTTTGCTATTACCATCTACTGCTTTAAGATTTGCAATAGCAACTGGTGTATTTTCTCTGTTGTTTTCAGCAAATTTTTCTTTGAATGTCTTTCTCTTGAATGTGTTGACTCTTTTTCTTTTGAGCATCTATTCCTTCATAAATAATCGAAATGGGATTCTAGCCAATGTAATAACCGCCACAAATAGTGCTTTCGTTTTAGTTATTGGAATGTTGGCGGGTCAATATAATGGATTAATACTTTGGTTATCGCTCGCAACCTTCTTGCTTATTCTTGGACGCGAGGTCATTTTAGACATTAGAGACATAGTGAGCGACCGGGCAATTTCAAAAAGTTCCATTCCTATACACTTCGGCATTAAAAAATCAATCATAATTGCATCATTTTCGTTCTTGTTGAGTTCCGTAATTACCATTCTCTCTTCGATGTTCTTTGAGGGCATGTGGCCAAAGATTCTGGTCAGTGGTGGCTTTAATATCATACTTTGGGTGTCTTTTGTTTATTACATGATTTTCCAAAATGAGCGGAGTCTGAATACATTTTTGCTCTCTACAAGGCTAGCCTTCCTGCTTTTCCCGCTAGCTATTATACTACAGAGGCAGCTTCCATTTTAAAAACGCAATATGAGCAAAGAAATTCAGAAATCAAAATAGGAATGAATCAAATATCCCCAACACACCATCCTCATCATCGACGATGAACCCAAGATGTGCAAAGTGCTAAAATTCACGCTTCCCCGCACAATCCGAGTTTAATCAAAAATCTTAATCGGAGAAAATGAAAAATGAAAAGACAAAATCTCCTTTCGCGAATCACCGTGAATCCCGATGTGTTGGTGGGAAAGCCAACCATTCGTGGGCTGCGTATTTCAGTGGCCCAAATTCTCACGGCGCTATCAAATAATGTTCCGATTTCAGATTTATTGAAAGATTATCCTGAGCTGGAGCCTGAGGACATTCAAGCGGCTTTGGTTTATGCAGAAAATCAAACTCTGAGAATTCGCTAAAAAGGGAAACGTTCACCATGCCCCAAAACACCATCCTCATCATCGACGATGAACCCAAAATGTGCAAAGTGCTGAAATTCGCGCTGGAGCCGGACGGCTACACCGTTTCCACCGCAGAGAGCGCAGAACAGGGTCTCGAGGTTTTCACCAAAAACGCGTTCGACCTCGTCATCACCGATCTCAAAATGCCCGGCAAAGATGGGCTGCACGTTTTGGGCACGGTCAAAAAGCTGCGTCCGGAAACCGAGGTGATCATGATGACTGCCTACGCCACCGCGCAGAACGCCGTCGAGGCGATGAAGAAGGGCGCATACGATTACATCATCAAACCGTTTGAGATGGATGAGCTGAAACTCAAAGTGCGGCACATCATGGAGAAGCGCAAATTGGTGGAGGAAAATGTTCATCTCAAAAAGGAGCTGAAGAATCGCTACTCCCTCGAAAACATGGTTGGACAAAGCGGCATCATGCAAGAGGTGTATAAGTTGGTGGAGAAAGTCGCGCGCGCCGATGCCACGGTTTTGATCCGCGGGGAAAGCGGCACGGGCAAAGAGTTGGTGGCGCAGGCGATACACCACTTGAGTCCGCGCGCTGAGGATCCGTTCATTGCGGTGAACTGCGCGGCGCTGCCGGACAATCTGTTGGAGAGCGAGCTCTTCGGCCACGAAAAAGGCGCGTTCACCGGCGCGGACAAAATGAAGCCCGGCCGCTTCGAGTTGGCTGCCGCCGGCTCTATTTTTTTGGACGAAATCGGCGACATTTCCCCTTCCACACAAATCAAGTTGCTGCGGGTACTGCAAAGCAAAACCATCGAACGGCTCGGCGGCGTCAAAACCATCGACGTGAAGGCGCGCACCATTTGCGCCACCAATCGCCATCTCGAAGACGCGCTCAAAGAGCGAACCTTTCGGGAGGATCTTTATTACCGCATCAATGTGTTTCCCATCACCCTCCCTCCGCTGCGCGATCACAAAGAAGACATCCCGGATTTGGCCGCCCACTTCCTCAAAAAATTCGGCAGTGACGGCGCGGCCATTGACGGCAAGGCGCTGAACCTGCTGATGAAATACCACTGGCCAGGGAACGTCCGCGAACTCGAAAACACCATCGAACGCGCGCTAATTCTCTCCGGCAGCGGCGAGATTCGCGAGCAGGATATACCGCCGCATGTTCGCAGTCTGCCTTCGGCATCGGCGGGAAGCAACGCCATTGAAATTCCCAAAGAGGGACTTTCTCTGGAAGACGTCGAAAAGAACCTGATCCGCGAGGCCATCAACAAAGCCGACGGCAACAAAAGCAAAGCCGCCAAACTGTTAGGCATCACCCGCCGCAAGCTCTATTCGATGATGGAACGGTTGGGATTGGGCCTCTGAAGCAAACTATGAATTTAAATTTTGGATAAATGACTTGGCCGAGACCGTACACCACTATGTGTACGTACACGGCCATTTCCTCGCTTGCTTAAATTCTCGATTAAAGAACTCTTCTTCCTTAAGCAGTTGATTTTCAAACTCTAAACTCGCATTCTAAGTTCTGCAACTGATCCCTGGCACTGGCTTTGCCTGTTAGCGAGAAGCCAATACCGGTATTCTTGGAATCCAAATATGTTCAAACTTGCCGTTAAAATTTCTCTCCTGCTCATCAGCCTCAGTCTCATTGGCGTTTCGACTGCCATCGCGCAAAATACTACCATCGGCGAATTGCGCAATATGCTCGCGCGGTTCGATACCGAGCTGGAAAAAGCGCGCGAGTTGATTCGCTCGTTCGATAACCGCCAGGCCCAGGCTCTGCTTATGGAGGCAGAGAATCTCCGCAATCAAGCCGCAGAAATTATTAACAAACAAAATCCCCGGCCAGCGGAATTAGTGGAAGCCGGATTGAAGCTGCGCGCCGCCAGTGCAAAACTGGCGCAAGCGGTCAAACTTGCGCTAGACGGAACCATCAAAAGATGGCGCAGCAAATTGGAGCAATTGCTGCAACGAGCCGATCAGGAAGTAATCAGCACCAATCACCAGGAAGCGATTCGCCTGCTGCAATTGGCCAAGCAAAACCGTGAAGCCGCGGAACAGGCTTTAGTAAACGGCAATGGTTTTAAAGCGCTCGAACACCTGCGCGTCGCCGTCAACCTCGTGGAGCAGGCGCTGGATATGTCTTCCCGTAACAAAGTGGACGCCTTTGTGGAAGAGCGGCGTCGGTTTGAAATGCTGCGCGAACGCGCCCGAGAGGTTGTGGAAAAAAGCTCGGACCCGCGCGCCCGGATCATTTTCAACCAGGCCAACAAGATGGCAGAATCCGCGTTACAGGCGGAGCAAAATCGTAACGCGCAGCTTTCCAGAAAATTTTACAACCAGGCGATTCTGCTGCTGCTGCGGGCAATGGACCTCGCTAAAGGGCAAACACCGGACACCGTGAACCAGGTGAGCGCGGCGATTTATCGACTGCGTGAGCTGATTGATAGCTCGAAAAATCTCCTGCAAAACGCGCCAGCGCGGGTCCACCTGATTTTGGAACGGGCGCAGCGCTTTGCCACGGAGGCCGAGTTGGCAGCCAAAGAAGGGCGCAGTCACGAAGCTCTTTGGAAAATCGAACTGGCGGAAAACCTGGTGAATCGCGCCCGCCGGATGCCGGACAGCCTCGGCGGCAAAAAATTCGCCAGCCGCATTGCAGAGGAAATCGAAAACACCAAATTGGATATTGCGGAAGTCCGCAGTGATCTGGCGCTCGAACCCTCGCCCGACGCTGAAATTCTCATCAACATGGCTGAGGTTGCCATCTCCAAAGCAGAGCAAGCGGCAAGTGTGGGAATGGATCGATTTGCTTTGGAGGCGGTGCTGGCGGCGCAGCGCTTTCTCACCAAAGCGGAACGGATTCTGAATAATCAGGACAGCAACGGCCTGACCCAGGAGCGCGTACAGGCTCGGCTCACTCAATTGGATGAAGCCATCATCGAAGCTGAAAGTCGCATCGACTTGGCGAAAGAAGAATGGGCACGACGCTTGCTGTTGAGCGCCAAGGAATTTCGCCAATTGGCAGCGGAGTCGCTGCAAAAGGGAAATTACCGCGCCGCCGACGAAGCCATACAAGTGGCGTTCGATCTTCTCAGAAAAAGTCTAAAAAATGTGCCGAACAATTAACGACATCAAAAAAGGGGGTGACCGTAAAGAGAAGAATAGTTGGAAATGAGCAGTCGGAAGTAGTAAAAAAACAAAAAACCCCGCCTGCCTGCCTGCGCAGGCAGGCAAAATGGAAACCGATAAGCTGGGCAAGTTGACCGATTTCCGCAAGACGGGGCAAGAAAGTAACCGCAATGTAAACCAATCCGCAAAAATTGTCAAACAAAATTTTTGGGGAATCTCATGGAGGTAATCAAACCATGCTTAAACTGAGAATGACCTTGATGATAATACTGGGCCTCGCTCTGGGCGCTTTTTTTGCGCCGGCCATTCAGGCCCAAGCACAAGACGTGGACGCTATTGTCACTCCCGATGAAACAGAAATCGAAGTGGGCGGCAGCGTTCAATTGGAAATTTTCGCATTTATCGCCAACTCCGCCGGGAGAACTCCGGTGGACATCACCAGCATCCGATTCACAGTTGAACCCGATTCTATCGGCGCTATTTCTGAAGACGGATTTTTCGTAGCCGGACGCCACGTTGGAACCGCATTCATCACGGTGCGAATCGTGATCGGCGAGCGTGTCATTGAAAAAGTGGTCGTCATTGTGATCGGCCATTTACCGAAGCCCTTTTTCGATGTGACGATCGAACCGGCGCGTGCAGTGGTGCCCTTCGGTGGTCAGCAGCAATTCGAAGTGGTTCTTCGAAAATCCAACGGCGCCGTTGTCGAACCAAAACACGTGCGCTGGGAAGTCATTCCTCCTCATCTTGGAGAAATTAGCGATGACGGCTTGTTCACAGCCGGCAACGAGAGTCTGCAGGGCAAGGTCGTCGCGATCATCGAAATCGATAATTTGCGGCTGAGAGCATCGGCCAATGTATTCGTGGCACCGCCGGCAACCGCCGCGATTACCGGCAACGTCACCAATGACGCCAACAATTCGCCAATTGCCGGCGCCAGAGTCAAAGCCATTTTACTGGGCAGAATTCATTGGGTGGTGCGCGCTGAAACCGATAATCTTGGCAACTATGAACTCAATGACCTCATTCCCGGAGACTACGTCGTTTTTGCCAACGCAGAAGGATTCATTGGCGAGTTTTACGATGACACCCGGCTGTATCGTGAAGCCACAGTGCTTCAGCTCGAAGATAACGAGACGGTAGAAAACATCAATTTTGGATTGAGCGAAGGCGGAAAAATTGCTGGCACTGTCATCGCCGAAAGCGATAGCTTGCCGCTGGCCAATGCGCACGTAGTGGCTTTTTTGCGCGTCAATCCACGCGTTGCCCGTCATGCAGTCACCGATGAAAACGGCAATTACTTGATCGATGCCCTTCCCCCCGGTTCCTTCGCGGTGCTGGCTGATGCTCTGGGCTATCGCGCTGAATATTACGACAATGTGCAGAGGCTCGAAGACGCCACGTTGGTCAATATCGATGGAACCGAAACCGAAGAGGACATCAACTTCGCGCTCGGCATCGCCAGCGCCATTCGCGGCGTAGTGACCAGCGAAGCCGACGGCTCCCCCATTGCCGGCGCTCGTGTGCATGTGTTCGACTCGCCATTTTTCAACGCTCGCCTGCCCATTTTCCGGGAAACTCGTACCAACGCAGACGGCGAATACATTCTTCAGGTTCGTCCCGGCGAATATTATGTCTTCGCCACCGCAGAAGGTTTCAACGGTGAATTTTATGATAATACCACCAATCTCAAAGAAGCCGATCTAGTGACAGTCTTTGCGGACTCACACACCACTGGCATAGACTTCGCCCTGAGCCGACGCGGCTCCATTTCCGGCACAGTCACAAATGAGACAAACAACGAACCTATCATCGGCGCAGTGGTGGAGGCCTTCAGCGAAACGCCGCTGATCAACTTCGCCAATTCGATTGCTGGCTTCCGCGCGCGAACAGATTCGTCCGGCAATTATACCATTGAAAATGTTCCTTCCGGCAAATACCTTGTGGTGGCACACGCCGAAGGTTACCTACCGGAATTTTTTGAAGAAGCCGCCTCCAAAGACAGCGCCGATTTAGTCGTGGTGGAAGACAACGCCAACGTCGAGGGCATTGACTTCACCCTCGAGCGCGGCGGCAGCATTTCCGGATTAGTGGCTTCCGAATCGGACAGCCTGCCCATCGCCGGCGCGCTGGTGAAAGTTTTCACGTCAAACGCTGGCCGGCTGCTGCGCACTTACACCGGCAACAACGGTGAGTATCAGGTGGGCGGCCTCCCGACGGGCACGTATTTTGTGCAAGTCATCGCGCGCGGTTTCTTCTCCGAGTTTTATGACAACGCGCGCAACATACACGACGCTGACTCGGTGGAGGTAAGAGCCCCCAGAGAAACCTCTGGCATTGACGTCTATCTTGAGCCGAAAGAAAGAAGACACGGCACCATCGCTGGCCGGGTCATTTCTGATGTCGACGAAACCCCGATCTTCGGCGCGGTGGTGATCGCCGTGCGCCCGAATTTGCGAGTGCCCCAGATTACTTTTAGCGGACCCGACGGCAACTACGAATTGACGGACCTCCCGCCGGGAAGATATTTCGTCTTTGCCTGGGCAGAGGGATTCATCGGCGAATTTTATCGGGATGCCCCGGCGTTCCGGCTTGCGGACGTGGTTATCGTGGAATCCAACCAGATAACCGACGGCATTGACTTCGATCTGGCGCCGCGTGAGCAAACCGGCATCTATATCGTTAGAGGAAAGGTCGTCGTGTCTTCACCCGGCAACAGTATCGCTAGCGACCAACCCATCGAGGGCGCGCTGGTGCAAGCGAAGGTAAATGGTGAAATCGAGGCCAACGCAGTTACCGATGCCAATGGCGAATACATTTTCTTCGACCTGCCCGCTGGTGTTTATGAAATGGAAGCCACAGCCGCCGGCTTTGCCGACGCCACTTTTTCCAGCGATGTCGTGGTTGGCGAAGGCCACGACGCGGACGAAGTCAACTTAACGATGACAATTGACAACGTCACAGATGTTGGCGACGATGGCACGGGCGCATTGCCGGAAGTATTTGCGCTCTACCAGAATTATCCGAATCCGTTTAACCCGCAAACAACCATCAAGTACCAGCTTTCGCAGACCTCGCAAGTGACATTGAAGATTTTCAATATCCTTGGACAGGAAGTGCGCACGCTGGTGAATAAGCAGCAGCCGGCGGGTACCTACTCTGTGCAGTGGGATGGCAAAGACAATCTCGGCCGCCAGGCGTCTTCAGGAATTTACATCTTCCAGATCAACGCCGGCGATGCTTTCAAGATATCGAAACGGATGTTGTTGTTGAAGTGAGTTCAATGTGCTACGCACTTTCGAAGTGCGTAGCACTTACATGTAACCGAGAGGGGTCTGGTAATAATCAGAAGAGTGATTGGTCTCCACATCAGGCCCCTCTCCTATTTTGTAGCAAATCGGTGAAATACCTATGAACAAATCAAACCGCCGCTTTTCCTATGAGTTGGGCTTATCAAAAAATGGCATTGAAATTTGAATAATAAATCGTTATCATAAGACTATACTAAAATAACACCATTGGCGCCGGCAGCGGCGTCGAAACGTCAACCCTTAGAGACGGAGGTTACATGAGTCAACAGCACAACAAAGTGGAAAAACGTAGACGCCGTTTGAAAAGAATTCGTCGGAAGAAGGACCAACTAAAGGCCGCCGCCAAATCAAAATGAGTCCGGCCCATGGACAGTGGCAACGGCCCGTTACCAACTCCGTAGTATGGTGACGCTTGTCTTTCATAATTATGAATTGCGAGGGGAGTTTGGATAATTCATAAATGATTGATAGAAATCACAAAGAAATGGCTCGATGGCCTTTTTGTTTAAAAACATTCTTAGCGTCAGAAAATTTAGGGTTGTTGCAGTTCTCGCCTTCCTCGCTTTAGGCGAGAACGCCCTGGGCCAAGACAACGACAACGTTCCATCGAGTCTCCCACCGGATTCGCTCTCCCAAGAAGAAAACGATAACGCCTTGTACCAAATCGAGTTGCTGCGCTTCGAACGCTGGGCCATCGCCAACACCGAAGAATTAACCGACCCGCTACTGCTCAAAGAGGTGGTGCGGCTCAAAAAAGAAGCCGAAACTTTTGCTGAAAATCAGGACTTCAACCTCGCGTTAATCTGGATGGAAACCATCTGGGATTTGCTGGAACCAACGCGATCATCAAACCTTGCAAGTCCCGATGATTTGAACCTAGATGCCGTCATCGACGAAGTGCTTCTCAGTCCGCCGGCGAAATTCCGCTGGTCAAGAGAATTGAGCACGGGCATCGATGTTTGGCGGCAGGAATTTCAATTCACGTTTTTTGAAGGCGACAGCACCTTTTTAGACGGCAGCGGCAACCCCTATTCCGGAGTCCGGACGACCTTCGAATACACCCCTAACTCCCGACGATCAATCCAAGCGCTGACTAATTTCAAATACAGCCGTGATTACCTTGCCGGCGATCTCGAAATTCGATTCCGAAATCCGCTGGGGCAAAGTTCAATGTGGCGATTGGAAAATCGCTTCGAAGGTTCATCCTTTTACCGGGACTTCGACGTCAAGTACTTGCAGAATCGTTCCACTCTGGCTTTTGATTTGAGACGACTGGGGCCCTTCTCCCTCGATCTCAAAGAAGAATTTCTGCTACGGAATTACGCCGACAGCAACAACAGCTATCCCAATTATCACGGTAACATGATAAATGGAATCGTGAAATTACATACAAACCCCGGATCATACCTGGGCGTTGGCTATAGAAACATCGTTCGACTGCACCCCGATTTTGGGGTAAACGACTATATCGAGAATCGTTTCGAGTTCTCATGGTACCAGACCTTTGGCAAAGAGTTGAGTTTTAACTTTGAAAACGACCTGCAATTCCGCGATTACACCGACGCTCCGACAGATACAATCTTTCAGGATTTCGTCGAAGATTACTTTCGGGGACAGGTCAAGATTCCATTCACATCATCGTTGGGCGCGGAAATCGAGAGCAGCATAACCTATCGTGACTATGGCATTTTAAGCGTGAGCTTTCCGGACCACCTGCTTTGGGAAATTGAGCCGCGATTGTACGTGAAGATTGGCTCGCTTTTGCAAATCGCAGCAGGTGGCTATTACAGCGCGCTCAATAACCAAAACCGCGAGCCGGCGACGTCTGCCACTGACGCCACAAGCATTTTGTTTGAAGATTATTACATGTATGGACCGACGCTTCTACTCGACTTTTTTCAAATCAACGGCATCATATTTAATGTGCAACAATCCTTCTTGTGGCAGCGCTATCCCAACAGCCGCCGCAGCAACACCAATCTCGCGCTGTACGCCGACCGCCAAATTTATTCCATCCTCCTCTTCCTGACCTGGAACATTTCGCCACGTTGGCGCTTAACCGTGCTCGCTAACATGGACGACGACCACAGCCGACACCAGGAAAGCAGCGATTCCAATAACACACTCATCGGACTCGAGCTTAATTATTCGTTCTGAGTTACTAATCGACATGGTAAGCATCTGAGTGCAAAACTTCAGTTTTGGTACTGCTGAAGCATTGCACTCCGTTCTACGAGAGCTGAAACAAGTTCCAAAGTTTGCCGTTTAAAAAACGTAAATTCACGAGCTAAATAAAAGGTGGGCGACCATGGACAATCGTAAAAACAGTTTGTTGATCGGCGGCTTCCTAATACTCCTCGGCAGCCTGATTTTGGCGGACAATCTCGGTTACATTGACCTCCGCAATGAAATGTTCGTGTCTCCGCTCTCTTTAGGATTAGGCGTTTATCTGCTTTTTCGCTATCTACAGAATAAGCGCATGGCCACATTGATTTTTTCTGCAATTTTTTTATTCATAAGTCTATCGATTTTGATTGATTCAACCCGCATCATTAATGACGATGTGACCGGAACCCTTTTTCTGTGTGGAGTCGGCGTTTTGTTCGGGGTTGGGTATATGAGAAATCCCGAGAAATGGGGACTGGTGATTCCAGCAGGAATATTCCTGACGCTTGGCCTCATCTCGCTTCTGAACATTGGGGCCTTCCGATTGATTGATGGCGACCTCGAACCAGGAACATTTTTCCTCGGCCTTGGATTGACTTTCGGCTTCCTGTACCTCACTCGTAACGAACAGAACAAATTGGAATGGGCGAAAGTGCCCGCCGTCATTTTGATCTTATTTTCAGGTTTCATCTACATGACTACAACAAACTCGCTGTTAACCAACATGATTTTACCCCTCACATTTATTGGATTGGGCGGATATTTAGTGCTAAAGTCCATGCAAAGTAAGCCGATAAATAAAATAGTTTAGAATTTAGTAAAACTTACTCTTCTTTCCTCATCCCAAAGGCTGGTGCAAATTGCGCCGGCCTTTTTATTTCATAATCCGTTTGCAAAATGGCCTTCCCAATTCATTGCTTGATTTTTTACTTTGTGAATAGTATATTTGCCCACAAAAATCACGGTACTGGACTGGAGAAGGAAATCAGACAATGCCAAAAGAACAGCTTAATGGCAAAGCGGAACAAGATTTGATCGACAAAATACGCAACGGCTTCATGGTGGAGTCGGAAGAAGACATGACGCCCGGCTACAAAAAAGCGCTGCTTACCCAGCTAACGGTACAGGGCGATACCGAATTGATAAGCGCCCCGGCCTATTATCTCGCTTCCAAGGATGCGCCGACCATCAACAGCCGTATCGCGGTGACGGCGATTATTCATGATGAGCTGGGACACGCCAACATCGCCTATCGTATTATGGAAGACCTTGGCATGGACAAGAACTGGCTGATTTATGGCCGCGAGCCTCACGAATTCAAGCATCCTTACGGCTTCGACCAGCCGCTCGAAAACTGGGCAGAGATGGTGGTGGCCAACGGCTTTTTCGATCGCGCCGGCATCTGCTTATTGGGCGACGTTCATGAAAATACCAGTTATGGTCCTCTCAAACGCGCGCTGGTCAAAGTGGATCGCGAGGAAATCCTCCACCTTCGCCACGGCGAGTCGTGGATGAGGCGGCTGGCCAAAGCTGGCGGTGAAGCCAAAGACCTGTTGCAGCGCGCCGTCGATTGGATGTTCCCGATGACGATCGAATGGTTCGGCCTGCCAGACGATCGCAAGCACCACAGTGGGCAATTAGAATATCGTCTGAAAGGAAAAACCAACGACCAATTGCGCCAAACGTGGATGACCGCAACCGTTCCACTGTGCGAGAGCATTGGCATCAAAGTGCCAGCCCATTTCGACAGTGCCAAGAACCAGTACCTGATCGACTACCCATTCCCCTGCGACTACGAACCGAAAGAAAAACGCTGGCTGTTTAACCAACCGCTTTCATGGGATGATGTCTTCAAACGGTGGAAAGCCCGCGGCCCGATGAACAAAAAGTACGTGGAAATGGTACAGGGCGACCTCGACAGTTTGTTTGGGGGACGCCGTTGGTAACCACCGAACAGGTATGGGACGCGCTTCGCAACGTCACCGACCCGGAGTATCCGCTCAGTATCGTCGATCTCGGAATGGTTTACGGGGTGACCGTCCGCGACTGCGACGTTCATATCGACATGACTTTCACTGCCATCGGCTGTCCTGCCATCGACATGATTATTTCTGATGTCAAAGAATCAGCGAGAAAAATCCCCGGCGTAAATAAACTTGAAGTCGAAGTAGTCTGGAGTCCACCATGGACGAAGGATAAAATTAGCCAACGTGGGCGGGAAATTCTGCAATATTACGGAGTCGGCGTTTAATCAGGAGACGAGATGGCAGAAGAACAAGTGTACGAAGTTTTCGCTCGCAAGAACCACCAGGAACCGCTGATGCACGTGGGCAGCATCAACGCCGCTGACGATGACCTCGCCAAAGTGTATGCCTGGACCACTTACGATGAAGAGACCTGGGTCGAGATGTGTGTGGTGCCACGGACGGCCTTCATTCCAGTCACCGATGAACGCAAAATCCCGCTGTGGGGAAACTAAGCCCTGAGTAAATATTGCCGACTTAATCGCCAAATAAAAAAATGAAATCTAAGGAATTCGAATCAATCGATGGCATGAGCGCCGAGTGCAAACAAGCGCTTCGAAACCTCCTGATCGCCTGCGCCGACACCAAACTGTTGTTAGGCTATCATTACGGCGAATGGACATTCGGTCCACCGCAATTGGAGGCGGCCATCGCATGTTGTTCCCTTTGCCAGAGCGAACTCGGGCACGTTCGACTCCTGCATGGTATTCTCAACGCACAGTACAAAGATGACCCGAACGCGCTGGTTGAATTCCGCCAAGCGACGGAATTCGCCAATGTCGCCTATCTCGACCGCGAGATCAAAGATTGGTCGGATTTCGTGGCGGCCAACTATCTCGTGGATTTGGCGATCACCACTCTCTTTTTCTCGATGAAAGAATCCACGTTTAAACCGCTGCACATGAGTTTGGAAAAAGTCCTGCAAGAGGAACGATATCACATCCATCACGGGCAGGGATGGTTCCGAACATTGGCGCAGAAAAACGCCCGCACCAAAAAGGCGATAGCCAAAAGCTCTCAACGCGCGCTGGAAAAAATTGTGGAATGGTTTGGCCCGCCGGATTCTGAAGACGACAAGCTACTCGTAGCGGCCGGAATCAAATGCGAATCCAATGCGGTGATTTTGGGTTCGTTTATAAATGAGGTCGGCGCTGTGGCGGACAGCAGCAAACTTGATCTTGGCCTGTCAAGAAGCAAAAGTCAAAATTGGAAGTTCAAGCACAAAGTCAAATGGAACGGCTGGAATCCTGCCACGCGCCGCATCAATCAAACGGGACCTGATGAAAGCATTCTGTACCACTTACGCGGCAGCAAAAATAAGGTCTTCAGACTAAATTAAATGGATTCGCGCAAAAAAAACTGTCCGTTTTGCGGTTCAATTGATACGCAAAAGTTGTCCGATTTCGGTACCTCAGTAATGGTCAAACAGTACTACTGCAATGGCTGCAGAACGGTATTCGAGTGGATTAAGTGGGGAGACGATGATAATCTAGATGTGCCGGAGTTTTTGAGAAATGGCTCAAAAAAAGGGTGATGGTGTTTATGAAAGCATTTGAACTAACAGCCGCGGTGGATTCAAAGCATCTATTACGTGCAGAAGTTCCCGAAACAGTCTCACCCGGTAAGGTACGATTGATACTATTAGTCCCTGACGAAGATGATACCGGTAGGGAATGGGATGTGGAATTTCACGTGAATGGGCGAATGAATTAGCTGACGCGAGAGAAGATATTTACTCTCGTGATGATGGAGAGAATACAAATTGCTTAAATTTGAAAATAGAATAAATTTTTGAATCTGGGCTTGAGTTCATTTAATGAATATTGAAGGGTTGATATGGTTGGACGAGGTAGTGGACAAACTTCAATGGAAGCACGATATAGAAACTTATGAAGTCGAGGAAGTTTTCAAAAATGGACCTTATATTGTTTTCAAAGAGAAAGGCCACTTATATCTTCGTGAAGATGTTTACCTCGCGCTAGGCAAAACGAATGAAGGTCGCTATCTTTTCGTTCTCTTTATTTACAAAAAAGACCGAAAGGCCTTGATTCTTTCAGCACGGAACATGACTAAAACCGAGAAACACCGTTATGAAAAAAAGAAAAAATAGACTGCCTCAGTTCTCAAATCTGAACGAACTGATAAATTTTTGGGAAGACGAGGATTTAACCAAGTATGAGGATGAATTCGTCGAAGTATCAGACTTGCATGTTAACATTAAAGAACGGATATATTTGCCAATTACGGTTCAAATGTACGAAAAACTCAACTCCATAGCGTCAGGTAAAGGAATCAAGGTTGAAGAACTTATCCGTCAAATCTTAACCGAGAAGTTGTCTGAATTAGCTTAATTTTCAAACAGCCTTGCCAAACAAAACCTGCATAATCACCTTCCGAGTTCACGCGCCCGACACCAATTCAAACCGCGACACCATCTTCATCACTGGCAACCACAGCCGGCTCGGCAGATGGAGGCCGAATGCTGTGCCATTGGCGCAGCAAGCAAAAGGTTATTGGGAAACAACCATAGCATTCCCCCGAAACAGCAGACTTGCCTTTAAGTTGACTCGTGGCTCGTGGGAAACGGAAGAGGTTTTTGAAAATGGCCTTGAGCGCGGTAACCGATATTTGACTGTGAAAAAGCATGAGATCATTGATATAAGAGTAGCGAATTGGCGGGATGTGGTTTTCAAGTCCGCAAGTGGGATCACTGGCACAATCAACTACCATAGAGATTTCAAATCCAAGCACCTAAAGCACCCGCGCACCCTCGTGGTTTGGTTGCCACCGAGCTACAAAAAAACCACCCGCAAACACTACCCCGTTCTCTACATGCACGACGGACAAAACATCTTCGATCCATTAACCGCTTTTGCCGGAGTCGAATGGCAGGTGGACGAAACCGCCGACAAATTGATTCGCCAAAAAAAAATCGAAGAAATCATCGTGGTCGGAATTTATAACACGCCGGAACGACTGAAGGAATATTCCGACACACCCAAGGGCCAAAGGTACATAAAATTTCTCATCACTGAAGTGAAACCGTTCATCGACATCGCTTACCGCACTAAATCCGACCGTGAAAATACCGCGGTGATGGGCTCCTCGATGGGCGGACTTATCTCGCTCTATCTTGTTTGGAAGCATTCGGAAATCTTTTCAAAAGCGGCCTGCCTTTCAAGTACGTTTGGTTGGAGAAATGGCGAGGTTTTGAAAATGGTCGCTAAAACCAAACATCGGCCAAAAAATATCCGCGTATATTTTGATCATGGAGGCACCGGCGGCGAGATCTCCGGACTGCCCTATTTTCGTAAATTGAAAAACCTGCTTTTGAAGAAAGGTCTGAAAGAAGGAAAGGACTTCGTGAGCTTTTTCGACAAAGAGGGTGACCACTCCGAGGCCGCATGGGCCAGGCGGCTGTGGCGGCCTTTGATTTTCATATTTGGAAAAACAACAACCGCGAGCACTTCGGAGAGCGCTGTCCTTCGAGACAGGTAAACCGAAACAACATTTTTATCGTTCCGTCGCGGACGTTTTCCCCAACTGTCGCAACGGCAGAACCGTTGTTTCCTTCGGGCTGGATAACACCACACTGGTGCGCGTGCTCAACACCCCCGGCCACGATTGAATCCGCGAAAGCAACCCCTCCAACGCCGACGTATTTCGGGTTCGCACCTTCAAAAGGTGCGAACCATCCCCCGTTATGGCATGGCACTCAAGAATCTCCTCCTCCTTCTGTGCATGCTCAATCACTTTCGGATAGGACTTCGACGATTCGGTGGTCAAAAAAATAAACGCCATCACTTCCAATCCCACTTTGCGGGCATCGAGCACCGCATTGAAGCTGCGAATGATGCCGTCCCCCTCCAATTTCCGGATTCGATCGCTCACGGACGGAATCGACAGGTTCACTTTCTCCGCCAACTCGTTGCGTTTGGTGCGACCCTGAATCTGCAAAATGTTCAGGAGCGTCAGATCGGTTTCATCAAATTTGTGCGTATGCATGACTAAAGCTCTTTTGGAATTTCAGCGCCATTGTTTTTCGTTTTGGCGCCGGCGCTTTGCAAGAGTCCCGGCAAATCCAGGCCCGTAGCATTTTTTAACTGCTCGATTATGGTAATCGCCGAACCAGTGAGATTTTTTACATGCGTGGGCAATCCGTTGCCATTGCCGGAGTCTAGTATCGTCAATTTTTCGATGTGCAAGTTGTCAGCAACAACTTTGGTAACTTTATCGAGCAGTTCCGGCAGCATTTGAATCAAGAAGAGCTCGCGGGTTTTGCCGTCGCTCCACTGTTCCTGCATCAGTTTAATAGCCTCGGCAGTGGCTTTGCCGTCCTCCAGAATCTTGGCCGCTCCACCCTGAGCTTTCAATTCATCGGCCTGCTTCTCAGCCTCTGCCGGCACCACTACCTCCGCGAGATATTTTTTGCGATTCAACTCGACGCGGCCCGACTCCAACTTTTTTTCCTCTTCGACTTTTGTAATTTCGCCGGCAATTTTTGCCCGCTGTTCGGCGCGATTGGTTTCGGCCGCCAAATTGGCGCGATGCACGTGCAGTTTATTTTCGGCGTCGGCGATGGCCATCTCCGCCTCGGCTTCAGCCACGCTGCCTTTGCGTTTTTGATCGGCGGAAACCACGCGCGCCTCGGCTTCGGCGGTGGCCTCCGCGATGCGGGCATTTTTCACTACTTCCGCATTCTTCTTACGACCGATGGATTCGAGGTAACCCTGGTCATCTGAAATATTTTGAATGCGAATGAAATCCAAAACCAGCCCCAACTTCTGCAAATCTTTGCGCGTCTGATCCGCCACTTGTTCGCCAATCTCCATTCGCTGGGCATTCGCCTCCTCGGGGGTCACCGTTGCCAACACGCCGCGCAGGCTGCCCTCGATGGTCTCTTTCGCGACTTGAGAAATCTCATTGAGATTTTTCCCAATAAACCGTTCAATGGCATTTGATAGCCCGTCTTTCTCGCTGCCCGCAATTTTCACGTTGGCGCGGCCATCAACGTTGATCGGGATAATCCCTTTTGCCAACGTTTTGGCAATGTTGATAACGATGGGCATGTTGTTGAGCGGCAAGCGCTGCACCGATTCGATGATCGGCAGTTTGAAACCGCGGCCGCCTTTAATGACGCGATAACCGACGTATGAACCATCCGGCAATTTGCGCCGCCGCCCGGAAATGATGAGCACCTCATTGGGCTGACAAATCACTAAATTGGCCTTTATGAAAACGATGAACAGCATCACAGCGATAATTCCCGCGCCGATGCCTATGCCGATGATTTCTGACATGACTTAACCTCCTAAAAATTTTTAGCGAAAGTTGATAACCGTTTATGAATTTAGCTGTCAGCAATCAGCTATCAGCTTCTAACAATCAAAATAGAGTGCGAACTCGCTGGGGTGCGGCCGCAAACGAATGTAATCGATTTCCCGCGCCCGCTTGTAATCCAGCCAGACTCGAATCAAATCTTCGGTGAACACACCGCCCTTTAACAGAAATTCGTGATCGTGTTCGAGCGCAGCCATTGCCTCCTCGAGTGAGCCGGGCGTGCCTTTGATTTTTTTGCCGTCGTGGTGCGCCAACTCGTAAATGTCTTCATCGATGGGCGGCGGCGGCTGCATGCGATTTTGAATGCCGTCGAGTCCGGCCATCAACATCGCAGCGAAAGCGAGATACGGATTACAGGTCGAATCCGGCGTACGAAACTCGATTCGCTTGGCCTTTTCGCTGCCGGAATACATCGGCACCCGCACACAGGCGCTGCGGTTGCGCTGAGAATAAACCAGATTGATGGGTGCCTCGTAGCCGGGCACGAGCCGGCGATAGGAATTTGTCGTTGGCGCGCAGAGCCCGCACAGTGCATGCGCGTGGTGCAACAAACCGCCAACAAAATACTCGGCTGTCTCGCTCAGCTCAGCATAACGGCCGGTCTGATAAAACAGGTTGCGGCCGTTCTTCCACAAACTGATGTGCACGTGCATGCCGGAGCCATTGTCCTGAAACAGCGGCTTGGGCATGAAGGTGACGGTTTTGTTGTATCGGCGCGCCACGTTTTTGATGACGTATTTATATTTCAGGGCGCGGTCGGCCATGCTCACCATCGTGTTGAAACGAATGCCGATTTCCGATTGTCCGCCCGAAGCAACTTCATGGTGATGCACTTCCGCCTCTACCCCAACGGTGCGCAACACGCTCACCATTTTTGAGCGCAAGTTTTGATAAGTGTCGGTTGGCGGTACCGGAAAATAGCCTTCCTTCTGCCGCGTTTTGTAGCCGAGATTGGGTTTCTCCTTGCGGCCGGTATTCCACGAGCCTTCATCTGAATCGATCAAGAAGTAGCCCTGGTTGGTGCTCTGGTGATAGCGCACTTCGTCAAAAATAAAAAACTCGAGTTCCGGGCCGTAGTACGACACATCGGCGATGCCGCTGGTCACAAGGTAGCGCTCGGCGCGCTGGGCGACTGCGCGGGCATCGCGAGAATAGATCTTGTGGGTTTGCGGATCTTTAATATTACACAAGAACGACAGCGTCGGGTCGTCCATGAATGGGTCGAGAAACATGGTGCTGCGATCCGGCAGCAGCAACATGTCGCTTTCGTGAATACGCTGGAAGCCGCGGATCGAGGAGCCGTCAAACCCGATGCCATCCACGAAAACCCGTTCATCGAAAACCTCGATGGGAATCGTAGTGTGTTGCAGCACGCCCGGCAAATCCACAAATTTGAAATCCACAAACTGAACTTCTTTTTCTTTAATAGAACGCGTAACCTCGCGCGTGGTTATCGTGTCGCCGTTCGTGAAACTCATGTTTTATTTCTCTCCATAATTTTTTGAAAATTATCAGATCGTTTGCTAAATAAGTCGGAGTGTTGGAGTGATGATTCGTGAAACGTCAAACGTCAAACGTGAGACGAAAAAAGTGAATAGTGAATCCCTTGGCCCATTACTCCATTGATCCATCAATCCAGTACTCCAGTACTCCATCAATCCACGCTTTACCCGATCGCCTGCCCACCGCGCTCGCCAGTACGGATGCGAATGCACTCGTCTAAATTGGTGACGAAGATCTTGCCATCCCCGACGTTATTGGTGCGTGCCCCTTTGATAATGGCATCGATGGTCGGCTCGACGAAATCTTCGTTTACCGCAATTTCCAAACGAACCTTCTTCAGCAATGATACTTCGTGCACTACGCCGCGGTATGTTTCGGTATAGCGTGGTTCTTCTCCGCAGCCCACGACGTTGGCGACGGTGATTTTATAAACCTGCGCGTCATACAAAGATTTTTTGACCGCCGGCAGTTGATGTGGTTGAATGATGGCAACGATTAGTTTCATTTCATATCTCTTTCATTTTTGGTTTCCAGAATGACCATCGATGATCGCGATTGTCGATGATTGAAAATTTAAAACCTCCAATCATCTCATGTCGATTACAAATCACTCGGTCAAGAATATTTGAAATCCACTGTAGGATTCCATGCCGTGCTCTCCAATGTCCAGTCCACGCAATTCTTCTTCCTCGCTGACGCGCAGTCCGATCATTGCATCAATGGTCTTAAAAACCAACGCCATGGCGGCCATGACGAATACAGCGATGGTAAGATTACCGAGCGCCTGAATGCCCAATTGCATGAATCCTCCACCGTAGAGCAAGCCCTCACGCGGCGCGCCGAGCGCGGTTTGGCAAAATAAGCCAACTGCCAGTGTACCCCAGATTCCATTCAACCAATGCACGGCAATCGCGCCGATCGGATCGTCTATTCGCAGGCGATCAAGCCAGCGAACTCCAAACACGCAAAGCACGCCGGCGATGCCCCCGATGTAAATCGCGGCGCCGGGCGATACCACCGCGCAGGGCGCCGTGATCGCAACCAGGCCAGCGAGCGCACCATTCAAGGTCAGGGTCAAATCGGGCTTGCCAAATTTAGCCCATGCCGTGATCATCGCGGTGATCACTCCGGTTGCAGCCGCCAGCATGGTGTTAATCACGATTCGCGAAACCAGCTCGGTATCGCTTATCCCCAGAGCCGAACCGGGATTGAACCCAAACCAGCCGAACCACAAAACAAACACTCCGAGCGACACCAGTGGAATATTGTGACCTGGGATAAAATTGGGCGAGCCGTCTTCGTTAAATTTGCCGGCGCGAGGTTTCAAGATCATCGTGCCAATCAAAACCGCGGTTCCACCACCCGTGTGAACGACCGCTGAGCCGGCAAAATCGTGGAAATTCAAATTCGAAAGCCAGCCGCCACCCCAGGCCCAGTGTCCAATGATCGGGTAGACAAATGCCGCAAACAAAAAAGAATAAATCAGGTAAGCGGGAAACTTCATCCGCTCAGCCATGCCACCGGCAGTGAGAGTTGTGGTGGCGCCGCAAAAAGCCATGTGAAACATCCAAAATGCATAAAGGGGCAGACTGCCATAGGATTCGGCTCCAGACAGAAACCAGCCCTTGGTGCCGAACAGCACCCCCGTACCGCCAAACATAATAGCATATCCAAAAATATAATATGCTAACGACGCCATGCAGAAGACGAGCAGGTTCTTCATTAAGACATTGCCAGCGTTTTTGGCGCGGACGAGACCGACTTCAACCATACTGAATCCGGCTTGCATGAAAAAAACCAGGAAGGTTGCCAGCAGTACCCACAATGTATCCAGCGCAATTGAACTGTTCGCACTATCTTGCCCGGCCAGAACGGGAGGAGCCGTCATGAGTAGAATCAGAAACAGACTGCAAATAAGAAATTTTATCATTTTATCCTCGTGAGCTTTTGACAAAATTATCGGCAATAATATAAATTATTTAGGTGAATGTCAAGCATTATTTTATTTTATTAGGAAAATGTTACTTTTATCCATAGTTAGTGGGCTATCCGGTGTCTTACAACTCCGAGTTGTTGGAACAAAAACAATCTTGACTTTGTTTGGACTTTTGGTTATTAAAAACCACACAAACAGCGGACGGTTTGTTAAGTTCGTCTTAATCCAATCAAAGGAGGTTGTAATGCATTTGCAGAAAAGTATGACGATCGTAGCTGCATCTTTACTGGTCGCGTCAGTCGCTTTTGGCGCGGACAAATACGAGACTGATCTCGCCCACTCGTCGGTGACCTTCTCGGTAAAGCACTTGGTGATCAGCAACACGAAGGGTGAGTTCAGAGACTTTACCGGGACGATTATGTTGGATGAGAGCGACATCGCTAAGTCCTCGGTCAACGTGACAATCAAAGCTGCCAGTATCAACACGCATGATGACAAACGCGACGCCCACCTGCGCAGCGCCGATTTTTTTGATGCGGAAAAACATCCGGAAATTACTTTCAAAAGCAAAAAGATTGAAAAAAGCGGTAACGATTATAAACTCACGGCCGATCTCACGCTTCGTGGAGTAACCAAAGAAGTCTCCTTCCCTTTCACGCTGGTTGGGCCAATCACCGATCCACGGGGCAACAAACGCATTGCGGCACAAGCGACTTTCACAGTTAACCGCCAGGATTTCGGTGTATCATGGAATAAGACTCTCGACACCGGCGGAGTGTTGGCGGGTGACGAAGTGACGCTCACAATTGAAGTGGAAGCCGTTCATTCCAAAGCAGAAGCGAACTGATAACAATCCTTTCTTAATAAAGGCGGAGAACCATTCTCCGCCTTTATGTTTAAGCACGTCTCTTCCCCCTCGCACTTCCCACCTCTAAAAATATCTTGATTTTTTTCCTATTTACGCTATATTGCCTGCAACCCAAAAATGAGGGAACAGGAAATGCGGATCCGGATTCAAGTCTTTTTCATCACTCTGATTTTGTGTGCACAGGTTCTTGCGCAAAACGGCAAACAAAATCTCACCACTGCAGAAATATTCAATACCTCAAAATTTCGCGACGAGACGCTGAACGGAATCCATTGGTCTCAAACCAGCGACGGTTTCTATTATTATAAAGTCGATACCGGCGCTGGTGTCACGAATTTTCTGAAATACGATCTCAAGGCCGGTACGCAGAAAGTCGTCACCAGCGTGGATATAATTTTAAGAAACGAACCGGACGAATTGAAAAAGTACGAACATCATTTGTGGTCACCCGATGAGCGGCAAATCTTGTTCACCGGCGCCCTCCCGTCACGCCGCGAGAAAACCGGTGGCGCATTCTCACTCTTCGACTTGAAAACGAATCATCTCCGCGATCTCACTTCCACTGACAAAAACCAGGTTAACGTGCAGTTCTCCCCCGATGGAAAGTCAATCGCGTTCGTGCGTGATAATAATTTGACGGCCGTAGATCTCGGCAGCGGACAGGAAAAGCAGCTCACATTTGACGGACAGCAACACGTGCTCAACGGTCAATTCGACTGGGTTTATGAAGAAGAATTCAGCATCATCGAAGCGTGGCAGTGGTCGCCGGACGGCGCTTACATCGCCTATTGGCAATCGGACGAGCGCCGCGTGCCGGAATTCGATATTGCACTGTACGACTCCCTTCATCTCAATTGGAATCGCATGCGCTACCCGAAACCCGGCGACCCCAACTCCATCGTCAAGATTGGAGTGGTGAATGTCAGTTCTGGCAAAAACGTTTGGATGGATCTCGGGGCTGATGACAATATTTACATTCCTCGCATTTTGTGGTTACCAAAAGGAGACTGGCTGTCCATTCAGAGAATGAACCGCCTCCAAAATAAGAACGAACTTCTACTTGGCGATATCAACTCCGGCAAAACTTCAGTACTCCTGACGGAAACCGACGATCGCTGGGTTGAGGTTCACGATAACTTGATCTTCTTGAGTGCTGCCGATCATTTTTTGTGGACTTCCGAACGCGACGGCTACAATCACATTTATCTCTACTCTCTCGACGGCAGACTGATCCGTCAACTCACGAAAGGACCGTGGGACGTTTCTGAAATCACCGCTGTCGATGAATACAATGAAATCGTCTATTTTATGGCTAGCGAGCATTCGCCGCTGGAAAATCATCTATACTCTATCGGCCTCAACGGCAAGAATATGAAACGCATCACGCAAATTCCCGGCTGGCACACTGTGCAATTTGCACCCGATTACAGGCACTTCATAGACACCTATTCGCAAATCAATACTCCGCCAAAGATCGGGCTTTTCACTGCGCGCGGCGAGTTGAAAAATATGATTGTGGAAAACAAACAACTGGCCCTCAACGACTACAGCTTGAGTCGTTACGAGTTTTTCACCTTCACCGCCTCCGATGGCATTCAACTCAACGGCTACATGCTAAAGCCCCCGGACTTTGACGCCAACAAGAAATACCCGGTGCTGACGTACTCGTATGGCGGTCCCGGCTCTCAGACCGTGCAAAACCAGTGGGACGGCCGACGCAGCCTGTGGTTTCAGATGCTCGCCGAGAACGGATATATTATTGTCAGTGTGGATAACCGCGGCACGGGCGCGCGCGGCGCTGCTTTCAAAAAAGCTACTTATAAAAATATGGGAAACTTGGAGGTGAAGGATCAAATCGAGGCGGCAAAATATCTGGGATCGCTTTCTTATATTGATAAAAACCGCATCGGCATGTTTGGCTGGAGCTACGGCGGTTTCATGGCGGCGCTTTGCTTATTTAAAGGAAACGACGTTTTCAAAGCGGCCATCTCGGTCGCCCCGGTGAGCCACTGGAAATTCTACGACAGCATTTACACGGAGCGCTACATGCAGACGCCACAACTTAATTCGCAGGGTTACAACAGTACAGGCCCGCTCCACTTCGTCAAAGATCTGAAAGGAAGTCTGCTGCTAATTCACGGAACTGCCGACGACAATGTTCATTTTCAAAACTCGGTGACGTTGGTCAACGAGCTGATTAAGCAGAATAAACAATTTCAAACTATGTTTTATCCCGGGCGCTATCACGGCATCCGTGAAGGCGCGAAAAATACTCAGGACCATATCTATACCCTAATGACCAACTTCATACTGGAAAAATTATGAATCAAAAGGAGGGAAAAATGCGAGCGCTAAATATTACCATAGGACTCTTGATAGTGCTCACTGGTGGAATTGTTCTGCTTAGTGAATTAGATATTATCTATCTTGGAAGTTTAGCGGCAATTGCATTTCTCATACTATACCTGTCTATGGTTATCGGAGGTGGAGTACTAGTTCTAAACCCTTCAATCATCAAAGCCCCACGAGCGTTAAGTATTACTATTGGACTCTCGATAGTACTGATTGGTGCAATTGCTTTACTTAGTAACTTAGGTTATATCTATCTTGGAGGTTTAAAGGCAATTGCGCTTCCCATAATATTTATAGTTTTAGGTGGAGTATTACTTCTAAACCCTTCAATTATCAAAGACCCTTCTGTTGCTGCATATTTTTCTTTTAAGAAAATCATCAGCACTTATTTGATTAAATTAATCTACATTCTCGGTGCATGTGTTTTGGGAATTTTGGGCTTGTATTTATTGCTGCTGGGTGACAAATACATGCTGCTAGGGATAGGAATAATTGTGCTAGGAAACATTCTTTGGAGACTATTGTGCGAAGGATGGATATTGCTATTCGGCATTTATGACGCATTGATTTCAATTGAAAATGAATTAAAGAAAAAGTAATGAAAAAAACTCCTTCAGAAATTTCAAAGTTATTGTTTTTAGTTTCAAAATTAGCGAATGATTTCTATCCATCTATTTGGCCGCATCCTCATCGTCCAACATTCGCCCAAAGCGGAGGCCACACACCCTCATGCCGGTTGGTATGTTGATGACCAATTTCTTAAACATAATCTCCCATTTTAAGCCACTTACCGATTGCTACCCGTCATTCACCGACTCGCTGTATTCTCTGCCAGCTTTTGGTCGTATCTTTGGCCAGAAATTGAAGATGGCAAAAGAAATGAAAAGGCTAATTGCACATCTGAGAAACGTGGATATCCTCATGGCAACACTTTTGATTGTTGCTGGCCTCATACTGCTTCATGCCGATGTGAGCCAAGATGTAATACGAAATATTCTCGAGTGTTTCCCGGAGATTTTCTCGCCCATTCGTGATCTGATAAGAGAAGTTCTTTTCTAACGAGTTTGGAATTCGAAGGAGCAAGTATGGAATGCAAACGAAGTATGAGTGGCCCCAACCTTTGGTTGGCGATTGTTCTAATCGCTCTGGGTGTACTTTTCTTGTTGGACAATTTGGTTGAAGTTCCTATCGACAATGTCTGGCAATTCTGGCCCATAATCCTTATCGCGATCGGGGTGACGAGATTCACCAGTTCCAGTTCCCGTGATCGCAGTTCTGCGATTTTCTTGATCGGAATAGGTGTCATCCTTCTTTTGCTGAATACGGACATTCTGCATTGGAGCGATATCCGGAAATTCTGGCCGGTGATTTTGATTCTAATTGGCCTCTCAATAATTTACGGCCGATACCGGCGCCATAGCGAGTCAAGCGGCAGCGAGGCTACCGCATACTCCGATGACCGCATCGATGCCGTGGCGATCTTTGGCGGTAATGAACGAGTGGTAAGCGCGGAAAATTTTCAAGGCGGCAACACCACTGCGATTTTCGGCGGTACAAAATTACATTTCGGCCGCGCGAAATTGTCGCCGGGCGAAAATGTGCTGGATGTGCTGGCAATGTTTGGCGGCGTTGAAATACTCGTCCCAGACGACTGGAACATTGTAATCAAAATCATGCCCATTTTTGGCGGCTCGGAGGATTCCCGTCGTCAGTTAAACCGCGAGGAGTCCGCAAAAAATAAAACACTGGTCCTCAAGGGATTGGTGCTCTTCGGCGGGTTGCACATCAAGAGCGTATAAGCACATTGACGTTTACTAAACCTTCGAGGTTTAGTAAACGTGGTCTTAGTTATATGGAACTGAAGTTTTGCACTCCGTACTTACTCGTTCCCACGTTTACTTGGAAACACGCAATGTAACGCGAAGCTCCGCTTCGCCAGCAGGGAAGCAAAGCTTCTGGAGCAATTGCATTCCCAAACTGGAAGTTTAGGAATGAGAAAAAAATCAGCCGGCAAGTTTTTTTTGATTCACAATTAACAGTTCACCATTATCAATTATGAATGGTGAACTGTTAATTGTGAATTGTCAATTATTAAAATAATATGGAATTAACCCTTTCCAATCCCATCCTAAAAACCAAACAGGGTGTTTATTCATATACCTTCACGTGGACTCTGCTGACGCTGGTGCACGCCTATGTTTTGCGGCACTTACACGACGTAGCCTTGTCTTGGCCGGTAATCTTGGTGGATAGCGTTGTGTTCAATTTGCTGTTTGCTGCGCTCGCGCTGAGCTTGTGGTATCCCTGCAAATTTTTATCACTGGAAAAATCTAGTGTGCCGCGAGTGATCCTGAGCCACATTATTGGCGCCATGCTCATCTCAGCCATCTGGATTGGCGTCAGTTATTTGATTTTGAGAAACATCGAATTCAACCAGGATGCCTACAGGGTTTTCCTTCATAACTCCCTCCCCATTCGCTGGCTGATGGGCATAGTGTTCTATAGCGCCATCGTGGCCTTCTTCTACTTTTTGATTTACTACAATCATTTTCAGGAACAGCGAATTCAACAAGCAGAATTAAAATCACTGGTCAAGGAAGCCGAACTGCGCACACTCAAGTTTCAGATCAATCCCCATTTCATTTTCAACAGTCTCAATTCCATCAACTCGCTCACCATCACCAATCCGGCCAAAGCCGGGGAAATGACGATTAAGTTGGGAAATTATTTGCGCTACACACTTTCGAAGAACGATCAGCAGAAAAGCTCGCTGAAAGAAGAGCTCGATTCTGCCAAACTCTATCTCGATATCGAAAAAGTCCGTTTCGGCGACAAGTTTGAATTTGTTGAAGAAATCGATCCGGTTTGCCTGACCGCCCAAGTGCCAAACATGCTGCTGCAGCCGTTGTTCGAAAACGCCATCAAACACGGCGTGTACGAAAGCCTGCAAACCGTGCATATCAGGTTCTCATGTCAGCAGCAGGGCGAGTATCTAAAAATAATCATTGAAAATGATTTTGATCCTGACAGCGGTCCTCGAAAAGGAGCCGGAATTGGATTGAGCAATATCAAAAACCGCTTGCAGATCAATTATGGACAGGAAAATCTAATGCAGGTTGAGCGCAACGGTACTCGCTTTCGCGTGAACATTTTTATACCAAACTGAATAATTCATAAACCGCAAAGACGCAAAGTTTGAGAAGATAGAGATTAAATAGAAAACAATAGCAAGTAATTTTCAAATACTCCAAGAACTTCGATGAAACCAACGTTTCCTAATCTGTTGTTCGTTCTCAGCGTCTTAGCGCCTTTGCGATCAAAATTTTATGAATAATGCAAGCCAAACGATGCGAGGTCTGCATGACAAAAATAAAAGCGATGATAATCGATGATGAAGCGCCGGCGCGAGACGTCATCAAAAATTATCTCAAGAACTTTGCCGACATCGAAGTAGTAGCCGAGGCGGGTAATGGCTTCGAAGGTGTCAAAGTCATCCAGGAGAAAAAGCCCGACTTGCTGTTTCTCGACATTCAGATGCCGAAGCTCTCCGGCTTCGAAATGCTCGAGCTGCTCGACCACATGCCCGTCATCATCTTTAGCACCGCTTATGATCAGTACGCCCTCAAAGCCTTCGAGAAAAGCGCCGCGGATTATCTGCTCAAACCCTATTCCCGCGAGCGCTTTCGTGAGGCGATAACGCGTGCGCTGCTTTTCGTTCGCGATAAAACGAAACATCAAGAGGTCATCAAAGGAATCGTCCGCCATCATGAGTCCCAGCCGGAATTTCTCGAACGTGTGGTAGTTAAAGAGGGAGCACAAATCTTTGTTATTCCCGTCGACAAGCTACATTGGCTCGAAGCCCAGGACGACTATGTAATGCTGCATTTGAAGGACGGACAATTCCTCAAACAAAAAACTATGAAATATTTTGAAGAGCATCTCGACCCAAAAGATTTTGTGCGCATTCATCGATCGTATATCGCGCGCATTGCGATGATCAAGCAAATCGAATTATCGAGCAAAGAATCCTACACGGTGGTTTTAACCAACGGACAGAAGCTGCCGGTGAGCAAGAGTGGTCATGCGAAGTTGAAAGAGGTTTTGAGTTAATCACGACGGCAGTCGAACAAAAATTACTTGCCATTAGTAGAGAATTGAAGTACTTTTTGACAAATTGGATAGAACAATGACCCCCGATCCTACAAAAATTCAAAAAGTAGTCAGTTTAGCAAAATCCTATGGTGCCACACGTCTGATTTTATTTGGCAGCTATTTGGAAACACCCGCTGAATGGAGCGACATCGACCTTGCCTGCGATGGGATTCCAGGTTGGAAGTTATACGAGTTTGCAGGACAAGTTGAGAATGAATTGCAAGTTTTGACCGATATCGTTCCACTCACCCCCCCCACTCGCTTCACCCGGTTAATTGAAAAGAAGGGCAGAGTTCTTTTATGACTTTAGCTGAACTACATGAAGAGATGCACGCCGAACTGGAGCTAATGGAATTAACGGTGAAAGAACTTAAATCATTGCGGAAAGATGTTGCCGACAATGAACCAACAAATCGAGAAAAGACCGCTGCAGCAAGCTATCTCGCTCAGTTCTATAACGGAGTAGAAAATATTCTGAAACGAATTGCTCACTATTACAAAGTCTCCTTACCAAAAACCGAAATGTGGCACATTGACTTATTCAACTATTTTTGTGCACCAGCGCAGAACCCGTTGCCGACCTTGTTTGATGAAAGCTTGGCGTCAGATTTAACAGGATTCCGCAAGTTCAGGCATGTGGTTCATCATGGATATGGGTTTTCATTAGATTGGAGTCGGATGGTTGAAGGCATCGATAAGATTGAAAATGTGTTCTTCCGATTTAAGACGCGAGCTTTAAAACTAGATGAAGACGAATCTGAATGAGTAGAATCGAATACCCCTGAAATCCATTTGCAAATTAAATCGAATCGGTTACTTTCCCACCAATTCCGTTGGGCGAATCCGCCGGACCAATACGAAAATTTTTTACTGAAATCAGAGGGAGGAAAATGAAGCGTATTTCGCTTGCTATCATCGGCATTTTTGTTTTAGTCCAAAGCCTCACCGCCCAAAGCATCATGTCACCCGAGGAGACTTTCGGCTTTCGGATGGGATCAGATCGCCAGCTTATCAACTGGATGCAGATTGTTTCCTATTTCAACAATCTACTTGAGTAATCCCGTCGCTTTGGAATTGAAACCCTATACTCGTGAAATCCTCGAAACGGGTTATTACGGCAATCGTAACCTGCTGCAAAGCGGGTGGGTGGTCGGCGAGGAAAAGCTGTGGAACAAAGTCGCGTTGGCCGAGATTCCGGTGGGTGAAGGCCGAGTAATCTTGTACGCCTTCAGAGTACATCACCGCGGGCAGATGTTTGGAACGTTCAGATTATTATTCAATGGGTTCTACAAATGAAGTACAAAAGTACGAGTTACTCAATTAAGCTCGGCAACTACTCGGTACAACCGTTCGATCTCGACGCGCAGACTGAAGAGGTATTTTTCGCACATACCCCAGTAATTCGCCCGGCATCGATAGTCACGTTCATAAGAGAGAACGCCGAGAGTCTTGGCAGCTGCTGAAAGATCGCGGGTGAAGTTGTAAAACAACTCAAAATTACCGGCCTCGACTTTTGCGCCAACTTCTTTCAAGTGCTGCCTGGCAGTTTCAATAATCACCTTCAACAATTCTTTGTAGCCCCTGATATCCATGCCAAGCCGTCGAGTCAGCCCGTCGTGGATTCTCCAACACGGGTACGGTTCGCTATCCAGCCTCAACCACTTTTTCAAGGAAGACTTTCGGCGAGATAGGCTTCAATATAAACCCGATGATCCCTTGCGAGATTGCTTCCTGCACCAGTTGTTGCTCCGAGACCGCGCTGTACAATCATCATCAACAACTAAGATTCTCATTAGAAAAGACTGTCTCTGTCCGTTCAAAAATAGTATCTGATCTTTATATTTTTCAGGAATCCTCGAATTCTGCAATTGCATAAGTTCAGATTATTTCATATAATAAAACACCAAAAACCAAACGTCCTTCATTCAACGCTCGCAAAGATGATTAACACAATGTGAAAAGGATTCGGGCAGACGCGCCGCAGATTCTCTTTTGCCGTTCACTAGAAAGGCCCGGAGGGAGTTTGAAGAATTGCTGGATAACAAAGCTTGAAACTCTTAATACAAAAAACTCGTTTCCTACTTGGTTTTCGAATCAAATCCCAATTTCAAATTAAGGAGGCGTCTATCATGAAACGCAAATGTATTGGCTTGATTATGTTGACCTTACTAACCGCTGGAGGTGCCATGGCTAACGACGATGCCGCCAATTCCAAGATCTTTCCCTACAAATATGAAATGAAGAATCTCAAGAACGGTTTGCGCGTAATTGTGATCCCGACTGATTATCCGAACATCGTATCGCTGCAAATTCCCGTGCAAACCGGCTCGCGCAACGAAGTGGAACCGGGCAAATCCGGCTTCGCGCACTTTTTCGAGCACATGATGTTTCGCGGCACTGAAAAATTTCCCAACGAAAAATATGCTGAATTGATGAAAAATGCTGGCGCCGATCAAAATGCCTACACCTCTGACGACGTAACCAATTATCACGTCACCTTCTCAAAGGAAGATTTGGAAACCGTGCTGATGCTGGAAGCCGATCGCTTCCAAAATTTGAAATACTCAGTAGAAGATTTCAAAACCGAATCCAAAGCCGTGCTTGGGGAATACAACAAAAACTCTGCCAGCCCCATTCAAAAACTTTTTGAAGTGCAACGCAATGCGGCATTTCAAAAACACACCTACAAACATACCACGATGGGCTTCCTCAAAGACATCGAAGACATGCCCAATCAGTACGAGTACAGTCTTGAGTTTTTCAAACGTTATTATCGGCCCGAAAAAAGCGTCATGATTTTAGCCGGTGACGTTAACCCCGCCGAGGCGTTCAAATTGGTGGAAAAATATTGGAGCAGTTGGAAGCCCGGAAACTTTAGCGTCAGCATTCCACCGGAACCGGAGCCCAATGGCCCCGCCTTCGATCACGTTGAGTGGCAGGTACCAACCCTGCCGTGGCTTACTGTGGCCTTTCACGGTCCGGCATTTTCGGAAACCACGAATGATATGGCGGTGATGGATGTCATCGGTCAACTTGCGTTCTCCGAAAGTTCGCCGCTCTATCAAAAATTGGTAGTCGACGAACAGAAAGTCGATCAGCTCTGGTCGTACTTCCCGGATCGCACCGATCCCTATTTGCTGACCGTGGGATCGCGGTTGAAAGACCTCAACGACATCTGGTACGTGCGCGATGAAATTCTCAAGGCCTTTGCACAGCTTCGCAGCGAAACCGTCTCAACGCAGCGGTTGGCTGAAATCAAATCAAATTTGAAATACTCGTTTGCCAACGGCATGGACAACTCTGAGACCATCGCCAGCGCGTTAGTGGGTTACGTGGTACGCACCAAAGACCCCGAGAGCATCAACCGAGTCTATCACCTCTATGACAAAATTACCGCTGAAGATATAAAAGCAAAGGCAAACCAGTATTTCACCGACAACCGATTGGTGGTGGTTTCACTCTCCAAAGAGCCGCTGCCGGAAATCGCCAGCCTGCCTGCGCAGGCAGGCAAAACCGGCTCTATCGATGATATCGTGAAAAACGCATTGCAAGCTCCGCCGGAAATTGCAACATTGCTGATGAAGAACGACTCGCCGATTGTCAACTTCCGAATTTTGTTCAACACCGGCTCTGCCAGCGATCCGAAAGGCAAGGAAGGCGTTGCGCAATTGACGGCGGAAATGATCACCGACGCCGGCAGCAAAAGCATGAAGTACGAAGAAATTCAAAAAGCGCTGTTTCCGTTGGCAGCTGGATTCGGCAATCAAGTTGACAAAGAGATGACGGTGTTCTCAGGCACAACCCACGCGGATAATCTCAACGCCTATTACGATATCGTTTCGCAGCAGCTTCTCAGCCCCGGCTGGGGCGAGTCGGATTTCACACGCGTGAAAACCAATCTCATCAACGAAATCACCGTGAGCCTGCGGGAAAACAACGATGAAGAGCTGGGCAAAGAAGCGCTGTACGAATTCATCTACAAAAATCATCCCTATGGCCATTTGAATTACGGCCACGTTGCCGCGCTGGAAAAACTCACGCTAGATGACGTTAAAAATTTCTACGCCGAGAACTACACCCGTGCGAACCTGGTGGTGGGAGTTGCCGGCAATTTTTCCGATGAGTTCCTGAATCGTTTTAAAAAAGATCTGGCGCAACTTCCAGAAGGAACAAGTGTAAAAATGGCCCCGCCGCAGCCCGTGGCCATCAACGGTTTTGAGGCGGAGATCGTTCAGAAAGAGACGCGTTCCACCGCCGTCTCATTCGGCTTCCCAATCGACGTGAACCGTTCGCATCCGGACTTCGCAGCCCTGTGGCTGGTGCGATCCTATTTTGGCGAGCATCGTTCCTCGAATAGTTACTTGTATCAGCGCATCCGTGAAATTCGCGGCATGAACTACGGCGATTATGCTTACATCGAATATTTTCCGAACGGCATGTTCCAGTTCCACCCGGATCCAAATCTCGGGCGTCAGCAGCAAATTTTTCAGGTTTGGATTCGTCCGGTGGAAAGTGTGCAGAACGCGCACTTCGCCACTCGCGTCGCCATGTACGAGCTTAACAAACTCATCACCAACGGCATGAGTCAACAAGATTTTGAAGCCACCCGGAATTTCCTTTTGAAGTTTGTGAACATCCTCACCAAAACCCAGGACAGCCAACTCGGTTACGCGCTGGACAGCCGTTACTACGGTATCGGTGCGTACACTGATTTCATTGCCAAGAATCTCAAAAAGCTGACACTGGAAGATGTCAATCGGGTGATCAAAAAGTATTTGCAGGATCAGAATGTGAAGTTCGTTTTTGTAACTAAGGATGCGGAAGATTTAAAGAACCGTCTGATCAACAACACGACGTCGCCAATCACCTATCAGGCTGAAAAGCCAGCGGAGTTGTTGGATGAAGATAAAATCATTCAGGATTATAAATTAGACTTCAAAGCTGAGAAGGTAGCCATAAAGACTGTGGAAGAGGTGTTCGTAAATTAGTTAGTTCGTTTCTGTTGCAAAATGTCCCCGAATGCTTTTCTCGGGAATCCTTAGCCCTGTCGTAGAAGATTCCCGCTTAAACATACGAAAATGACAGAGACGATAACCGACTATTTGCCACGCGCTTTTGAAGTGCGTGGCAAATTGTTCAACTGAACAGTTCCCTAATATCCTCCACTGACAACTGCTTGAACAACCCCGTCTCGGTGGTGATAATATTCGCGACCAAGTCCCTTTTGCGCTCTTGCAATTGCAGGATCTTTTCTTCCACCGTGCCGCGGGTAATCATTTTGTAAACGAACACGTGTTTGTCCTGGCCGATGCGGTGGCTGCGGTCGGTGGCCTGGGCTTCGACGGCTGGATTCCACCACGGATCGTAGTGAATGACATAATCGGCCGCGGTAAGATTCAAGCCGGTGCCGCCGGCGCGCAAGCTAATGAGAAAAATCTTGCAATCTGCGTCGCTCTGAAACCTCTCGACGCAGCTTTTGCGATCGCGGGTGCGGCCATCCAAGTATTCGTATTGAATGCCGTTCTCATCAAAATGCCGACGAATGACGGTCAACATTTTCACGAACTGTGAAAAGATTAAGACTTTGTGGCCTTCGGCCAGAATCTCCTGGACATTTTCGAGCAGGGCGTCGTACTTGCCGGCGCTGTGGCTGTATTTGCTCTCCACCAAAACCGGGTGGCAGGCAATCTGCCGCAACTTGACCAGCCCTTCCAGAACATTCATGCGTGCTTTGTCCAGACCGACATCCGCAATTTGTTTGAGCAGGGCCGAGCGATAGTAATCCCGCCACTGGGTGTAAAGCTTTTCCTGCGGTGGAGACATTTCACAATACACGACGTTTTCCACTTTTGGGGGGAGATCCTTCTCCACCTCGTCCTTGGTACGTCTCAACACAAATGGAAAAACCATCTTGCGCAACAATTTAGCCGCGGCTTGATCGCGATTTTGCTCAATTGGCCGGCCAAAAGATTGTTTGAAGTAGGTCAAGTTACCCAAAAGTCCCGGATTCAGAAACGCGAATAGCGACCACAGCTCCACTGTATTATTTTCGATGGGAGTGCCGGTGAGAGCCAGCCGATGTTTGGCTTTCAGCAGCTTCACTGATTTGGCAGTTTGGGACAGCGGATTTTTTATGTATTGCGATTCGTCGAGAATCACGTAATTAAATTGCACAACCTTGAGAAACAAAATGTCGCGGCGCAATGTGCCGTAGCTGGTGAGCACGACGTCGTAGTCCGCGAGGTTTTTGGTAGTGCGATCGCGGTCGCTCCCCGTCTGGTTAAAAACGCGCAGGCCGGGCGCAAAACGGGCGATTTCGTTCAGCCAGTTAAAAACGACTGAAGTGGGAGTTACTATCAGACTAGGTTCAGTTACGCCATTCTGATGAACACTTAGCAGCAGCGCCAGCGCCTGAATGGTTTTGCCCAGTCCCATATCATCAGCGAGGCAACCGCCAAATTTAAATTTACACAAAAAGTGCAGCCAGTCAAAACCAGCTTTTTGATACGGCCGCAGTGTACCATGCAGAGTTTCCGGCACCGCAATGCTTTTGATGCCGGCAAACTCCTGCAATTGCTTCAGCTTCTCATGATATTCCAGATCGAAATCCTTTTTGCTGGCTTCCGCGAATAACTCGTCGATGATAGTGACGTGAAAATGCGACATCTTCAGCCGGTCTTCCGCGGTCTCCGATAAACTCATCACGTGTTGAAAACGGTCAAGCCAGAATTTTGGAAGCTGGGCCGTGCTGCCGTCCCCGAGCCTGACAAAGGAACTGTTTTGTTTTAACGTCTTTTTCAGCTCTTTCAGCGACAGCAGAATGCCATTAAAATCGATCTCGACGTTCAAATCGAACCAATCGATGCCAGATTCCACCGCCACCCGCACTTGCGCCGACGACCGGTTAACTTTAAAGCGCTTCAACTTGTCTTCGCCAAAAATCACAAATCCGGCGGCGAGGAGTTGCGGAGCTTCGTCGAACAGCCAGACCAACGCTCTGTTCTTGCGAGTGATCAGTTTGCCGTCGTTGTTCAACTTCACGCTGGTGTTCAAGAGTGACTGGAGCGCTGCCATTTCCCGAGCGCGATCTCGCAAAACTTTGATATAGCTACTCTCGGCCTCATCGATGCCCCAAAGGACGTTTCGGTTGTCGTTGATATCCACTTCCACGGAACCATAGCAAAAACGCAGTTGGATATACAGGTCTTCCTCAAACTCATTTAAATAAAGCCGTTTCTCGGCAATTTCACCAATGGTCGCGGTTTTGGCGTCACCCGGTAGACGGACATGCTCAAACAGATCGATTTGGGAAGCGATGGCGCTCAGAAATTCCGCAACATCCTCTTTCGGAATGCTCACGTCATAATTTTGGCGGGTGAATGGAATCAAAGACGCCGCGTGGTTCATTCCCTCGATTTCTATGAGCAGGTCATGTTTCAAAAGCCAAAGGGGATCGGAGCAGAGCACCCGAAAACTGACGTCGATGAGGTGTTCTTCGCCGCTCAGTTTCAGGTACGGATAAAAATGGACGTCATTTCCCTTTTCTGTCAAGCGGAACTCGACGCGCCCCTTTTCAACTGCGCACTTGATTGGTTTTCCTAAGTCGGAACCCTGGCAAAAATAAAGACTACCTTCGCGCAATAATGTAAACAAGAAGCCTATTTTGTCCCCATAGTTGAATTTAAAGCTGTTACCCTGATAATAGAAATAATCTTGAGACTTAGACTTTTGCCATTTTTCAAGAAAACCTTGGGCCATGAGATCGGTGCGGCTGCGGGTTAGGGCAGTGTTTGAAGAATCATAAAAACTCAGATCACGCAGGGCGCCGAACGAGCCGTCTTTTTTGCGTGAAATCTTCTGCGCACGAATGGTCCAATCGAACAGACCCAATTCCAAAGTGAAAATCACTTGCCATTTGGAAGGCTTCGCAGCCGGCGCAGGCTGGGTATCGCCAATTTGAGCGAGATAAGAATGCCAGCCGGGGGGGGCAGCGCCGCCTTTTTTGATGTCGCGGTGCTGGTAGTAATCCTGTGCGGCGAACAGGGCTGCCACCACGTGTTTGCAGTGAGTCCCGAAAGGACAGTTGCACTCGGTGTATATCCAGCCGCCGGCCTCCTCCCTCACCTCAACCAGGTAGTCGTAGGTGCCGGAGACGACCGCTTTGAAATAGTCGAACTCGATCTCAATGAGATGGACCCGCCCGCCGCGATAATAATCCACCCCGCGCTGGTAGATATGCTGAGGAACCAGCCTGCGTATGTCGCTATCAATGATTTTCATTTTTTGATGACTTGAAGAACGAGATAATCTAAGATTTTTGTGATGAACTGCAAGCATAAAGACAAGATTCTGTCGTACTTGTTCGACGCGTGGGATTGGTCGGCAGATCGCGGGAGATTCCCCGAAAAAAGCGTGTGAGAATGGCGGACACGTGATAGGCGAGGCTTAAGCTTGCGCCTACACGGCATGCTTTTTTTCGCTTGACATTCTTATGATTAATCTGTATCATTTTTTAAATTTATCGTCAAGGAGACTGACCCATGCCTCTCATCGAAACCCTTGGCATACTTATCACCTCCGCCACCGCCAAAACCGTCGTCAAGTTCGTGGATGAAAAAATCAGCGATTACATTCGCCAAAAGTTTGGCAACAAGCCATCGCCGGAAATCGCCGCAATGAAAAAGGAGATTGAGGATTTAAAAAGTAAATTAGACGCCAAAGAGAAAAATGATATCACCACAGCAGAGGTGGACGAGCTCCGAGTGAAAGTAACCCAGATCGAGCAAATGCACTCGGCTCTGCCGTCCAATATTATTTCCGGCGATATCTTTCAAGCGTGGAGCGAAAAAGGCGAATTGGATATCGAAGATCAAGCTTTGATTCTTAGGAAGCAATTGGAAATTCTAATGGATAAAGCTGGCGCGCTGGGCTTGAAACCTGAGAAACGTCACCGCATCCAAGATAAGGCTACCAGCATCATTGTCACCACCAAAAATTTGCGAGAGTCGAGAGAAAAAGCCCGAGATTCGGATCTTACTAAAGACAAAGAAGAAGTCGTTAGACTCGAGAGATTACTAC
>Ga0247727_10002385_pt1 | contig 43152 bp, 44 predicted proteins | sample WisWelCaveWW1625_FD_202498 | JGI IMG/M metagenome (GOLD analysis project Ga0247727, IMG submission 202498) | Biofilm microbial communities from Wishing Well Cave, Virginia, United States - WW16-25 | ecosystem: Environmental > Aquatic > Deep subsurface > Groundwater > Cave microbial mat | place...
TCGGTCGACGCTCCACGATCGGGCAACCGGCGCGCCGACGCCGCGGCGCTCACCGAGGCGATCGCGGCCGAGTTCGAACGCATCATCTCGACCGACCCCGCGGACTGGCACTTGTTCCAGCCTGGCTGGGTGTAGGGATGCGGATCGCCCTCGTCTGTCCGTACGCCTGGGACGACCCGGGAGGCGTCCAGGTGCACGTCCGTGAGCTGGGGCAACGGCTCCGAGGTCGCGGGCACGACGTGCTGGGCCTGGCGCCGGTCCGTCGTGCCGTCGTGGAGTCGTGGGTGCACGGCGTCGGGCGGCCGGTCGACCTCACCTACAACGCCTCGAACGCCCCGATCGACCCCCGTCCGTGGTCGGCAGTGCAGGTGAGGCGCGAGTTGCGCGGGTTCCGGCCGGACGTGGTGCACGTGCACGAGCCGTTCGCGCCGAGCACGAGCCTTTGGGCGGTGCTGACATCACCGGCGCCGATCGTCGCAACCTTCCACTCGGGCGCAACGCGTTCGCGGCTGTACGACGTGGTCGCCCCGGCGCTCCGCATGCTCGCGCGGCGCCTCGCGGTGCGCATCGCCGTGTCGGACACCGCGGCCCGGTTCGCTCGGGGCCGTCTGGCCGGCCGGTTCGAGATCGTCCCGAACGGGCTGGACGTCGAGCGATGGGCAAGGGCGGAGCCGCGCGCCGATCTCGTTGGTCTCAGCGGCGCCAAGCTCCTGTTCTGCGGCCGGCTGGACGAACGCAAGGGGTTCCCGACGGCGACCCGAGCTTTCCTGCGGCTCGCGGGCGAACGCTCGGACCTGCGGCTGGTGGTCGCGGGGGACGGCCCGGACCGTTCGGCGGTCGACCGATTCCCCGAAGACGTTCGAGTGCGGGTGACCATGCTGGGAGACGTGCCGAACGTCGATCTGCCGCCCGTCCACGCCGCGTGCGACCTGTACCTGGGGACGTCCGTGGGAGGAGAGAGCTTCGGCATCGTGGTGGCCGAGGCGATGGCCGCGGGGCTCCCGGTCGTGGCGAGCGATATCCCGGGCTACGACGAGGTCGTGACGGACGGGGTGGACGGGCTCTTGGTCCCTCCGCGCGATCCCGGGGCGGTCGCGGCCGCCGCCGCCCGCGTGCTGGACGATCCCGCGCTGGCCGAGCGACTGCGCGGCGGTGGCCGCGACCGCGTCCGAGGCTTCGACTGGTCCGTCGTCGTCGAGCGCCTGGAGGAGCTGTACGAGCGGGCCGCGCGGCTACGATAGCCCCCGATGGATGCCGTGCTCTGGCTCGCGATCGGGATCGTCGTGCTCGTCGTGCTCGTGGGCATCTACCTGTACAACCGCTTCGTGACGCTGCGAACGCGCGCCGAGAACGGCTGGTCCCAGATCGACGTCCAGCTCCGTCGACGCTACGACCTGATCCCGAACCTGGTGGAGACCGTGAAGGGCTACGCCGCTCACGAGCGCGAGCTCTTCCAGAACGTGACGGAGGCGCGGGCCCGGGCGGCGGGCGCGTCCGCGCCCGACGACCGGGCCCGCGCCGAGAACGGCCTCACCGCCGGCCTTCGCCAGCTCATGGCCGTCGTCGAGGCCTACCCGGACCTCAAGGCCGACCGCCATTTCCTCGAGCTCCAGGAGGAGCTCGCCGGCACCGAGGGCAAGATCGCGTACGCCAGGCAGTTCTATAACGACACCGTCGCGAAGCTGAACACGGCCATCGAGACGTTCCCGGGCAACTTCATCGCACGCTGGTTCAGCTTCACGCAGAAAGAGTTCTTCGACATCGAGGATCACATCCGGGCCCCGATCGAGGTCGACATCACGCGGGACGCCTGAGCCTGTGTTCGAGCAGATCGCCGCGAACAAGCGCCGCACCGTCCTGCTCATCGTTGGCGCCTTCGTGTTCCTGGGCGTCATCGGATTCGCGATCGGCCAGTTCTGGGGCGGCGGACCGACCGGACTCATCATCGCGCTCGTCGTGGCCGGCGGGCTCTCGATCGGCTCTTACCTCTACGGCGACAAGCTGGTGCTCGCATCCACGCGAGCACGCGAGCTTTCTCCCGCCGACGCACCCCGCTTGCACAACATCGTCGAGGGCCTGGCGATCGCGGCCGGCATCCCGAAGCCGCGTGTCTACCTCGTGCCGGAGATGGCCCCCAACGCCTTCGCGACCGGTCGCGATCCCGAGCACGCCTCCATCGCGGTGACGCAAGGGCTCCTGGAGTCCATGAACCGGGTCGAGCTCGAAGGCGTCATCGGCCACGAGCTGGCGCACGTGGTCGACCGCGACATGCTGGTGGGCACCGTCGTCGCGACCGTCGTCGGCGCGGGCATCCTGCTGGCGGAGTTCTTCATGCGCTCGTGGTGGTGGGGTGGGTTCGGCGGCCGGCGCGGCGATGACCGGGGTGGCGGCGGTGCTGCGTTGCCGCTGTTCATCGTGGGGTTCGTGCTGTTAGCGCTTGCGCCGATCCTCGGCCAGCTGATCAAGCTCGCCGTCTCCCGCAACCGCGAGTACCTGGCCGACGCCCAAGGCGTGCTGCTCACCCGCTACCCTCCCGGCCTGATCGCAGCGCTCCGCAAGCTCGGGGCCTCGCCGACCGCGATGCACTCGGCCAACAACGCGACCGCCCACCTGTGGCTCAACCAACCATCTCGTTTCGAGGGCGAGCGCACCGGCCGCCTCGAGAGCCTGCTCGCGACGCATCCTCCGATCGCCGAGCGCATCCAGCGACTGGAGGAGATGTAGCAGGCATCTCACGCGGTGCCACAGTCACGCGGCTGCCGCACGAACCGGCCCTGAGGGCGCCGTTCGAAATCGAACAGATGCAGCATGTCGCTGGCGTTGCGGTCGCGATCGGTCAGCGGCTCCAGGTCCCAGATCGTTTCGATCATCTTGAGGACGCTCGAGAACTCCAGGGTGTCGTGCGCGACCAACCCACGCCTGGCCCACGGCGAGATCAGCAGCATCGGCACCCGCGGTCCGAACCCGAACAGGTCGACGTGTGGCGGCCGCACATGGTCGTAGAACCCGCCGAAGTCGTCCCAGGTGACGACGACCGCGGTATGACGCCAATCGCGTGATCGCATCAGCGCGTTCAGCATCTCGACGGTCCAGTTCTCGCCGGCGCACATCGAGCCCGCCGCGGGATGCTCGGAGACGCCCACGTCGGGGATCAGCCAGGACACGGCAGGCAATCGCCCGCCGCGGAGGTCCTTCAGGAACCGGTCGTCGGGCACGACCTTGCGCCACATCGGCCCGAACCGCACGTGCCGGACGATCTTGAACGTCTCCACGTAATCGTTGTCGCCTAAGTAGTAGCGCCACGAGATCCCCTCGTCCTCCAACCGGTCGGGTAGCACGGGGATGTTGATGCAGGGCCAGCGCTCGAACCAGTACCGCTGTGAGAGCTGCCCCGGATCGGGGCGATCCTCCAGGCGCAGCGCGTCGCGCTCCTCCTGCAGCGTCAGCTTGCCTCGGAACGAGTACATCCACTCCTCGCGATCCTCGCAGTACTCCCGGGGCACCCCGTTCGAGCCGAACTGACCCGGTGGCCTGGCGCGCTCGTGATCGGTGAACCCGTCGGTCGTGGCGGCCACCGTGAACAGGTGCTCGATGCCCGTAGGCCCGTACGTCGAGGAGAAGAACCGGTCCGCCAACACGAACCGCTCGGCGTAGGCCCAGTAGTTCGGGATCTGTTCAGGATGGAACTGGACGTAGGACTGCAGCTCTCCGCCGCCGTCGAGCTCGTCGAAGCAGTTCATCTCACCGCCGTTGATGGCCAGCAGCCCGCCGACGAACGAGTGGTTCGGGCCCGGCGAGTCGTCGGCCGCACGGACCAGCGGCACCCGGCTCCCGTCGCAGGTCCGGCCGACCGTGACGCCGTTCGCCGCGGGGAACCGGCCGAACATGTGGTCGAAGGTTCGGTTCTCCTTTACTAGGAACACGACGTGGCGGATCTGCCGGCGGGCCTGGGCGATCAACTCGGGCGACGCGAGCGGCACCTCCGGGTAGGCGTCGAACCCCAGGCGCCGGGGCGAGGCCGAAGCGGAGGGACTCCCTGTCGAGGTCGTGCTGGAGGGTGAGCGGGTCCCGGCGGGGGAGCCGCCGTCGCGTGGCGGGTCGCACGCCACCGACGCGAGGGCGGCGAACGCCCCGGTGGCGAGGATCCGGCGGGCAGAAATGGAGGCCATGGTCCCGGGAGGATACGGCCGAGGATCGAGACGCCGGGTGCTACATCCGCCGCAGGTAGGATAAGGAGGTTCTTCCCGTTGGAGGAGGCGAGATCCCATGGAGCGCGAGACCGGCACGTTCACCGTGAAGTCCGGCCTGGCGGAGATGCTGAAGGGCGGCGTCATCATGGACGTCACCACGGCGGCGCAGGCCAAGATCGCCGAGGACGCCGGTGCGTGCGCCGTGATGGCCCTCGAGCGGGTCCCCGCCGACATCCGTTCCCAGGGCGGGGTCGCGCGGATGGCCGACGCGACCAAGGTCGAGGAGATCCAGCAGACAGTCACCATCCCCGTCATGGCCAAGGCCCGGATCGGGCACTTCGTGGAGGCCCAGATCCTGCAGGCTCTGGGCGTCGACTACATCGACGAGTCCGAGGTGTTGACCCCCGCCGACGAGGAGTTCCACATCGACAAGTGGGGGTTCACCGTCCCCTTCGTGTGTGGCGCTAGGAACCTCGGCGAGGCGCTTCGGCGGATCGCTGAGGGTGCGGCGATGATCCGCACCAAGGGCGAGGCCGGCACCGGCAACGTCGTCGAGGCCGTCCGGCACGAGCGTGCGATCCTTCGGGAGATCGCCGAGGTCAGCATCCTTCGTCCGGAGGAGTACGTGACGAAGGCCAAGGAGCTGGGCGCTCCGGTGGAGCTGGTCCGGATGGTGGCCGACCACGGTCGCCTGCCGGTCGTGAACTTCTCCGCCGGTGGGATCGCTACCCCGGCCGACGCCGCCCTGATGATGCAGCTGGGCGTCGACGGTGTGTTCGTGGGCTCCGGCATCTTCAAGTCGCAGGACCCAGCCACGATGGCCAGGGCGATCGTCGAGGCAACGACCCATTTCCAGGATCCGGACGTGCTGGCTAAGATCTCGCACGGCCTGGGTGACCCGATGCACGGGTTGGAGATCGACCGGCTCGAGACCCGCCTGCAAGAGCGCGGCTGGTAGCCGCCTGGGGTCCAGATGAAGGCCGGGGTCCTCGCGCTCCAGGGTGACTTCCGGGAGCACGCGCGCATGTTCGCGGAGGCGGGGGCGACCCCGGTCGAGGTTCGCACGCCCGCCCACCTCTCGGACGTCGACTGCCTGGCGATCCCCGGTGGGGAATCCACCACGATCGGCAAGTTGGCGCGTGCCTACGACCTGGTCGACCCGGTCCGTGAGCGCGCGGCCGCTGGGATGCCGATCCTCGGCACCTGCGCAGGGATGATCGTGCTGGCGCGCAAGGTCCTGGGCGGCGAACCCCTGTTCGCGTTGATGGACGTCACGGTGCGGCGCAACGCCTACGGGCGCCAGGTGGACTCGTTCGAGACCGATCTGAGCGTGGAAGGGATCGAGCACCCGGTGCGGGGCGTCTTCATCCGCGCGCCGTGGATCGAGCAAGTGGGGAGCGGGGTGCGGGTCCTGGCTGAGCACGAGGGACGGCCGGTGGTGTTGGAGCAGGGGAACCTGCTCGCGGCCTCGTTCCACCCGGAGCTGGTCGGCGAGACGGGCCTGCACGGGTACCTGTTGGGGAAGGTCTGAGATGTCCGGGCACTCCAAGTGGGCCACCATCCGGCGCAAGAAGGAAGCGACCGACTCCAAGCGGTCGAACATGTACGCGAAGCTGTTGCGTGCGGTCGAGGTCGCGGCACGTGAGGGCGGAGGCAACGTCGAGGGCAACATGACCCTGGCCTCGGCCGTCGAGAAGGCGAAGGGCTTCTCGGTCCCGAACGACAACATCGAGCGTGCGATCAAGCGAGGGAGCGGCGACCTCGACGACGGCGTCAGGTACGAGGAGCTGTCCTACGAGGGTTACGTGTCCGGCGGGGTTGCTCTGCTGGTCGAGGTGCTTACCGATAACCGCAACCGGACCGGTCAGGACGTGCGGCACGCCTTCGTCCGGCACGGCGGCAACCTGGGTGAGCAGGGGAGCGTGGCGTGGCAGTTCACGCGCAAGGGCTTGATCGTGGTGGAGAAGGCCGGGGCACCGAACGAAGATGCCCTGATGGAGGTGGCAATCGAAGCCGGCGCCGAGGATCTGCAGGACTCCGAGAGCTCGTGGGACATCGTGACCGAACCCTCGAGCTTCAAGGCCGTGCAGCACGCGGTGGAGCGCTCGGGGATCCCGGTCCTGTCCGCGGAGATATCGATGATCCCGGCCGCCTCGGTTCCGGTCTCCGGGAGCGAGGCCAGACAGGTGCTCCATCTGATCGAGGCGCTCGAGGATCTGGATGACGTCCAGAACGTCTACGCCAACTTCGACATCTCCGAAGAGATCATGGCTTCGCTCTGAGGCCGTGCGGTCGACGCGAAGCCTGATCGGCCTCCTCGCGTCGATAGTGGTCATGGGGATCGGCGCGTTGCCGGCGACGGCCCAGGAATGCGACGGCGTGACGTATCGACTGACGGTCATCGCGCCCGACGGTACCCGGGAGAGGGCTGCGCATTGCGCGCTCGACGCGTTGGCAACGTGGCTCCATCTCACGCCCGACGCGACGATCGTCCCTTCGCGTCCGCCCGGAGATCTCGGCTCCCCGTACATCGTTCGCTTCGAAGACGTCACCGAGCCCGAGATCCAGCAGCTGCTCCAGCTGCGGCTCTACACGGAGGCGCCGAAGAGGCCGCTCGTGTTCTTGGCCGAGCCGGGATACATCGAAACGGACATCTACACGGGAAGCGTGTCACGAGGCTGGCGGGTGCTCGATCCACAGGTCGGTGTCCCGGCGTCGCTCATGGACTTGGGCGTCCCCGAGGCGGGCCCGTCCCAAGGACCCGACGCGGTTTCGCTGCTGTTCCTCGCGGTGCTCTTGGTCGGGGCCGTAGTGCTCGTTCCGCGGATCAGATCGGCGGCGGGGCGATCGCCGTCGTCTCCTCGACCGGAGGAGGACCGTTGACCCAAAGGGTCGTTGCCCGCGTCACTCCCCGCACCTAGACTGCGGCGAACGGATGTTCGATTCCATCGTGCTCGGCGTAGACCCCGGCGTGGCCAAGGTAGGCCTTGCAGTGATCGCTGTTCGCGATCGGAAAGCGACCCTGATCTGGGCGGGAACCGTCACGACGCCCTCCGACCTGGCGGAAGCGACGCGGCTGGCGCGCATCGCCGACGGCGTGGCCGCCTCGGTCGCCCAGTATCACCCCGACGCGGTGGCGCTCGAGCGCGTGGCCTGGAACCGGAACCAGGTGAGCGCGCTGCAGGTGGCGCGCGCGACGGGCGCCATCATGGCGACCGTCGCGCGCGCCGGCCTTTCGGTCGAGGAGTACGGTCCGAACGAGGTCAAGGTCGCGGTCACCGGCATGGGAAACGCCGACAAGGAGCAGGTGCGCGTGGCGCTGGCGCGCATCCACGGCCTCCACGACGTTCCGGACCAGCCGGACGCCGCCGACGCGGTGGCCGTGGCGCTCACCCATATCCTTGGGAGCCGGATGCGCGCCGTTGCGCGAGCAGGGGGCCGATGATCTCGTTCCTGGAAGGCGAGCTGGTCGAGAAGGGTGCCGACCGGGTCGTGCTCGCGGTGGGCGGCGTGGGCTACGAGATCCACGTGCCCACCTCGGTGATCGCCAGGCTCTCGGCTGCGGGCCGGAGCACCCGGATCCACACGCGCATGGTCGTGCGCGAGGACTCCACCACCCTGTACGGGTTCGGGGATCAAGGCGAACGGGAACTGTTCGACTTGCTGACGGGGGTAAGCGGCGTCGGTCCCAAGGTAGCGCTCGCGTTCCTGTCCGCTCTCACCCCCAGTGCCATCCGGCGCGCGATCGTCGCGGGCGACGCCGCCGCACTCACCGTCGTCCCCGGCGTGGGCAAGAAGGTGGCCCAGCGTGTCGTGCTCGATCTCCGGGAGAAGCTCGGGGGCGAGGGCGACCTGGTCGTCATCGAAGGCCCGCTCGTGGACGTCCGTGAGGCGCTGCTCGCGCTCGGGCTGACCGACAACGAGGCGAGCAAGGCCCTGGTCGACGTCGAGCCCGACGGTCGCGACGTGGAGGATCTGCTGCGCGAAGCCCTGCAGAAGGCCGGACGCTGATGGACGACGATCGTCTCATCGAGCCGAGCGAGCTCTCGCCGGAGGATCGGGAGTTCGACATCGCTCTTCGGCCGCGCACCTTGGCGGAGTTCGTGGGTCAGGACCGGGTCAAGGAGCAACTGGCTCTGCTGGTCGAGGGCGCCCGAGCGCGTAGGGAACCGGTCGACCACTTGCTCTTCGCTGGTCCGCCGGGTCTCGGCAAGACCACCCTGGCCCAGATCGTGGCCCACGAGATGGGAGCCGGCTTCCAGCCCAGCTCGGGCCCGGCCCTGGAGCGACCGAGCGATCTGGCGGCCATCCTCACCAACCTGGCCGGTGGTGACGTGCTGTTCGTGGACGAGGTCCACCGGATGCCGCGGGCGGTGGAGGAGGTCCTGTATCCGGCTCTCGAGGACTTCCAGCTGGACGTGGTGATCGGTAAGGGGCCGACCGCTCGAAGCATCCGGCTGGAGCTCCCGCGGTTCACGTTGGTGGCGGCCACCACACGGCCCGGTCTGATCACGCTCCCGCTGCGTGAGCGGTTCGGCTTCTCGCCCCGCCTCGACTACTACACGGTGGAGGAGTTGGCAGCGATCGCTCGACGGTCGGCCGGGATCCTGGGTGTGTCCACCGACGACGACGGAGCTCACGAGATCGCTCGTCGGTCGAGAGGCACGCCTCGGATCGCCAACCGGCTCCTGCGGCGTGTGCGCGACGTGGCCGAGGTCCGCCACGACGGCCGGATCACCGGCGACATCGCCCGGGACGGTCTCGAGGTGTTCGAGATCGACACCCTTGGCCTGGACCGGCTGGATCATGCGGTCCTGCGCACGCTCGTGGAGAAGTTCGGGGGTGGGCCGGTAGGGCTCTCGACGCTCGCGGCTGCCGTCGGGGAGGAGACCGACACGGTCGAAGACGTCGTGGAGCCGTACCTGCTGCAGCTCGGGTTCCTGCAGCGGACGCCCCGAGGTCGTGTCGCCACCGATCGCGCCCGCCACCATCTGGGCGTCGAGGCGCCCGGCACGCTCCCGCTCGAGGCCCGTTAGAGCGCGACCGGCTGTAGACTCGGGCGTTCCCGCACGTCAGGAGACCAACGACATGCTCGAGATCTTGGCCCAAACAGATGGAGGGCAGACGGGCGGCAGCCCGCTGACGCTCCTGATCTTCGCCGTGCCGCTGTTGATGTTCTTCTTCCTGCAGCGCTCGAACAAGCGACGCGCCCAGCAGCAGCGGATGGTCCAGCAGTCCGTGCAGGAGGGTGAGGAGATCCTCACCACAGGCGGCATGTTCGGCACCGTCATCGAAGCCGACGATGACGAGGACTCGATCCTCGTGGAGATAGCACCCGGCACGCGGATCCGGATGGTACGGGGGGCGGTCGCCAAGCGGCTCTCCGAAGAGGTCTACGAGGAGGACGACGAGGAAGAGCCGGCGCCCACCGACGACGAGGGCCCGATCGCCTCGTCGTGAGCGATCCCGAGACGCACGACCGGGCGGCGGTCACGTCCGACGAGGAGATCCCGCTCGATGGCGGGCCGGATGCGCCGAGAGAGGGGTTGGCTCCGGCACCTCCGGGCGACACGGAAGAGCCTGCAGCGATCACGCTCGCCGACGTTCAGGCCGACGAGGGGTTATCGCAGTTCATCGCCTCGGCCGACCGCGTGATGGATGCGATGGGGTACACCGAGCACGGGTTCAGGCACGCCACGCTGGTGGCGAACATCGCCTACCAGGTCACGAAGCGGCTCGGGTTCACGGAGAGAGAAGCGACGCTTGCCTGTGTGGCCGGCTACCTGCACGACGTAGGGAACGCCCTGGCGCGCGACGCGCACGGTCAGACCGGCGCGGTGCTGGTGCACGAGGCGCTCAAGGAGCGCGTCCCGGCTCGTGACCTGATGCCGATACTGTCGGCGATCGCGAACCACGAGGAGACGGAAGGGACGGCCGTGTCGACCGTGTCGGCCGCGGTGATCCTGGCCGATAAGTCCGATGTGCACCGCAGCCGCGTGCGCAAGCAGGTGACGGTCGAGCACGACATCCACGACCGGGTGAACTACGCCGTGGAGCAGTCCTTCCTGCGGGTGGACTCCGAGGCCCGCACGGTGAGCCTTGAGCTCACGATCGACTCTCAGATCAGCCAGGTCATCGAGTACTTCGAGATCTTCATGGGTCGCATGCAGATGTGCCGTCACGCCGCCGAGCGTCTGGATGCGCGGTTCCGTCTGGTCATCAACGGAGCGGAGCTGGCGTGAGGCGAACGCGAGGCCTGTGGGCCTCCGTCGTGTTCGTGCTGCTGCTGATAGTCGGCTCGGCGATCGGTCTGTCGACGGGCGGTCTACGGCCGCAGCTGGGGCTCGATCTCGAGGGCGGCGTGGCCGCGATCTTGTCCGCTCCACCCGACACGCCTACCGACGTGATGGAACGGGCTCTGGAGAACATCCGGCGTCGGGTCGACGCCTTCGGGGTGGGGGAGCCCGACATCTTCTTGTCGGGAACCACGATCGAGGTCCAGATCCCCGGAGCGGCAAAGAGCACCATCGTCCGGAAGCAGGCGAACCTGTGGTGCCTGGTGGGCCAGGGAGGGGAGAACTTCGGGTGCTCGCGGAGCGAGGCGACCGCCAAGGACGCCCTCGGCGGCCTGGAGATCGCCGAGCGACCGACCGAGGTCTGTCTGGTGACCGAGGAAGGCGACGAGCTGCAGTGCTACGAGAGCCGGGACCAGGCCCAGATCGGGCGGCTCGGGATCACGGTGCAGGAGAAGGCGAGCCCGACGCCGAAGGCGTCGGGCTCGCCGACCCCGTCGCCCTCGGCCGCGGGCCCGGAGCCCGCGGCCGGCCGGTTCTGCTTGACGGACTTCGCCGCCCAAGAGCTCACCTGTTTCGACGAGCGCCGAGCGGCGGATCAGGCGCTCGCGGCCTTGACTACCGAGGTGACGGCGATCGAGTTCTGCGTCGAAGTGAAGCCCCCGGCCCCCCCTTCGCCCTCCCCGACGCCGTCACCCGGCGCGTCGCCCTCGGAGAGCCCGTCGCCGTCGGAGAGCGCCGGACCGCCGGCGTTCACGCTGCTCGAGCAGTCGACGGACGCTCTTCCGTGCGCCCCCGAGGAGGCCGAGGCGGTCGCGCTCCTGGCGGACATACAGCCGACGAACGTTACCGAACGGTTCTGCGTCGTGAGCAGCGCCGGCGACGATCTGGGCTGTTTCCTCGGCCGCGATCGCGCGGTCGAGCTGCAGCGTGAGACCGGCTCCCAGCAGCTGCTCGACCAGATCGGCACGACCGCCCGGCTCGAGCAGAGGCCGGTGCTGGCAGTGGCCGTCGAGCCAGACCCGGCGTTCGCCGCGATGCAGGTCACCTGCGCGACGCCGGAGGAACAGGCGTCGCCCGAGTGCGCCCTCGAGGCCCTCGACCAGCGGGAGGTCGTTTACGAGGGCACCTTCCCCGGCGGACCGGGTCAGGGACCCGATCAGCGCGTGCGGTACCGGCTGGGCGAGGTGATCATCAGCGGCACCGACGTCGACCGCGCGACCGCCACGCTCGACCCCAGCCAGGTCGTCCCGGAGTGGACCGTGGCGTTCGACCTCTCCGGCGACGGAGCCGATCGGTTCGCGGCGGCGACGACCGCGGCCGTCACCCAGCCCGAGCCGCGCAATGAGATCGCGATCATCGTGGATCGCGAGGTCATATCGAGCCCTCGGGTGCAGGGCGCGATCACCGGTGGTTCGGGCGTGATCACCGGTGCCTTCACCGAGCAAGAGGCACGGGAGCTCGCAACGCAGCTGAACGCCGGGTCGCTCCCGGTCGAGCTCACCCGCCAGTCCGTGCGAACGGTGAGTCCGACGCTCGGTTCGGAGTCGCTGCGGCAGGGCGTGATCGCGGGGATCGCGGGCCTGCTGCTGTTGTTCCTGTACTTGCTCTTCTACTACCGGTTGCTTGGTGTCGTGGCGTGGTTCGGCATGTCGATCTGGGCTGCGCTCGCGCTCGCGCTGATCTCGATCGCCGGCTCGCAGTTCGGCTACGCGCTCACGCTCGCGGGCGTGGCCGGTCTGGTGATCTCGCTCGGCGTGACCGCCGACTCCTACATCGTGTTCTTCGAACGGCTGAAGGATGAGGTCCGCAACGGCCGGTCACCGCGCACGGCCGTCCAGCCGGCGTTCAAGCGCGCCTTCAGGACGATCGTTGCCGCCGACTTCGTCACGTTCATCGCTGCCGCCGTGTTGTACGTGACGGCGGTGAGCTCCGTGCGAGGGTTCGCCCTCACGCTGGGCGTCGCCACCCTGCTCGACCTGTTCGTCGTGTACTTCTTCAAGCGGCCGACCGTGTTCCTGATCGCTCGAAGCCCCAAGCTCGTGCGGATGCGAGGTTTCGGTCTGGAGAGCGGCGTGGCCGCCGACCATCTCGACGGGGAGGGCGCGTGAATCTCCGTCGCGCGATCGAGGCGTACCGCGGACACACGATCCCGCACTTCGAGCTGATCGAGCAGCAGAAGCGGTGGTTCGCCTTCTCAGGGGCGCTGATCGTGCTGTCTTTGATCGGACTCCTGTTCGTACACCTCACCCTGTCGATCGACTTCGAGGGCGGCACCCAGCTCTTCTACCCGCTGCGCACGAGTATCACGGCCGAGGACGTGTCCACGTTGCTCGCGGACCGCGGCCACAGCGATGCCGAGGTGCAGATCGTGAACGGGAACAACGTGGTGATCCGGGCGGCGGCCCTCACGCGGGACGAACGCGAGCCGCTGCTCGCCGCCCTGGCGGAGCAGGCCGGGGTCTCGCGCGAGGACGTGAGCGACGAGGTGATCGGGCCGACCTGGGGGGCGGAGATCTCGCGCAAGGCCCTGCTCGGCCTCGCGGTCGTGCTCGCCGCGATCTCGTTGTACATCGCGGTCCGGTTCGAGCCCAAGATGGCGGCGGGCGCGATGGTGGCGCTGGTCCACGACGTCCTGATAACCGCGGGGCTCTACGCGCTGGTGGGTCGTGAGGTGACGCCAGAGACCGTCATCGCGATCCTGACGATCCTCGGATTCTCGCTGTACGACACGGTCGTGATCTACGACAAGATCAAGGAGAACACAGAAGCGCCGGCCCTGCTCACCCGTCATGGGTACGCGGGTGTCGTGAACCTGTCGCTCAACCAGGTGCTGATGCGTTCGGTGAACACGTCGCTGGTCGTGCTGTTGCCGATCCTGTCGCTGCTGTTCTTCGGCGGGGAGACGCTCAAGGACTTCGCGTTCGCCATGTTCGTAGGGGTGGCGATCGGCGCCTATTCGTCGATCTTCATCGCGGCGCCGGTGCTCGTCATGCTGAAGGCGCGCGAGGCTCGTTACCAGGATCTGGAGGCGCGCCGGGCGACCCGGGAGCTGCGAGCGGCGGCCAAGGTCGAGCGCACCGAGGCCGCCAGCGCCGGCGTGGGGACCGTCTCCGACGCCGCAGCCACTCGAGTCGTCGCGCGAACCGGCGCCGGCACCCGTCCGAGGCCCAAGTCGAGGTCCAAGCGAACGCAAGCCAAACGCAAGCGGAGGTGAGCCGTGGACATCGAGCAGATCAAGGCGTTGGTCCGCGACGTGCCGGACTTCCCGGAGCCCGGCATCGTGTTCAAGGACATCACGCTGGTGCTGGCCGACCCGATGGCGTTCTCGACGATCACCGACATGATCGTGGTGCATTTCGGCCGTGGGAACGTTGACAAGGTGGTGGGGATCGAGGCACGGGGGTTCATCCTGGCGTCGCCGGTGGCCTATCACTTCAATGCCGGGTTCGTGCCGATCCGCAAGAAGGGGAAGCTCCCCTGGGAGACGGTCGAGGAGGAGTACGCCCTGGAGTACGGAACGGCGACGCTCGAGGTCCACGCCGACGCCGTCCGGCCCGGAGAGCGCGTGCTGATCGTGGACGACGTGCTGGCAACGGGAGGAACCGCCAAGGCCGCCGCGTCGCTCGTGGAGCGGATCGGGGGCAAGGTGTGCGGGATCGCGTGCCTGATCGAGCTCGATTTCCTCCACGGCCGCGACAAGCTCACCGGCCACGAGCTCTTCACCCTGATCCGCTACTGATCAGAGATCTCGACAGGTCCTTAGGGCTCCTCGTTCACGGACTCCACCGTGGCCGGTTTCAGTTCGGTGGCGTGACCTACACTTGGTCCAGGAGGTGCGCATGGGCGACATCGAGCACGACGTTCATGTCGAGCAGGCGTCGGTCGCTGCGCCCGAGCGGAGCCGACGGCTCCCGCGTCCTCGTTTGCCTCTTCGGCGTGGCGAGCCCGACGTCCCGCCCAGGTTGGCGCCCCTGCTGAAGCAGGTCCGTTCCTACAACCCGAAGGCCGACGTCAAGGAGCTGGAGCGGGCGTTCTACTTCGCCGAGACCGCTCACGAGGGCCAACGGCGCCTCTCAGGCGAGGAGTTCATCGAGCACCCGCTCGCCGTGACCGGGGTCCTCGCTGACCTGCGCCTCGACACGACCACGCTGGTCGCCGCGATGCTGCACGACACGGTCGAGGACACCTCGGTCAGTCTCAACGACATCGAGCGGGAGTTCGGTGACGAGGTGTCCCGGATCGTCGACGGCCTCACCAAGCTCGACAAGCTCAAGTTCCGCACGCGCGAACACGAGCAGGCTGAGAACGTCCGGAAGATGATCGTCGCGATGGCAGGCGACATCCGCGTCCTGCTGATCAAGCTTGCCGATCGGGTCCACAACCTGCGCACGATCGCCGCGCTCCGCCCCGCGCGTCAGCAGGCGATCGCGAACGAGACCCTCGAGATCTACGCGCCGCTCGCCAACCGTCTGGGCGTCCAGGAGCTGAAATGGGAGCTCGAGGACCTGGCGTTCAAGACGCTCCATCCTGGCCCGTATCGAGAGATCGCGAGCCTGGTCGAGATCCGCCGGGAGGAGCGGCATCGCCTGATCACAGAGATCACGTCAGAGCTTCGCCAGAAGCTGAAGGAGCTCGGGATCAAGGCCGAGGTCGAGGGGCGCCCGAAGCACCTTTACTCCATCTACGAGAAGATGGTGGTGCGGGGCAAGGAATTCAACGAGATCTACGACCTGGTCGGCCTGCGGGTTTCGGTCGAGTCGCTCCGCGACTGCTACGGGGCGCTCGGCGCTGTGCATTCCCTGTACAAGCCGATCCCCGGTCGGTTCAAGGATTACATCGCGATGCCCAAGTCCAACATGTATCAGTCGCTGCATTCGGCGGTGCTGGGGCCGCACGGGCAGCCGCTCGAGATCCAGATCCGCACCCGCGACATGCACCGGACCGCGCAGTTCGGCATCGCGGCGCACTGGCGCTACAAGGAGTCCAAGCAGTCGCGGGACCCGGCCGACCTGGCCTGGTTGGGTCAGCTGATGGAGTGGCTCAAGGACATGGCCGATCCGAAGGAGTTCATGGAGGGTCTTCGGATCGACCTGTCCGGCGGCCGGGTCTTCGTGTTCACCCCCAAGGGCGACGTCGTGAACCTGCCGCAGGGCGCCACGCCCGTGGACTTCGCCTACGCGATCCACACCGAGGTCGGGCACCGCACGATCGGGGCCAAGGTGAACGGAAAGCTCGTGCCGCTGGACTACGAGGTACGCACGGGCGATTCGATCGACGTGCTGACCTCGAAGGCGCAGGGCGAGGGCCCGTCGCAGGACTGGCTGCAGTTCGTGGCGACGCCGCGGGCGCGGAACAAGATCAGGCAGTGGTTCGCTCGCGGCCGGCGCGAGGATGCCCTGGACCAGGGCCGGGAGCTGCTGAAGGTCCTGATGCGCAAGCAGAACGTCTCGTTCAAACGACTGGCATCCGAGGAGTCGATGAAGCGGGTCGCCGCCGACCTGAAGCACCAGGACCTCGACGCGCTGTACGTGGCGGTGGGGGAGGGGCACGTGTCGCCGCAGTCGGTGATGGCCAGGCTGACACGACTCTTCGCAGGCGTCGCACCCGACGAGGACGTGACCGACGTGCCGCTCGCTCGGCCGGTCAGGATCGGCAAGGCGGACGTGTCGCAGGGGGTCATGGTGAAGGGCCTCGGCGATGTGTGGGTTCGCCTCGGTCGGTGCTGCACGCCGGTGCCCGGCGACGAGATCATGGGGTTCGTGTCACGTGGACAGGGCGTGAGCGTGCACCGGACCGACTGTCCGAACACGAAGTCCCTGCGTCGCGAGCCCGAGCGGGCGATCGAGGTGACGTGGGCTGAGGGGGGCAAGCCCACGTCGTTCACGGTGTCGATCATGGTCGAGGCGCTCGACCGGGTCCGGCTGCTGTCCGACGTGGCGACCGCCCTGTCGGACCACCACGTCAACATCCTGTCGGCAACGTCGTCCACCGGGAAGGACCGGATCACGCGGCTGCGATTCACGTTCGAGCTGGCCGACATCACGCACCTGTCGGGGATCCTCGCCGCGATCAAGCGGGTCGAAAGCGTCTACGACGCATTCCGGGTCGTGCCGAGCTAGCTCGGTGCGGGTGCTACTGCAGCGGGTGTCGGGAGCGTCAGTGACGGTTGACGGCGAGGTCGTGTCGTCGATAGGGCCTGGGGTGCTGCTCCTGGTGGGAGTGGGCAAAGGAGATCCTGAGGAACAGGTCGAGCGACTGGCGGAGAAGGTCGCGAACCTCCGGGTCTTCGCCGACGACGAGGGCAAGACGAACCTGGCGCTTGGCGACGTGAACGGCGAGGCGCTCGTGGTGAGCCAGTTCACGCTCTACGCCGACCTACGCAAGGGCCGGCGGCCGTCGTGGACCGACGCCGAGGATCCCTCCGTCGCCGCCGAGCGGGTGGAGGCCTTCGCCGCTGCGCTGGAGACGCGCGGTGTGCGGGTGTCCCGCGGGGTGTTCGGCGCCCACATGCAGGTCGAGCTGGTAAACGACGGCCCCGTCACGATCTGGTTCGACGCCGACGCTCCGTAGCGGCCGGTCGCCGAGGGTTCGGTAGCATGCCTGCCGCCATGTACGTGGACGTCTTCGATCGCAACCCGTACGGAACGAACTGCTGGTTGTTGGCCGCCGAGAGAAGCGACGATGCGGTCGTGGTCGACCCGGGGTTCGAGCCTCTCGCCGTGCGCTCGATGCTCCAAGCCGCGGGCAAGACGTCGGTCGCCGTCTTGCTGACGCACGCGCACATGGACCACGCCGAAGCCGCCGGCGACTTCGCGGGCGATGACCTTCCCGTGTTCATCCACGAGGCCGACGCCGTGGCGTACGACGACCTGCGCCACTGGAACCCCGGGTTCGAGAACCCGCTCACGCCCGTCAAGGATCTACGGACGATCGTAGACGGCGAGGTGCTCCGTTTCGCCGGGTTCGAGATCGAGGTCTGGCACACACCTGGCCACACCCCCGGCCATTGTTGCTTCCGGACCGATGCGACGGTCCTGTCCGGCGATCTGGTGTTCGCGGGCTCGATCGGCCGTTCGGACTTCCCGAACTCCTCACCTGTCGACATGGATGCGAGCCTCCGACGGTTCCTCACGTTGCCCGACGAGCTTCCGGTGCTCCCGGGCCACGGCCCCCGCACGGCGGTCGGCAACGAGCGGGAGTCGAACCCGTTCCTGCAGGGACTGGGCTGATGGAGCTCGCCCCGCCGAAGGGGACCCAGGACTTCCTCCGGCCGGCCGGGGCTCGGCTGCGTGCGCTGTACGACCGGGCCGCCGAGCTGGCGCAGCTCCACGGGTACCGCTACGTCGAGACTCCCGCGTTCGAGCACACGGAGCTGTTCGCGCGAACGTCCGGGGAGTCAAGCGACGTGGTGTCCAAGGAGATGTACACGTTCGAGGACCGTGGCGGGCGGTCGCTCACGCTCCGGCCCGAGGGGACCGCGCCGGTGATGCGGGCGTACCTGCACCAGCAGCAGGACCAGCCCATGCCGTTCAAGGCCTACTACGTGACGCGGATGTACCGGTTCTCGCGTCCTCAGAAGGGCAGGTATCGGGAGCATCGACAGTTCGGTGTGGAGGTGTTCGGGACGCCGGCGGCCGCCGCCGACATCGAGGTGATCGCGCTGGGCGAACGCTACCTGCGGGACCTCGGACTCTCGCGGTTCCGGGTCGAGGTGAACTCGATCGGCGACGCCACGTGCCGCCCGGCCTACCGCGAGGAGCTGCTGACCTACCTGCGAGCGAACCGCGATCGGTTGCGCGACGAACACCGAGACACCTTGGAACGCAACCCTCTTCGCGTCCTGGATTGCAAGGACGAGGCCTGCCGCGCGGTCTCTGCCGAGGCCCCGAAGATCACTGATCACCTCTGCGACGAGTGCTGCGCGCACTTCGACGCCGTGCTCGATGGTCTCCGGGACGCGGGCATCGAGGGCCACGTGACGCCCACGCTCGTCCGGGGGCTCGACTACTACGTCCGCACGGCGTTCGAGTTCGTTGCCGATGGGCTCTCCCGCCAGCAAGGGACGCTGTTCGGAGGCGGCCGGTATGACGGGTTATCGGAGCTGCTGGGCGGTCCGCCCACACCCGGCGTCGGTTTCGGCATGGGCCTGGAACGGGTGCTGCTGGCGCTGGAACAAGAGGGCCTGCCGGTGCCGCAGGAGGACGGTCTACAGGCGTTCGTGGTGGCGCTCGGCGACGAAGCGCGCGATGCGGGCCGCCGGCTGGTGGGGGAGTTGCGTGCGGCCGGCGTGTCGGCAGCCTCGGCGTACGAGGAACGACCGCTGAAGGCCCAGCTGAAGCAGGCGGACCATTCCGGTGCCGCTTTCGCGGCGATCATGGGCGAGCGCGAGGTCGCCGACGGCACCGTGACACTCCGTCGGCTGTCCAACGGGTCGCAGGAGACCGTCCCGCTGGGCGACGCCGTCGGCAAGCTGCGCCGGAGCGAGCCGTGACCGACCTGCGGACGGCGATGCGCTCGCATGCGTGCGGGCAGCTCCGGGCGACCGACATCGGTGCGGAGGTCAGCCTCTGCGGATGGGTCGCCCATCGTCGTGACCACGGGGGTGTGACCTTCATCGACCTGCGGGACCGCGAGGGCGTCGTGCAGGTCGTCTTCCACCCGGCGGAAGCTCCACAGGCGCACACTGCCGCTCAGCGGCTGGGCGCCGAGGACGTCGTGCGCATCACCGGCGGGGTGCGCGAGCGGCCCGAGGGTATGCGCAACCCGAGCCTCGCCACCGGCGACGTGGAGGTGGCGGCCGTGGGGCTCGAGATCCTGGCCGAGGCGGAGACGCCTCCGTTCCTGATCGAGGACCGGGCCGACCCGAACGAGCTGCTGCGACTCGAGTACCGCTACCTTGACCTGCGCAGGCCCGAGATGGTGCGGCGCCTCCGCCTGCGCCACGAAGCCGCACGCATCACACGCGAGTACCTCAACGAGCGGGGCTTCCTCGAGATCGAAACCCCGCATCTCACTCGGAGCACGCCCGAGGGCGCGCGTGACTTCCTGGTCCCGGCCCGGTTGCAGCGCGGCTCGTTCTACGCGCTGCCGCAGTCACCCCAGCAGCTGAAGCAGCTGCTGATGGTGGCCGGCCAGGACCGCTACTACCAGCTGGCCCGCTGCTTCCGTGACGAGGCCCACCGCGCCGACCGTCAGTTCGAGTTCACCCAGCTGGACATCGAGATGTCGTTCGTGGACCAGGAGGACGTCTTCGCAGAGATGGAGCGCCTGTTCCAACGGTTGATAAGAGCTCTCCACGGTCTGGACGTGCCCGCCCCGTTCCCTCGGCTCGCGTTCGACGAGGCGATCGAACGGTACGGCTCGGACAAGCCTGACCTTCGCTACCAGATGGAGCTCGTCGATGTGGCGGCGGCGTTCGAGGGCACGGCGTTCAACGTGTTCGCCTCGGTGCTTGCGAGTGGGGGTCGTATCAAGGCCATCTGCGCGCCGGGCGGGAGCGTGCTCTCGCGCAAGGAGCTCGACCTGCTGGTCCAAGACGTGAAGGGACGCGGCGCTGCCGGGCTGGTGTGGATGGTGGTCGAGGAGGGTTGGACCGTCCGATCACCGGTGGAGAAGCACCTGTCGCCCGGCGAGGTCGCCGGCGTCATCGAGGCCGCCGGCGCCTCGCCGGGCGACCTCGTCCTCATCGTGGCCGATGCGGCCGACCGGGTCGCCGTCGCGCTCGACGGCCTCCGACGTTCGATGGCCTCACGACTGGGTCTGATACGCGAGGGAACGTGGTCCTTCGCGTGGATCGTCGATCCCCCCCTGTTCGAGTGGAGCGTGGAGCGCGGCCGCTGGACCTACGGACACCACCCGTTCACGGCGCCCGCGACCGACGACCTGGAACCCGAGACCGCGAGAGCGAAGGCCTACGACCTGACGCTGAACGGGTGGGAGCTCTCCTCGGGGAGCATCCGGATCCACGATCCCGCGGTGCAGCGCAGGATCTTCCAGGTCCTCGGCCTCACCGACGCGGAGATCGACGAGAAGTTCGGACACCTGCTGCGGGCGTTCCGCTTCGGAGTGCCGCCGCACGGCGGGATCGCGTTCGGCTGGGACCGGATAGTGGCGCTGCTGGCCGGGGTGGACCAGATCACCGAGGTCATCGCGTTCCCCAAGACCCAATCTGGGTCCGACCCGCTCACCGGAGCCCCCGCGCCCGTGTCCGACGAACAGCTGGACGAGCTCGGGATCGGGCTGGTGGAACGACCGAAAGAGTGATGGCGGATGGAGCAGCTCTCGGCAGAGGACGTCGCCTTGCTGCGGGGGAAGAACTTCGCGCACGTGTCAGCGATCCGGCCCGACGGGTCGGCACACGTGACGGTCACGTGGGTCGACGCGTCCGACGACGGGCACGTGTTGGTGAACAGCGCGGTGGGTCGGGTGAAGGACCGTTACCTCCGACTCGATCCACGTGCGACCGTCACGGTCCACGAGGAAGGCAACGCGTACCGCTGGCTCAGGGTGGACGGGACCGTTGACGCGTTCGTGACGGGTGACGAGGCCGAGGCGCACATCGATGCCCTCAACAGGCGATACCACGACGACGAGGCTTGGGAGTACTCGCCCGGCCAGATCCGGGTGATCTACCGGATCATGCCGCGCCGAGTGCTGAGGCGCGACGACGGTTGATGGGCAGGTGTCGTCGGGACCTCCCCCCACCATCGCCCTAGGTCCTCCGTTCGTATCGGAGGTCACCCGGAGCCCGTATCATGTGGGCGCCGCCAGGTCGGGCTCGGCGGCGACCCAGAACCTCGAAGGAAGGAAGTCCCTCCGCCATGGACAGGCCTCTTGCCACGCGGATGCGTCCGCGAACGTTCCAGGAGTTCGTCGGCCATCACCACCTCCTGGGCGAAGGCAAGCCCCTCACCAAGCTGATCGAAGGGGGACACCTTCCCTCCATCATCCTGTGGGGGCCGCCCGGGACGGGCAAGACGACGCTCGCCCACCTTCTCGCTCGTGCGGTGGGTGCGGACCTCCAACAGCTCTCGGCGGTCACATCGGGGATCTCCGATGCGCGGCACGTGGTGGCGCACTCCAAGACGACGCTGTTCCGCACGGTGCTGTTCGTGGACGAGGTGCACCGCTGGAACAAGGCGCAGCAGGAGGTGCTGCTTCCGGCGATCGAGGACGGCTCGATCACGCTGATCGGCGCCACGACCGAGAACCCCTACCACGCCCTCGTGTCACCGCTGCTGTCCCGGGCGCTGCTCCTGCGCCTCGAGCCGCTGGAGGCGGACGAGGTCAAGGGGCTCCTGCAGCTAGCGCTGAACGACATGGAGCGCGGCCTAGGAGCGCTCGGGGTGACGGTGACCGACGAGGCCATGGATTACCTGATCGAGATCGCGGGCGGCGACGCGCGAGCGGCGCTCACGGGCCTCGAGGCTGCGGCCCTGCTCGCCGAGGCGGGCGAGACAGTGGTCGATGCCCAGCGCGTGGCGGATGCCGTCCAGCGGCGGATCGTGATCTACGACCGCGGAGACAACCACTACGACGTGGTGTCGGCGTTCATCAAGAGCCTCCGGGGCTCCGATCCCGACGCCGCCCTGTTCTGGCTGGGGCGCATGCTGCACGCCGGCGAGGATCCGCGGTTCGTCGTCCGGCGGATGATCATCTTCGCGTCCGAGGACATCGGACTGGCCGATCCGCACGCCCTGCCGATCGCCGTCGCGGCGGCCCAGGCCGTGGAGCAGATCGGGATGCCGGAGGCCCGGCTGAACATGGCGCACGCCACGCTGTACCTCGCCCGGGCGCCCAAATCCAACAGCGTGATCGTGGGGCTGGACGCCGCGATGACCGATGCCGAGTCGAACGACCCGGTGCCGGCACACCTACGGGACACGCACTACCGCGGCGCCGCCCAGCTGGGGCATGGCGACGGGTACCAGTACCCGCATGACTTCCCGGGCCACTGGGTCGAACAGACCTATCGACCCGAGCGTTTCGAGGGCCGGCGCTACTTCGAGCCGGCCGAGATGGGCGACGAGACGCGGGACTGGGCTCCGGGCGCCGGCTCGATCGTGTAGCGATCCGCCGGCCGGGCGACGGCCGGTATGCTGGCCGCATCATCCGCCAACCCACGGAGGACCGATGATCGCGACCGCCGGCGACACTGCCCTGATCGTGCTCGCCTCGTTCTGGGGCTTGCTGGTTCTGGCTCTGTGCATCGTGCTGCTCAACACCTTCCGCGTGCTCGAATCGACCAAGATGACGATCGACACGATGCGCGAGGAGACCGTGCCGCTCCTGCGTGAGATCAAGTCTTCCGTCGAGAAGACGAACGGCCACCTGGATCGGGTGGGAACCGTGCTGGACTCGGCCGGCTCGATCGTGGGGCGCGCCGAGAAGGTCTCCGGCCTGGTGGAGGAGGCCGTTGCGAGCCCGCTCGTCAAGATCATCGCGGCTGGGGCGGGGATCCGGAAGGCAGCGAGCCGTTTCGGGGGCCAGAAGAGGGACAAGAAGAAGGACGAGAAGGACAAGTCCTCGGGTGCGTAGGGGGTTCTGGGTCGCGCTGGGGCTCGGCGCCGGGGCCACCGGCGCCGTCATGGCGTCCCGGTGGGCCCGGCGCCAGGCGAAGAGGGTCGCCCCGCAGGCCCTGGCCCGCGAGGCCAAGGGCAGCCTGCTCGACTTCTCGAAGCTCGTGTCGGAGTCCATCGAGGAGGGCAAGCGGGCGATGGAGGAGCGTGAGCGGGAGGTGCGCGACCGGCACGACGTCGCGTGAGCACCAGGTCCGGTGCGCTCGCTCGCGTCGGTAGACTCGGGCGAGTGGAAGGTAACCGCATCCGTGAGTTGTTCCTGTCGTTCTTCGAAGAACGCGGGCACCGGCGCGTCGCCTCGTCGTCGCTGATCCCACCGCCCGAGACCGGCCTCCTGCTCACCGGCGCCGGGATGATGCAGTTCATCCCGTACTTCCTCGGCCAGGCCGAGCCGTCCTACCCACGTGCGGCGACCTCGCAGAAAGTGATGCGTACCAACGACATCGAGAACGTCGGCCATGACGCGCGACACCTCACATTCTTCGAGATGCTCGGGAACTTCTCGTTCGGCGACTACTTCAAGGTCGACGCCGTCCGGTGGGCGCACGAGCTGATCACCGAGGGCTACGGGATCGAGCACGACCTGCTCTGGGCGACGGTCTTCGAGGACGACGAGGAAGCGGTAGCGGCGTGGGTCGACGGCCCGGGTCTCGCGCCCGAGCGGATCGTGCGCCGGGGGATGGTCGACCAGCACGGCGAGCCCGCGAACTATTGGCACACACATGCCGCGGGGCCAGCCGGCCCGTGCAGCGAGATCTTCGTCGACCGCGGCCCCAAGTACGGGCCCGAGGGCGGCCCGGACGTCGACGAGGAACGCTTCATGGAGATCTGGAACCTGGTCTTCATCCAGGACGAAGTGGACGGGGCGTACGACTTGGTGAGATCGCTGCCTGCCAAGCACGTCGACACCGGCTCGTCGCTGGAGCGTGTGGCGCTCGTCCTCCAGGGGGTCGACAACGCGTTCGAGACCGACCTGTTCCTGCCCTTGCTCGAGGTCGCGGAGTCGCTCTCCGGCCGGACCCACGGGCACGATCCTCAGGACGACGTGTCCCTGAAGGTGATCGCGGAGCATGGACGGGCGACCGCGTTCCTGATCGCGGACGGCGTCCAGCCGTCGAACGAGGGCCGTGGCTACATCCTGCGACGCATGCTCCGCCGGGTTGTCTCGCACGCTCGGCAGCTCGGGATCGAGGGCTCGGTGATGGATCCGATCATCACGCGGGTCGTGGAGGGGTTCGGCGATGCCTATCCAGAGCTGGGCCAGAACGAGGCGTTCGTCCGGCAGGTCGCCGACTCCGAGGAAGAGCGGTTCTCGGCGACGCTCCGCCAGGGGATGGTGCTGTTCGAGGAGGCGAAGGGCAAGGCCGGTGGGGGGCGGGTGTCGGGCGAGGATGCCTTCAAGCTGGCCGACACGTTCGGGTTCCCCCTCCAGCTCACGGAGGAGCTGGCAGCGGACGCCGGCCTGTCCGTCGATGCCGAGCGGTTCGCCGCGCTCCTGGAGGAGCAACGGAGGCGTGCCCGAGAGGCGGCCAAGAAGGTCCCGATCGGGCTGGACGCAGGCTCCGTGCCCCCGACCGAGTTCGTGGGCTATGAGCGCCTCGAGGCGGATGGACGGGTCGCCACGGTCCTCGATGACGAGCTCAGGGAGCTGACGGTCGCCGAGGAGGGGCAAGAGGTGCGCCTGTTCCTCGACGTGACGCCGTTCTACGCGGAGGGCGGTGGCCAGGTCGGGGACGAGGGCTTCGTGCGCACCGACACGGGGGTCGTGCGGGTCACCGACTCGAAGCCCGTGGGCGAGCACGCGATCATGCACATCGGGGTCGTGGAGTCCGGAGAGGTCTTGCGGGGACAAGAGGCCCACGGGGCGGTCGACGCCGAACGCCGAGAAGCCACGGCTCGAGCGCACACGTCGACCCACGTCGTGCACTGGACGATGAAGTATCTCCTCGGCGAGCATGCGCGCCAGGCGGGTTCGCTCGTGGCCCCCGGCCGGCTGCGGTTCGACTTCCCGAACCCGCGCCCCGTCGCACAAGGGATGCTGGAACAGATCGAGCTGGAAGCGAACCGCCGGCTGGCTCACGACGACGAACCGCACATCTTCACGACCTCGATGGACGAGGCGAAGGCGCTCGGGGCACTGGCGCTGTTCGGCGAGAAGTACGGCGAGGTCGTCCGGGTCGTGGAGATCGGCGACTACTCGCGTGAGCTCTGCGGCGGCACCCACGTCGAGCGGACCGGGCGGATCGGGCTGATCCGCATCCTGCACGAGAGCTCGATCGGATCGGGGATGCGCCGGGTCGAAGCCCTGGTCGGCCCGGACGCTCTCCACGACATCAACTCAGAACGGGAGCTGCTGCACGGGCTGGTCGACGCGCTCGGGTCGAAGGACCCGCGCTCCGCGTTGGATCACGCCCGGCGCGTGATCGAGGAGAACAAGCGGCTGCGCGGCGAGCTCGGAACGCTGCGAGCCGGCGACCGGGCGTCCGTGATCGACGGGCTCGTTGCGGACGCGACGCAGGTCGACGGCGTCGCGCTCGTGGTGCGGGAAGTACCAGGGGAGGACGCCGGGGGCCTCCGGGAGCTTGCCCAGAAGGTCCGCGACAAGCTCCAGGGGCGACCTGCGGCAGTTGTCGTGGGGAACGGCGAGGGCGGCAAGGCGATGCTCGTCGCCGCGTGCACCGGGCAGGCGGTCGAGCGCGGTGTCACGGCGCCCCTGTTGCTCGAGACCGCCGCGAGTGTGATCGGCGGCGGGGCCGGCGGCAAGGACATCCTGGCGAACGCGGGGGGGAACGATGCAGCCCGGGTGCCCGAGGCGCTCGGCGGGATCCCCGTCCGTCTCGAGGAGCTTCTAGGTCGGAGCTAGTATGAGCAAGACTACCGGCCCTCAAGGGCCCGCGCTGGGCCTGGACCTCGGAGACGCCAGGATCGGCGTAGCCATCTCCGATCCCGCGCGTCGTGTGGCGATCCCGCTCGGGACGGTGAAGGTGGGGGCGCCGCCTGGCGAGGTCAGAGCGATCGCGGACCTCGTACGGGAGCACGATGTCACGGTGGTCGTCGTGGGCCTGCCCCTGTCGATGTCCGGGGAGGCGGGCTCGCGGGCACGGCGAACCGAGGCGTTCGCCGACGCGCTACGCGACGCCGTCCCTGTGGGCGTCGAGCTTCAGGACGAACGGCTCTCGACCGTGGAGGCCGAGCGCGTCCTGCGCTCGGCCGGCGTCACGGGGCGCGGCCGCCGCGCGGTCGTGGACCGCACGGCGGCCGCCCTGATCCTGCAGGCCTGGCTCGACGCGCCCCCCAGCTGAGGCCACCCGCCGCTATCCTGCACGCTCGATGGATCAGCCCATACCGCGGCGCGCCGCCCGTCAGGAGGCCGACCGCAGGGGGGCCGGCAAGCTGATCGCGTTGCTCGTGGTGCTGGCGCTGGTTGCGGGGGGTGTTGTTGCTGTGCTCCGCTACTACGAGGGGTGCAAGGAGCCTCCCGCCGGGCCGGCTCGCGGGGTCGAGTTCACGGTCGCCGTGGGCGCCACGGGAGAGCAGGTCGCGGAGGCGCTCCACGCGGAAGGCCTGGTCGCGTGTGGTGGGTTCGTGGGCACCGCCCTGTTCAAGTCGACCGGCAAGGTCGAGGAGGTCCTCGCGGGGAGCTACACACTCACCACCGGGATGACGCTCGATCGGATCCTCGACGTGTTGACCACGCCACCACTGGAGGTCCCGACCGTGCGCCTGACGATCCCGCCGGGTTTCCGACTGACCGAGATCGCCGAGCGGGTCGAGGACGTGATGGGCATACCCGCCAAACGGTTCCTGACCCGCGCCAACAGTGGGGACTTCGAGGTCCCCGGCTACCTCCCGAAGGGCGAGAGCCTCGAAGGGTTCCTGTTCCCCGAGACGTACCGAGTGCCCGAGGCGTCGACAACCGATGAGGTGATCCAGATCTTGCTGGACCAGTTCGCCCTCGAAGCTAACACCCTCCCGTGGGGGAACGCGAACGATCTCGATCTGTCGCGCTACGAGATCGTGGTCGTCGCCTCGATGATCGAGGAGGAGGCCGCGGTGGACAAGGACCGTCCGCTGATCGCGGGCGTGATCTACAACAGGCTGCGTGACGGGATCACGTTGGGGATCGACGCAACGCTGCTCTACGATGATCCGACGCCGGAGAGCGGGCTCACGACGGCGGATCTCGCGTTCGATTCGCCGTACAACACGCGGCTCAACGAGGGGCTTCCGCCGACGCCTATCGCCAGCCCGTACCTGTGGTCACTCGAACGGGCTCTGGAGCCGGCGGACACGACATTCTACTACTACGTGCTCTGCAGCAAGGACGGACATCACCGGTTCGCCGAAACGCTCGCGGAGCACAACCACAACGTCGATGTCTGCCTCTGACGCGGGACCGACGGGCGCCACCACGCTCGTGGGCGTGGTCGGCTGGCCGGTCGACCACAGCCTTTCCCCCGCGATGCACAACGCGGCGTTCCGGGCGATGGAGCTCGATTGGATCTACGTCGCCCTGCCCGTGTCCCCCGGCCGGCTGCCGGCGGCGCTCGACGGCCTGGCTGCGTTGGGGTTCGCGGGCGCCAACGTCACGATGCCGCACAAGACGGAGAGCGCCGCACTGGTGGGCGAGCTGTCCGACGATGCGCGGCGCCTGCAGGCGTTGAACACCGTCGTCGTCACCCCGGACGGGTTGGCGGGGCACAACACCGACGCGCCCGGCTTCGAGCGGTTCCTGCGCGACGACGCGTCGTTCGACCCGGCCGGGCGACGGGTCCTTCTGTACGGGGCGGGCGGCGCGGCAAGGGCATGCGCGCTGGCCCTCGCCCGCGCCGGCGCGGCCGAGATCGTGGTCGCCGTGCGCTCGCCGGCGCGGGCGTTCCCGCTCGTCCAGGCGTTGGACGATCTCCCGGTGAAGGTTCGAACGGCCACGTCGTTGGCCGATGCCGCGGACGTCAGTGCCGACCTCATCGTGAACGCGACGCCCGTAGGCGCGCACGGGGAGGAGCTGCCCGAGCCGGCGATGGGGCCCGACACGGTCGTGGTCGACCTGCTGTACCACGTTGCCTCGACCCCGCTACGCGTCCACGCTCGCGAGGCAGGCGCGAGGTCGTTCGGCGGACTCGGTCTGCTCCTGCACCAGGCCGCGCTGTCGCACGAGCTATGGACCGGCCGCCAGCCGCCTCTGGAGGCGATGTCCGCGGCGGCGGTTGCAGCTCTCGGGGGCGAGGCGACCCTCCGGTAATCGTTCAAGAGCGCGACTCCCACAGTCGATGACTCGATGAGGTGGACGAGTACTCGGCGCTGGCTCAGCGCGTGGCAGTCGCCGTGGGCGATGTGCACGCCTGCCTGCTCATGTCGCGGGACGGGATGACCCTCGGCTCACATCCCGAGGGCGACGAAGCGGCGGTGAAGCCTGCGTGGCTCCGGTTCGCGGGGCTCGGCCAGGTCGACAAGGGATTCATCGCGTTCGCCGATCAGGTGTGGGTGTACGTCCACCGCGGCCCCTACGCCGCCTTCGCGGTGGCGGGATCTCAGGTGCGTCCTGGGCTGTTGATGGATCAGCTCGAGCAGGCGTTGCTCACCGCCGAGGAGTGGAGGACCCGCCGAGAGCCCCTGAAGATGCCGGAGGTCGGACAGGCCCCGTCCGGCAAGCCCCGCACGTCCCTCCACCCGGCCACGGAACGCGCGGCCGACCAGGTGCGGACGGGTACTCGAGGTTCGACGAAGGAAGCGGATCGAGGGCCAGCGGCCGGGGCTTCGCCGAGGGCGGATGGGACCCAACCCGTGCCGGCGCCCGAGCCCGAGCCCGAGAGGCCGACCCAGCCGCTCGAGGCGAACCTCGGCGATGACGGCTCGGAGGTGGATCCGGTGCTCCTGGCCAAGGAGTTCTCAGGCCTCCTTCAGGTACCCGAAGAGCCTGACGAAGGTAGTTCTTGACCGGTTCGCCTGACCCGTCGAGGGCGCCCATGACCACCACGCAACGGAAGACGAAGCAACTCGGGCAGATCATGCTCGAGCTCGGCTTCATCACCACCGAGCAGCTGGAGCTAGCACTCGAAGAGCACCGCAGCACGCCGAAGTCCCTCGGTCGCGTGCTGATCGACATGGGCTATATCAAGGAGGGCGACCTCGTCCGCGCTCTGGCCGAGCAGGTCGGGCTGGAGTTCGTCGACCTGACGGAATACCCCATCGACGCGACCGCGACCGCGCTCCTGCCCGAGGCCCTCGCGCGCCGCTACCGAGCCCTGCCCATCGGGGAGCGCGAGGGCAAGCTCCTCGTCGCGATGTCGGACCCGGCAAACGTCTACACCCTCGACGACATCAGGACGATCACCGGGCGCGATGTGCAACCGGTGGTCGCCACTGCCAACGACGTCGAGCGCGCGATACAGAAGTACGCCGGCATGGACTCGCAGGTGGAGGCGCTTGCGGCCGTCGCCGATGCGGATATCGAGTCGACGGAGGATCTCGAGGCGGCGCTCGAGGACGCGCCGATCGTCAAGCTGGTGAACGCGATCATGACCCAGGCGGTGGGAGATCGCGCCTCGGACGTCCACATCGAGCCTCAAGAGAAGAACGTCCGCATCCGGTTCCGCGTGGACGGCGTGCTTCACGAGCCGATGCCGGCAGCTCCGAAGTCGATCCAGGGTGGCCTGATCAGCCGTCTGAAGGTGATGGCTGATCTCAACATCGCTGAGAAGCGCCTGCCGCAGGACGGCCGGATCTCGATGAAGGTCGGCGGGAGGCAGCTGGATCTTCGACTCGCGACGCTCCCCACCGTCCACGGCGAGAAGGTGGTCATCCGGATCCTGGACAAGTCGAGTGGATTGCTGGCGCTCGAGGATCTCGGGTTCCTGCCGGGCTCGTACCAGCGCTACGCTCAGTCGTTCCGCAAGCCCTACGGCGCGATCCTCGTGACGGGTCCCACCGGATCGGGCAAGTCCACCACGATGTACTCGACCCTCAACATCTTGAACGAGGAAGACAAGAACATCATCACGGTGGAGGATCCGGTCGAGTACCGGCTCGGCGGCGTGAACCAGATCCAAGTGAACCCGAAGGCGGGGCTCACGTTCTCGTCGGCGCTCCGATCGATCCTGCGGGCCGACCCCGACATCGTGCTGATCGGTGAGGTCCGCGACAAAGAGACCGCCACCATCGCGATCGAGGCCGCCCTCACCGGGCACCTGGTGCTCTCGTCGCTGCACACCAACGACGCGCCGTCCGCGATCTCGCGGCTGGTCGAGATGGACGTCGAGACGTTCCTCGTGGCTTCGGCCATCGACTGCGTGGTCGCCCAGCGCCTGGCCCGCAAGCTGTGCGAACGCTGCAAGGAAACCTATCGCCCCGAGGAGGCTGAGCTCCAAGAAGCCGGGTACCCGGAGGATCTGTGGGCCGAGATCGGCGAGGTCTATAAAGCCGTGGGTTGCCCCGCTTGTTCGAATACGGGGTTCCGGGGCCGGATCGGACTCTACGAGGTGATGCAGATTACCGAGGAGATCGAACGGCTAACGGTCGAGCGCGCATCTGCCGATGCCATCAAAGCCGTCGCCGCCGAGCAGGGGATGGCGGGTCTTCGCGAGGACGGTCTCGAGAAGGTTCGGATGGGGATCACGTCGATCGAAGAGATAGCGAGGGTGGTGAAGTAACGATGAGCGTGGCGCAAGAGCAGGAGGGCGAAGTCCAGGTCCCCGTTCCCGAGCTGCTGGGCGTGCTCCTGGACAGGGCCGGGTCGGATCTGCACCTCACGGCCGGGACGCCGCCCGTCGTTCGCGTGCACGGCGAGCTGGTGACCGTGAACGACTATCCGGTCCTCACTCCGCGGGCGCTGCAGGGCATGGTGTACGCGATCTTGCCCCAGAAGCTCCGGGAGCGGTTCGAGCAGGAGCTCGAGCTCGACATGTCGTACTCGCTGCCGGGCCGAGCCCGGTTCCGGGTGAACGTGTTCATGCAGCGAGACGCAGTCGGGGCCGTGTTCCGGGTGATCCCGTTCGACATCAAGTCCATCGAGGACCTCGGTCTACCCACCGTCGTCTCCGACCTCGCCAGGTTCCCACGTGGCTTCGTGGTGGTGACCGGACCTACGGGCTCCGGCAAGTCGACCACCCTCGCGGCCATGGTGGACGTGGTCAACCGCGAGCGGGCCGGCCACATCATGACCGTCGAGGACCCGATCGAGTTCCTGCACAAGCACAAGACGTGCATCGTGAACCAGCGGGAGATCGGGGCCGACACGCACTCGTTCTCCCAAGCGCTGAAGCACGTCCTTCGCCAGGACCCCGACGTGATCCTCGTCGGCGAGATGCGGGACCTCGAGACGATCGGAACGGCGATCACCGCGGCCGAGACCGGCCACCTCGTGTTCGCGACGCTGCACACCCAGGACGCTCCACAGACGATCGACCGCATCATCGACGTCTTCCCACCGCACCAGCAGCAGCAGGTTCGGGTCCAGCTTTCGACGACGCTGCAGGGCGTGGTGACCCAGCAGCTGATGCCCACGACCGACGGACGCGGCCGAGTGGCGGCGTGCGAGGTCATGCTGGCCACGCCGGCCATCCGCAACCTGGTCCGCGAAGGGAAGGTGCACCAGATCTACTCCGCGATGCAGGCGGGCGGCCGGTACGGCATGCAGACGATGGACATGTCCCTCGCTCAACACGTCAAGGCCGGGCGGATCACCCAGCAGGTGGCGTTCGAGAGGTGCCACGATCCCGAGGAGCTCGACCGATTGGTCGGCAGCTCGCTGACGGCACGCAGCGACGGCTACAGCGGTGCCGCTCTCGACGTCGGCATGAGCATGGGTTCGATGTAGGCCCAAGTCAGGGACAAGACTTAGGGAGAGGAAGACATGCCGGACACGTTCCAATACAAGGTTCGGGACCGTAGCGGCAGCGTCGTCTCAGGGACGCTGATCGCCGACAGCCAGTCGCTGGTGCTCGCGCGTCTCCGGGAGCAGGGCTTCACTCCTCTCGAGGTCAAGAAGCAGCGTCCTCGGGGCGGCGGCCTCAACATCCAGCTGACGAAGAAGAAGATCAAGCTCAAGGAGCTGGCCGTCTTCTCCCGGCAGTTCGCCACGATGGTGAACTCAGGGCTGCCGATCCTCCGCGCGCTCACGATCTTGGTCGACCAAACGAGCAACTCGGAGTTCTCGCGGATCCTCACCGAGTCCCGCCTCGACGTCGAACAGGGCGCCTCGCTCTCGGGTGCGCTCGCGAAGCACCCCAAGCCCTTCAACGATCTCTACATCTCGATGGTCCGCTCCGGCGAGACCGGTGGCTCGCTCGACGACGTGCTGCTGCGCCTGGCCGACATGATCGAGCGTGAGGTCACGCTGCGCGGCAAGATCAAGTCCGCGATGACGTACCCGGTGGCCGTGGTGGCGCTGGTCACGCTGATCATGAGCGCGATGCTGCTGTTCGTCGTGCCGCAGTTCGAGGGGATCTACGGTCAGCTCGGCGGTAGCCTGCCGGCGCCCACCCGGGCGCTGCTCGCACTGTCGAACTTCGCCCAGAGCTTCTGGTACGTGTTGATCGGCGGAGCGCTCGGGCTGCGATTCGCGTTCCGGCGGTACAAGAGGACGGACTCGGGACGAGCGCGGATAGACGCGATCAAGCTGCGGATCCCGGTTTTCGGGTCGCTGTTCCACCGAACCGCGCTGTCCCGATTCTCGAGCACGCTTGCGATGCTGCTCCACTCGGGCGTGCCGATCCTGCAGGCCCTGGACATCGTGGCCGACACGGTGAACAACCGGGTCATGAGCAAAGCGGTCCGCGACGTGCAGTCCAGCGTTCGCGAGGGCGAATCGATCGCCAAGCCCCTCATGTGGCACGCGGTCTTCCCGCCGATGGTGGTGCAGATGATCGCGGTGGGGGAGGAGACGGGGCAGGTCGACACGATGCTCGAGAAGATCGCCCAGTTCTACGATCAGGAGGTCGAGGCCGCGGTCGACGCCTTGACATCGCTCATCGAGCCGCTCCTGATCGCCGTGATCGGCGCGTGCGTGGGCGCCGCGGTGGTGGCCCTGTACATGCCGATGTTCAACATCATCAACCTGATCAAGTAGCTCACCGCGGATGCGGTTCGGAAAAGGACCGGCCCCTTTCCGACGGACCACCCGATCTCGCGTAGACCCTTCGGATGGTTCCGAGATGTTGCGCGCCCGTCGGGCTACAGGTGAGCCCCGAACCGACCGATGAAGCGTTCGAGGCGTGCCATGTGGGCGCGCTCCGCACAGAAGGGAAGGAGGCGAAGAGCAGATGCTCAAGCGCTTCGAGCGTGAAGAGGGTTTCACCCTCATCGAGCTGATGGTGGTCGTTCTGATCATCGGCATCCTGGTCGCCATCGCTCTGCCGACGTTCCTGGGCGCCCGCCAGCGGGCGCAGGACCGGGCTGCGCAGTCGAACCTGCGCAACGGCATGGCTGCCGCGAAGGTGTACTTCACCGACAACGAGACCTACGTCGGCTTTGCCGTAGCTACCGCTGACGCGATCGAGCCCTCGCTCGTGTACGTGGCCGCGGTGGACCCGGCGGTCGGCGAAGTCTCGATCGGGCCTGCCTCGATACTCGCGGAGGTCCAGCTTGTGGCCGAGAGCGGTTCGGGCACGTTCTACTGCATCCACGACGTGACGAGCCCTGCGGCAAGCGCGGGCACGTTCTACGGCACCGGCGCGACCTACGCCGCCGTGGACACGTTCGCTGAGTGCCTAGGTGCGGCTTCGGCCTGGTAAACCAGACCGAACCCGAACCACTTGAAGGGGCGGCCCTCGGGCCGCCCCTTCGCTCTTTCCCTGGCACCGGACGAGAAGCGGCTCAGTCGCTCCTAAGGGAGACAGCTTCAGCGTCTTGACAAGGTGTCGATACCTGCCAGAGAGGCAAGAGCGGGTCCCCGCTCACAGGGAACAGGATCTCTCATGCGGAGCGGAAGAACAGAGGACGGATTCACCCTCATCGAGCTGATGGTCGTCGTCCTCATCATCGGCATCCTGGTCGCCATCGCTCTGCCGACGTTCCTGGGCGCCCGAGCAGAGGCCAGCGACCGGGCCGCGCAGTCGAACATCGGCAACGGGCTCATCTCGGCGAAGGTCTGGTTCACCGACGTCGAGGCGTACACCGGCTTCGATGAGACGCAAGGTGAGATCATCGAGCCCTCGCTCACCTGGGTCGCCTTCGCGGATCCGCAAGTCGGCGAGGTGGCGGTCGGTGGCGTCTCCGCCTCGGACCTGCACCTGGTCGCCGAGAGCAGCACGGGCACGTTCTTCTGTGCCCACGACGACGTGGCGGTGGGTCTCACCTACGGGACCGGCGTGACCTTCGCCGCAGTAGACACGGAAGCCGAGTGTGCGGCCTCCTCCTGGTAAGTCGAACCGGCCCCCCGTTCTAGGTTGCGTCGGAAGCGCAGATACGACCCGTGTCGGCCTCAAGGCCGACGGCCAACCTGCCGACCCTACTCACTGAGATCTGTGGAAGGAACAGGCGCGTCCATGAACAAGCGGATCCTGGCTCGTAGGCTCCGCGCTCGTCTTCGTGGCGAACGCGGCTTCACGATCATCGAGACGGTGGTCGCCCTCGGCGTTGTGTTCGCCTCGCTTGCAGCCGTTGCGTACACCGTGACTGCAGGGCTGAACTACATCGGCTACAGCCGGAGCCGGGTCCAGGCAACCGGCCTGGCGAACGAGGTGATCGAGGAGATCCGCGCCCTGCCGTACTCGACAATCCGCCGAGGGTTGTCCTCGACCGATCTCGCGAGCGACCCGAACATCGTGTGGTGCGCGTCGGAGTACCGCTACCCGTCGTGCGCGGGCGAGAAGGTCGTGATCTCGACGTTCTCAGGTGGCTACGCGGCCGATTGGATCGTCCCCCACTCGGGCACCCTCGACCTCGACGGGCTGACCGCCGATTGGGCGACCTACGTGACGAACGCTGACCCCTCGACCAACCCGTACACCGTGACCGTGGTGGTGACGTGGACGGGGGGCGCGCTCCCGGACAGCCCGAGCAAGATCGTGCAGCTGCAGACCAAGTTCTGGTCGCCGACGGGCTGCGTGAGCTCGGCGCTGCACCCGTTCGCAGCGCCGTGCCAGCCGTTCTTCTACGGTCTGGCGCAGGCCCCCGCCGGCGAGTTCCAGATCACCGGCGACCTGCACCTCGGTTGGGTCGACTTCACCGAAGGCAGGGTCGATCTCGTGGGCGCGGAGGCCTCGGGACAGCAGGAGCAACTCTCCGAGGCCGGATCAACCGTGTTCGGCTCCGGCGCGCACGTCGACGATTCCGGCGGCACCGAGTCCGAGGGCGCCGAGATCGTCACGAACGAGGCGGACTCGGACCCGGGCAGTCCCACGGGCGACGAGGCGGGGTCCACGCTCGCGGGCGCCGGGGCCGCGCTGGAGCGCCTCCAGCCGGATTGCTGCGACGAGATCGGGATCCGCCTGACGGCTCCCGCCGGCGACGTCGGCGACGCGAACGCGGCTTCGGCCGCCACCTCGGCGGACACGTACCCATGCCCGCCGCAGGGGACGCGGGAGACCGATGCCCTCCTGTGCGGTGGCTCGAGGGTGAGGCAGTCGGGCACGATTACCGCGGAGCTGCCCTTCACGCACGTCGTGGATACGCTCGGCAACGCGAACCTCATCCGCGTCACCGCGCCGGCCTCCTACACCACTGCGGTGGTGAACCGTGATGCGGTCGCGGGCTACCAGGGGATCGTGGACGTCACCGTCAACCGATACCTCGGGAGCATCTACCTGGGCGGGTTCCCCTGGTCGGGCATGACCGCGCCCGCGGGGATGTCGGCGACATCGACCGCAGATATTAACTACTGCGTGCGGATCACGGGTTACACGGACACGGCTCGGGCGATCGCGGGCGAACGCAGCCCAACCAACCCCTCCAACTCCATGGCCGGGACCGTCTACTACTACAACGGCACGGGTTTCTCGTCCAAGACGGTCACGGACTCGACCCTCGGGACCCTCGCGGTCACCTGCGAGAAGACGCAGTCGATCGGCGGGAGCTCCGTGACCTGGCGGGTCCAGGTCCTGGCGGGCGGCTTCACTGCCGGCGCTGTGCCTGCTCCGACGCAAACCGCGGACCCGGGCGACTCGCAGACCAGGTACGAGGCCGACGCCACCACGACCCCGGTGAAGGTAGTCCTGCACTACCAACTGATCGTCGATGGCGATTACGAGGTGGACCTGGTCGTCACGACGGATCTCGGTTCCCTGTTGGCGAGCGCGGCCTACGGTGCCCCGCCGCCGACTACGGGCGGATGATGACGTTGATCAGGCGACGCGCGATCGATCGGATCCGGGACCGCCTCACCGGCGAGGCCGGCTTGACGTTGGCCGAGCTGGTCGTCGCGATCTCGATGCTGGGCGTCGTCATGCTGATCGTCACGAGCACGCTCGCGAGCGTGCAGAACGTCGTGGTCCGGGAGAACGCTCGGAGCGAGCTCAACAACAACGCTCGGCTCGCCCTTCAGACGATCGACCGGAACGTGCGCTCGGGGAACCTCCTGTACGACCCGGCCGCCGAGCTCGGCAACGATCCGTACGACGCGCTCGCTACGGGCTACATGCTCCGCGTCTACACGCAGGCGAAGCACCAGCCTGTCGACGATCCACGGTGTGCGCTCTGGTTGATCGACGACCAGCAGCAGCTCAAGTACCGGTGGTGGCCGGCCCTCGACCCCGACTCGGCGACCGATTGGCGTGTGGTGGCCGACGGGGTCGTGAACCGCGACCTCGGAGCACCGGCCTTCACGCTGGGAGGCGACGGTCGCACGATCGCCGTCGCGTTCCTGGTCAACGCCAACCTGTCCAACGATCCCGACGCCACACAGGCGTTCGAGGCTTCACTGACCGGCCGCAACACCTCGTTCGGTTACCCGGTCAACGTATGCGAGGACCTCCCGGCGGTGCTCTGACGGGGAAGAAGGTGAGCGAACGATGCTGATGAAGATGCACGAGGAGCGTGGGATCGCGATGGTGGTCTCGATGCTCGTGGTGATGGTGGTGGCGCTCCTGTCCATCGCTGTGGTGGCGCAATCGATCCACGACCTGGACGCAAGCGGCGCCGACCGCAAACGGCTTCTGTCGGTCAACGCTGCGGAGGCAGGAACTAACGCCTGGTACGAGTACCTGCAGACCACGCCCCTCGACGCGTACACGTGCTCGCCGATCGCCGCGACGATCGCCACCGAGCCCGCCGCTGCGTCGTTCTCCGCGGAGGCCACGTTCTACGCCTCTGACGCGACCACCGCGATGACGTGCCCGTTCTCAACGGCAACGTACCCCTCGTACGCGAAGATCGTGTCGACCGGGACGCTGAACGGCACCGACCGCCAGGTCGAGACGTTCGTGCGCCTCACGCCGAACTACGGGGGCTTCGGCGCCGCGATCCTGGGCATCGACGCGACGGCCTTCAACAACAGCTTCACGGTGTACGGGGACGTCGGCAACGACGGCGACATCTACATCCTGAACGGGAACCTCGACATCAACCAGGCCCTCACGGTGAACGGGAACATCTACGTGCCCGAGGGCGCCGTGACCATGGAGAACAACTCCATCATCAAGGGCAACCTCTGGGCCCGCGACGACGTCACGATCGAGAACCCCGCCAAGGTGGAGGGCGCCGTCCTGTCCTCGTACGGCGGGATCTTCGGCACCTCGACGGGCGGGACGATCGACGGGAGCGCCACCGCATACGACGACATCGACGACACGCTGCTCACGATCGGCGGCACCGTGAGCCCGTACACGTTCATCGGGGACGTGCCGACGCATTCGTTCCCCCAGATCACGTCGGACACGACCGATTGGGTCGCTGCGGGCTACACGGTCCAGACGTTCACCGGGGCCACAGCGTGTACCGATGCCTACAACTGGATCAAGAACACCGGAGCCGGCACCTGGGCAACGAGCGGCCTCACGGATGTGGTCGTGCGCATCGCCCAAACGTGCACACTGACGAACGGCAACAACGACGTAATCGACGTGCGCGGCAACCTCGCGATCATCTCTGACGGCGGGTTCAACCTGAAGCAGCGGTCGAACTGGAACGGCGCGACCACGATCAAGAAGCTGTACTTCATCAGCGTCTACTCGGCGACCTGCAGCGGCACCACGAAGGACATCTCCGTCAGCAACAACACGAACTTCAACAGCTTCGTGCAGGTCTTCTTCTACACGCCGTGCACGGCCACGATGTCGAACACGAACGCGTTCGAGGGCCAGGTCATGGCCAAGAACGTCGTCATCAACAACAACTTCAAGGTGAACTATGAGGCCGTGCTGGTGCCGGGGATCGCCGAGATCACGGGGTTCAAGCAGGACATCTCCTACGTGCGGGAGATCTGAGGCTCCCACGGTCGAGCACACCACCGGGGTAGCGTCCGCCGGGTGAGCGACGCTTGGCTCCGCTTCTTCGTGGCGCTGCCCTTCGGCTTGGTGCTGGGCAGCTTCATGACGGTCGTGGTCTCGCGCGTCCCAGCGGGAGCATCGCTGTCGCGGCCGCGGTCCCGTTGCCCGCGGTGCGAGAAGCCGATCGCCCCACGAGACAACGTTCCCGTGGTCTCGTGGTTACTTCTTCGGGGCCGGTGCCGGCACTGCTCCGAGCCGATCTCACCCATGTACCCGGCGATCGAGCTCACCACGGCCCTCCTCGTCACGGCGGGGGCCGCGAGGTTCTCTGACCTCGGCGCGGCGATCGTCGTCCCGGCGCTGCTCTCCGTGATGCCGGCGGTCGCCCTCATCGACCTGCGCCACAAGATCATCCCCAACCGGCTGATGTACCCCTCGCTGATCGGGTTCCCGGTGGCGATCGTCGTGGCACGTCTCCTCGGCTCGGACCTCGACCCGTTGCGCGGCCTGATCGGCCTCGCCGTCTACGGTGGCGGACTGCTGATCGTCGCCCTCGTGTCCGGGGGGATGGGGATGGGCGATGTGAAGTTGGCGGGGGTGATCGGTGCGGTGCTCGGGGCCCTGGGCCTGCGGTTCGTCGCGGTGGCGGCCGCGGCCGGCGTGCTGATCGGCGGCCTCGTCGCGATCGGCGCCCTGGTCGCCGGCCGCGGCCGCAAGAGCGCGATCCCGTTTGGGCCGTCGATCGCCGCCGGCGCCGTCGTGGCGCCGTTCGCCGGCGGGCTGATCGCTTCGTGGTACCTCGGCACGGTTGGGGCATAGGCGGACGCTTCGCGACTGGTGCTCGAAACCCCTTCCGGGGTGTTTGACTTGCCCTGTTGCCTGGTGTTTCGTGAGACCACTTCGTACACCGTATGTGGCTCACGTGCCTCATGTGACAGATGGCTCACGGGGAACGAGTGATATGAGAGGGAACTCGACCGGGTGGCTGATCCACAAGCCTTCGTGACGGGCAGATTGCTCACCGTCGCCGAGGTGTCCGCCGCCATGCGGGTGTCGAACATGACCGTCTACCGGTTGATCAAGGCGGGGGAGCTGCCGGCGGTGCGGGTCGGGAAGAACTACCGCATCCGCGAGCGCGACCTCGAGGCGTTCCTCGTCGATCGGTCCGTCCATGTGGAGGGCGTCTGATGGCGCGCGGAAGGATCGGTCTCGACGTCGGCTCGACGGCGGTGCGGGCTGCCGAGCTCTCCGGAGGTGAGAACCCCGCCATCGTTCGGGCGGCGCAGGTACCGCTCCCGGCGGGCGCCGTCGAGAACGGAGAGGTGCGGGACCCCGAAGCCGTGGCCGAGGCCCTCCGTGAGCTCTGGCAGCGCGGCGGGTTCAAGGTCCGACAGGTATGGATGGGCGTGGGCAACCAGCGGGTCGTGGTCCGAGAGATCGCGCTCCCGTGGCTCCCGGAGAAGGAGCTCAGGCAGTCGCTCGGCCTGCAGGTTCAGGAGTTCATCCCTATGTCGACAGACGAAGCGGTGCTGGATTACGAGGTGCTCGGGGAGTTCGAACAGGAGGGTCGCCGCATGCTGCGGCTGCTCCTGGTGGCGGCGCAGCGCGCCATGGTGGACCAGCTCGTCGCCGCGGCCCTGGCTGCCAAGCTGGAACCGATGGGCCTCGACCTGGTGCCCTTCGCGATCGTCCGCGCGATCGGAAGCAGCGATGCCGGCATGGACCTGGAGGGCCAAGGTGACGAGGCGGTCGTGGACATCGGCTCCCAGGTGACCAACATCGTGGTGCACGATCGGGGGACGACGCGGTTCGTGCGTGTCCTGCCCTCGGGCGGGCGCGACGTGACGCTGGCGATCGCCCGAGGGACCAGCGTCGACGACGACATCGCCGAGACGCTCAAGCGCGGCGAGGCGGTCGAGGGAGGACCGGACCTCGAGCAGACGCGGACGATCGCGCTGCAGAGGGCCTCGCAGTTCGTGGACGAGATCCGGTCGTCGCTCGAGTTCTACACGGCGCAGAGCCAGGGCGCACGGATCGCTCGGCTGCTGGTCTCCGGAGGCGGGTCCAAGCTGGACGGCCTGCTCGAGCTCATGCGCAAGAAGATCCCTATCCAGGTCGAGCGCGGCTCGGTGTTCCAGCGGATCCCGTCGCAGCTTTCCCTGTCGACCGAGGCGCTCGCCGAAGCCGAGCCCGTGCTGACCGTCGCCGCAGGTCTCGCGATCCCCGGGAGGGCCCAGTGAGCCAGGTCAACCTGCTTCCCCGGGAGGTCATGCAACGCCAGCGCCTGCGGCGCCTCACGTTCCTCATCGGCGCCGGGTCGGCCGGGGTCATGGCTCTGATCGTGCTGTTCTTCCTGGTTCAGGTCGGAAGGCTCGGCACCGTCCAGGACGAGATCGACCAGCAGGACCGGACGAACCGGGGGATCCAAACGCGGATCGACGCGCTCCAGGAATTCGACGACCTCCGAGCCGAGGCACAACGCAAGCAGGAGCTCCTGGCTTCGGCATTCACGGGCGAGGTCTCCTTCTCAGGGGTGCTGATGGATGTCTCGAGGTTGATCCCCGTGACCGCATACCTCACCGACCTGTCGATCCAAACCGCTGCGCCGGCGCCGGCCGATCCCACCGCTCCGACCCCGGAGCAGACGTTCGTGGGAGCGATCAGCCTCGGCGGTATCAGCTCCGACTTCAACACGGTGGCCGACCTCCTCACGCGCCTCGAGCGGGTGCAAGGGTGGCTGAACCCCTGGGTCCAAAGCGCGGCCGATGCAGAACTCGGTGTGACGCTCACCACGGGTGTGGACCTCGGGAGCGCCGTCCTCACGGAGCGCGGTCGTCAAGGAGCAGGCGGTGGGTAGGCGGGGCCCCCTGATCGCGGGCGTGGCCGGCCTGGTGCTGGCCTCCGTCCTGGTGTTCTTCCTCGTGCTGCCGAAGATGAGCGAGGTGACCGCCGGCAGGGGGCGGCTGGTCGACGCCCAGGCGGATCAGCAGACCCTCTTCTCGCGCCTGGCAGCCCTGGAGGATGCGCGAGACTCCGCTCCGGCTGCTCAGGCGACGATCGCGGAGGTGGATCGTGAGATACCACCCACGGCCGACGTTTCCGGGGTCATCCTGCTGATGACCAACGCCGCCGTTCAGTCGTCGCTCGAACTGAAGGTGTTCACGCCTGTGACGCCCATCTTCGATCCCGTGGCGCGCCTCAGCCGCATCGACATCCAGGTGAACGTGCAGGGAACCTACTTCGAGATCGCCGAGTTCCTGTTCCGGATCGAGACGTTGCCTCGAGCGGCGAGGGTTCTGGACGTCAACCTCACGCCGGACGCGACCACGCTCGGCGCACTCACCATGTCCGGGACGGTGCAGGTGTACACGAGCGATACGAGCGCCGGACCCGGGTCGTCGCCGGGACCGACCCAGGATCCCGCGGCGGCGGGAGCCTAGATGGCGCTCTCCGAACGAGACCTTCGCACCGTGAAGATCGGCGGCGCCGTGCTCGGCGTGATCCTCGTGGGCTACCTCCTCTTCACGTTCCTCTCCGGAGGTGACGAGGTGGCGCTTCCGCCGTCGGGTCCGCCCTCGGGACCGCTTCCGTCTGAGTCGCTGACGCCGTCCCCGTCGATCCGTCCAACCGCGATCTTCGCCGGGAGGGATCCGTTCTCGCCTCCTGCGGCCCTGGCCAGCTCTAGCGCCAGCTTGAGCCCCAGCGTGAGCGGGAGCGTAACGGTGAGCGTCACCGTGAGCACCACCGGCTCGCCGTCGCCCACCCAGCCCGGCGGCGGCTCGAGCATGGTGGTCGGCGGGCGCACGATCGTGATCCTCGACATCTTCATGCAAGGCGGAGAGCGCATGGTCCAGGTGGCCGTCAACGGAAACGTCCACAACGTCGGCGTGGGCGACGCCTTCGGACCGGGGAACGACTACATGCTGCAGTCGATCTCCGGGAGCTGTGCGACGTTCCTGTACGGCGACGAGCCCTTCACCCTCTGCGTGTCGGTGCAGAAGTAGCACCGGCACGCCGGGCTCCGGCGGTCCGCCCACGGGGGGAGCGGTCGCCGGTCCCGCGGGGGCGGCCCTTCACGGGGCCGCCCCCGCTCACCTCTCTGGAGCCTTCCTCCCCCTTGCCTAGAATGGCGCCATGCTGCGGATGCTCACGGCCGGCGAGTCGCACGGCAAAGGGCTCGTCGCCGTGTTGGAGGGGCTGCCCGCGGGCGTGCCCTATTCGTCGGAGCGGCTCGCGCAGGACCTGGCGCGGCGCCGCCATGGCCATGGGCGTGGCGGTCGACAGCGCCTCGAGTCCGATCGTTTCGAGGTGCTCGCCGGCGTCCGGCACGGCCGGACGCTCGGCTCGCCCATCGCCGTCACGATCCCGAACGCGGAATGGGAGCCGACGTACCGGGAGCTGATGGCGGTGGAAGGGGAGGCGGACCCCGCGCAACGGCTCACACGACCCAGGCCCGGGCATGCGGACCTGGTCGGCGCTATCAAGTACGGCTTCGACGACGTCCGAAACGTCTTGGAGCGTGCGAGCGCGCGCGAGACCGCGTCGCGGGTCGCGGTCGGGAGCTTCTGCCGGGCCTTCCTACAGGAGCTGGGCATCGGGATCGTGTCTCACGTGGTCCAGATCGGGCGCGTTCGTTCTCGACGGACGACCGTGCCCAAGCCGGAGGACCTGGCTGCGATCGACGGCTCGCCGGTCCGCTGCGCGGACCGGGCGACCGGCGATCGCA
>Ga0247727_10002386_pt1 | contig 43142 bp, 41 predicted proteins | sample WisWelCaveWW1625_FD_202498 | JGI IMG/M metagenome (GOLD analysis project Ga0247727, IMG submission 202498) | Biofilm microbial communities from Wishing Well Cave, Virginia, United States - WW16-25 | ecosystem: Environmental > Aquatic > Deep subsurface > Groundwater > Cave microbial mat | place...
TCGGCTTCTCGGGAGGAGGACTGCCTCGTGGACTCGCTCCACCTCGGCCTCGGATTCGGGTGGCTGCGATACAACGGCATGTACAGAACGATCGTTGCGAGCGGTGTCACCCCGATCGATCGCGAGATGGTAGAGATCCGTCTCGGTGTCTTCGGCAGGCGCGACGGCCGTAGCGACGCCGCGACTCAGGAGGGTCTCGAGGCCTACATCGAAGGTCAGGCCTCCGCGATGGAGCAAGACCTGTCGATATGGGAGAGCAAGTGCTACCACACTCGCCCCGTGCTCGGAGATGCCGACTCGACGATCGTGGCCTTCCGCCGCTGGGCGAGTCAGCTCTACTCCGGGCCCGAAGCGGCCCCTGGCGCCGTCGGGCGAGAAGCGCGCAATGCGTGATCCGCGCGGCAAAGTGACCGCTCCGGGCATCTCGCGACGAGCGTTCTTACGCGCATCCAGCGCGACCGCGATCGCTGGCGCCCTCGGATGCTCGCCGAAGCAGATTCCCATTGCGGCGAGCGCGACCACCCCTTTCGACGTCGACGCCGACGTGGTCGTCGTCGGTGCCGGCGTGATCGGGGCTTGTGCTGCACTCTTTGCCACGCAGGCCGGCGCGCGAACACTCTTGCTCGAGAAGTCGGCGCGCTTCGGTGGTACCGCCGTCAAGTCGGCCGGCGTGTACTGGGTACCGCACAATTCGTTTGTGCGCGGATCGCGAAGCGAGCAGTCGAGAGCGGCATCGCTAAGCGCCCTCGCCCGCTACTCGTATCCGCAGATCTACGACTCGCACTCGGCGACTCTCGGGTTGCCGCCGAACGAATATGCGCTCATCGAAGCAGTCTACGATGCCTGCGCTCCCGCCGTCGAGAAGCTGGCCACCATGGGCGCGCTCATCTCATCGCCGGCGGCGAAGCGCTCGGGACCGATGCCCGACTATGTCGATGACGAGCGGAGCGACAAAGCGCCGCTCGACCGACGCCTCCGACCGCTGAAGCCCGATGGAACGCTCGGCTCCGGCGACGAGATGGTTCGCCAGGTCCGCGCCGCCGTAGAGCGGGAAGGAATCCCCGTGCTGACCGAGCACCGCGCGCGTCGCTTGATCGCGAACGAAGCGGGCGAAGTGGTGGGCCTCGAAGCCGAGCGCAGCGACGGCAGCATCGTGCGCGTGCGCGCCAAGCGTGGCGTCGTGTTCGCGACCGGAGGCTTCACCCACAACCCCGACCTCGTACGCAGCTTTCAAAACGGCCCGATCTACGGCGGCTGCGCCGTTCCGACCAATGAGGGTGACTTCGTCTACATGGCGGCGGCCCTCGGCGCTCGCCTTGGCCACATGCAGAGCGCCTGGTACGCGCAGCTGGTGCTCGAGCAAGCGCTCAAGTCACGGGCGACGCCCGACGACGTCTTCATGCCACCCGGCGACAGCATGGTTCTCGTAAATCGCCTCGGCCGCCGCGTGGTGAACGAGAAATCCAACCACCACGATCGAACGCAAGTGCACTTTCATTGGGATCCCGGAACGCGATCGTGGATCAATCAGCTGCTCTTCATGATCTACGACCAACGCACGGCCGATCTCTATGCCGGCCGCTTCCCTCTGCCGGCGCGAGGAGCGCGAGCATCGTACGTGCTTCGCGGCGACACGCTGGAAGCGCTTTCGACTGCGATCGACGGGCGCCTTGCCCGTATCGAAAGCCGGACGGGCGGCGTGCGACTGGACCTCGAGTTTCCCGATCGCCTCGCGAGCTCGATCAAACGGTTCAACAAGCACTCGGAGAGCGGGATCGATCCCGACTTCGATCGTGGCGGTCGACTTCAAGACCGCCTCTTCCATGCGCGAGTCTGGTCTTTCCCGAATCGCGCGACGAAATGGCCTCTCAACGACAAGCCGAACGTGACGATGTATCCGGTCTCGGACTCGGGACCCTACTACGCGATCCTGCTCGCGGCCGGCACGATCGACACGCATGGAGGACCCGTGGCGAACGCCGAAGCGCAGATCCTCGCTTCGGACGGCCGCGCGATCGCCGGGCTCTATGGCGCGGGGAACTGCATCGCCTCGCCAACGGGACGCGCTTGCTACGGGCACGGCGCCACCTTCGGCCCGGCCCTCGCGTTCGCGTATCTGGCCGGCACCAACGCTGCCGCGGCTTACGAGAAGAGCTTATCCTGACGCGCGCCCCGTGACGCTCGGCTCAGGACGCCTTGCGCTCGTCGGCTCCGCGGAGCCGATCGATCAGCGAGAGAAACTCGACGGGAGCCTCGATCTCGGGCTCGAGCGTAGAGTCCTTGTTGTGCTCGAACTGGAGGATCCCGAGCTTCGCGTACTCTTCGCGAACCCGCGGGGTCAGCAAGCCGAGGCGCTTGAGATTCGGCACGATCTTCGAGAACAGCATTTGGCGAAACGCCGTCATGAACGGTGTCTCCTTCGCCCAATTCACCCACGTCGGCACGTCCCAGCCGAGTCGCGCGTAGACCTGCTCCATCAGCAAGCGGTCGCGCATCAGATACGTGGACTCGATCACGAACTCTTCCCGCTCTCGGAGCTCGGCCGACGTCAATTGGTTCCGGTACAGGTCTTCTAGGGTGAGCACGCCGAACGCGACGTGTCGTGCTTCGTCCTGCATGATGCGCGCCGTGATGTCCTGGATGAGAGGCTCGTCGGGCATCTGCGCCTTCATCATGCCGAAGGCCGCGAGCGCGAGCCCTTCGACCATGATCTGCATTCCGAGATACGTCATGTCCCAGCGCGAATCCGAGATGATGTCATCGAGCAGCGTCTGCAAGTGGGGATTGACTTCGTAGGAGCAGCCGAGCTTTTCCGTCAGGTAGCGGTGGTACACTTCCACGTGACGCGCTTCGTCCTGCACTTGGTTCGCCGCGTACCATTTCGATTCCTCGTCCGGAGCGGCCATGACGATCTTGGCGGTGGCGAGTAGCGCGCCCTGCTCGCCGTGGAGAAACTGCGAGAGCATCCAGGCGTTGATCTCGAGCTGCATCTGCACGCTCTCGTCGGCGCCGAGGCGTTTCGGAGGGTCGAGTAAGTTGTTGAAGACCTCGTGAGACCCTTCTGCGACGCGGTTGCGCGCCATCTTCTCCAAATCGACGTCGATCGACCAATCGATCTCGGACGCGTTCCAGGTGCGTGCCTTGCCCTTTTCGTAGAGCGCGAGCAGGGGCTCTCGCTCGAGCGCGTATTGCCAGTCGAAGGTGCTCATGAAGCTCGACGGCACGTCCTCGAAAGCTCCGGCGGCGGGTAGCGGGACGGGGTTCTTCTGTTCGTATTTCATCGCGCAATACCTCGCCGCGGAACGTTCTCAGCCGTAGTGTTCGGCCGGCTGCTCATTGTCCGGGTGCTGCACGATCATGCAACGTGGTTGCGTCCCCCCCATCGCGGTAAGGCATGATGACCCAAAGCACCGCGTAGATGAGCAGACCCCAGCCGAAACCGAGCGTGAGAATCACCGCCGCGAGCCGCAGCGCCGTCACCGACACACTGAACTGCTCGGCCAGACCCGAACAGACGCCGGCAATCATCTTGCCGCGGCGCGAACGGTACCACTCGCTGGTCAGCGCCGCGCCGAGCGAGCTGCCGCAGTAGCGGCATTTGATCGCGCCGTCTTGGATGCTTTCGGCGCAGTACGGACACTGTTTCATCGCACTATTCTCCATGAGCCGCGCGCGGCCCACGCATCGCGAGCTCGACCAGCACCGGAACGGCGGCGAAGGTCACCGCAACGAGAAACGCCGTCGTCGCCGCGTAGCTCGCCACCGCAACGTCCGGCAACGGGGCGGGCAGGACCAGCGCCAGCCCGTCGTGCACCAAGCCGAGCAGCGCGCGAGCGTAGACGACGACGAACGGAAGTGGGACGCAGGCCGCCGCGAGCGCCGTGGCGACTCGGCGGCGATACACTCGTCGCGCGCGCGCGACGAGAATCGGACGCGCGCCGAGTCGCGCACGATTCGACCACGATCCAAGCTCCGCAAGATCCCCGCGCGACACCGCGTCCACGAGCTGAGACTGGAGCCAGCTCTCTAGCGCTTGCCGAGTCTCGCTCGAACCTTCTGAATCGCGCTCCGCCATCGTTCAATCTTCCTTTCAGTCTTCCTTCGGCTTGACCAAGCTGCCTAGACGAGCGAGCGCCGCGTGCGAGCGACTCTTGACGGTTCCTCTCGGAAGGCCGAGCGCCTCCGCGATCTCCGATTCGGAGAGGTCGAGCTGGTAACGCAAGATCAGCACGTCGCGCTGCTCCTTCGGCAAAGTTGCGAGGAGCCGTTCGACGTCCACACCGGCGCCGGTCGATGCGCCGCGCGGATCCGGAACGTCGGTGCCTTCGAGCGGCAGCTCTCCGGCCCGGCCGCGCCGCGCCAACCAGTCGCGGATCTCGTTGAGGGCGATCCCATAAAGCCAAGGCTTGAAGCGGCGCGTGATATCGAAGCCCGGGGCGCCACGCGCGACGCGCAGCCAGACTTCCTGAAACACGTCTTCCGCATCCGCGTCGCCGAGTTGCCTTCGGAGAAAGCCCGCCAGCGGTCGATCGTGTCGCCCGACGAGCTCTGCGAAAGCAGGCTCCGAGCCGAGCGCGACCGCGGCCACGAGATCCTCATCGCTCGCCATCGCCTCCGCTTATAACCGACTGAGGGAGACCCGACACGTCGCCAGCGCCACTCTTGCCTTCGCCGCCCTAGGGGCGAGTCGAAGCTCCGTCCCTGCTGCAGCCGCTCGCAAGCTTTCGCGCCAACGTGCTCGCTCGCGCCAACCAGGCCTCGAGCACAGATCCCTCGCCCGCTCGCGGCGGCACGATGAGCCAAAGCGCTCCGTAGGCCATCAGGCCGATCAAGTGCACAAAGGAGAGCAAGACGAAGCCCAGGCGAACGGCTCCGACCGGTAGCGAGAGAGCATGCGCCACGGCCGATGCCACTCCGGCAACCCGCGCGTCATCATGCCCGCGGTGCCAGCTTGCGATCTCGAATTTGGTGAGGCGGCTCCGACAATGCGGGCAGCGGATCGCTTCGGCACGAATCTCCTCCGCACAAAACGAACATCGTTTGGTTTCGTCCATCGAACCCTCCTGTCGGCAGGCCTTTCGCGCCCGCACGTACACTCATACCCGCGCCGGCGCGGTTCGGTTCGATGTCGAGTGAGATTTTTTCGAGGGGTGGAGAAAAGCCGGTCAGACGGCAGGCTTCCGGCCGCCGCGCTCGAGTGACGACTCGAAGCGCGGCGGCGGTGCCCTGAAATGTCGCAAGCGGCCGGCAGCCGGCTAGATCACGGCGACTTGTCTTTGAAGATCTCGTCCGTGTTCTTCAACGCCGGCGCGCCGAAAGTAGACGTCCAGCAGAAGCCGAGGTCGTTGACGAGCTGAACGACGATCTCGGGGTCCTGATCGAAAATCTCCGTCAGGCTGTACGGGACCGGTGGTACCAGGGGAATGCCCGCCGCGGTGAAGTTGATCTTCGCCTTGCCAGGACCGCCCGAGCGGAGAAGAACGTTCTTCACGCCGTTCTGCGCCGAGGTAGAGTCTTTGTACTTGTAGCCTTTGCCGGCTTGCAGCACCCAGTTCGCTCCGGGCACCAACTCGATGCTGGACTTGAGGCTCGGTATGCCGCCCGTCGTATCGTAAACGCAGAGCACGTACTCGGTGAGCGGTCCGTTGACCGGGTTGCCGAAGTCCGTGAAGAACGTCTCCTCGCCCTGCTGCCACTTCCACTTGACCTTGTCGCTCTTGTCGTTGTCCTTGTCGACGACGTCGAACTTTTGCTTGCCGGGCAAGAGACACATCGTCGCCGGCCCCGTCGAAGACGAGCACCCGGTGACCGGGTGGCAGATGTCCTGCGTGCAAGGCTCACTGTCGTCGCAGTCGAGCGGCGATCCGCTGCCGCAACCGCCGCTGCCGTCGCAGACCTCGTCGCCATCGCAGACGTCACCGTTCGGACACGGCGTCGTCGCCGGGTCGAACGCGCAGCTGTCGTCACAGCAGTCTCCGTTCAGCTCGTTGCCGTCATCGCAGTCTTCGCCCGGGTCAAGGACATCGTCACCGCAGAACGCGCCGGGCACGCCATCTAGCAGAGCGACCCAGACCGCGCCGCGGTTGCTGCCACCGTCGTCGTCGCGGCGAGCGCCCACGACGAGATCCGCGACACCGTCGCCGTTGATGTCCTTCGCGTTCACCGCCGAAGACCCGAAGAAATCGCCGTTCGCGAGCGGGCCCGTGAAGCCGCCGAGGGTGGCCGAGATCTTGCGGCGCAGCGTGACGAGGCCGGTATTGCTGATGAACAGGACGTGGATGGCACCGCGATCCGCGCCGCCGTCGTCGTCGCCGATCGCGCCGACCGCGAGCTCGTCGAGACCGTCGTTGTTGAGGTCGGGAATCACTGCGACCGCGCTGCCGAGCTGATCATTGTCGTCGATCGTCGCGGTAAACCCGCCGACCGTGTTGCTGATCTTCTGTACGCCCTTGATGGAGCCGTCGGAGTTGAGGCGAATCACATAGACCGCACCGCGCTCCGCGCCGCCGTCGTCGTCACCCACCGCTCCGCCGACGACATCGGGCACGCCGTCGTCGTCCAAGTCACCGAGCTTCGACGCTGACGCGCCGAAGAAATCCATGTCGCCGAGCGAGCCGCTGATGCCGGGCGTCGTGTCGCTGAGCTTCGTGTGAGCTTTCACGGTCCCGTTGGCGTTCAGGAAAATCACCCAGAGCGCACCGCGATCCGTGCCGCCGTCGTCATCGAGTCGAGCGCCGACGACCAGGTCGGGAATCGCATCGTTATCGACGTCTCCGACACCTGCTACCGCGCTGCCGAACTCGTCGTCGTTGCTCAGACTGCCGCTGAAGCTGCCCGCGGAGGAGCTGATCTTCTGATGCCCCTTGACCGTCCCGTCGGCGTTGAGAAACAGAATCCAAACCGCGCCGCGACCCGAGCCGCCGTCGTCGTCGCCGATCGCGCCGACGGCGATATCCACGATGTCGTCGCCGTCCACGTCGCCGAGCGCCGTGATGGACGAGCCGAACTGATCGCTGTCATCGAGCGTTCCAGTGAAAGAGCCCGAGAGGTCGCTGATCTTGACGGACGAAAGCACCGTGCCGTCCACCTCGAGGAAGAGCACCCATGCGGCACCGCGACTGCTGCCGCCGTCGTCGTCGAAGCGAGCGCCGACGACGATGTCTTGCTTGAGATCGCCGTTCAGATCGCCCACGTGCGCGACCGCATTCCCGAACTCATCGCCGTCGTCGAGCACACCGGTGAAGCTACCCGCGAGGTCGCTCACCTTTTGATCGCTGAGGACGTTGCCTGGAAGCGCGAAGGCGCGACCGCAAAGGAGCAGCGCGATCGCGAAGCCCGCCGCGATGAGCACCCGCCGATCGAAGGTCGGCGCGAGCACCCGGCTCGAAGGGAGTGTCGAAGTTCTGAAGTTGCGGGAAACGCGGGCCATCGGGGAACCTCCTCTACTGTCGACCGGGGCCGCCGTCCATGCGTCCTTGCGCACGGACGCCTACACGTCCCCGTCGTGATCGGATACCACCCGACGGATACGGACGTCAATGACGAAAACGTGCGTAACCCGATGTAAACATTGCTCCGTTGCAAGGTTCCGGAATACAGGGCGCGCGAGCAGGTGGGGGTGAGCCGCCGTCCATCCGGCTTATGACTTCGTCCCCGAAGCGTCGCACCGCGTCGCAGCGAGCCTCGATCGACTCGCCCTCGACTCGGTAAAGGCGCCACGGGAGCGCGAACACGCCGGTCACACCCACCTCTTCGAGGCGTCGATACCCATCTACATCGAAAGCATCCGTAGCCGTACCGATCACCTCGAAAGGCAGCTCCGATCGCCCCGCTTACGCACGCAATCGGCGCAATTCCGCAACCATGCAGCGCAGACCTTCCGTCGAGTGAATGACCGCTGGTACTCGATCGTGCGTCCACTCCACAGGCCTCAAGATGTCCACGGAGTCGTTGCGTTCCAGTGCCGGCCGCCGTCCGGCGTGTACGGGTACTTCGACTCGATGTCTGCCGGACGAACGACGTGATCCGAGATGGCCAGCGCATGAAAGCTCGCTTCTTCGGCGACACGAGCGATCTCGGGAAGCTCGAGCGGATTCATGAAGGCCGCGGGAATCAAAAACTTCACGTCGCGCGCACCTCGTGTGAAATCGTTGCCCTGCCTCGCGCTTGACGCCGTTTCGAGGGTGGGACAAGCATGCGCCCTCATCGAGGCGCGCCGACGATCGTAGGGTAAGGCGCGGGAGGCTGCGATGTCGGACAGCGTCTACAAGATCATCGAGCTCATCGGAACGAGCAAAGACTCGTGGGAGAAAGCCGCGGCAATCGCGGTGCAGCGCGCAGCCAAGTCGCTCCGTGATCTGAGAATCGCGGAAGTCGTCGAGCTCGACATGGTCCTCGAGGACGGCAAGATTGCCGCCTATCGCGCGAAAGTGCGGGTCTCTTTCAAGTACGAAGGCTGAGCTAGCCCGGCGCGGCGCGACAGTCCGCGATGAGCCCGCGTGCAACCCACGCGGCGAACCATGCGGAAACGTCGGCAACTTCGTCGCTCGTCGCCGCGAGCCGCTCCAGAGCAGCGCCGAGCGGCGCTCCTTCGAGTAGCGCCTCGATCACGACGGCCTGAGCGCTGTTCACGAGATCGCAGCTCACGGAAAACCCGTCGCGAGAGACCAGGACGGCTTGCGCGCGCCCCGCCAGCTCGAGGTCGATCTCCGAGACCGGCGTGTCGCGAAGATCCCATAGATCGAGGATCGGCCAAGCCGAGCGAACGATCGCCACCGAAGGTTGAAGCTCGATCCTCGCGATCTCCCATTGTTCGTGGCCCCAGTCGGCGAGCGGAGACGGATCGAAGCGCGATCGCTCATGGGCGTGGAATGCGAGCGCGATGCGCCACTCGAGCGCCGCCAAATCCGCTAGAAATGGCAACCGCTCACCGATCGGATCGGACGCCAGAAACCCCGGCAGCTCGGCCCCGGCATCGCTGAGACTGTAGATGCCTTCGGGAACGCGGGCAGCGTAGCGACGCACGATCTCGCCGAAAGCCGTCTCGCCGGCGAGATGACGAACGGCGGGGAAGGCTTCGTCGAGCGCCTCGCAAATACGCGCGGGGTACCCGTTTACGTAGGCGGAGAGCCGCTCTCGCGCGAGCGCCGCGTCCGAGAAGCGCAAGAGCTCGAGCAGCTCGTCGTCGCTCACCGAGTGATCAGGTTCGAGAATGAGCGCCGCGAGACGCTGCTGCTGTTCGCTGAGGCGTCGCATCTCCTCCTTTGCCGCCGAGAGCTGCGGTCGCGATCCTGCGCGCGCGTTCGACCTCTTCACACAGACGCGTGAACGGAGGGATGTCGGCGTCCCATTCGACGAGGGTCGAGACTCCGCCGTAGCGCTCCGTCGCCACCGCGTAGAGATCCCACACCGCTTCCGCCACCGGCGCGCTGTGCGTGTCGAAGAGATACGATCCTCGATCCGTATATCCCGCGAGATGAATTTGGCCGATTCGTCGAGGCGGTAAAGCCGCTAGATACGTCTCGGGGTCGAAGCCGTGGTTGGTGGCGCTCACGTAGACGTTGTTGACGTCGAGGAGAATTCCGCAGTCCGCTCGCTCGGCGACGGTGGCGAGAAAATCCCACTCGGAAATCGTCGAGTCACGGAAAGCGATGTACGTGGAGGGATTCTCGAGCAGGATCTGCCGGCCCAACCTCTCCTGCACGCAAGCCACACGCTCGACTACGTGCGCCAGCGCCTCCTCCGTGTACGGCAGCGGGAGCAGGTCGAACGACGAGCGACCGCCGATGCCAGTCCAGCAAAGATGGTCGGTCACGAGAGCCGGATCGATGCGCGCGACGAGAGTCGAGAGACGGTCGAGATAGTGCGCGTTCAAAGCGTCGGTGGAGCCGATCGAAAGGCCGACGCCATGCAAAGCGACTGGAAAATCTCTACGAACCTGTTCGAGAACGGCGAGCGGGCGCCCGCCCGTGTCCATGTAGTTCTCGGTGGTGGCTTCGAACCAGTCTATTTTATTTCGGTCCGGAAAAAAGTCCGGACCTCGTTCTGCGAGGACGTCCGGATAGTGCTCCGCGCGTAGCCCCGCCCCGTAACCGAGGCGGGGCCAACGCGCATCCGACGTCACGACTCGAGCCTCAGTGAGCTTTGTCAGCTTCGCTTCCGCCCTCGGGCTCGGCGGTGAGGCGCCCGCCTTTCATCCCAAGACAGGCTTCCTTCGTCTGCAGGGTCCAGCCATGGCCGGCGCACTCGTTCTTGCCGGCGCAGGAATGTCCTTTGCCGCCGCACTCGCCGGTGCCCTTGCAGGTATTCGCGCCGTAGCACTTCATCTTCGCGGCCGCGTCTTCGGCGCGTGCCGAGCCGGGAGATCCCGCCGTCATGGCCAAGGTCACGAGACCCGCAGCCGCCGATGCCAGAAGAACTTTGGTTTTCTTGTTCATGGATCGCTCGCCTCCTAGCGAGAACTTGGGTTACGGATTGCCGGTAGCTTCCACTTCGAGTCGGATCTCGACGTCGTCGCCGACGAGGAGCCCGCCCGTCTCGAGCGTGTCATTCCACTTGAGACCGAAATCTTTTCGCTGGATTCGAGTCGTGGCCGAAAATCCGGCCTTGAAGTTGCCGTAGGGATCTTTGCCTTGGCCGTGGAAAGCGACGTCCAAAACGACCTCTTTCTCCACGCCGCGGATGCTCAACAATCCGGCCATCTTGCCGTGAGTCTTGTCGGGCGCGACCTCGAGCACTTTCGTGGTCTTGAAGCTGATCTTCGGGTGAGTCGCGACGTCGAAGAAATCGGCGGAGCGAAGGTGCTTGTCACGCTCGGCGACGTTCGTGTTGACGCTCGTCGCATCGATCGTCCCTTCTACGGATGCGTCCTCGGGCTTCGCGGGATCGAAACGGATCGTACCGTCATACTTGTCGAAGCGGCCATCTACGGCGGTGAACAGATGACGGACGCGGAAGCCGACGGTGGTGTGATCGCCATCGATCTTGTATTCCGCCGCGAGGGCTGCGACACCCGTACCGAGCGTCGACGAAACGAGCGCCGCTACGATGATTCCTTTGCGCATCTCGAATTTATTCCTCCTCGATCGTTTTTCGCGTCCCGCGCTACCCACTGGGCCTGCCGGGCGCCGGCATCGTGCCACCGTCACCGCCACGTGGCGAGTCCGCGTGGCCATGCATTCTGATTGCCGGGGCCGGTTGCCTGAGCCGCGCACCGCGCTAGCTTCGGCCGGTCGAAACGGAGGCAGTGAAGCAACGATGTTCGATCTACGCGGCCACGTGGCAGTGGTTACAGGCGGGAACGGTGGAATCGGCTTGGCCATGGCGAAAGGCTTGGCCGGAGCCGGCGCGAACGTGGCTATTTGGGGGCGCGACGAGCGGAAAAGCGCTGCGGCAGTAGCCGAGATCGAGAGCCGCGGGGTCGCGGCCGCGTCGTTTCAATGCGCGGTCGACGACGAGGCCGGAGTGACCGATGCCATGTGCGCCACCTTGGCTCGATTCGGGCGCGTCGATTCCTGCTTCGCGAATGCGGGCATGAGCATCGCGAAGCCGTTCCTAGAGACCACGGTCGACGAGTGGGACAAGGTCCAACGCGTCAACCTGCGTGGCACCTTCCTCACCTTCCGTGAGGCCACGCGACACATGGTCGAGCGTGGCGGAGGAGGCAAGCTCGTAGCGGTCGCTTCGGTGGGATCGATCCACGGCATGCCACGACAAGCGAGCTACTCGTCATCCAAGGCGGGAGTCGTCGCCCTCGTCCGCTCCGTCGCCGTCGAGCTGGCTCGGTACGACATCCAGGCCAATACCATTTTACCGGGCTGGATCGAGACGGACATGACCGAGCCCGCGCGCGCTTGGGAGAAACTGAATGCAGCCGTGGTGCAGCGCACGCCGGCGCATCGCTGGGGAAAGCCGGACGATTTCGCCGCCGCTGCTGTCTATCTCGCGTCCCCGGATACGAAGTTTCACACCGGCGACGTTCTTCGAATTGACGGTGGCTACGCTGTTTTCTAGTGATCTCTGAGGATTCTGTCTGCTGAGGCCGTCTATAGAGAATGAGGATCAGCCTGCCGCGCTTCCGTTCGAGCGCCGAGCGTCGCTCTCGACTGCGACGTCGCTCGCCGCGTCGCCTGCCTTTCGCGCCAAACCGAAAGTTGGCATCGAGTCGTTTTGTCGCTCGCGTGCGCGGAGATACTCGCTGTACACGAACCCCAAATAGCGCTCGATCCCGTCCACCACGAGCTGCCCACGTAGACACTTGAAGATCTCGAACGCGTGTTGAGCGCCCGGGATCTCCGCGAACGCCACGGACGCATCACCGGAAGATCGGAGCATCTCGGCGAAGCGGCGCGCTTCCTCGATCGGGGCCAGGCTGTCTCGCTCGCCGTGAACGACGAGAAACGGCGGCCGCCCAGCATGTAGGTGGTCCATCGGCGATCCGCGACGATACAGCTCAGGGGCTTCGTCGCGTGAGGCCTTGACCACGCGTTTCTCGAGGAGGTCGAGGAAGCCCTTCCGTGCCCAAAATCCGAAACGATCGCGCCAATCGTAGACGCCGTAGATCGGGACACAGGCTGCGACCGAGGTGTCCACGCGCTCGAAGCCGGGCTGATAGGCGGGATCGTTCGCCGTAAGCGCGGTCAACGCTGCGAGGTGAGCGCCGGCCGAGCCGCCCGTGACCACGATGAAGTCCGGGTCGGCACCGTAGCGCGCACCGTGCTCCCGCACCCACGCCAGCGCTTTTTTGACGTCGAGAAGGTGCTCGGGAAACGTCGCGTGCGGGCTCAAGCGATAATTCACGGAAACGCAGAGCCACCCGCGCGCCGCCATTTGGTTCATGAGCGGAAGCCCTTGCTCCTTCTTGTCCCCGATCACCCAAGCACCGCCGTGGATCTGGAACAGGACAGGACAACGGTCCGGCAGCGAACGATGCCGGTAGATGTCCAACTCGAGATCGAGACCCCGCTGCCGGTCGAAACGAATGTCGGAGATCTTCTCGACATCTGGATGCCGCATCGTGAATGGTCGCGCGAGATCTTTCCATCGCGGTTGCCGCTCGAACGCCGCACGCATCTCCGGGTGAACTCGACTCTCGTACTCGTCGCCGAGCCCGGAGCGAAGCCCACTCTCGATCGCTTGCGCCGCGCTCTCCGACTCGAGGTAGTCATACGCAAGCGCAGTGCAGGAAAGCGCGAGCAGGAGCAGTGCCAACGCGCCGATGACGCCGCCGGCGGCTCCAGCGGCGACGAAGATGGCTGCGAAGGCCACCTGCACCGCGATCACGTGCAGCGCGAGCTCACCCCAAAGCCAGCCGAGGAAAAAGCTCCACACCGCTGCGCGTCCCGTGTAGCGCGGACGGTAGACGTTGTAGGTGAGCCACGCGCTCGCGAAGCTCAGGAGGAGAAGAACGAATACACCCATTGAAAGCCTCGGTGGGGCGGCGCGATCTCGGCCGCAGTCACGCTACGATGCCAGGCTCGACGCGCCACGCAAAGCGCCGGCCGCCCTCAACGCCATCGAGCGCGAACGACGGCAGCCTCGTTCGGGCGGGCCCAACCCGCAGTCATCTCGGGCGTATCGTGATCGATCGCGAACGTGCCATGACGATCGACGACGATGAGACCCCCGATGCCGAAATCGCTCGACTCGCCCGCGCCGAGCTCTTCGAGCGCTCTACGCGCCGCGACACCGATCGCGCAGCCGTCTGCGAGGAACTGCAAACAACGGCGCGCCGTGCCGTGACGGAGCAGTGCTTCTCCGATACCCGTTGTGACCGCGGCTCCCGTTGCGTCATCGGCATAGAAGCCCGCACCCACCACTGACGCGTCCCCGACCCTGCCCACGCGCTTTCCTGCGAGCCCGCCCGTAGATACCGCTGCCACCACGTGCCCGTTCGCGTCCAGCGCGACCGCACCGACAGTATCCCCGCGAGGTGCCGTCGAGTCCTCGACTCTCTCTCGCTCGCGACGTCGTGACCGCTCGGTGACGAGTTCCTCCGGCGCAGTCTCGGCGATACCGGCGAGACGCGCGGCTTCGTCCGCCGCGTCGCCGATTAGAAAGCGCCCGAACTCGCCGTCGGCCGCCAACGATTCAGCGATTCGAACCGGAGTCGCCGTACGGCGCACTCCCGCCACTCCGCCGAATCGGCGCGTCGCGCCGTCCATGAACCCCGCATCGAGGCGAACACTCCCGTCCTCGGCGAGTACCGCGCCGCGGCCCGCGTTGAGCAGCGTGCACTCTTCCATGAAGGTGACAGCGGCGATCACCGCGGCGCGCGCGCCGTATTCGAGCTCGGCGACTCCGCGCGCGAGCGCTTCGGTGACCGCGTCCAAGTAGGCAGCGGCATCCGCGGCTCCCGTGACGCGACCGGCTCCGCCGTGAACGATCAATACGGGCTTTGAGTGGCGACTCAGGATCGGCTCGCCGCGCGTATACCGACTTGCGTCGCGCGCCGGGACCTTACGGCCTGAGCCAGCTCGTCGAGCACCGGCACGGTCATCTCCCACGACATGCACGCGTCGGTGACACTCTGACCGTATACGAGCGGTTTGTCCGGCTCGAGATCCTGACGCCCTTCGACGAGGTGACTCTCGAGCATCACGCCGCAGACGAGATCGCTGCCGCTCGCGACCAGGTCGGCAACGCCGCGAGCGACGAGAGGCTGGCGGCGGTAGTCTTTCTGGCTGTTCCCGTGACTGCAGTCGACCATCATGCGCTCGGGAAGCGCGACCTTGCGAAGCTCCGCTGCGACCGCAGCCACACTCTCCGCATCGTGATTCGGGCCGGATTGGGAGCCACGGAGGATCACGTGGCAAGCATCGTTGCCCGTCGTCGTGACGATAGCGCTCAACCCCTGCTTGGTCACGGACAGAAAATGATGCTGGCCCCGCGCCGCTCGGATCGCGTCGATCGCGATCTGGACGTTGCCGTCGGTGCCATTCTTGAATCCCACCGGTACCGAGAGCCCGGACGCTAGCTCGCGATGAACTTGGCTCTCTGTCGTACGCGCACCGATCGAGCCCCACGAGATCAAGTCTCCGTAGAACTGGGGACTGATCGTGTCGAGAAACTCGCCGCCCGCGGGCAGACCCAGCTCGCCGATGTCGAGGAGGAGACGGCGCGCGAGCCTCAGCCCGCGATTGATGTCGAAGCTGCCGTCTAGGTTCGGATCGTTGATCAGGCCTTTCCAGCCGACCGTCGTGCGCGGCTTTTCGAAATACACGCGCATGAAGATGCAGAGCTCGTCTTTCAGGCGCTCGCGAACCGCGACCAAGCCGCGGGCGTAGTCGAGCGCCGCCTTCGGATCGTGAATCGAGCAAGGGCCCACAACGACGAGTAGCCGGTCGTCGGCGCCACGGACGACGCGTGTCGCGTCCTCTCGGGCTTCGGCAACGACAGTGGACACGCGCTCGCTGAGCGGCAGCTCCTCCATGAGGATCGCCGGCGGAATGAGCGGTCTCAGTTGGGCGATGCGGAGGTCGTCGGTAACGCGGTACATCATGCTGGAAGTCTAGACGGCGTTTCGCCGTCCGCTCAGTCGTGAATCTGCTCGGCAAGGTACTTGGCCTTGCCCACCTCCTCGATCAGATGGAGCTGAGTCTCGAGGAAGTCCGCGCTCTCTTCTTCGCCTTCGAGTATGTGCTCGAGCAGGTCGCGAGTGCCGTTGTCGCCTTTGGCGACGCAGAGCGCGATACCGCGGTTCAGACGGGCGATCGCCTCGGTCTCGACCGCGAGGTCGTTCTTGTGCTGCTCGACCGCGTCTTCGCCGACCCGGACAGGGTTCAGGCGCTGCATATTCGGCATTCCGTCGAGGTAGAGGATGCGCTCGATGACGACCTGCGCGTCTTTCATTTCCTCGATCGATTCTTTGCGCTTGTTCTCGGCCAGCCGCTTGTAGCCCCAGTTCTCGCACATCTTGGAGTGGATGAAGTACTGGTTGATGGCCGTCAGCTCGGCGGTCAGCACTTCGTTCAGGATTTCGATGATCGCGGGATCGCCTTTCATTGCGGTTCGGCTCCGGTGCGCGAAATTGCCGGCACCCTAGCCCCGCGTTTGGCCAATTGCGAATACCGAGATCGAGGACGACGAGCCGGCGCGGATCGTTGGAGGGATAGCGTTGCGCGACGCCGCGAGCGCAGCTTCAGCGGCGCGAGCGCTTTGGATCGTTCGGCTGGTGGCCGCTTTCTTTGCCGATGATCTGCTCGATCAGCGGGCGACAGCCGCCGCACTCGCTACCGGCAAGCGATGCACGCGCGACAGCGTCACGCGTAAGCGTGCCCTCGAGCAGGGCCTTGCGAATGTCGCGGTCGGTGATTCCCTTGCAGTGGCAGACGATCATCGGCGAGTCGTGAGGCCATCCTCATGATTTTGACAATCATTGTCAACAACTATCTGGTTGCCATTCCGCAGGATCTTTCGCCGCGACCCGCAACGGGCCTGTTTTCCTGCAGGCACCGCTAGCGCGGCGGCATGCGGATCGCGCCGTCGAGGCGGATCGTCTCCCCGTTCAGGTAGGGGTTACTGATGATGTGGCAGGCCAACTCGCCGAATTCCGAGGGCTGGCCGAGGCGGCTCGGGAACGGAATGTTGGCTCCGAGCGCCTTCCGCTGCTCGTCCGGAAGCAGCGCGAGCATGGGAGTGTCGAAAGTTCCCGGCGCGATGGTGTTGCAGCGAATACCGTCCCGCGAAAGATCGCGGGCGATGACCAGCGTCATCCCGACCACGCCGGCCTTCGATGCCGTGTACGCCACTTGCCCGATCTGGCCGTCGAAGGCCGCAACGGAGGCCGTGTTCACGATCACCCCGCGCTCACCTTCCGCGTTCGGCTCGTTTGCGAGCATTCGCGTCGCGGCCAAGCGGCTGACGTTGAACGTGCCGACGAGGTTCACTTCGATGGTGAGCCGGAACATGTCGAGAGGCATCGGTCCGGCTTTCCCCGCGATCTTCATCGCCGAGCCGACGCCGGCGCAGTTGACGCAGACGTTGATCCCGCCGAACGCAGCCACGGCCTGATCGAGCGCGGCGTTGACCGCGTCTTCCTTCGTGACGTCGGCCGGCGCAAAGATCGCCGACTTGCCGAGCTCTTGGGCCCGCTTGGCGCCGTCCGAGTTCGGGCGATCGAGGATGACGGCTTTGCCGCCGCCCACGAGAATCTTCTCCACGGTCGCGAGCCCGAGACCGGAAGCTCCGCCGGTGACTACTGCTTTGACGTCTGCGAGTTTCATCGATCGTCCCTCCCTCGCGTCTTTTCGCGACGACGCGAGCGCCGCGTTACCTAGAGCCTGCGACCGATCGTCGCAACCGCTCGTCGGAACGACGAGCATCGTCGCCCAGCCCGTTTCCATGGCTCGGGGGTTTCCTTAAATTGCGGCCGAACGGCATGGGCACGCGGGTTCTCATACTCCTTTCTCCAATCTCTCTCGTCCCTCTCCTGTTCGCGGCCGCCTGCGGAACCGCGGCGCGTTCACCCGCAGGACCTTCGATCGCGCGGGAGACCGGCTTCGTCGCCGTGGCCGACGGCGCGCGGATCTACTACGAAGCTGCGGGCGATGGCGCGTCGATGCTCTTCATCCACGGGCTCGGGGGCAATCACGCCGCTTGGTTTCACCAGATTCCCTACTTCGCGAGAACGCATAGAGCGGTCACGCTTTCTCAACGTGGCTTCGCCCCATCTACGGGAGGCGAGCGACCGTACGATGTCGCCTTGTTAGTTCAGGACGCCGTCGCAGTGCTCGAGAAAGCCGGCGCGAAAGACGTCGTCGTCGTTGGGCAGTCGATGGGCGGCTGGACCGCGCTCGGCCTCGCGATCGAGAGACCGGATCTCGTTCGCGGCGTGGTGCTCTCCGGCACGGTGGCCGGCATCTTCGACGCAGAAATCGAGCGCCACTACGCGACGGTTACCGAGCGAGCGCGCGAGCTGGCGGATCGGCCTCCCTCGCTCGGCGCTCATCCGGCGATCTCGCGACGATTCACGGAGCGATCGCCCGACGAAGCGTATCTCTATCAACTCCTGACGAGCTTCGGGGCACCGACTCCGTCGGCGATCGCAGAGGCATTGGGGCGTGCGCGCTTCGACGACGCTCAGCTCCGCAAGCTTCGCACCCCCGTGCTGTTCGTCGTCGGCGAAGACGACATCGTCTTTCCGCCGGCGATCGTGCAGCGCGCCGCGAACCGCATTCCCGGCGCGCGCGTCGTCGTCATCCCCGACTCCGGCCACTCGCCGTATTTCGAGCGCCCACACGCTTGGAACGAGGTCGTGAGCGCCGAGCTAGCGAGGCGCGAATGGACGGTCACGCCGAAAAATGGTGCCTGACCCTATTCTCGCTAGCACCGCCGCAGCAACGACGACGATCGCTACCCACTGGGATGTCGAGAGGGGGCCGTACGCGTTGCGGGCGGGGTCGTCGCGGATCAGCTCGACGGCGAAGCGGAAGACGGAATACGCGACCACCGATGTGGCAAAGACACGCGTCTCCCCGCGAGCTAGTGCGCGCAGAGTAACCGCCGCCAGGGCAAAGCACGCGAGCGCCTCGATTGCTTGCGTCGGAAAGACGGGCAGCGAGTACGCCGCATCCGCCGCGAGAAGTCCCTGTCGTAGCTGCTCGTGGTAGACCACGGCTCCCTCCGGAAAGACGACCCCGAAGACGCCTGACCGAACACCGGAGCAGCAGCCCTGGAGCAGGCAGCCGAGCCGCGCGAAACCCAGCACCGTGAACATCGCAGGCGTCCACGCGTCGAGCGCAACCGAGAAGCGTAAATCTCGCCAAGGCTCGGACGCGAGATATGCAGCGAGCGGCAGCACGAGCACGCAGCCGTAGAGCGTCTTCGGCCCGAAGGTCGGATCCAGGTAGTAGCGCACCCAGCCGACTCCGAGGGGCGGTCTGAGGGTAGTGCCGGCGTCGAACGCGTAGGAAAAGGTCTGCGCCCCGAGCAGCGCAACGTAGACCACCAACGCATAGCGCAGAGGCAGTAGACGAGGGAGCGCGTCTCTACCCGGCTCGCGCCAAGCGAGCGCCACACGCAACACCGCGTAGGCGACCACGACGCCCGTAGCGAGCACGAGGTCCCAGACCGCGATTTCCGCCCCGAGGAGGCTCAGCCGGTGAGGATACACGAGCGGTCTATCTCGCGGCTTCCATGTCGCCGAGTTCGACAGCGCATTTTACGTCGGCCCGCTGACGCTGACGCCACTACGCAGCCTTCTTTGCCCGCACGATCCGTGGCCGCCGCCTCTTGCCCGCTCGCCACAAGTCGTAGGCGACCTGCATCTTCAGCCACACCTCGGCGCTCGTATCCAACCAAGTCGAGAGTCTGATGGCCATGTCCGGACTGATGCCGGCTTTGCCGTTCAGCACGCGAGACAGCGCGACACGGGTCACGCGCAGCTGGCGCGCGGCCTCGGTGACCGTAAGTCCGAGACCGGGGAGGACATCCTCCTTCAACACTTCACCTGGATGCGGCGGGTTATACATTCTAGCCTCGCGACTCATGCTCGTGTCCTCAATGGTAGTCCTGGTAGTCGACGACCGTGGCGTCCTCACCTTCGAATACGAACGTCAGTCGCCAGTTCGCCACGAACGAACCCTTCGCGACCGTTGTGGCGGAAGCTCCGGATCATCGCGGCGAGTGTATAGCCTAGCTATACACTGCGCAAGCAAACTTCCACTCCGACTATCTCGCGGCTTCCTCGGCCGCTTGCTTGGCCCAACGCTCGGCAGCGTCCGCGTCACCGAGCTCACGGTTTACCGAGACGAGGGTACGAAGCGCCTCCGCGCGCGCGCTCGGATGCGTGAGCGCTGCTTCCAGCACCGCCTTTGCCAGATCGGGCTCTTCCAACGCGAGATACGCGTGAGACAGGTTATGCAGCGCGTCGGGATAGTAAGGATCAAACTTCAGACACTCGGTGAGCGAGCGCAGGGCCTCACGCCAATCGCCCTGCTCGCCGTAGAGAAGCCCGAGCGCAAAGTGAGCCGGCGCGAACTCGGCGTCGTATTGGAGCAGCGTGCGAAGCTCCTCCGCGGCGCGCGTGAGATTGCCGCCGTCCGCCAGCAAAACGGCGAGCCGGTATCGCGGCGGGATCGCTGCCGGCGTGATGCGGAGTGCGCCCTCATACGCGGCGATCGCGCTCGCCGTGTCTCCCCTCGCTTCGTAGAAGGAGCCGAGCGTAAACCGAGATTCTGCCGAGTCAGCGCGGTAAGAGAGCGCTGCCACCAGCTCGCCCGAAGCCTTTTGAAGCGCAGCGGCTTCGTCCGGCGACAGCCCCTCGCGCGGAAGCCCGCGAAGTCCCCACGCCGCGTTTTGGCGAATCGCACGGCGGGCGTCGCGCGTGCTCGCAAGCAAGACCGCACGAGCATCGGCTACGTGTGTCGCTTCCACTGCCGGTACCTCGGCCAGCGCCCATACAGCCGCGTAGCGCACAAGATCTGCACGGTCGGGCGCGAGCTTCACGAGCGCGCTCGATACCCGCGCGTCCTTCACAAACGGCGGCAGTAGCTTCACCGCCGTCGCGCGCCGGATCTCTGAATCGCAGGCCGTCGTGCAATCGAGCACCCGCTCGAGCCCCGACGCATCACCGGCAGCAGTCGCTTCGAAAGCCGCCGCCAACGCTCGCCGCGTCTCTCGCTTCTCAGCCGTCGCCGGAAACCACTCCTCGACATGACCGCTCGCCCACACCTCGTCCTTGCCGGTGTGACACGCGACACAAGCGCTCTTCCCACCCGTCGTCTCCGAGCGCTTCGGATCCGGCAACGAAAAAGCGTGATCGCGCCGCCGGTCCCGCTCCATGAATACGCTCTCCGGCATGTGACACGCGATGCAGATCACGGCCGCAGTCGCGTCGTGATGACTGTGAGCGGGAGTCTTCGGCTCCTTGTCGTGGCAGGACTGACAGAGTGAGTCTCCCTCGGCTTTGAGGTCGCCCGAGTGAGCGTCGTGGCAGTCGTTACAGGTGACGCCTTCTCGGTACATTCGGCTCTGGAGGAAGGAGCCCCACTCGTAGGCTTCTTCGACAACGCTCCCGTCTGAACGATACTCGCCCTCTTCGAGCAGCACGGGCTCGTGGTGGTCCAGGTACGCGGCACCCGGGCGAAAGCCCTCGTCGAGCTCGCGGCGGAGGGCGTGGCAGGTGGCGCAAGTCGCAAGACGCTGCTCGCCCGCGGGCGTCTCGTAAGGCGCCACCTCCGGCGACGACGTCTTGCGAGCCTCTACGTGCGCAGATCCCGCACCGTGACAGGCCTCGCAGCCGACTCCGGCCTCGGCGTAACGGGTCGCGTACGTGTCGCGCACGCCGTCGTAGCCCTTCGTAAGACCGGTGACGTGACAGGGGATGCACTCGGAGTTGGCGGTCATGCCGCGGTTAGCCCAGTGCCCCCACTCGTCCGCCCGTCTCGGGCTCTTCGCGAAGATGTCGAACCACTCCTTCTCGCCGACATCGTATCCGGCCGGTAGCGCCTGCAAGCGACCGCCGGGAAAGGAGAGAAGGGGCTGAAGCAAATGACGGCCGCCGAGCACGAGCGGGACGGCGTGAGGTCCGGCGGCGACGTCCTTCTCGTTCACCGCGAGCGAGACGCCGCCCTCGCCGGCGAGAGTCGCGCTCGCCGCCTCGCCCCCCCCAGGAGAGTGGAGCCGATGCGCGGACCAGCGGCTCCATGACGCTGCCGTCGCGGAGGGCCAGAGCATGCGCCGATCTAGTCCAGCGCTGATGCTCGGCTCGGTGGCAGTCGGCGCAGGCTGCGGAGCCCACGTAGCGAGTATCGCCGGCCGCGTGGACAGGCAGGGCCACACCGACCAGCAGGAACGCGGCAACAGCGAGCGCGGTCATACGCGAGCGCCCGTCATCAACGCGTGAGAACGAGTCTCGCAAGAAAGACCCGTGCAAGCAGGTAAACCAACACCCCCGCAAGCAGGTCCACGGCATAGTGCTGCTTTACGAGCAGCGTCGATGCGATGATCGCGGCGCCGAGCACCAGCATCAGTCCACGGTAAGGCCGCTCCGAGTTGATCTGCATGAGCAGCATGACGTTGCTCGCATGAAGGCTCGGCAGGCAGTTATTAGGCGCGTCGAACCACCGCCAGAACGTGTCCGCCCAGCCGTAGCTCGCTTCCGTGTAGAAAAGCTCGCGGGGCATGCGGACGGGGTAGAGAACGAAGAAAGCGAGGCTCACCACGAGCTGAAGGTGAGTGGCGTAGAACACGCGACTCACCTCGACGTCGTCCTTCAGGCGGGCGACCGTGAAGAAGTAGTAGAGGAGATAGGAGACGTAGAGGGGCAAGATCTCCGGAACGAAGGGTATCGCCCTATCGAGCGCCGTCATCGGGAGCTCCACGGGGTCGCGAAACGGAAAGCGATTGACGAGCTGGTAGGCGACGATGTAGGGCGCCCACACGAGCGTGTAGCCGAGCTTGTTGGTGAAGTGGATGGGAAGAACCGGAAGCCGGATCGCGGACTGCGAAGTCCGCGCGAGCGGATTCGCGACGTTTCCCGCTCGAGGATCGGCCGAGATTTCTCGGCCCGTGCTCATTGCACGGTCTGGCGCTTCTCGCGCTGACGCCGCTCGAGCGCGGCGATCACTTCCTCTAGCTTCGCGTCGAGCGCGGCGTCCATGTCGGGGCGCGCGAGCGTGCGGAGCGTTTCCGGGGCGTCGGGATACTTCTCCAGCGCGCCAACGAACATTGCGACGTCGGTCGCCAGAAACCGCTCGCGCTCCACCGGATCTTCGAGCACGCGCTTCGAGATCGTCGCAAGCGCTTCGCTTCGAGCCGAGGGGTCGGTGTTTTCGAAGGCCTCAAGAAAAAGCTTAGGCGGTACCTGGAACAGCGCTTCACCCGGCGCGCGCGGCTTCGGCCCTCCCTTCCGCGCGCCCATCGGCTCGCGGGGGCCCGGGATCTCGACCCAGGTCACACGAGCAGCTCCGCTCTCACCCACCGTAAGCCCCACGGTGTAGACATCACGGCCGACCAAGCGGCGAAGCGCGTCACCCAGCGTGACGTCCGTCATGCTGACGCTGACGGCCCGGTCAGCCAGACCGAAGCTACGAAGCTCGAATCCCGCTTCCCAGGAAAGCTCTTCGACGAGCTGCTCGAGCGATGCGTAGTCGCCGACGATGGTCACGCGTTGGTCTCCGGCGACGACGAGATCGGCCGCAGCCGTCAAGGGGGTGAGTAGAGAAGCAACGAGTCCCAGCGCGCCGGAGGAGATTCGTAGAAAGCTCGTCCCGCGCGACGACATCGCGGTACGCCTAGTCGAGCGAGCAAACGCCCCAGCTCGTGCCGGGGAAGCCGGAATCCGTGTCGTAGCTCGTCTCGCAGGTGGTCGTGCCGCCGAGATCGGGCGCCTGACCACAAGTCGCAACGTCGGCACACGTCTCGCTTACGCCGCAGACTGCCAAGTCCGTGCCGTTGCCGCTCAGCGTCGAATCGGTGATCTGGACGTCGCACAGCGAGAACATGGCCGTGTTTCCGGTGGAGACGCCGCTCCGTCCGTTGTTCGTGATCGTCGACCCCTCGATGCTGATGACGTCCAACTCGAAAATTCCTTCCAGGGCGTTCCCGGAAACGTCCGAGTCCTTGATGACAACGTGGCCGGCAGACTCACCGGAAATGCCGCGTCCGCCGTTGTTGATGATCTGGCTTCGAATCACGCGGAGTCGTTCGGGGCCGCCGAAGAAGTCGATTCCTGAGCCCGCGTTCCCGCTCACCTCGCTGTCGATGACCGAGACCCGGGTGCCGACGATCCCAGCGTCGCCAGCCCCGTTCACGGTAGAGTTGCGAACGGTAACGGTATCGACCGCGTTGATGCAGTCCTCCGTCGTTCCGCACGCCGTCAGAATCGAGTCGATCACTCTTATGGTACCGCCGACGACCCCTGCGACGATGCCGTCTTGGGTATTGGTAACGTTGCTTCGGAGTAGTTTGATCCGGTCAGCGGAGATCGTGTTGGCGAACGGATTGCTATCGTTCGTTACGACCGTATCGATGATGGTCGCCCTGTACGCGTCCACGGCACCGCCGTTGCCGTCAAGCTCCACGTCACGAACGCGGGTCGAGAACGGGCCGCTAGGCACCCCCCCGATTGCTACACCCCACAAGGAAGAATTCACGATGCGGCCACCCGGGGGATCAGAGAATACTTTACAACGGCGCGCGCATCCGACGCCGTTCTGAGCGCCCCCCGTCAACGTGAAGCCGCGAAGGTCAAGACTGCCGCCGTCGATGATGACCGCATCCGTCGGAAAGCCTGTGCAGTCGAGGTCGGCGGCTAGGAACCCGCTTCCCGCAAAGACCTGGCCGCAGGTGTTCACCTCGGTCGCGGCCTTGGCGTCCCCGTTCGCGAGCACCAGGGCAATCAGTACTCCGGTCACGCTGTTCAGACGTAGTGACTTGATTCTCATGGCATGCTTCCGTTGCAGTCGCTGTTGCCGAGACATGTCTGCCATTTCTCGAGCCCGTTGCTCGTGTCGTTGAACAACGGAATCGAGATTGCATAACCCGAGTTTACGGGGTCGTCTTGGCAGTTGAGTTGATCTCCCTCTCCGGGGTTGGTGCGAAGGTCAAAGAGCTCGATCCCCGCGGAATCCGCATTGGTGGCGGAGCTAGGCGCTCGAAGCTTCCACAGCGTATTCGTCTCCTTTCCATTGCACTGAATCCACACGTCCGACTTGCACTTGAGCGCCGGTGACTCGCCGCTCTTCGCACAGTCGCCGTCGCGGCGGCACTTGAGAAAGCCGTAACGCCGCGATGTCGGCTGAAAGAAGGTCCGCGAGAGACACGCTTTGGCGCCCGGCGCGCAGCTCTGAGACGATGCGTCGGCGTCGGCCAAGCAGACGCGTCCCGGCACCATGCAGTACGCGCTTTCGCAACCTTCATAGCTACCCGACGCGGCAGGTTTGACGCACGAGCCCGCGACGACGCCGCGCACGTTGCCCGCGCCGCTGTCGTACCGGCAGACGGCGTTCCCCGAGTTCGATGAGTCTCCCTCGTGAGTTACCACCGTGCTGCCGTCCCCCGGATAGCTCGCGAACGAACGCGTTCGATCGTACGAAACGCTGCCCCCCGTAGGATCCGTCAGCAACGCCCAGCCGAAGCTTCGGCCGTTCGTCACGGCTCCGTTCGCAGGATGAATCTTGGCATAGCCCCCCGACGTCAACGAGGTGCTTCCCATTCCCGCGAGATCGGCGATCGTCGGGAAGAGATCTACACCGCTCGCGAGCACGGGCGTGCGCACTTCCAGGCGCTCGCAGGTGCCGTCGCCCGCCGATGTGCATTGGCCGGAAGTCGCATCCGGGTCACACGCTTTCGGGGGCGTCGCGGTGGAACAGATCCCCGGGCCCACGCAGTAGCCCGATGCACACTGCGAGGTCGGTCCTTCCGGGTCGCAAGGCTTGGGCGGGTAGTCGTCTCTACATATGCCTTTCTTCTGACCCGGCGCGCGCGCGAGCAGACCGACCCGGATTCCGCCTTCGAACACGTTGCCTTTGCCGCCGCGGAAGTCTGGGCTGCCGTACAGCGTCGCGCCGCCTGGGCGTCCGTGGTCGCTGACGAAGAATACTGCCGTGCGCGCGCTCGGCGGCAAGCAGTCCGGATCCTCGTCGTCCGAGCAAAGCAGGCCCGCCTCGTCGCGACCGAGCGACATGCAAGTGCAGGTTCCGTTGCAGGCGACGCTTGGATCGTCCTGACAGACGCCGACCTCGTCGAGCAGCGCGAGCACTTCGCCCACGGCGGCGTCCATCTCTTCCATGCTCCCCCAGTACCTGGACGCGTCGTAGGGGTAACGGGGCACATCGAGCTTCGAGTCCACATCGATGTCCGTTCGATAGTGATCCTCGGTGCTCATCGGCGCGCCGTGCGCGACATGCACGGCGTGAAATGCCACGACCAGGAAGAACGGCTCGAGCTCGGTGTTTCGGACGATGAAGTTGCGGGCGTTGTCGCGGTCTACGCGTGTGAGGTAGGAGCAATCGGCATCCTTGGTGAGCCCGGTATCGCTGCAAGGGCGCGCCCCCGTCGAACGGTTGTCTTGGCCTTTCGCTCCCGTCTTGACGCCTAGGTGTACGTCGACGAGATAGTTTCCGGCGCGCGTGCCGTCCTTGCCTGGACCAGGGAGACAGCAATCGGGGTCGACTCGTCCTTCGTCTTCAGCGCAAGAATTGGCAGAGAGACCGGAACTCCCTCCAGGGCCACGCTCGGTGCCGACGTAAAGCCCGCGCGAGTCACACGAGCCGCTGTTGGCACAGTCGGCGTTGGTTGAGCAAATCGTCGAATCGTCGTTGTCGCAGTAATTTGGCACCGGCCCGCACGCGAGAGGGCTCGTCGCCCAATAGCCGCGCGACCCGCCCATGAAGCCGATGTACTCGTCGAAGCCCTGGTTCCAAGGGGCGCCGTCCTTGTCTCCGAGGTGCCATTTCCCGACGAGACCGGTGCGGTAGCAGGGAAGCCCCGCGGTCGCGCAGTCCGAATCGACGGAGTAGCAGCCGCAGGTTGTCGGTTGTCCGTTCTCCCGGCACTTTTTCTCGATCGGCTCGCTCGATGCCGCGCAGCCCTGTTTGAGGTACTCGGCGATAGTGACGTCGCTCGCTTCGAGGTGGGACCCGTTCTGCGTGACGCCGATCGAACCCGGATACATGCCGGTCATGAATGCCGCTCGCGCAGGCGCGCATTTGGCCGTATTCGAGTAAAAACGCGGAAAGACGACACCCGTAGACGCCAGAGCGCGAAGACCGCCGAAGCCCGGCAACGCGTCGGTCTGGGCGTTGGTACAAGTGTCGAGATCCGCCGACGTGCTCGTCGAGTTGCAAGCGTCCGAGTTGCTGGTCGTTCCGGTTCTGACGCTATACGCGCTCGGCGGTGTCGTATCGAACTGCCAATCGGCGGCCTTGACCTCGAACGCGCTCGTCAGGCCGTCGCGACGCCACTTGCCGAGCGCACCGCTCGAACCGGCATAGGCGCGCGCGGCCCAGCGATTGCCGGTGGGCTCGACGTGTACGGCGTCACCCTTCTCGTCGCTCCACGAGGAGTTCGGTATGGCCGCCCAATCGACCGGCGCACCGAAGTACGGCAGATCGCTGATCCCGAGATCGTCGGCGAGGAACACGATGATGTTCGGCGGATCGGTCGCCCGTCCTGGCGCCGCGTATACCACGCTCGCGAGGGTTACCGCGACGGCGATGCGGGCGCTGAGATTCGAGCTACCGCCTGCGATTTTCATGAAGCCTCCCATCGCTCGGCCGCCCCTAGGGCGTGCACTCGTTGGCGCAGCGCGCCAAGTTCTTCTCGACCATGAGATCCGGCGTTGCCTTGAACTGCGTCAACACGTTGTCGGTGTCGGGATTGAGACCCGCGCAGTCGCCGGGCGTGCAGCCGACCGTGCAGTTTGCATCGAGCGTGCACGGTACTGACGGGTTCGTGGCGCAGTAGCCGGTCAGAGACTCGTTGACGACGGTCGCGCGGATCATCCCGTCTACCGAGCTCACGCTGCTGTTCGTGTCGATCACACTCGTACCCGCCAGGTGGAGGGTGGTCACTTGGGGGGTGGCGGGAGATACGGCGTCGAGGGTGATCGTGCCCCCGTCGAAGCCTTGGGCGTCGAGCTTGGCGCCGGCTTCGGCATCGATCTCGCAACCCGTGATCTCGATCTTGCCGCCTCTACCGTCGCCGTTGGGGTCCGAGGTATCGCCTCGCACGTCGATCACGGAGTTGGCTTTTAGATCGACGAGGCCGCCCGAGTTGAGCAACACGTCGCCACCGGGACCGCCGTTGCCGGCGCCCTTGGCGTCGATCAGGATTCCGCTCTCGACCGTGATGCCACCGAGCGTATCGACTACGAGAGATCCGCCGTCGATACCGCCGCCGAGCTCGCCGCCCCTGAGATCGAGATTCGCGGCGATGCGGACGCCGCCGCAGCCCGACTCGATCTCGAGCGAGCCGCCCGACGACATGCTACCGCTCACACCGACTCCGCCGCGCGTCGATATGGTGCTCGCGACGTCGATGTAGTCCTGCGCCGTGAGATAGACGCCGCCGCCGTTTCCGCCTGCGCCACGTCCGTTGGCTTCGAGCTTTGCCGACGTCGTGATCGCGATGTCGTCGCCGGCGTTGATGTCTATGGTGCCTCCATCCATCTTGTGACCGTTTACGAAGACTTTGCCGCTCGTCGTCGTGATGTTGACGTCGGTTGTGGCGTCGATCGTGATGCGACCGCCCACGACTTCTCCGGCGGCTGCCGACTCGGCGCGCACCGGGTTCGAGATGCTCACGGATCCCACGCTTCGGATCGCAATTGCACCGCCGGAAGCTCCGCTCGCGGTCCCGTTCGCTTCGATGCCCTGAGTCCCGTCGTCCACGATCGTCACGTTGCCGCCGGCGTCGATCGTGATGCTTCCGCCGCCGGCCGCTGCGTCGGCTTGAATTGAGCCGTAGATCGCGATTGCGCCTGTGGTCTCGATTTCGACGGCGAGTGTTCCTCCGCCTGCGACCTGCGAAGCGCGCATCACGCCCGTGCTGTAGATCGTGAGCGTCGACGCGAGCAGCTTCATGTCGCCGTCCTCGACTTTGATCGTCGCGAGGTTGTTCACGTAGACCTGACGACCAGTGCAATCGATCGTCGAGCCGGGAGTGATCGTGATCGTGCCCGACACGTTGCACGCACCCGATGTGCCGGTGCAGATGGTCGTGCACGCGACTGTTGCAGCGTTTGCGATGTGCGCGTCGAGCGTGAGGAGTGCGAGTAAGGAGATTGCGACGAGCGCTGTCGCGAGCGCTGCTGCTTGCGCGAGTCTTGGCTGCGCCGTACTCATCGCTTCGCTCCTCCCCGCACCGATCACGCGATTCATCTTCGAATTGAAGAGAACGGTGCGGCGCGAACGACGCGACGTCTTACGCTCGATCTAGATGGAGCGTGCGCGTTTCTACCTCGCCCCCCCCCCCATTTGTCAAGTTAATTCCGCTGCGCTTTTGATTTATTTTCGACGAGTTGCAGCGCTACCCGAATGAGGGAAATCGAAGTCGGTGATCCGCGGAAACACTGGGCACACGCGTCGCTAGCTAGTGCGCAGGCGTCGCACCCGTAGCCTCATTCATCGCACGGAGCAGCGACGCAGGATCCTGCTCGTTGTAGAAGTACTTGTAGCTCGCTCGCTTCTCCGTGATCTCGGGCTTCAACGTGCCGTCGGACGCAAGGAAGAACGTCCGCGGAATATACTCTCCGTCCGGCGCGTACTTGGCGCTGATCGGTGCGTTCTGATCCTTGTTGAGGCGAATCATGACGAAGGCTTTCGATTTCTCGACGATGCGCGGGTCGTGGAAGACACGAGCGTAGTTCGTGCAGTGAGGGCACCAGTCCGTGTAGAACACGAGGGCGACCGGCTTCTTCTCCGCCTTGGCGGCGGCTAGGCCTTCTTCGTAAGGGCGCCAAGCGATGCCGGCGTCGTTCCAGTCGCCTCCCGCGTTCGCCGATGTCGCAAGCGCGAGCGCAAAGACAGCTGCGGCGATCGCCACGGACACGAAGGTGCTCGAATGGATACGGTTGATCATTGGTACCTCTCCGTTGATTGATCAGCTGTCGAGCTCGAACGAAAGCTCCAAAGACTCCGTGAGAAAGCGCATCATCGGGCGAAGCGCCACGAAAGCCTTTTCGACCTCCGCGGTAAAGCGAGGCGTCAAAGCGAAAGCGGGCTCGACTTGCTGCACGGCAAAGAACGACTTGCGCTTGAGATCGTCGATCAACGGGTGATCCGGATCGAAGCTTTGGGGCGGTCGCTTGAGCGACTCCCCTTGGATCTCGCCGAAGCGCTTTCGAAAAGCAGCCCCTCGCGTGGCGCTCTTCCATCCTTGCGCGTCATCGGCGATGGCTTCGCGAACTTGGCGCAACACGGGGCCCGGCGGCATCCAAATGCCTCCCCCGAAAAACACCTCGCCCGGCTCGAAGTGCATGTAGAAGCCCGGCGCGTGCGCGTCCTTGCCCGACATGTGGCGAAAATGCACGGCCACGTGCTCTTTGTACGGGCTCTTGTCTTTCGAGAACCGCGTGTCGCGGTAGATGCGAAACATCGAGCCGCCGTGGGGTCGCGGATCGGCAGTGAAGCAGTCGGACACGTTCGCGAGCCGCGTGTCCATCGCGGCGATGAACGCGGACATCGGCTCGACCACGCTCTGCTTGTAGCGCGCCTTGTTCGCATCGAACCAGTCTCGCTGATTGTTGCGCTTCAGCTCCTTCAGAAAGGCGAACAGGTCCGGCGGAAAGCCCTTGAAATCCTCGCCCATCGGAATGCCTCGCACCGGCCGCGTCAGAGTGTCGCTTCGAACGCGACGAGCGCGCGGTCGGTCATTGCGATCGTCGTCCCGTAGTGCTGATCGAGCGTGATCGCGCGCTTGAGAAAGCAGTGCAGATCGTACTCCCACGTAAAGCCGTTGCCGCCGTGGATCTGAACGCTATCCCGCGTGATCGCACAAGCCGACTCCACTGCATAGGCCTTCGCCGCTGCGACGACGAGCCCGGCATCTGCAGAGCCTTCGGCGAGCGACCAGGCGGCGCGGTAGACCGCGGCGCGGCTCGATTCGCTACGGAGCAACATGTCGGCCATGCGATGCTGCAATACTTGATAAGAGCCGATCGGCTTTCCGAAAGTCTCGCGCTGGCGCGAGTACGTGACGGAGCGCTGTAGCGCGGCTTCGCCGAGCCCAAGCGCGTAAGCCGCTGCGGCGACCGCAGCGAGGTCATCGAGCGCGTCCACGAGACCACGGGCGCCGAGACGCCGCGCCGGATTGTCGAGCTTCACTTCGGCGAAGCGCTGAGCCTCGTCCAAGGTCGGCATCGGTGTGACGTCGAAAGGCCCGTCGGCGAGCACGACGTCGTCGCCGGCGACGACCACGAGTCGATCCGCCGAGGCACCATGCGGAACGAAGAAGCTGCTGCCGGTCACGCGGTCGCCGCTGAATCGGAGGTTGCTCTTGTCGCCGGGCCATACCGTGTCGCGTCGCGCGAGCACGGCGATGCTCTTGCCTGCGAGCACGGACTCGAGGACATCGCTCGCCGCACCGCTTTCCTCGAGCGCTTTCGCTGCGAGAACGACGTCTAGGTAGGGACCCGGAAAGCAAGCTTTGCCGAGCTCGTGGCAGACGACCGCGAGCTCGACCGGGCCCAGGCCCTGGCCGCCGTGGCGCTCGCCTACGACGAGACCGAGGTAGCCGAGCTCGGCAAGCTTGCTCCAATGAGCGCGCGAGAAGCCTTCACCCTTGCTTTCCGCGACTTGCCGAACGACGTCGATCGGACACTCGCTCGCGAGGAAATCCGCGGTTGCGGATCGAAGCAGCTGTTGATCGTCGGAGAGATCGAACTTCATCGGAGCTCACCCTTGAGGAAGATTCAGAACGCGCTTTGCCAAAATGTTTCGCTGAATCTCGTTCGAGCCCGAGAAGATCGACTCCGCGCGGGACCAGAGAAAGTCGCGAGGCCAGTCCACGTCCTTCGTCGCGTGAGCGCTGAGCCGAGTCAGCTGACCGCCGGGCCCGAGAATCTCGAGCGCGGCGAGGCGGAGCCTCTGGTCGTACTCGCTCCAAAACACCTTCTCGATCGAAGACTCCGGCCCCGGAGCCTTGCCGTCGGCGAGATTCGCCAAGGTTCGATACGCGTTGGAGTAGAAGACCTGCCAGTCCACGACGAGCTTGCCGAGGCGCGCGCGCGTCGCCGCATCGGTGAGACCGAGCTCTCGCGCGCGGAGCACGAGCGCGCGAAGATCGCTGCCGAGGCGCGCCGCCCACGCGAGCGACTGCGCGCCGCGCTCGTACCCCAGTACCGTCATCGCGATCTGCCAGCCTTGGCCGATCTCGCCGACGAGATTCTCGCGCGGTACTGTCGCGTTATCGAAGAACACTTCTCCGAACTCGCTCTCGCCCGTGATCTGCTTGAGCGGCCTCACCTCGACGCCGGGCGTCTTGAGATCGACCAGGATGAACGAGATGCCGCCGTAGCGGTCGTTTGGATCCGTGCGCGCGAGAACGAAGATCCAGTCGGCGTACGGGCCGTAAGTGGTCCAGCATTTCTGGCCGTTGATGACGAAATGGTCGCCCTGAATCTCCGCGCGACACCGGAGCGACGCAAGATCCGAGCCGGCTCCCGGCTCACTGAACCCCTGACACCAGATCTCGTCGGCGTTGAGCATCGCGGGAATGTAACGGCGGCGTTGCTGCTCGGTGCCGTGATGAATCAGCGCAGGTGCGCAGAGATGCAGCCCAAGCGTGTTCGGAATCTCCGGGGCGTCTGCGCCGGAAAGCTCTTCGGCGAGGATGGCTTCCTCTACGCCGCTCGCGCCGCGCCCACCCCACTCCTTCGGCCAGCGCATGCCGAGATAGCCGGCGCCGTTCAGCTTCCGCTGCCAGGCGCGGCGGAACTCGACGAGCTCGGCTTCTCCCATCGCGGGATCGCGGAGCGCATCGCTCCAAGTGCGGTCGAGGTTCTTTTCGATCCAGCTGCGCGCTTCCTTGCGAAACGCTGCATGGTCCGGCGAGAACGAAAGGTCCATGGTCCATGTCCTCCGAAGCGCGGTCGTTCTTGTTAGCCGCCGCGCGATGCCATCGCTAGCTGCGCTGCATGCGCTAGCAGTGCTAGTTGCGCCAGCCCGCCAGCCGCTTCGAGCAGGTCGCCGCGAGCGGTCCGCTCGAGCCCAGCCCCGACTGCGGACATTACATGCGTTGACAGGGTCTGGCCAGAGTCGTAATGTCAAAAGCGTGACCCCGACGGCCAAAGGCCTGGTCCTCGACCTGCTCTCGACGGTGCGAAGCGGGAGCATGCCCGTGCGGGCCCTCGTCGCTGCGGGCTCGCTGTTCAACGTCGAAGAAAACCACATCCGCGTCACCCTCGCGCGCTTGCTCACCGACGGCACGATCGAGAGAGACCAACGTGGCGCGTATCGGCCGGGGCCGGCGTCGCGCGGCGTCCAGGCTCTCGTCGCGGGCTGGCGTCACGCGGAAGAGCGCATGACTCGTTGGAACGGCGACTGGGCGGCTGTTCTCACCGGCGCTACGGCGCGGAGCGAGCGCGGTGCCGTTAGGAGAAACGAGAGCGCGCTCGCTCTCTTCGGCTTCGAACCCCTCGAGCGCGGGCTCTGGCTTCGCCCCGCCAATCTCATCGACGGCATCGACGGCTTGCGAGGCTTGCTCCGCGACATCGGCTTGGATGAAGCCGCGCTCGTGACGACGATGAAGGATTTCGACGCCGAGACCGAGCGACGAGCAAGGGCCCTCTGGGACGTAGACGCGCTGACCAAGCGCTACGAGCGATCGATCGCGAAGGTCGAGGCGAGCCGTCGCCGTCTCCCTCGATGGAGCGAATCACGGGCGATGGTGGAATCGTTTACGCTCGGCGGCGCGACGATACGGCAGATCGTCCGTGACCCGCTGCTCCCGCCGCCGTTCATCGCGGCCGGCGCGCTCGGTCGTTTGGTGCGCGCCATGCGAAGCTACGACGAAGCGGGACGAGCTTGCTGGCGACCATTTCTGGAAGAGCACGGCGTCGACTTTGCGCGCGCTCCCGTTCACTTTTCCGGCGCGGAATCGAGTGCGCTCGCCGCGGGAGGAATCGGATGACCACCGAAGCGACGCAAGCGATCGACGAGTCCTCCCCCGCCGCTTCCCCATGGATGCGCGTGCTGGACGCGGACGAGCGCCGCACACTCCATCAAACGAACGCGCTACGAAGCTGGCTCTCTTTCGCCGTGAACTGGGTAATCATCGCCGCCGCATTCGCTCTGGTCGGATGGGCGCCGAATCCGCTCACGGTGGTGTTAGCGATCTTCGTGATCGGCGCCCGCCAGCTCGGCTGTGCCATCCTCATGCACGAAGCGGCACACCGCTCCCTCTTCCGCAGCCGCGAGCTCAACGACTGGGCCGGCAACTGGCTCGCGGCGTATCCGGTTTGGCTCGATGTCGCTCCGTATCGCAGCTACCACCTGAAGCACCACAAGCACACGTGGACAGACCTCGATCCCGATCTCGCTCTCGCGATGCCCTTTCCCATCACGCCGCGAAGCTTCGGGCGCAAAGTCTGGCGCGACTTGAGCGGCCAGACCGGCTGGAAGCGCGCGGTCGCCACCTACAAGCGAGACCTCGGCAAGTCGCGAGGCAAAGTGAAACGCGACGGCTCCGGATGGAGCGCATTCCGAGGCGTCGTTTTGACGAACGCCTTGCTGCTCGGTGCGCTTGCCCTCACGGGGCACGCCGAGCTCTACCTCCTCTGGGTCGTCGCGTGGTTCACGACGTTCAGTCTCGTGTTGCGAATCCGCTCGATCGCCGAGCATGCGATGATCGACGATCCGGCCGATCCTCTCGGAAACACGCGGACGACCATCGCGAGTTGGTGGGAACGGCTTCTGCTTGCGCCGAATCGCGTCAACTACCACCTGGAGCATCATCTCATGATGGCGGTGCCGCACTACAACCTGCCGCGTATGCACGAGATGCTGCGCGCGCGCGGGGCGTTCAGCGCCGCGTGCATCGCCCACGGCTATCTCGAGGTGCGGCGGCGTGCGACGACGGGTGCTGCGGGCGCGAGCGGAGCCGGTACTCACGGAGCGCCCGCAGGCGATCAATCCCTCACGTTCGGCTGAGCGCTCTCCGCGACGCCGCGCGGCTTCTCGCGAACGAGCGAGACGTACTCCACCGGCTCGCGCCGGCCACGCAGCACGATCTTTTCACTTGCTCCGTTGCCGATCTCCACGCCGGCTCGTGCGGCGAGCTCGACCGTCGCGCGCGATACCACGAGGCCGTCGCCCGTGTCTTTCGCGACCTGTTGAAGCCTTGCCGCGACGTTCACCGTGTCGCCGATCACCGTGTACTCGTGACGGTCGGCTGCGCCTATGGTGCCCGCGAGCACGTCGCCGCTGTGCACGGCGACGGTGACCGCGAGCGCTTGCTTACCGGCGGCTCGCCGCGTGTGGTTCAGCACTTCCAATCGCTCGCAAATTCCGGTCGCGCACTTTACGGCCGCTCCCGCGGCGCGCGCCGAGCCGTCGAGGGTCTCGTCGAAGAGCCCAAACACTACCAACGCGGCGTCGCCGATGTACTTGTCGACGAAGCCTTCACACTCGCGAACCCAAGCGCCTACCGCCGTGAAAAACTCGTTCAGCGTCGCGACCACCTCGCCGGGGGGCTCTCTCTCGGCCATCGCCGTGAACCCTCGAAGGTCGACGAACAGCACCGAAGCCGGTCGCAGCTCGCCGCGGGCGTGAAGCTCTCCGCTCAGCAACCGGTCTCGAATCGCGGGCTCCACCACCCTGCCGAAGGCCGAGAGAATTCGCGCGCGGTCTTTGAGCGCCGCGGCCATGTTGTTCACGCCTTCCTGCAAACGGCCGAGCTCGTCGGCGGATTCCACCGCAATCGAGACGTCGATCTCACCATCGCGAATCCGAGCCAGCGCCCGCGCCACCTGCCCGATCGGCTCGGTGAGAGTCCGCGCGAGCACCAACGTCAAAACGATGCCTAGCACCGTGTAGAGAACGAAGACCCAGAGACTTCCGGAAGCCAGCATCGCGACGACGCGCGCAATGTCGACACCGGAGGTGAAGCGGGCTTCCGTCGTTCGAGCCAAGCCGAGCATCGTGAACATGGGAATGAACGCGACGGCCACCAGGAAGACCAGCAAGCGCCCGCGGACGCTGAGAGTCATGGCGCCGCGAACGTCCGCGGCGCCACCGCCCGGAAACACGTAGGGCACCACGCGGGTTCGAAAGAGCCAGTCGATAAATAAATACGTAGTCGTCGTCGCGAGAAATCCATTGACGAGCGGAGAGATCACCTCTTGCGACGCCAGCTCCGGCAACCACTTGCCGAACCGTACGATGGTGACGGTCGGAAAGAAGATGGCTCCGCCCGCCCACGGCACCATGCCCGCTACCGCGCCGACGAGCGGAAAGCCGACGGCAGCGCGCTGAACCGCCGGCGAAGCGCCGGGCGGACAGCCGGCACGAAAGTACGCGACGAGAGGCCGTAAGTACCAGAGCAGAAACGAAGTGACGGCGACGTAGCCGGTCGCGCGATAGTACGGCAGCAGCTCGAGCTCCGCTGCTCGAACAGTGCGAGCGAACTCGGTCGGGCTCGCGAGCAGCTCGATCGTGCGCGACGTCAGCACCGACGCGAGCGAATGAATCGCGACCATCGCGCCGATGCTCGCGAACATCCAGCCCAGGGTGGGCCGGCACCGTGGCGTCGGGTAAGACGGCTCGGCACTCACGCGGCGGGCACCGACGGCTCGAGGCCGAGTCGTTCGGCGTGCCCGTCGGCGCCCATCTGCCGAAATTGCCGCGACGCTTCCGCAAGCTCGCTCGCACCCGACGCAGCGTCTCCACGGAGGCGAGCCAGCCGCGATGCTTCCACGCGGAGGAAAGGCTCGTAGCCCTTCGCGCCCGTGCGCTCGACGATGGCCAGCGCGGCGCCTAGCGTCTCCGCAGCTTCGTCCGCATGCTGCGCTCCCCCGGCCAGCAACGCGCGCAAGCAGACGAGCAAAGCTCGGCACTCGAAGAGCGGCGTGTGACGCTCGCGTGCGATCGCAACGGCTTCGCGCGCAAGCGCGATGCCCCGTTCGAGATCTCCCGTGCCGACGTAGGCGGCGGCCAGGTTCGTGACGAACACCGCTTCGCTCTGGAGCAGCGTGCCCGACTCGCGGGCGATCCGGAGCGAGCGTTCGCCGTACTCGAGAGCATCGTGGTAGCGCTCACTCATGAAACACGCCACACCCATCGAGTCGTAAGCACCCGCGAGCAGGGTCGGAGTTTGGAGTCGCTCCGCTATCCGAACTTGCTCTTGGGAAAAGCTCAGTGCCGAGTTCGCGTCGCCGCGGAACCACGCGATCGTCACGGCAATACCCGCCATGGTTACGACGCTCGCGGGATCGTTTCGCCCTCGGACTCTCGCAAGCACTTCTTCCAGGGTTTGCGTCGCCTCGTCGAGGCGCCCCATGTACGCGAGGGGCAGCGCACGAAACGCGGCAAACCATTCGATCGAGCCGACCTCTACCAGGGCTCCGGCGCGCTGCTCCGCGATCACGCGATCCATGACCTCGAGCGCCTCGCGCACCCGGCCGCTCAAGATGTACATGTAGGCAACGCGGCCATCGAGTCTCACGCTCAGCGCGCGATCCCCCGAGTCACCGGCGACTTTCGCGGCCCCCTCGATGCGCCGGAGACCTTGCTCCACTCGGCCGGCGAAAAGCTCGGCCATGGCATACGTGGCGGTCAATCTCGCTTCCGCCGTCGTGTCGCCCAGGCGACGCGCGATCTCGAGAGCTTCATCGTAGAGAGCGCGCGCCGCATCGAGAGGGCGGCCGAGCTTCCACCCGATCTCCATCAGAGCCTCGCGAGCAGTGAGACCGATCGCAGCGCTTTCCTCGCATTCAGGGCAGCGGGAGAGCAGATCGCAGACGCTCTTCCAGTGTCGCTCGGCTTCGCGCAGATCGCGGGTTGCCGCCCACTCCGCCGCTTTCTTGCGCCAGGTGACCGCGCGCAGCATGTCGCCGGCGCCTTCCCAGTGATGCGCCAACAGGCCGGCCGCCTCGTCCCGCCCCTCGCCGCAGTTGCAATTCTGCTCCAATTCTTCGGCTACGCGACGATGCAAGGCAGCGCGCGTCTCACCGAGCTGCGTGCGATACGCGACTTCTTGGGTCAGCGGGTGCTGAAACGCGTAGACCGCTTCCGGATAGCTCTCGACGAGCCCGACGAAACCGCCGTCGCTCAGTCGGTCGAGGCTTGCAGCGATCGCGTCGTCGCGCGCACCGCTCACTTTCCGCAGCATCGGAAGCTCGAACTCTTTGCCGATCACCGAGGCTGTCTCGAGCAAGCTCTTGTCGCTCTCGACGAGCTTGTCCATGCGCGCGGCCAGCACGGCCTGCACGGTCGGGGGTATCGTGATTTCCGCGCTCGGATTGACGAGCACGTAGCCGCCCGGGTCCCCCCAAAGCGCGCCCGACTCCGCGAGCCCTCGAACCACTTCTTCGATGAAAAACGGATTGCCTCCGGTCTGCGCTGCGATTCGCTCGGCGAGCGAGACCACCGAAGCGTCGTTTCCGAGTCGCTCGGCGAGTAGCTCTCGCAGCTCGTCGTCTCGCAGCGGCCCAACGGCGATCTCCGTGTAGTAAGGCTCGTCCATCCATGCCGCGCGGTATCCCGGCCGCGAGTTCGCGAGCACGAGCACGGGCATGCCGGCGGTAAGGTGGATGTATTCGGCCAGAAATCCGTCGCTACCGCCGTCGATCCAGTGCAGGTCGTCCCAGAGAACGACGGAGGGATTCACGCTCGCGACCTCGTCGAGCAGGAGCTTCAGGTGCTCGAAGAGAATTCTCTGCCTCACCTCCGGATCGAGCGCAGGCGGCGGATGCGCGGGATCCGCGATTCCCATGAAATCGAAAACCAAAGGCAACGTCTCCGCCATCGCGCTATTGATGAGCACGACCCGGCCTGCGACTTTCTCGCGCTGCGTGCGCGCGTCGTCATGGTCGCTGAGGCCCGTGTAGGCCCGCAGGAGTTCCAGCGCGGGCAGAAACGGAATCATGTTTCCATGGGGAACGCAGTGCGCTTCGTAGTTGGCGATGCCTTCGCGGCGGGCGCGCTCCATGAACTCGAAGCAGAGACGACTCTTGCCGGCGCCCGCCTCGCCGATCACACCGATGACCTGGCGCTCGCCGCGTCGCGCTTTCTCGAGCGCGCCTTCCAGCTTCGCGATCTCGGCGCGGCGCCCGACGAAGCGAGAGAGACCTCGTGCCCGCGACACGTCGAGGCGCGTGCGCGCATCGCCTACGCCTTCGAGACGCCAGATCCGCATCGGCTCGCGAACGTTCTTCAGCGAGAACTCGCCTAGGTCCTGCAACGCGAGATAGCCGCGCACGAGCCGCGCGGTGTTCTCCGTCACATTCGCCGAGCCAGGAGCCGCGAGCGCTTCTACCCTCGCGGCGAGGCCGACGGTGTTGCCCTGCGCGGTGTAGTCCATTCGAAGGTCGTCACCGATGGCTCCGACGATCACTTCGCCCGAATTGATGCCGATTCGGACCGAGAAGTTGAGCCCATGACGGCGCCTCACCTCGTCGGCAAACGTCGCCATCTCCTCGATGATCGTTAGCGCTGCGTAGCACGCTCGCTGCGCATGATCCTCGTGCGCGATCGGTGCGCCGAAGATCGCCATGATGCCGTCACCGGCGTACTGCGCGACCGTGCCCTCGAAGCGGTGTACGCCCCGCGACAGCACCGCGAAGAAATCGTTCAGGATGTGGTGCCAGTCTTCGACTTCGACTTGGTCAGCAAGCGCCATCGAGCCGCTGACATCGGCGAAGAGAATGGTCACTTGCTTACGCTCCCCTTCGAGCGCGCTCTTCGAGCGGAGGATTTTGTCGGCGAGGTGCTGGGGAACGCTCGACCGAAGGTCCGGCCGCGACGCCCCGTTCGGTGACGACGGTTCAGCCGCCGCACGACCGCACTGCGTGCAGAACTTCGCCCGCGGAGCGAGCTCGGCGCCGCAACCGGCGCAGGCGCGCTGGAGCGAAGCTCCGCACTCCATGCAAAATTTTGCGTTCGCCGGGTTCTCGAAGCTACAGGATTCGCAGCGCACGACCCGTCGAGCTTACCAAGAGATTCGTGCTGGTTGTAGGGGCGCGAGGCAGCTTTGACGATTCGCGGCTCGCGAGCAGCTCACCAACCGGCGGCAGCGGCTGCCCGCGTACGCTGGTAGCCTGCCGATCCGAGGTAGCCGCGATCGAAAATCGCACGGCGAAACCAGAGGTGAAGGTCGTATTCCCAGGTGAAACCGATGCCGCCGTGGAGCTCCGTCGCCACGCGCGCGGCCTTGTCATAGAGATCGCAGAGATGCGCTTTCGCGAGCGCAGCGTGGCGTGGCGACCGATCTTGCAGCCGATCGAAGGCGTGAGCCGCGTACCAAACGAGAGAGAGGGCCGGCTCCTGGTCGGCGATCCAGTCGGCGAGCTGATGCTTCACGGCCTGAAACGAGCCGATGACTTGGCCAAACTGCGCGCGCTCGAGCGTGTAGCCCCGCGTCATCTCGAAGCAGCGCCGCGCGCCGCCGTAAGCGTCTGCGGCGATGAGCACGAGACCTGCATCGTAAGCGCGTGCAATCGCATCGACGTCGCCCACGCGCCGTGCGGGCGTGTCGGCGAGTGACACGGACGCGAGACGCCTTGTCATGTCGCTGCCGGCGAGCGCTGCGACTACGACGCCTGGTGCATCCGGCTCCACGAGCCAGAGACCCGGGCCTCGTTCGTCGGAGGCCGCAACGAGGAGAAAGTCGGCAACACCGGCGCCGGCTACGAGCGGCTTCGATCCGGAGAGACGGCCGGCTTCCGCGCGCGTTGCGAGCCGGCTCGGGTCCCACTCTTCGTCGGCCTCGCCGATGGCGATCGCGCCTACGGCTTCACCCGAAGCGAGCTCGGGCAGCCAGCGGGTTTTCACCTCTTCGTCGGTGGCATGCGCAAGCGCGATCGTCGCCATTGACGACGTGAGAAAAGGCCCCGGGGTCGCGGCGTAGCCAAGCTCTTCGGCTACCAGCGCCAAGTCGAGTAGCTCATGCCCGAGGCCGCCTTGCGCCTCCGGCACCACGATCGCGGTCGTGCCGAGCTCGGCGAGGCCGCGCCATAGCGCTGCATCGTGAGCGGTCTCCGTCTCCATCACCTCGCGCACGCGCGAGGTGGGGCAGCGCTCGGTGAGAAAGCGTTTCACCGTCGTCTGCAGCAGGCCCTGCTCTTCGCTGAGACCGAAATCCATAGTCGCCTACGATGCGAAGCTACTCGCGCTTCGCGGCTCCGTCGCGAGGGAGCCCGAGGCCGCGCTCGCTGATCACATTGCGCTGAATGTTGGCCGTGCCGCCGCCGATCAGCATGCCGAAGGCCCACATGTAAGCGTTGACGAACATGCCCGCGAAAGGGGCGCTTGGCTCGCCGTTGGCGAGCGCGCCACGGTCGCCCATCACGTCCATCGCCAGCAGCCCGAGGTCGTACATGAGCTGGGAGGTGTTGTGCTTGGTCACCATGCCGGCGAGCCCGGTTTCCCGTCCCCGCGCCTGAGCGCTCAGCAGGCGATAGCCGTTGTACTCGGCGGCCAGCAGACGCGACTCGAGCTGCACCAAACGATCGCGGATCACCGGCTCTTGAATCGCAGGGTGACCGCGAAGATTCGTGAACTGCGCGAGCAGTACGAGGCCGTCGAAGGTGCGGCGAACGAAGTCGGTGCCGCCGATGAAAGCGCGCTCGTGCTTCAGTGTGGAGCGGCTGATGCGCCAGCCCTCGCCCCGCTTGCCGACCATGCTGTCCTTCGGCACGCGAACGTTCTCGAGGAAGACTTCGCTGAAGTCGGCGTCACCGGTCATCTGGCGGAGCGGACGCACGTCGATGCCGGCCGTCTTCATGTCGATCAACAGATAACTGATGCCGTCATGCTTGGCCGCGTCGGGCTCGGTGCGAACGAGACAGAACATCCACTCGGCCTCGTTGGCGTTCGAGGTCCAAATCTTCTGGCCGTTGACGACCCAATGATCGCCATCCAGCTCGCCCCGCGTGCGGAGCGACGCAAGATCGCTGCCGGCGCCCGGCTCACTGTAGCCCTGACACCAGAGGATCTCGCCCATCAAGGTCGCACGCACGAACTGCTCTTTCTGGGCCGGGGTGCCGTGCTCGAGCAGGGTTGGAGCGAGCATGCTCGCTCCTTGGCCGATCATCTCGCGCGGTGCCTTGGCTCGCTTGAACTCTTCTCGAAGGATCGCTTCCTTGAACGGATCGAAGGGTTGCTCGCTGCCGCCGAAGGCCCGCGGCACGTCGCGGTAAAGATACCCCTCCTCGATTGCAGCGAGGCGGAAGCGGGTCTCCGCAGCGGTGGGCTTTCGAATGGCGCCGATCACCTGCTCATCGCCGGCGGATTCTCGGTCGGCGTCGGTCCAGGCACGATCGAGAAAAGACCGCACGGTGGCGCGGAAGCGCTCGTACTCGGGCGAGTAGCTGAGATCCATGTCGAGTCGCCCGCGCGGCCGGCGTCGGGGAGCGCTTTGTTAACCGAGCAGAGACGCGGGCGCAACGTGACGGGCGGTTCTGCGCTCGAAGGTGGCGACGACGAAGGCCCTCGCACACCATGCCGCCGCAGGCTCCCATGACGACCAACGACGCGTCCAAACCAAGTGAGGCGGAATCCACCCGCTCGACCGCCTTCGGGGTTATACGAGCTCTGCTGCTCGGAGTGGTGATCGTGGCGCTCTTCGCAGCGGGTCGGGCCTTGTCCGACCAGATCGCGACAGCGACCGCCTGGATCGAGAGTCTGGGCGCGGCAGGCCCGATCGCGTTCATCCTCTTATATGTCCTGGCGGTCGTCGCCTTCGTGCCGGGATCGTTGCTGACTCTCGCGGCCGGTGCGCTCTTCGGCATCGGGCCGGGCACGGCGTACACGCTCGTCGCCGCAACGCTCGGCGCGGCCGCGGCTTTTCTCGTCGCGCGCTACGCCGTCCGCGGCTGGGTGGAGCGACGGATCGCGTCCAGCCCTCGCTTCGCGGCGCTCGACCGTGCCATCGCGCGCGACGGCAGGAGGATCGTGTTCCTCCTCAGGCTCTCGCCGGTGTTTCCGTTCAACCTGCTGAACTACGCGCTCGGAGTCACGGACGTCCGCTTCGTCGACTTCGTCGTCGCGTCGATCGGAATGCTGCCGGGCACCCTCCTCTACGTTTACTACGGCAAGCTCGCCGGCGACGTGACTCGTGCTGCCGGAGGAGCGATCCCTCCTCGAGGTGCGGCCTACTATGCCGTGCTCGGGATTGGCTTGCTGGCCACCGTCGCTGTCACGGCGTTCGTGACACGTTCGGCAAGGCGCGCGCTCGCCGAGGTAACGAATGATTGAGGTTGCTCGCCCCCTCCTAGTCGGCGAAGTCCGCCTCGAGCCGGACGACCGCCACAATCGCGACCTCGTCGCGAACGTCCATCCTCCCGCTTGGGCCAATCCCGCCCCGTCCGGCCGCTACGATCTCGTCGTGATCGGCGCCGGCACGGCCGGCCTCGTCGCTGCTGCCGGTGCGGCGGGCCTCGGCGCGCGTGTTGCGCTCGTCGAGCGCGCGCTCATGGGCGGCGACTGCTTGAACTTCGGCTGCGTGCCTTCGAAGGCGTTGCTGCGCGCGGCCAGGGCCTGGCA
>Ga0247727_10002387_pt1 | contig 43098 bp, 59 predicted proteins | sample WisWelCaveWW1625_FD_202498 | JGI IMG/M metagenome (GOLD analysis project Ga0247727, IMG submission 202498) | Biofilm microbial communities from Wishing Well Cave, Virginia, United States - WW16-25 | ecosystem: Environmental > Aquatic > Deep subsurface > Groundwater > Cave microbial mat | place...
TTCCAGATACACCGGCTGATCTTCGACCCCCCAGAGGGTGACCTTGCCAGGGTGGGTGATGGCGTACTGCTCGGCGCCGGTAAACAATCCTTCTTGAAGAAACAGCCGCGCGATCCGGGCATTGATCGACGGGTCTGGAAAGTCGGAGTAAAGGGCGGTATCACACAGTCCCTCCGCCCCTTCCAGAGCCACCAGCGACACCCCGAACTGCTCGTGTAGGTAACCGATCAGATCATTCAGCCGCTGCTGCGCCTCGGGCTGGGTATGAAGATCTTGGATATGGATCACGACGCCACGAGGTTGCTCATCTTGAGGAGTCCAGGTTTCCTCGATTCTGCCCCAGTCGTCGGGAATGGTGATGGCATTGAAATCAAGACGAGCGAGAACAGGCGAAGAGCGGGGGGCCTTGGTGTCCGACAGAGGGGGCATCGTGACGGCCCAGCCCTGAGGGGCTGGGAGGCTGGTCACAGCGAGGGCGACGGCGAGTAGCGCGTGCAGCGCGCGCCACCGCTTACAAGTAGGTTGAAGCCATCTCATCGAGGTTCAGCCATGACGAGAGACAAGGGTAGACTCCTCCCATCCCGCAGTCACAGGACAGGCGCTTATAAGACGCTACTGTAAGTCTACCTGAGGGTTAGCGAGGCCGACAAGCAACGGGCGGCAATGGTGATACCTCTCTGAAGGGGGACAGAGAGGCGGCTTGCGGTCGGCTCTACGTTGGCGCATTAGTAGGCAGTCCGAAGAGGTACTCAGACGCGTCCGACAACCGATTTCGGCTTTAATGCTGATCGGTCAAGGTATGCAGATTTTGGAGAGGGAGAGAGGCCCGGAGGCCAGATTTTTGGCCTGGAGGCGGACAAGGGGAGCGCCAACTCGGTGTAGAGAGGTATGGGCACGTCAGGCGATCAATTTGAACGCCCTAACTCTTTGGGACACGCCAGATACGCGAAGCTCTGGTGACTATACGTTCACCAAGGTCTATTAGCGCCGGGAGGGTTGATTTCGAGCTGAGGAAATGGCTGGCGGACTAGGATTCGAAGCCACACAAGGCGACCCGTCCGCGATCGTGCTCAGCCCAGGGCCGTGGCGAGGGGGAGCCACCCACCGACGAGCCGCGCTGCATTCCAACCGCTCCAACGCATCTAATCATTCCAGTCAGTCTACACGGCGGCGCGCTCGACGGGCACAGTATCGCACACAGTGTCGGGCACACCCCAGCAGAAGAAAACGGACCCCAGCCGTCCGGTCAGCCGGGGTCCGCGGCGTGGAGGCAGCGAGCTCCCGCCTACCGACGTGGGCGCGTCGGGTCTTACGGCGTGGGCGTTGGTGCGACGGGCTTCACCACGCTCAAGGCCTTCTCGGCGCCGAGCACGCCGGCGGTGCTCATGGCCAGCAGCCCGATGACACCGGTGGCGACTTCCTGCACGCTATCCGCATGCGCGACCAGCCAGTCCTGCACCCCGGGCACCGCGAGCACCGCGGAGCCCGCCAGTGTGCCGACGATGGTTTTCCAGGCGCGCCGTTGTGGGCTCCCATCCGGCCCGACCTCGAAGATGCCGGTGCTGATGTTCGCCGCCGTCTGCAGCACGGCTTCCGCCTTCGTGACGTCCCCGGCCCAGCCGAGGGCTGGCAGCGTGCTCGCGCCGCCCGCGAGCCGGATCTTGCGGCCGCGCCGGTTGGCGAAGTACAGCCCGGCCAGCACGCCGACCGCCGAGCCGATCGGCCCGGAAAACGGAATCGGCAGGTCCTTGATCGGTTCCCCGACTCGTTTACCTTCTGTCAGCGGCGAGGCTTCGCCCTCGGCCAGTGGCGTGCTCAGTCCGGCGCGCGTATCCGATACGCCTTGCGGGAGTGCCGCGCACCCGCCCATCAGGAGCAGCAGCGCCACTCCCACGACCAGTTGATGCCTCATGTCCTTCCCTCCTGTTGTTTCCGGCGGTGCTCGGCCAGGACGTCGAAGGCGGTCCGCATCGCCTTCTGCGTAGCTTCGCTCCGCTCGTTCGGCGCCTCATAGCGGCACCGGCCGTTCTCGTAGATCCACGCGCCGTGGACCTCGACTTCCAGCGCGATCTCGACGCCACCGACCGCCAGCGCCGGCCACAGCTTGCAGCGATCCTCGGGCGGGATGCCGCTCATGGGCGCGGCGTCCCCGGGCCCCCGCCGTCCCAGCTGAGGATCACCAGCGCCAGCCCGACGGCGATGAAGCCGATGCCGGTGTTCGTGGCCATGCCGATGTCATCGCCGAACCAATGGGTGAACCAGCGGTGGTGCTGGTAGAGCTTGCCCATCAGACAGAGCGCGCCGATCGACAGCGCGAACCAGCCCAGCAGCGAGCCCGCGATCTTGCGCATGGCCGTCATCCTCGCATCATGTTCACCAGCAGCCCGACCGACAGCGATGAGAGGAACGCGATCATCACGACCACGCTCCATGGCGGCCGGTAGCCGCGATCCAGCCGGTCGCGGATCCAGTCCAGGTCTTTTTTGATCTCGCCGAGTTGTCGACCGAACGACAACTGCGTCGTTTCCAGCACCGCGACCCGCTCGACCAGATCGTGCATGCGCTCCTCGCTGGTGGCCATCGCAGGGTTACGTGGCGATGTAGTCGGCGTTCTCGACGATCAGCTCGTCCTGGTGCACGAGCCGCTTGCCGTTGGCGGTGACGTCGAAGAGCAGCCGGTGCCGCTCGTAGCGGATGGCGGCGTTCGGCGTGCCGGCGACGATGGGGTTATCCGCCGGCAGCATGCTGAAGGTGACCAGCCCGCTCGTCGCGTGCATGTCGATCTGCCCGGAGAAGGCGACGGCCTGCTCCTGCGCGTCCCGGGTGTTGATCACGGTCTGCGCGTCGTCGTCCAGGTTCTTCAGCGTGACCTTGAAACTCGTCACCTGCGCCTTCTGCACCGCTGCGCCGTCGTCGTACTTGAGGGTGACCGTGTACTTCGCGTTGGTGCGCTCCTTCGCCAGAAACGCCATGCCAGCCTCCTAAGGATTAAACTCCGCACCGCTGCCCCCCGCGCTCGTTCCCTGTGCGCCAGTGCCGTCCGGCTCCGCTTCCCCGGCTCCGCTTCCCCCTCCTGATGCTATCCCTGCTGTGGTGCCATCCGCGCTGGCTGCTGCGGCCGCTTGGCCTGTGCCGCCGGACATGGCCTGATCAAGCGCACGGATGTACTTGGTCAGGGTCACGATGGCGGCGACCAGGTCATCCGTCAGCGTGATCGTTTCGATGAGCGCGGCCTTCACGGTGGACTTGTTCACCGTGTCAATCAGCGAGACCGCTTCGCTCCGCGTGATCTGCGCGTGCTTCGTGATCACGTCGGCCGGCGTGATCGTTTCGAGCAACATCTTCTGCGCCGTCTTGGTGATCGCATCGGTCAACGTCAGCGTGTCGGCCAGCACCTTCGCCGCCTGCTTCGAGAGCGCGTCGGTCAGCGCCACCGACTCCGTGAGGGTCTTGGCGGTTAGCCGCGTCAGGTCATCGGTCAGCGTGAGGACTTCGGTGAGCGTGTGTTGAATGATCGACCTGTTCAGGGTGTCGGCCAGCGTGAGGCTGTCGCTCAACGGCTTCGTCGCGTCCTTCACCAGTACGTCGGTCAACGTCAGCGTTTCGGTGAGTTCCTTCACGAAGATTAGTTGAGTAATCAACGTGTCTGCCAGCGTTGCTGTCTCTGTCAGCGTCTTACTGGTGAGCTTGAGCAACGTGTCGGTCAACGTGATCGTTTCCGACAGCGGCTTGGTGGCGTCCCTGATCAGGGTATCGGTGAGCGTGATGGACTCCGTGAGTTCCTGGGTATAGGACGCGCCGGCAGATAACACCCGTTGCGCCCACTCTTGGGTGAGCACCCAGGCGTCCAACTCGTTCTGCGCTTGCACTTGGTCGAGATATAGCATCACACTTCCCCTGACCGGATCAGTTGTTCAGGTGCGGCGGTGGCAAACGCCGATGTAACGCTCTCGCACAGGTAGTCGTCGAGGAAGTTGGCCGTCTGCTCGGATAGGTGAATCCCGGCAAAGTTGTTGCCTACCAGGTTGTCATCCCCCGATGACACGCGCTCCACGCCGTCAATGTATCCCTTCTTCGCGGCGGCGCGGATTTCCAATTTGATGACCCGTCCATCCCGCGCTCCGCCGTCGGTGTAGGACGCGAGTTGCGTGTTGGAGTTCGCGATGCGTTTTCGGAGCAGGAGTATATTGTCCCCGCCCCACGCTAAGTGATAGTGATTTGCGCGGCCATCGGTATCGGTGGCGTTCATGCGCCCGACGGGCCCGCCGTTGCGCGACGCGAAGCTGGCACCAGGGGAAACCGTGGCCGAAACGTCCATGTCGTCGTCGCCCACGTCGGTATTCTCGCGGCCGCAGATCGGGTCAGCCGCCGCCGTATCCCCGCCCCAGTCCACGGTGTCGATTGACTGGTCGCGCAGATACAACGAGCTCCATGAGGTGCCAGTCGGAGATGGCACATGCGCGGAGAGCGCGGTGTTCGCTCCTTCCGTGAAGCTGTCCTGTGCGATAATTGCCATCACGTCCTCACAATGAAATCGCGGAGCCGGACGTCCGACTTCTGCATTCGCTGAATGATCACGTCGAGCCAGTCTTCCATCGTGGCGATCTCCGGCACGGCATCCCCGTCCGTCCCGGTGCCGTCGGCTCGGGTCGCCAACTGGCGCGCGATCAGTCGGAGCGCAATTCGTCGCGCCGGTGTTAGCGTGTCAAATCGCTTACCGCGCAGTTTCGACAGGAGGGCCTCGGGCGAGGCTTCCGAATCGTCGGACACGTCAGCCGTCAGATGCACGATACCTGCGAGCGCGCCGATGGTCGCGTGGACGGCCGGCGGCGCGTCCACGTACACGATGCACCGTTGATATGTGGGGCGCGAATCGGTGGGACTGCGATTCGGGATGCACGCAGACCAATGGGCATTGGGAATGTCGGCCACGGCCGGACGCCAATCATCACCGTCGGTGCCGGTGCCGATGATCGGGCACAGGTAGTAGCGAATCAGCTTACGGCTCCTCCCAGATCAGCGTGCCTTCGACCTTGCCGGCCGCACTCGACTTGAGTTTTACCCCCGCCTTCGACGCGGCGGCGACGGCGTTGTGAATGAGGACGCCGAGGCCACGCGGCACCGCCCACCGCATCCCACCCTTCTGGTTGAACCCGAAGCGGACGATGGGCTGTCCCTGGTAGGCCGTCGGCTCCGCGGAGAAGTTAACCGTCCCCGCGACCGCGGCTGCGGCGCCTTGCGCGTCCAATTCCTCAGGTGTTTGCGCCGTCCCGGTGCCCGCTGTCGTGGCGTCCAGCCGTTGCAGGCAGGCCGTGTGCGCGGTGTCCGCCGGGGCGGTGATCCCGGAGCCGGTCACGATCACTTCCTGAACTTCGGCGCGTTCCCCCGCGGCGTCGGCGTTGATGAGCAGCATCGTCTTAAACGCTGTGCTCGTGGCGAAATCCTCGAACGTCAAACTGAAACGAGGCATGAAGTCCTCCCGGCTCCACCCACCAGGGGAGCGTTATACGTTCCCTGCTGAAGCACTTGCTTGCACCGTCGGCACCGTTCGATGTAGGTCATCACGCCGTGCTTCCATCCCCCTTGCAGATCAACGTCGGTGGCGTCCTGACAGTGGTGGCACCACGGCTTCGCGGTTGGGACGAATGGATTGTGCGACGTGATCCCGAACCGCCGCGCCATGTTAGGCCACCGCGATCTTCCACGTGATCTGCAACGAGTCGCCGTTGACTACGTTGACCGCGGCGAACACCTGCCGGGCCAGCAGCGTCCCGGCGCTGATCGAATCGAGCAGCCCGGCCTCTGTCACTGCGAAGGAGGCCGTGAACGCAAAGGTGAACACCACCTGCGCGGTGTCATTCGTCACGGTCGTTGTGATCCGCGATGTCGTCCCGGCGGCCCGGGCCCCGCCGCCCGTTGTGATCTCGGCGCCCAGCGCCGTATCGCCTGCAGCTGCCGCGACCGTGCCGGTGCCGATGGCGATGTGCTCAAAGAAGTTCGTGATGACCCCGTTGAGCAACCCCGCCGCCGCCGCCTTGCCCGCGTTGACGACAAGGTTCTTCACGTCGCGCCGGTCGATCACGCGGCCGTGGCGAATGTGCAGGACTTCAAACTCGCCCCGCAGCCTCATACCCTCGGCCAAGCCCTTACCCACGCCCTTGGTCAGCGTGTCCCGCACCCCCACCGACTCGTTCATCTGCCCTCCTTGTGGTTCAACGTTGAACGTCTGCCCCGCTAGGCTGCTCCTGGTGCGGCCGCCGGTGGCTTCGGTCGTTCCGCCGTGATCACCACGGTCGTCGTGATCTGAATCTTCCCGTCGACGTGCTCATGGTAGAGGTGTTCCAGTCCCCATTTGTGCGCGAGCGCTTCGAGATCCGCCCGGATCTGCTGCACGGTCGCCCAGTCCCCGCCGGTCATCGCTGCCTCCTCTGTTCGCTTACTTCACCAGCTTGAAGATGTGCATCTCTCCGGTGAGCGTCCCGCTTCCGGCGATGATCGTCACGTCAGTGAGCGTCGTGCCGCCGGTGTAAATTCCGCGCTGAGCAACCGTCGTACTCATCTGGTTGCCTTCAACTTTCAACAGGGCTCGGATACCGTTTGAGTTGACGCGCGGCAGGAAAATCAGGCCGCTTACGTTGTCTGCGCTTACCAGCGGAATGCGGTCAGTCGTACCGCTCGATGCGAGCGTGGCGGTGGCCATCGTGATCGTCGAGTAGTTTGTCGTCCCGCCGTTCATGCGCAGGCCGACCGAGCCGCCGCCGCAACCAATATTGTCTAGGACGAGCATGAACATATCCGCGTCGGTGGGCAGCGTAGCGCTGGTGACACTGGCACCGGCCATAGCTACGGTTTCTACAAACTTCCATGCGCCCGCCGCAGCTCCCGGCTTCCAAGTGCTCCCGGCGTTATCCCAGAGGATGACTTGCCCATCCGTCGGCGCCGTCGCTGCCAGCGCTTTGCCCTGCAGCTTGGCCACGGTCGGGTTCGGCAGCGTGCCGGACAGATCGCCGCCGGCGGCCGTGGCCGTGTTCAGCAGCGTGCGCACCGCCGTGCCGTCGTGGAACTTCAGGTTCGCGCCGTTCCGGAACAGCTCGCCCGACGCGCCCGGGTCCGCCAAGGCGTCGTCGAGCATAATCCGTCCGTCCTGCACGCGCACCCGGCCTTTCGTGGCGTGGCTCGTCGAGCGCAGCACCAGATCGTTCGCTGAGGCGGTGCCGCCGATGAACGTCTGCCCGCCGGTGCGTCCCAGCAGGAGCGCATAAATCGCGTGGTCGTCATCGCTCAGCCCGGTCAGCAAGCCGTGGTCGCTGACGCCGCCGGCCCACATGCGCGGCCGGATATCCGAGCTGATATAGCTCTTGGTCGGGTTGGCGTCCTTGACCTCGTAGTTGACGATGGACGTGGCACCCACGCGCTGGAAGACTTCGCAGACGGGGAAGTTCTGCGACAAATCCAACGAGCTCAGCGGCGACGTGGGGCTGGCCGCTTCCGTGCCGGTGAGCCAGGCCAGCGCGTTGGAGGCGTTGAGGTAGAGCACGTCGATGCGCGGGTTCGTCGTCGGTGCGGTGGCCGTCGGGCTGTTGCCGCCGGCGAAGGTCATGCGGCTGTTCTTGTAGTAGACGCCCTTCTGGAAGCTGAAGAGCTCCGCCGCCTGCACGGCGACGGTCATGTTCGGTGTCGCCTGCGCGCGCGGCCGCATGGGCTCGAAGTCGCCTTGGTGCAGCGCGTGCAGCCGTGCCGTAAAGTTGTCCTTGTCGAACGATCCGCTCAGCACGGACTGATCTTCAAACGCGAGTGCGGCCGTGGCCATGCGTCAAGCTCCTCTCACAGTGATGTCGACGTTCCCGGCTTCGTCGACGCCGGACGTCTGGTTCCGCAGCTTCACGGTCATGCTCAGGTTCGTTTTGCCCTCCGCACGCGGCACCAGCGGCGTCGTCCCGAGGACGGTGATATTCACCGCCGGCGCGGTGGCGTAGGCTTTCGTGAAGGTGATGAGCGTCCCAGCCGCCGCGATGGCCTGATTGACGAACCGCTCCTCCTTGTCCTTGACGTCGGCCACCACACTGCACTCGTAGACCTGCACGTTCTTCGTGGTGTCGTTGGTCTGGATCAGCAGGCGCACCTTGTAGTAGCGCACGGTATAGACGCCGCCCACGAAGTTCACGAATGTGGACGGGTTGGCGTCGGTATCCGATTTCGCCCACTGCAGCGTGACCGTGCCGTTGCCCGCCAGGTACTTGAAGGCCGCGCCGAAGACGACCGACTGGATCGAGCCTAGATCCCGAACACGGCTGGTGTAGTTCTCCTGCGTCGTCTCGCGCTGCTCCGTGTCCCAGTTGAGGTCCGTCTGCAGCTGCGTGTACGTACTCGCGTAGGTATCCACGCGCAGGATCGTCTTGATCCCGATCACCGGCCGGCGGAAGGCCGTGCTGAACAGGGCGGCGAGCTGCAGCTCGGCTCCTGCGGAGAACACGCCGTCCGCCAGCCCCTGGTCGAAGATATCGAAGGTGTCCACAATGTTCGACGTGCTCTGCGGATCCGCCAGAATGGAATCCGACGCGGCGTTGAGGCTCGGATTGCCGCTCGCGTCGATGGCCTTAATGCGGAAGGTCTTGGTGCCCGCCGTGAAGTCCCGAATGCGGTGCTCAGTCGATTGGAGGCGCACTACAAAGCCCGCGCTCGCCCAGTCGGTGCCGCCCTCACGGATCTCGTACTCGTCCCGGTCGACGTCCTGGATGGCGTCCCAGGTGATCACCAGCTCATCGCCCAGCTGCTGCACGTTGAAGTTCTGCACGTCCGATGGCGCGGCGGTCTTGCCGTCGACCGTCACGCTGGACGAGGTGGCGCCGTCGCTTTTCACGTCGTAGCGGTTGACCGTGCGCACGCGCACCGTGTAGCTGGCACCCACCTTGGCCCCCGGCAGCAGTGCTACGGTGGAGCCGGCGAGCACCACGGCCCGCTCCTGGTAGGCGCCGCCGTTTTCGCTCCATTCCAGCGCGTAGTGCTTGAGGTTGATCTTCTCGATGGGCTCCGTCCAGTTCACCTGCAAGTTGCTGATGAACGCGCCGTCGACCTGCAGGAAGCCCGTCGCGCTTACGCCCAGGCCGCTCACGTCGGCCACCGGCAAGAAGGGGTTGGGCGGCGGCGTGTAGTCCAGCGTCACCACGTTCTGCTCCAGCTGGTCGTTGAAGATGCTGCCGGTGAAGGCCTTGCCGATGATCTTCACCCGGTGATCCGGCTGCTCGAGCAAACGAAAGGCGCGGAACTTGTACGCGGTCAGACCATCGCCCAGGATGGAGTGTGTCGCCTGGAAGATGTCGCCCGGCTCGAGGGCGATGGCGTTGATGTCCGTCGTGAAGGCGATGGTGTACCAGTTGACCTTCGCATCGTTCAAGGCCTTCGTGATCTCGCGGATGCACTGGCTCTGGCGCTGCAGCCCGAGCAGGTTCACTTCGCGCGGGTTGATGCCGCGCGGGTTAACGTCCTGATCGCCGAAGTCCTCGACCTGCACGCGTGCCGGCGCGTCGTTGCCCTCCGTGCTCGGGTCGATGTACTTGCCGATCACACGGTTCGGCCGCTCCTCCTTGCTGAAGGTCTGATAGCTGACGTCGAGCATATTGTCCTCGGTGAAGCTCTGCACCGGGCTCTCGTCCTTCTCGACCTTCAGGTGGAACACGCGCCCGTCGCTGATCAGAAATCCGCCGAAGGTGGCCAGCGTGTCCTGCAGGTTGTCCAGCCACGGCCGGAAGCTGTCGATGCCATAGACCAGCCTGGCCCGAGGCTCCGTCCCGCCCAGGCCGTTCGGCACGCTGACCTCCGCCCAGTCATAGACGTCACCGAAGCAGGTATCGCACATGCGGGTTTCCTCGAAGCCGCAGCCGCCGACTTCACGGCTTAGCGTCAGGTAGTCGCGCACGATGGCGGCTGGGTTGCCGCTGACCGTACTGCCTGACCACGTCGACGCGCTCCACGTCTTGATCTTGCGCCCGCCGTCGAGCGTGCAGGTGATGAGCGGATCCCCGCCCAGCTTGTCGCTGCCCTTGAGCGTCACGGCGATGTAGGCCCGGTGGCGCAGGCTGGTGATCCCCGAGTTGGCGAGCCGGCTGTCGATGCCCTGCGTCGCGGTGCCCACGTAGGCCGTGGCGCTGCTGCCGGAGAAGCCGCTGATCGCTTCGCCGTTGAGCTCGACGCCCGAGATCCCGCCGAGCTCGCCGACCGCGACGACGACGCAGCGCTTCTGCTCCTCGGCGCCCTGGCCGCTGTTCCAGATTTCATACGTCTGCAGGATACGGATCGAGCCGGCGCCGTAGATCAGCGGCACCGGGTACTGGTTGCTGCGGACGTTGCGCGCGCCATCGAAGCTATACCGGGGCGACGAGCTGAGGCTCTGCGCCGTGTCGAAGTTGAACGCGCGCCGCGCGCTGTTCATGGCGCCGATGCCGAAGCCAATGGACGCCGCCGTCGCCGCGACCGTGATGGCGCCGATGATCACCGCCGCCGTGCCGGTGGCCACGCCGAAGGTCACCGTGCTGCCAATGGCCGCCAGGATGGCCGTGATCAGATCGTGCCCTGGCGGCAGGTCCAGCCACGCGCCCTCGCGCCCGCGCACGGCGCCCTGCAACCACTCGGGGCGCATGCGGATGATGAGGCTGCCGGTGCGCACATCGGTGGTCAGCATCTTCCCGTAGCCGAGCCAGACGCCGATGTGCAGTCGGCCGTGCCGGTTGCGGTAGTAGACCAGGTCGTTGCGCTGCAGTTGCGTGATCGGCACCGACGTGCCAGCGTCTTTGATGGCCGTCTCGAAGCGCGTCACGTCCAGCTCGTCGATCGTGGCCGGCAGCGGCTGGCCGTCGTCCTCCTTGACCGCGATGCCCTGCCCCTTCAAGAAGGCGCATGCCAGCGTCCGGCAGTCCAGCCCCGTCGCCTTGTCGGTGCCGTTGAGCACCCAGGGGATGCCGATCCAGCGCTCGACGTAGCGCTGATAGACGCGTTCTGCGTCGGTGTCCTGCGTCGGTGCCGGCGGCGGTGGCACGCTTTCCGTGAGGCTTGGCGAAACGTTTTCCAGCACTTCGGTCATGGGTTGATCGTCCGCACCAGCGTGTCGAAGCCGCCGAAGTTCGCCGCGTTGCCGTTCACGGCGTCGATCTCGGTGTAGCGGTTCTTGCACTGGCTGAAGGTCTTATCGCAGTCCCGTGCGATCGTGAAGGCGTCACCCACGGCCGGGTCGTAGGGAAAAGCGACATCGGGCAAAATGATCTTCGTGCTCAGCGTCCAGTCGATGACCTTGCGCATGAGCCCCTTGTTCTGGCCGGCGGTGAATTTGATGGTGCCGATGTTGTAGTAGTCGTCCAGCCGGTTCAGCGACGTTGCTTTGATGCTGCTCTTGGTCGAGCCCGACGCGGCCGTGTCCGCCTGGCTTTGCAGCAGCGTCGCGGCGCTGACGCTCTGCGCGCAGAAGGCGCCGGCGAAGCGGTACGGACAGATGCGATCCATGATCCAGCCGGTGCGGAACATGAGCCCGCCGATCACGCCGTGCAGCTCGATTTGGCACAGGCGCTCGGTAATCGTCACCACGTCGATCATGCCGTCGATGAGCCGCACCGCGTCCGCGGCCGCGCCGGTGGCGCCGACGAGGATGGTACGCAGGATGACGCGCTTATCGCGCATGAAGTCCGCGTTTTGGAAGAAGAACGTCTGGAACTGCCGGTTGATATTGTCGATCTCCAGCGTCGCCTGGCGCTGCTCGTTATCCATGACGTTCGTGATCTCGCTGCGCCGCACGCCGATGGGCGTGTACGTGGTGGCGACGCCGTCGATGTTGAAGAAGCTGAAGGCCTGGTCGTGGATGGCGAAGTGGAGCGTCGACGCATCGTCGGCGGTCTGGCTCCCGAAAAAGAGATCCAGCAGCTCGATGGGCTGCAGCCCCTTCTTGGCCAGCTCGGTATTGAATGCGCTCGTCGTTGTACGCGTCATGACGCTCCACCTTGCTCCACGCGGCTACCGGCCTATTCGCAGCGCAGGCGCATCCGGCCCGGGCGCTCCGGGTCGTGCTCCCACTTCTTGTTCTCGCCGCCCGGGGCGTAGCTCGTCGCGCGCACCATGCCGCGCTTCTCGCAGGCGGTCTGCACTTCGATGATCACGCCGGTGGTCATGGCCGCGAGCATCGTGGCCGGCGGGATGGCCTCCGTCAGCCCGAGCCCGAAGACCTGCGTCATGACCCCGAGTCCCACGCCCACGCCGGCGGCGGCCGGGGCGAGCGTTTCTGCCTGTTCCTTCGCGTCCGCGCGCGCCCCTGCCGGCATCCCTGCCAGCAGCGCCAGCACGAGCAGTAGCGCCGTCACCAGCTTGCTCCAGATCCCCATGGTGCCCCTCCTTGTTGGCCACGCGCCCGCGCAGCCGGCCCACACACGAAAGCGTCAGATCGAGTTGCGGAAGACCTCGAGGAGTTCAAAGTTGGCGTTCGCCGCCGCGTAGGCGATGAGCGCCGCGCTCGCCGGGTCCTCGCTGAAGCGCATAATCCGATAGACGTCCACGTCCACGGTAATCACGACGCCGTTGGCGGGTGCGACGGAGAACGTCACCGTCGAGAGCTTGGTGCTGTCGTTGTTCGCCAGCGTGAAGCCGCTGGCCTGCAGCACGCCGTCCTTGTAGACCTTGTTCCGGTTCCCAGTGCCGGTGAACAGCCGGTAGTAGTACGGCGGCGTGGCGCTGTTGCCGAGGTTGAAGACCGTCGTGCTGCCGTTGCCGGTGCCGCACGCCAGCCCAGTGATCAGCCGGCCCTGGTTCACCGGCGGCAAGAAGCTGAAGACGTCGAAGGCGCCGCCCCGGGCTTCGTAGAAGTCCAGCAGCGCCTTGAGCTCCGTGTCGTTAAGCGTCTTGCTCTCGATGCGGAAGCGGCGCTTTGGGGAGGTCCACTTCTTCTTGCGCTGCTCGGCGCCGCCGTCGAAGGGCGTCACCAGGACGTTGTGCATGACCTGCAGCTCGACCGGGAAGCTCGGGTCCACCGGCAAGACGTCAGCGACGGCCATGTCAGGCCAGCGAGAGTGATCCGCGCATGGGGCCGCTGTTGCGCCGCAGCGAGCGCTGGATCATGGCCTCGACCATGTCGGCGTTCTGCTGCATCTGTGAGCGGAAGCTGTTGGCGTCGGTGGCGTTGATAAACCACTGGTTGATGATCGGCGCCTGCTCGCCCTGCAGCTCGCCGGTGCGGTTGAGCGTATCGAGTGCGCCCGCGTGACGCTGGGCGACGGCGCGGCGCACGACGAACTCGCCGCTCTCTAGGATGGCCGGCACTTCGCCGCCGGACTGGAAGCGCGGGATGCGCCCGCCACCATGCACCGTCTGGATCCCCGGTGGCGCAATCGGGATGGCCGCGGCCGGGTTCTTCGTGAAGATGCCGAGCACGGCCTTGAAGATCGTGATTACGGTGATGAGTGCTAGGAAGCGCGCGATCATGGTGGCGGTCATCTCCAAGATGGCCCGGCCGAAGTTCGCAAAGGCATCCTTCGCCTTGCCGCCGTCGACGATGATGGTGCGGTAGACGGACGTCAGGCGTGCTTCCAAGTCCGTGGCGCCGCCGGTCAGGATTTCGCTCGCGCGCTTGCCCGCGTCGGTGAAGCTCGTCCAGAAGACGTCCCACTCGGCCTTCATGCGGTCGAGAAAAGCCTTCGTCGCGTCGGCCGTCTGCCGGCCGGCGTTGACGTAGTCGTCGAGGAAGCGCTTGGCGCCCTTGCCGAAGCTCTCGACGGGCCCGCCGCCTTGCTGGAAGACCTCGTTGTTCTTCTGCACGAAGGCTTCCAGATCTGCGATCGCGGCCTTCGCGTCGCCGCCGGTCAGGATGGCCCACGCCGCCTTGATGCCGCGTGTCAGCGCGCCGAAGCTGAGGACCAGCCGATCGATGAGCCGCGTCACGAAGGTGAAGGTCTGCGGCCAGGCGTTGAGCGCGCTGATGAAGCCGATGGCCGCCAGCACGGTGACCGCGATGATCGGATGCGCGAAGGCGAACGCCAGCCCGAACTTGAACACGGCGTTAGCCGTCGACAGGAGCGCGGCCGTCAGCTTGCCGACCGTGCCGACGACCAGGGCGAGCAGCCCGCCCAGGAAGACCCAACGGATGATCTGGTCGCGCAGGTGCGGGTCCATGCTCTCAAGCGCTTCCCGCAGGCGCTGAAAGGCGAAGGCTGCCTGCTGCAGCACCGGCAGGGCGGCTTCGGCGATGGTGCTCTGTAGCTGGACAAACTGCACCTGCAGGCCCGCGACGGCGTCGCGCACGGCCGGCACGCGCTGCGCCGCCTCCCGGAAGGCCAGCGCGAACGCGCCGGTCACCACGGCGCCGACCTGCAGCATGTTCCGGCTCATCTGCCGCAGCTCCTGGCTCGCGTTGCGCATCTGTTCCTGAAACGTCTTGACCGCCGCGGCCGCTTCCCGTAGCTGCTTGGAGGCCAAGTCCCGCAGCCGGAGGATGATGTTCAGCTCAGCGTTTGTGGGCATGCCGTTGGCGCTCCTGTTCTTCGTCGGCCATGGTCTGGATCTCCGCGTCGATCACGGTGAAGGCGTCGAGCAGCTTGGCCGACTGATCGAGCCAGCCGCCGGCGCGCGGCAAGAAGCCCTGCTGGTAGAAGCCGTAGGCGCGGAGATAGGCGAGACTCTGGGAGGTGATGAGCTGCATCGGGCAGCGCTGAAAGCGCTCGCCCCCGACTTGCCAACGCCCCGGCACCGTGCTCTCTCGGTCGCATCCGCGATCCTCTCGAATGGCTGGATCCGCGCACGCACGCGGGCAGTCCAGCTGCCACGTCGGCAGCCGAACTGCGATCGTCAGTTTTTTGCTTCGCCCTCGCTGAGCACGTTGTCCAGCGCGATCTGCTTAGCCAGCTCACCGATGACCTTGACCGGGATCATCTGGATGATGTCGTCGCTGGCGAGGTGGTACGCACGGCCCTTCACGATGCGCTCGACCGTCTTGAACGGCACGGCCTTCTTCGTCTGCGGGTGGAGCAGGTTCTTCACGTCCTTCAGCCCGAAGCGCACGACCTCCAGCGCCCGGCCGGCGAGGTTGATCTGCGAGCTCGCCTGCAGGCTGGGCCCACCGTCGGTGTAGTCCAGCCGCGTCATGCTGTCGTCGACGTGCGCACGCGCAATCGGGTCCAGCACGCCCAGCTCGAAGACCGTGGCGTCCGGGTCGTCCACGGCACGGCGCTGCCCGGTCACGGTGTCCTTGTCCAACTCCGAGACGTACTTACGCGTCTCGCTCAGATCGATGCCCACCAGTGCCATCGCTGCCTCCTCTGCGGCCGTCGGCCGCGCTGCCTCAGTTGAACGTCAGGGTGATCTCGTCGTCCCCGGCGTTCTTGCCCAGTGCGATTTCGTGTTCGTAGATCAGCAGGCCGTTGCGATCGCCATGCCCCACCTGCCGGTACGTGGCCTTCGGCGCGTCGATGATCAGCCGGTTGCCCGCCGCGCTGCCCACGGTGGCCTGCAGCGCCCGCGCCGTGCCCGCGATCCAGTCGGTGAACGGGTCGTAGGTGCCGAGTGCTTCCTGTTCCGGGTCAAAGCTTCCGATCGGCGTGCGATCCGTCACCTGGAAGCCCGCGATGCCGGAGGCCGCGTTGATGCTGTCGCGCTTGGCGATCTGGTTCTGCAGGTTCAGCTGCAGTCGGCGTACCTTCAGCGACGTGATGGCGTTCCAGGTGAAGTTGGCCGAGAGCACCACCGGCGGCAGCGGCGTGTCGAAGGTGCCCGTCGGCGCCGTGACCGTCGTCGGCGTGAGGTAGACGCCCATCATGGTGAAGCGCAGCATGCCGTGCTGCCCGGCCGTCAGGTCGATCTCAACGCTGCCCACGCAGCCGCTGATGATGTGCCGCCGGCCGGCGAGGAAGGCGTAGATCGTCACGGACTTGAGGCTCGCCGTCGCGGAGACGGGCGTGTAGACGGCGCTTACCGCGACGTTGATGGTCTCGGCCATGGCGCAGGCCTGCAGCGCCGCCCCGATGCCGCGTGGCGCCGAGCCCGCGGCACCCTGCCCGCGGATCTCCACGCCGAAGCTGACTTCGCACCAGCGCTGCCCGACGGCCCCGGGCAGAATGCCCATCGAGGTGGACGTCGGCCGGCGCTCCAAGATATCCGCCAGCGAGCGGATTTCCGGGTCCACGGCCAGGAGGGCATCGCTCGCCGCCGCCGGCGTCGGGTCCGTCCCGTAGGTCGTTTCCAGTTTCACCAGTAGCAGCTGCCGCGATCGTGGCTCCGCCATCGCATCCTCCTCCTAAGTCCGCGCCGAGAACGACGTCCGGAAGCGGACGTCGAGGTCCATGAAGACGCCGCGCAGCGGAAAGGCTGAGCTGGCGTCGGAGATCGCAAACTCACTCTGCGTAAAATCGAACGTTGCGGCCTTGCCGTTCAGCGACGGCCAGACGGCGGCGAGGGCTTTCTTGATGTCGTTCTCGATGTCCAGCACACCCTTGTAGTTCGCGTCGCCGGTCAGCTGGCCCTCGATGTCCCAGTTCTTCGTGTACGCGACGATGGTCACGCGCAGCAGCCCGTCGGCGAAGTCGCTCATCAGCTCCTCCTCGCCGAGCTGCGCGGGCTCGATCATAATGATCGGATAGTCCGTGTCCGGGACGGCTTCGCGCAGGCCCAGCACGACGCGCTTGACGTAGCCGGCCAGCGTCGCGTCGGCGGTGAGGACGGATTTCACTTCCGTCAGCACGTCCTTCGGCGTGCTCATGCCTGCTCCAGCGCGTGCTGGACGCGGGCCCCGAAGCCTTGCAGAATGGCCTTGCGGCTCTCGGCCAGCGAGATGCGCATGTAGCGCTTCTCGCGGATCCGCACCATGTCGACGAGCGCGAAGACGGCCACCGGCCGGCCTGCACCGCGCACGCCGAAGATCGCCCGGCCCCGGAAAAATGTCCGCGTGAAGCCGCCGATGCCCGGGTTGCTGATCAGCTCGCGCGCCGTGTAGCGGGCGACGCCGGACGGCGTGAGGGCGGGGCCCAGCGGAATCGTCAGGTGCTTCGCACGCTTCGGCCGGATGGTGCCGCCGTACTCGTGGATCCGCGCGTACTTGACGTTCGTGCCGATCTTCGCGGTGATCTCGCCGTCGGCCTCCTCGATGCGATGCGCGATCGAGCTGCGCAGCCGGCCCGAGCGCACGTTGAGCAGCCGCCCGGTGAGGTTTTCCTTGATGCGTCGCTTGACGATGAGCGCGGCGGCCGTCAAGCCTTCGCGCGCGACGCGGATCCGCAACAGCACCGGCAGCTTGACGAACTTCTTGGCCAGTGCCTGGTCACCCAGGAGGCTCAGCTCGGCGTCGTCGGGCATCAGCACGTCCTCCAGACGCCGCGCTCCAGGTAGCCATGCCAGCCCTGCTCGTCGTGCACGCCCTCGAAGAGGATTGAGGGCGAGACCGTGATGGTCCCGTCCTCGTGCTCGACGACGTCGTGGTGCGGGATGCCGCCGGCGTGGTGCCCCGGAGGACGGACGAACCACTTGCCCTCGGCATCCTTGCCGTAGTCGCCCTCGGCCAATGAGAGCTGTCCCTGCTCGTTCAGGTGGACCCGGCGTCCCTGCATCAGCGCACCAGCGTTTTGGTGTAGCGCGCAATCGTGTCGTCCGCCTCGCGGCGCATGTCGCGCAGCCGGTTCGCTTGCGGGATCTCGGTGAGGATGTTCAGCTGGCCGTGCTGCTCGATGAACTCGGCGGCGCAGAGCTTCAGGCACGCCAACTCCAGGTCCTGCGGAATGACCTTGTAGCCGCCGACGTAGACGACCTTAATGTTCTGCAGCCCCTTCGCAAAGACCAGGCCGTCGAGCGTGATGATGCCGGCGGTGAGATCCACGACGTAGTCCGCCGCAGCGATGAGCGTGCTGGCGCCGTAGGCGCGGTCCGGGTCGTCGTGCAGAGTGGTCACGCTGGCGACGGGGAACTCGCGTAGCACGAGGTTGATCTGGCTCCCGTCGCCGTCGTGGTACTCGGTGAGCGTCGCCTGATCGAAGTTGCGATGGGCGGTGTCACGGATCTGCGCGCTGATGCGCTCGATGGTTTCCGCGAACAGCACGTCCTTCGTGGTGTCCGTCGACACCAGCTGCAGGTGCGACTTGAGCCGGGCGAGCGTGGTGAGCGCCATGGCTCAGTTCTTGTTCGGGTAGCCCCGGGCCTGCTTGTCGCGCGGGGCACGCGCGGCCTTCGCGTCGGCCACCGATCGCTCGGCGCCCTCCGGCGCCTTGTCGTCCGGATGCTCCGGACAGAAAGGCATCGGCTGGCCGGCCACAGTCACCCGCCCGTAGGTCAAGGTGCTGCAGCCGGCTAGGACGCAGTTGCCGACGTCGTCGGGGTCAGTCGTCCGGATCAGTGTCATGTTCCCTCCCGCGCTCACGGGCGCCCCGTCGCCAGAACGCTGAACGTGAAGCTCGGCGTGGTGCCACCGATCGTCCAGCTGGCCCGGATGTAGCCGTGGATCCCGGTGAAGACCTTGGCCTCTTTGCTGACTGCGGTCTTTTGCGTGAAGGCCGTCCCGAGGTCGTGCCAGATGCTTCCGTCCGGCGAGTGCTGGATCTTCACGTCGAGCGTGGGCGTGGTGCCGCTGGCCGCACTGACGTCGAGACTGACGATCAGCTCGCGGCCGACGGGACACTCGACCGTGGCACCGTCCGCCGTCGTGGTCCGAGCGGCCGAGGCCACCAGCTCGTAGCCCTTCGGGTTGACCGCATCCTGTATGGAGATCGGGTCAAGTTGGTTAGTCGCCATGCGTCATCCTTTCTCCGAGCGCGAAAAAACAGGCTGGAGCCGGAGCGCCACCATGACGCTCCGGCCCCGCCCGTTAGGCTCAGATGTTGATGCCGACCGCCGTGTGCGTCTCGGCGGTGCCGAGCAGGCGCTGGAAGTCCCCGCGCCAAGTGCCGACGATGATCAGCTGGTCGGTTTCGATGTCCTCCTTCGTCTTGAGCGTCGGAGAACGCCGCACGCCGTGGCCCCAGGCCCGGCGGTTCACGATCGCCATCGTCGACTTCGTGTTGCCCGTGGCTCCGTTGACGCCGGTGGCATCGACGTCGTCCCGCATCTCCTCGGAGACGATGACGGGCGCGCCGTCGAGCTTCGCCAGCTCGCCGGTGACCACGGTGGCCAGCGGCCCGTACTTGTCGACGGTGACCACTTCGGCCAGGCTGAGTAGCTTCGTCAACAGCACCTTGGAGCTCACGACCCACGCCAGGTCCCGCGGGTTCGCGCCGTACTTGGTCAGCTTGCTGCGCAGCGTCCGCAGCCCGGCGATGTTGAACGTCGACAGGTCGGTCGTCAGCGTGTTTGCCAGGGCGTGCTTGCGCAGCCCGATCCAGGCTTTCGCCGCCAGGTCCGCCGCGCCCGCTTGGGTGTCGGTGTCCTGGTGCGTGGCCGTGGTGTCGCCGTTGATGTCCGCGTCCTCGAGGGCGTAGGCCAGCCCTTCGACCAGCTCATCGCGCAGCAGCGGCGCCATGGCGATGATGCTGTCCTCGTCGAGCTCCAGCGACCAGAGCACGCGCGCGCCGAGCTTCCGGGCGTCGAACTGCACGTTCCGGGTGCCAGGCGTCACGGCCGTGATCTTCGTGGCCGAGTCCGCCGTGGACTCCGCCAGGAGCTTCGCCTTCGACCGTGCGAAGGCGCGGCCGGGGATCTTGAACGGATCCGTCGGCATCTGGATTTCGACGAAGAGCGACGCGACCTGCGCCGTGATGCGGACGCGGTCGATCAGATCCCGCGAGAAGCCGGTGGGCACGAACTCCACGCCCTCCGCCGTGGTGGTGCTGTCGAGCGCCTTGGCCAGCTGGCTCTGCTGCTCGATCCAGGAGGCGAACTTGCGCTTGCCCTCCTCGCTGAAGATGTGCCGCTGGACGAGCCCGGCGAACTGCTCCTCGTCATGCACCTCAAAGCCGTGCCCGCCGCGGCTCTTGTGCTCGAGCACCATGGCCGCAATGATCATGTAGTCGTTGAGCTTGTGCAGCTCCTCGACCTCATGCGTGAACAGCGGGTTCTCCGCGCGCGGGACCGCCCAGCCGTGCGGCCGCGCGTACTTCGGCGTGACACCGTGGATCAGGAACTTCATGTCCCGACCGGCGACCACGCTCATCTCGAACTGCCCGGTCCGGGCGGCCGGCTTGCGCGTGAGCGCCAGCGCCTTCTCGAGCTCCGGCTTGAAGAGCTCCACCAGGTGTGCCGGATCCTGGCCCTTCTTCACTTCCGCCTGCAGCTCGTTGACCATCTTCATGAGCTGCTTCAGCTGTTCGTCCATCCCTTGCCCCTCCTCCTGTTGTGGTGCCTGCCGCTCAGGCCGACGCGGCCTGTCGCACGGCCTCGCCGACCCCGCTGGCGATGGCCTGATTCCGTTTCACGACCAGCTCGCTCGTCGCCGCCATGGCGCCGAGGATTTCCGTCAGTTGCAGACCTTCGGCTTCGTGGCCGTCGACGATCTCAACGGCGACCTTGAGGCCGTAGGCCTGTGCCAGCTTCAGGTGATGCAGCTGCTTCACCTTGCGCTCCGGCTCCGTCAGCGTCGGCGCGGCCGCGACGGCGTCCAGCACTTCGCGCTCCTCGGGCGTGCTCGCCGGTGGCTCGATGTGCGCCTTGTCCTCGCCGGTCAGGTAGATCGTCACCGTCCGTCCGGTGTCCGGGCCCAGCAGCTTCTCGATCTGCTCGGCTTCCTCGGGCTTGAGCAGTCCCTTCTGCGTGGCCAGCTGCAGCGCCTCCGGGTTGCTCGGCACCGGCACGCTGCTGATCTCCAACAGCTCCTGGCGCTTAAACTCGAAGCCGATGAACCGCCCGTCGATGCCGCGCCGCTCCGCCGCCTCGAGCGGCCGGAAGCCGACGCTCTCGGCGTTGACGCCAGCGAGGTGCGCCTTGAAGGCCAGCATCGCCAGCGGGAAGTCGTCGGCCATGAAAAAGTCCACGTCGTTGATCAGCTTGCCGTTGCTGACCTCGACGCGCACCGTCTTGCCGATGGGCGGGTTGTCCTGGCGCATGTTGTGCGCCCAGAGATGCACGGGGTTCTTGAGGAAGTTCTCCAGCTCCCAGCCGTCGACGCGGATGATATCACCGTCCCGATCCTCGACTTCGGTGGACGCGATGAAGCGCAGCACGCGCGACTTTTCATCCCCGACGCGCCGCACTTCCGGCGCGATGGCCATGCGCAGCAGCGGCAGCTCGCCGGCGACGCTCCGCACCAGTCCGGCCTGATACGCCAGCGCGAGCCCGGCCTCGCTCGGTTTCCGAAACGCCAGTTTCATCGCAGCACCTCCAGCACCACACAGCGACAGTTGACCGTCTCCTCCGGCGGCGCCGACTGATCGCCGGGGTACTGCATCCCGATGCCTCCGATATCGAACGGCTGGTTCAGCGCCACGGCCCGGCCGCCGCGCAGCGGATCCGTGGCCTTGTCCGCGGCCTGGTGGCTCTCGCGCACCGTTTCGTCCCTGGCGCTCAACCACTGTTTGCCGGCGACGACGCCGCTCTGCTCCATGGCGCGCAGCTGCCCGAAGTTCGACGCCCCGATGATTTCCGTGCGCGCGATCCGCAAGCTGCGCACCGTCGCGGCCTCTTGAAAAACCTCTTCGATGCGGCGCTGAATCTCGTTCACCGAGTCGCCGGCCGCTTGGCCTTCGACCACGGCCTGCCGGATGGCCTCGCGCGTGGTGCGCGTGATGTCGACGACGAGCCGGGCGCCCTGCTGCTCGAGGAAGCGCAGCACCGTCGGGTCGTGCAGGTTGAAGTCGAACAGTCCGTCGTCCTTCGCTTTCGGCCGGCCCGGCTGGGCCCGGCGGCGCGCGCGGATGCGGTCCATGGTGCGCTGGCCCCGGCGCTGCACGGCTAGCGTCAGGTGCTTGTGTGCGATAGTTTTCAGTTCCTCGCCGGCGTCGGCTTCGGTGCCCAGGATTTCCTCGATGCGGAGGTACTGCTTCATGGCGAGCACGCCGTTGGCGCTCAGCTGCACGGCGTCTTGGAGCACGCTGTCATGCAGCCGGCGCACGACGTCCTCGCGCTGCCGCACGAAGTAGCTGCGCATGGCGCTGGCCATGCCGCTCTCGAGGCGCGCGACGTCCTCTTGGAAGTCCCGCCAGATCCCGCCCTTGCGGATGGGCGCCTTGCCCTTCGGCTCGTCGTCCTCCGGGTCCGCGTTCGGATCCTCGCCGGGCCCGCCGAGGCTGGACTGGCCGGCCTGCTCGATGGGCGTCAGGCCGAACTCCAGGTAGTGCACGTCCATGGCCGGGTTGTCGACTTCCTGGTAGCCCAGCTCTTGCCGCGCTTCGTTCGGGGTCAGCAGCGCGTTGCGCACCTTCTTGATGGCGCGCTCGGTCTTGGCGTCCTCGTCCTCCTTCAGCGCCTCGATGCCCGAGGTGTCATAGCGGAGCTTGATGCCGTCGCCGAAGTCGGCGGTGAGCTTTTCGTTGAGCTCGTCCTCGACGAAGCGCAGCCGGGGCAGCATGGTGACTTCCCAGAAGATGGCCTGCTGCTCTTTGCTGTTGGCGTAGTTGGCGAACTCGAAGATGCCGACCATGACGGGCGGCATGTCGAAGGCGGCCAGGATTTCCTCGCGGCTCATCTTGCGCGCGTCGATGAACTGCGCGTCGCGCTGGCGCATACCGATCTGCAGCCACTCCCACTCGCCCTCCAGCCACGCGATGCGGTGCGCGTTGGCCGCACCCTTGAAGAGCCGGTCAAACTCCTTTTTCACGCGCTCGACGTCGCCTTCCTTCACGGCAGTCTTGTTGCGCATGATGCCTTCGGGGGTCGCGTTATTCTTGAAGAAGCTGCGGTTGTACCCGATGGCGTACTGGTCCGTCTCGACGGCCAAGGCCGCGGCTTCCAGCGTGCTCAGGCCGTAGTAGTCGTCGGTGGGGTTGATGGTGCGCAGGTGGGCGACCTGCCCGGCCTCGAAGGCCAGCCGCCGGCCATTCACCGCGTACAGGTAGCCGTCGATGAAGTTCTTCGGATGCGGCACGATCGTCATGCGGTCCGGCCGCAGCGGGTAGAGCTCAATGGGCGGGCCCGTCTGGCCGCGCCGCACCTTCTCCAGGTACGCGTTGCCGAAGATTTCCAGGTTGGCGTAGAGCGTCTCGAAGAAGAACCGCGGCCCCATGTAGGGGTTGATGCTGTCGAGCAGCGTCTTGAGCGGATGATCCTCGACGTCCTCCTCCGTGCCGTCCCGGTGCACGCGTACGACCTTCAGCGGGACGGAGGCGGCGGACTTGGCGATGCGCTTGACGCAGGCGTAGACCCAGACCTCGCGCTTGAAGACCCGGGCGAAGTCCGCGAAGGTGGCGACGCTCTCCGGGCGCGGGACGCCCTGCGTGCGCTGCCAGGTGTTGAAGATGAGCGGGAAGGTGTCGCTCTGCTTGAGGAGCGTGTCGACCTGGGTGCGCAGCGCCGAGGAGACTACCGGCCGCGGCTGGCCCCAGCGGAGCATCGGCAGCAGATCCGTGAGCGCCATGTCAGTCCTCGTCGCTGCGCGGCGCGGGTTTCGTATCGAACACCCGCAGCTGGGTGCGGGTTTCCCCCCGGGCGGCGCGGATGGCAAAGCCCAGGGCGTCCACGTCGTCATCGATGTCGGAGCCCTTGCCATCGAAGTTGATCAAGTGCTCGACCAGGGCCGCCACGCGCGGGTTGCCCCGCTTGAACTTCAGCGTCCCGTTCTCGATCAGGTGCGAGAACTCGCTGACGCGCACGACCTTGTCCGTGGAGGTTTTGAAGCCATGCACGGGCGGGTTGGTCCGGTCCTCCCGGCCTTGCTCCTCGATCGCCTGCTTCACGGCCTCGCCGGCGGCGTTCTCCTCGATCTGGATGTCCCGGTAGCCCACGGCGGCGTGGCGGGCGGAGACATGCTTCGAGAAGCCGCGCACCGTCAGCCGCTCGAGCAAGACCTCGTCCACATAGAGATACCCGGGCGCGTCCCGACAGACATCCAGTAGCGACATGTGATCCGCCGAGGTCTTCAAGCTGGTCGCCGTGTCGATCCCGCCGAAGCGCTCGCAGCCGGGCGGCAGCTCCGTGAACCACTGGAACCAATCGCGCTTGATGAGCTGGCCTTCCTGGACCCGGGGCTGGCCGCGAAACAGCGCCTCCCAGACCCGCGGCGGCACCTCCGCCTTGATCTCCAGCACCGCCTGCAGGGTATAGCGCTCCGGCCAGAGCGGCTCGCCCGGGGCGCGGCCCATGAGATCCTGCTCCTCGGCTAGCACGGGGAGATTGACGACCGTCCAGCCGCCTTGCTTCAGCAGCCGCCCGGCCAGATCGTCGTCATGCCAGCGCGTCATGATCAGGACCATGGCCGCGTCGGGCTCCAACCGGGTCCGCGCCACCGCGCCGTACCACTCCCACACGGCCTCCCGGTGGGCGGCGCTGTCGGCCTCGGCCTGGTCCTTGATCGGGTCGTCGATGATGAACACGTTGGCCCCGTGGCCGGTGATCGCCCCGCCCAGCCCCGCGCTGATGAACCCGCCGCGCTGCCCCTGCAGGTTCCAGTGCTCCACACTCATGCTGTCGGCGGCCAGCCGCACGTCGAAGAGCTCCTGGTAGCGCGTGTCGGCCAGCAGGTTGCGGGTGCGCCGGCTGAAGGTGTTGCTCAGGGCCGCGGCGTAGCTGGTGTGGATGATGCGCCGGTCCGGATGCCGGCCGAGGTACCAGGCCGGGAACTTCACCGAGGTCAGCTCGCTCTTGCCGTAGCGGGGCGGCACGAAGATCATCAGCTTGCGGATCGCGCCGCGCTCCACGGCTTCGAGCTTGCCCGCAATGGCCGCCAGATGCCGGGCGGGAAAGTAGCTGGGATCGACGTACCGCGCGAAGTCCATCAGGTGCGTCTGGGCCAGCGTGCGCCGATCGGCCTGCGTGATGGACTGCTCGAGCAAATCTGCGATCAGCAGCTTCTGCTCGTCCGGCAAGCCCAGCAGCCGGTCCGCGACCTGGACCAGCGCCTCCGGAGGCGCCTCAGTTGCGACGGACATTGACCGACTCCCGGAGAATGGCTGAGATCTGCCGGATGTCTTCCGGCGTGGAGTGCTCGACGAGCGTCTTCAGCGTCGCCTGCAGATTGACGTCCACCTGCACCGGCTCCTTGTGGAGTTTGCCGAGCGATTGCAGCACCTCGGGGAGCTCCTTCGTGATGCGCCAGGCGGTAGCGATGTCGCCTTTGGCGAGCGCCTTTTGCCGCAGCCCCTCCGCCATGGCGACCGTCTCATCCGCGACCCGGTCGACTGTGTACTCCTTCACCAGGCCCGCGTTGCGCGATTTCAAGACGCGGATGTCGCGCTTCACCGTGCGGTGGCTGCACTTGAGCAGATCCGCGATCTTCGCCTGCCCCCAGCCTTCCCACCGGAGCATGTCCACGATCGTCAGGCGCTCGGGCCGATGTAAGTGCTTGGGGTTCAGGTCGCTCCGCTTGATGCGGTCAACCAGCTCCAGGGCGGGTTTCTGGGACAGCAGGGACGGGTGATGTCCCCATCGCCGGGACGACTTGGCGGCTTGCTGGGCGGCGGCCACCTGGGTGTCAGCCATGCACGGCCTCCGGATGCGCCGCCAGCTCCGGCTTGCCGACGAACCGCGCGTAGCGGTCCCGAATGACGTCACAGAACACCGGCTGCAGCTCCATCGCAAAGCAGCGCCGGCGCAGCCGTTCGGCCGCGATCAACTGTGAGCCGGATCCGGCGAACGGCTCATAGCAAATGTCGCCGGTCCGGGTGTGCACGCGCATGGGGATCTCGAAGAGCCCCACCGGCTTCTGCGTGGGGTGCAGCGCGGCGCTGTTGCGCTGCCGGCCTTCCCAGTCCAGTGGCCAGAGGTCCGTGTAGAAGTCCGGGCTGGTCGGGTCCCCGGGCCGGTCATAGCCCACGGCCCACACCGTGGAAATCTTGTGGATGCGGCTGTTGAAGCCCGGCTTGAACCCCTGACGCCAGCCGAAGAGCGCCAGCTCGTGCCGCCAGGCGTAGTACGAGAAGGTGATGAGCGCCGCGGGTTTGGCCCACACGATCGTCTGATGGGGAATGATGCCGAGCTCGGTAAAGAGCGCGATCATCACCGCGTACCAGCGGTGCGCCATCCAGCAGTAGACCGCGGCATCGTCCCGCGTCACGCGCAGCCCCTGCGTCAGCAGCGCGCGAAAGAACGTCGCGCCCTCGTTCGCCGGCAGCTCGTGGTAGAGCGCGGACCAGTCCTTCCCACCGCCCGGCCGATCGGCCCCCGTGTAGTCGACCACGTAGGGCGGATCCGTCGCCATCAGCGCGGCGCGCTGGCCGTCCATCAGCCGGTCGACGTCCTCGGCCTTGGTCGCATCACCGCACAGCAGCCGGTGCGGGCCCAGCACGTACAGCTCGCCGGGCTTCGAGACGGCCACGGGCGGGACTGGCGGCGCCTCATCCGGGGCGACGGTCCGCGGGGCGCCGAGCAGGCCTTCCGTCAAGAGGGCATCCAGCTCCTTCGGTTCAATGCCCAGGCTGGACAGATCCCGGCCGGCCTGGTCCAGCTCGAAGACCCGCGCCGCCAACTGGTCCGGCACGTAGGCGCCGTAGGCGTTGTTGTCCTTGAGGTTGCGCTCGCGCTCCTGGTCCAGCGGAATCTGATCGACCAGGCACGGCACGGTCGCCCAGCCCAGCTGCCGGGCCGCCTCCAGCCGCATGGCGCCGGCGTAGACGACGCGCCGGCTGTCCGGACGGAGATTCACGAGACAGGGGCGGTGCCGGAAGAAGCTCGGGTCCGCGGTGAGGGAGCGCTTCAGGGCGTCCATCTGCGCCGGGGTGATCGTGCGGGGGTTGTAGTCGACGAGCTGCAGCTGGCTGAGTGGCAAGTCCACAACGTGCGGCGTGTCCAGGGCGTGCTCATATCGCAGCCTCGATCTGCAGCTGTGGCTGGACGGCGACTCCGCCAGCGTGCTATCGTGGTCTCCGCCTGAAGCCGTAGCTCAAGCAGAGCATCACGGGCCTCGATCCCGTGACGATGGCTGGGTGCACCCGCCCGGCTTCGGGCTTTCTGTTTCCCAACCCTTGCGACGGCACAAAGCAAAAGCGGCCGTCCCGCTGGTCTGCACCAACGGAACAGCCGCCGTAGTCTGGTCTGGCCCGCGCGTCCTGCGCGGCGAGCGGGTGACCGCTCAAGCTGCCCTGCCCCGCCGCCGCTCTAACGGACCGGCGAGGTGGGTCGTGCCATGTCCTACTGTGACTTTACGGAGCCGCGGGCGCGGACGTCAAGGTCGGCTCCACGAAAAAGACATACTCCCGGCCCGCCTCCACGATGACCTTGCGACGGCTCCCCGCAATCACCGTCGAGGACAAGCTCAACTGCCCGTGGCCGTGCCGCACGATCTCCCGCGCACTTTCGAGCAACTTCCGCTCCCAATCTGCCAACATGCCCCCTGGCGGATCACCCATGCCGGCAGACGCCCCGGGTCGCGGTGCCATGCTTCGGACAGCCAGGCCAAGGTTTGCGCGTCGGATGACATCCGTGCAGCCGGCAGTTACAGTTGCGCCGCTTCGCGTGCGCTGCGACGTTAAGCAAGTGCCGCCGGCCGCCCACGATCTGCGGATCCAAGTCGATGGCCTGGCTCTCCGTGATGAGCTCCTGCAGCCCGTTCAGGCGATGAATCGGACACTCCGGATGAATCTCTCGATACCCGTCCGCCGGTCGCGGACACCGGCACAGGTAGCGGGCCAGGACATGCAGCAGCCGGTGCAGCGCGTGGTTCTCGCGGTAGACACGCTCGGCTTCGCCCGCGCACTGGCGCAGCAGGTCCGGCACCGTGGCGCTCATCGCAGGCGCGCCCGCGCGGCCGTCGTCAAGTGCTCGGTCAGTTCCGGATACGCCGGGCCCAACTCCGTCTGGATGGCATCGATCGCCGCCTCGAGGCCATCCCGGTACCCATCATCCCCCTCTCGGCGCTTGGCCTCGAACAGCCGCTGCAGGTGGTGATGCAGCGCCCGCGCGTTCCGCTCGCTGAGGCGCTCGATGGTCACGCCGATCGGCAGACAGACCACGAGGCCACGGAACTGCAGCTGCCGCTGCAGATCACGCTCCAGCTCCTCTAGAAACTCGGGGCTCGGCATGACGTCGCAGGAGAGGATGATCAGGTTATTCCCCGCAATCTGCAGGCCTTCGATGCGTTCCACGATCGCGGAGAGCGGCACCGGCTGGCTCATGGCTGTTGAATAGTCACCGTGTCCTTCCCGGGCCCCACCAGCCCCAGCAGCCCGTCCTTCCACACCGGCCGGCTGTTCTTATCCGCCGGCAGGCTGAGTGCCGCCATGCGCTCCGTAGTGATGCGCAGCGTGACCGCCGGTGCGCCCGGCCGCTCGATCGTCAGTAGCGGGGCTTCCCAGCGCGTCGTGACGCTGCCGCCCTCGCCGGCGTAGAGTACGGCGATCATGAGCGTGAACGGCTGAACCGATTGCGGTGTGGCGATCAGTCGCTGGCTGTTCTGCTCGCCGGGCTTGAAAGTGCCCGACAAGTCCGCGTCACTCCGAAGGCTCCAGGTGACCGCCGGGGTCACCATGCGCGCCCGCACGGTCTGCCCGCCGGCGGTCCACTTGGCGTCCTGGCCGTCGATCGTCGGCGTGGTGGCCGCGTGCAGCACCCACTGGATCGGTGGCTTGCCGGTGATCCGCGCCCGGGCGGGCGCTTCATAGCGCTCCACGTCCGTCACCGGGTCCGCGTCGATGCGGTCGATGACCACGATGGCATCGCCCTTCTCCGAGGGCAGATAGACTAGAGCTCGCGTCCATTCGCGCACAGCGCGCTTGGGCGGCTTATAGTAGTCCTTCTTGCATGAGGAGTGCCCGGCCGTCGCGCCGATGGCGATGGCGTAGTTGGCGCCGACTTCCAGGTGCCGCGGGCCTCGGGCTTCGCACATCGACGAGAGCCCCGAGAGCAGCAGGCTGTTGTGGTGCTCGCCCTCGCTCGCGCCGTAGCCCACCGGGTGCGTGATGACCCACGCGCCCTTGCGGTAGAGCTGCACGTTGCCGAAGAAACTCCCCGCGTGGTGCACGCCGGTATAGGGCTGCACCTGCGCCGCGAAGAGGCTCTGCGCCGTGCGCGCGTAGAGCAGCCCCATGCCGGCGGCCGCGTGCCCGGGCCCAAGCTGCGCTTGCCAGTCCGTCGCGCGCGGCAGGTACGGATTGCCGAAAGCGACCTGCCAGGGGCTCAGCTCGCGCGCGAGATCCTGGTTGCCGCTCATGGCCATGGCGAAGCCCTGGAACACTGGCTCCGGGTGCAGTCCGCCCAGCACATGCAGCAGCCGCAGCCGGCGATCCTCCTCGAGGCTCCGAGCGTTCTCAACGTCGCCCCATTGGATAGCCCGCTTCAAATCCGGCGTGACTTCGTGCGCCTGCGCCTTCCGAATCTCACCGGGCAGTCCGCCCAAGTCCATGCCGGAGCCAGCGGCCCCCACGAGCAGCAGCCGCAGCGTGCCCATGTTGTAGCTGGAGCTCTCGATCCACGCGCCGCCCTTGGCCTTGCCGACGTAGCGCTCGACCGCCGTTTTCAGCTTCTTCACGTCGTCCCGATCGCTGAAGCCCTCAGCCCTCGCGTTGTCGCCCGCGCTGGCCTTCATCCAGAGCGTCATGCCGAAGTAGTGCCCGGTGGTCTCGTCGCTGTCCGCCGTCGACGTGCCCCAGGCCACGCCGATCACCTTGCCGAGGCACAGATCCGTCCAGTAGTTCAGGCTCTTGATCCATGACGCGCGCTGTTCGGCGGTGAGCGCCGGCCGCAGCCAGTCGTACATGATGGCGAAATCGCTGAACTGCTCCCGCGTGAAGTTCCTCGAGCTGTCGGGCTTGCCGCCGTTGAGCTTCTTCTTCGCCTGCGCCCAGGCCTTCGCGGCATAGCGCGCGTCGCCGGTCATCTGGTAGGCGACCGTCGCCCACTGCCCCAGGTCCGCGTAGCGCGCGGTGGTGGTCCCGGACAGCTCCGCGTTGGCCTTGAGCTGCTTCCACCACGGGTGATTCTCCGCGACCATACGCTTCCAGACGCCCTGCCGCTCCGTCGTCCAGAGCAGCCGCGGCGTGCGGCCGGTCGGGGAGCTCGACGCGCTCGGGGTGGCCACCGTCACGACGTCCGGCGCGCCGAGCGGTTCCTCCGCCGCCGGCGGCACGTCCACGGTCGGTGGCTCAGGCGCTGGCGCAGGCTCTGGTGCAGGTGCCGGTGCAGGTTCAGGGGATGGCATCGGCTCCGTGATCAACACCGGCGCAGGGGATGGACTCGGCGCCGGCGCATCGATCACGACCGCCGGCGCCTCACCGACGGGTGTTGCGGCGATCGGCGGCTCGTTCGTGCCGGCTGTGCAGCCGACCGCGAGCAGCGCGAATACTACACTGTAATAAAGCGGATTCCGCATCGTGCCCTCCTGGTTTATCCTTCCGGCTTGACGCACCACTCGCAGTCCTCGTTGAGGCACCGCAGCATCCCGACGCGCCACAGCCACATGCCGTGCTGCATGCGCGCCCACCACCTACGGATCCGCTTCATGTGCCCTGGCGCCTGTCACCGCAGGCGCTCGATCTCCACGTTCAGCTGCGCGGCGCTGTGGACGACCAGCGCCACGCCGCCGGCGTCACGCACTTGGTTGAGGAACCGCCACTGATCCTCGTTCGGCTGCTGCCCCAGCGTCTTGACCTCGACGGCGAGAAACCGACCGCCGGGCAGGAGGCCGAGAATGTCGCTCATGCCCTTGGCCCCCATTTGGATCGGCCGCGGGCCCAGCATGATGATCCCTGTGTTGACCCGCCACGCCGTTATGCGTCGCAGCGTCAGGAGCTGCAGGCACGCGCGCTGGATCCGCGTTTCCTCGTTCGGCTTTCGCGTTCGTCGGGCCTGCATCTTGAGCCGCAGCAGCGCCTCGTCCTGGCTGACCGGTACCGCCTGCAGGTTGTGGACGTGCCGCGGCGGGCTGATCCTCGAAGTTGAAGGTGTATTGATCGTCCGGCTCATAGACCAGGTCGTGCAGCCGCCGCTTGAGCGCCTTGATCCGATCGTTGCACCCCGCCGCCAGGCTGGACTTGCGCTCCTCCTCGGTCTCGATCTCGATGTGGAGCTCCTTGATCTCCCCGAGCTTGTGCGCCTGCCGCTGCTCGGTGCTCACCAATGCCGGCGGGACCCGGGTCCGCATCCCCTCCGCGACCCGGTCGACCACCGTCTTGCGCGTGCCCTTCCGTGCCCGCTTGCCCATGCCCGCGTCCCTCCTGTTGTCGTGCATCCCGCACCGCCAGTCCCTGAATCGCCGCCGCGACCGTGCCGAGGTGCTTGAGCGTCTGCTTCGCGTGATCCGGCAGGTCTTGCATGATCAGCACGACGGCCGTCAGATCCTCTTGCCGCGCCTGCCGCAGCCCACGGAAGAACGCGGCCCGCGTGGCCACCGACGCCGCCGTGCGCGCGTCCTGGATCGCGCACCATGGCCAGATCCTCATGCTCGCACGCCCTCCCGCGTTTTCTGTCTCGAACGCCAGTTGTTCCGCCGGCAGCGCCGGCATTGCAAGATGTTCCGCTCCCAGATGCAGTCGTGCGCCTGGCCTATCGCGTGCTGTGCGGCGTCCAGAATCCCTGACATGCTCATCCATCCTCGGTAATAGAGCTCTGCCCAGCTGACCACGCGGACGTCCGACGGCCAACGCCGCGCCAGCAGCCGGCACCACCAGGCGTGCCGGATCATCAATGCGTGCTCCCCTGCGGCCCATAGCCCGACCGCTTGCCGCGGCGCACGCCGCGCGACTCCTCCACGCGTTGCTGGCGCTCATACCGTCGGCGGCACTTGTCGTTGCAGAACAACCCGTCCTCGTTGCCCGCGCAGGCGCGCCCGCATGCCCAGCAGAAGCCGGTGCGCTCAAGCGTGTTCATGGCAGCCGCCCTACGAGCTTGTCAAGCCGCTCGAGCGCATCGGCCAGATCCCGCATCGCCGGCGTGATCGGCGGGTCCTGCTGCTGGGCGAAGTAGACCCGCTTCGCTGTGCGCGCCGCCTTCCGCAGCCCGTCGATGGCGCCCATGACCTCATTCACCTTGAACGTCCCGCAACCCTTCATGTCGTCCACCTCCACAAGATCGCCTCATGTGGTCGTCGCTGTTTCCTGACCACCCAGCGCTTGCGGTGCATGATTCGCAGCGCCGAGCGGATCTCGCCAACCGAGCGCCGCTCGACCTTCGGCCGGACCCGCAGCGACATGAACAACCCCGCCGCGGTCATCCCCTCGATGCCGGGCTCGGTCAGCAGATCCTGCAGCAAGATCATCGTGCCGGTCCGGCGACCGCCATACCGTCCGACCAGCTGCGCGAGGAGGCCGCGCCGGCGCCGTGGCATCAATTCCTCACGCAACTGAGGATCCGCGCCCCGTCCGGCCGGACGCGGGTTCTGAAATTGCCTTGGGCGTACACGGGGCCCGGCCGATAGCTCTGCGGGTAGCCGATGGCCGTAAGATAGACATTCGGCTGCATCAGGACGATGCCGCAGAGCGAGCACGTTTGCGCCGCGCCCTGGCTGGCGGCCCCGGCCAGGTGCTCAATAAAGACCTCCGCCGCCAGGACGGTCATCGCTGATCCTCCAGCTGCAGGAACTGGTCCGCCGCGACCTTCTCGTACAGGGTGCGCCCGCCCTGCAGCGCGAGGTACGGCAGGAACACCTCCTCGATCTGCACCATGCCGGTCTCGACGAGGGCCATCTGGGCCTGCACCCATCGGAGCATCTGCCGCCACGCCACGCGCGGCGCGCGGGCCTGGTCGAGGGCTTCGCTGCGCCGCCGGTAGGCCGGCGCCCGGCGAGACTGCAGGGTCTTGAAGACCGCCTCCGTCCGGCACGGGAGCTTGAACGGGACCGGCCGCCCGCCGATCTGCATTTCAAACATGACCGCCGCGACCTGGCCGGCTGCGTACTTGCTGGCGATCCCGGTCGCGCCTTTGTCGACGAGGAGCCGCGTGATCTCGGCGATGGTGCGCTCCGGCGGGATCTCGGTGGTCTCCATGTAGAGACTCATCGCGCGGCCTCAAGGAGGACCAGGGCCGCGGGCGTGCCAGGCCGCGGCGTGGCGGTCAGCAGCCGCGCCTGATCGGGCACGTTCCCCAGCGAGCGCACGCTGACATGCAGCAGCGCCCGCAAGGCGATCGCGGGCTCGATGGTGCCCCCGGCCTGCGCCTCCAGGATCCTGTGCGCCGCCCGGATCCCTTCGTCGTGGGTCATCGCGCTCGCGCGGGCTGCTTCGCCTTCGCCGCCGTGGCCGGCGCCTTTGCAGACGTCTGCACCGGCTGCTCGACGGGCGCCGCCTGGTCCAAGATCTTCTGGACATCGATGCCGAGCGCCTTGGCGCGCTTCGGGAACTCGCGCGGGCCGGACCATCCATGCACGCCATGCGCTAGGACCATGAAGGCGGCGTGCCGCAGCACGTCCTCGGCGGTCGCGCCGACCGGCACATAACTCGCGGCGGCGGCTGACGTCAAGCCGCCGTAATTGGGCGCGCACTCCCGGATGACGAGCTGCGCGAGCAACCCGCTGGCTTTCGTCGGCGCTTTCTTGACGGCCACAGCCACGGCCTTGAGGATCGCCGGCATCGCTGTCTTCCACCGCGCTCGCTCGGCTTCCTGACGGGCTTCCTCGGCCTTGCGGCGCACCTGCTCGTGCTCATAGCGCTGCGCGGCCGTGCCGCCGTCCTTCGCCACCGCCGTCGCCGAGTACTTGGCCCGCTGGGCGCGCTCCTTCTGCCACTGGCCCCAGTGAATCTTGCACTTCTCCTTGTTGATGCAGACCCGGAACGCCTGGCCGCGGCCTTCGCCGACCACGACGACGCCGATCACGGAGCGCTCGCAGAGCTTGGACCCCTGCTTGCCGTCGGCGCGCTCCCACGAAGTCGGCACGATGGTCCGCCGGCTCGGGTCCCGGGCGTCGCGCTCGATGAGGTGTTCCTGCGTGATATGCACGACTTTCTCGGCTTCCTTCTGCGCCGACTTCATCGTGCTCACGGTCTCGGGAAACAGGAAGGCGTCGGCCCTCTCCGCATCGAAGCGGACGTGCTCGGTGATCCACTCCTCCAGCTCGCGGACGCTCACGGCCTTGTACCCGGAGAGCGGGTCCTTCCCGTCCCGCGCCTCGTCGAACATGGTGCTGGCGTCCTGCCACAAGCCGCCGTCCTGCCCGCGGGCCGGATGGCCGAAGGCGCGCTGCTGATCCGGCGGTGTTAGCCGCGCCAGCAGGATCGCGTGACCGGCCGTGATCCTGCCATCGAGGAACACCGTGCGGATCGGCTCGATGAGATTCAGCAGCTTGATGCGGTCGTAGATGTACTTCACCGATCGGCCCACCCGCTCGGCGATCTTCGCGGCATCGTAGCCCGGCATCTTCAAGAGCTGCCGGTACCCTTCGGCTTCCTCGAGCTGATGCAGATCCTGCCGCTGCAGGTTCTCGATCACCTGGATCTCGAGCGCGTCCTTGTCGCTCAGCTCTCGGACCGTGGCGGGCACGGCCGTTAACCCCGCCGCCTTCGCCGCGCGGAAGCGCCGCTCGCCGGCGACGATCTCGAAGTGCCCGTTGCCCGCGACCGGCCGGACCAGGATCGGCTGCAGCACGCCGTGCTGCTTGACGCTCTTGGTCAGTTCAATCAACGCCGGCCCGTCAAACTGCTTCCGCGGGTTGGTCTTTGACGGCACCAACTTCCCGATGTCCACCGAATATGTGCTCATGCTGCCCTCGCCCATGTTGGCGGCCCGCCCAGGCCGCGCCCTCAGAGAAACAACTGCAACTGCGCCTCGTGCGGCGCCAACTCACACCAGTTCTTCGCCTCGGCCAGCACCTGCGCCCGCGACAGCTGCTGCGGATCCACGTCCCAGGGGAAGAGCCGGGCGTTCTGCTCGCCCGGCGGATCCGGGAGACGATCGTTGCGGTACGTCCAGACGTACTTCGGGATGGTCGTGCGGCCAGCCAGCCAGGCATAGCCGGTGGGGGTGATCGTCCAGGTGTCGTCCGCCGGGCCGGCATGCGCGATCAGGCCGAAGACCTGCAGCCGGGCGAAATCGCTGTACGTGCCGTGCGGCAGGTCCGGGATCTCCGCAATTTTCATGGGTGCCCCGCCGCGGTCGTGGAGGACGCGCGCCAGGCGGTAGAGCGCGCGCAGCTGCGCCAGCCGGACGCTGCGGCGGTAGAGGAGCTTCTTGGCCCCGCAGGCCGGGCACGCCTCGAAGTGCTTCATGGCTGCTGTTCCACCGTCACGCGAATCACGCCCTCGCGCGGATCCGCCAGCTGCGCGAACGCGCGCCGATTCAAATCGATCAACCGTCCGAGTCGACGCGCCGGTCCCCGGTCCAGGACACGCGCCTCAATGCAACGACTCACCCTCTTGTCAGAGAGCAAGTGGCCGGGGCTGTCTACGCGGCAGACCCGGACGGTTGACCCCAGCGGCACATCCCACATCGCCGCGAACAAGACCCGGCGCTGCTCCAGCTCGTACAGGCTTGTCCCGGAAGCCGTTGGGCAACGCGGGTCTGGGTTGTACCGGCAGCACTCCGTGGAGTACCACGACGCCGCACCCTCCTCGGCACTGGCCACCGCCACGCCCAGGAATAAGCCCAGGAAGAACGCGATCCCCAACGCGACGAAGAAGGCCTGGCGGGCCAGCTGGCGATGGCGCAGGCACGGCGACAGGCAGCCGTTGACCATCTGTTCGAAGTCTCGGATGGCGTCCATCACCCCGCCCGACCGATCGGCGCGGTCAGCTCGCGGATCCGTGCCTGATTGACCAGCGCCTCCGGCGTGATCGCCGCTGTCGGCTCCGTCCGCGGCTCCGGATCGTCTTCCCACAGTTTTTGATTGAGCCAGGTCTTCGGATGTGGGATGAACTTGCCGAACTCGCGCTTCCAGTCCGCGCTCTCCTTCTGCCGGGCCAACGCCTTCATGATCCATGCCAGCAGGTGCGCGTCGGGCTTGATGCGCTCCCAGGACTTGCAGGCTTCGGCCTTGCCGACTTTGCGTGGGTAGGCCTTCCAAAACAGATCGAACTCGGATGTACAAGAACTTCCCTTCTCTTCTCTTCTCTTCCCTTCAGTCGAACGCGTTGATACTGGTTCATACGTGTCAGAACAGGTGCGAACTTGCCCACACCACGCCTTGTAGTCAGCCTCAGGTGGCACCGGGAAGTCGCTGTCCTCGCGCATGTTGCCGACGATCTTCTGGTATTCTTCGCGCGCATCGTCGGGCACCTGCAAGTAATGGGTGCTCTGGACGCTCCAGCGGAAGAGCAATCCGGCCTCGTGCAGCTCACTCAGCCAGGTTTCGACCTTGGCGACCGTCACGGTCTTAAGCTTCGGGAAGACCATGCCCTTGATGACGTCGGCGTCGCCTTCCATGCGGCCGAGGTTGTCTTGGCAGGGGATGAGCCAGGTGTAGAGCAGCATGGGCCAGGGCCCGGAGAGGGCGTTGACGCGGCGGCTGTGGGAAATCTTCCAGTAGAGCATCCGTCCGCGGACGTTGCGGCTCCCCATTACCGCCGCGCGCTTTCGCTCATGATGGCGAGACCGTGTAGTAGGGCTTCAAGCGCTTGCGGATGAATGCGGCAAGGTTCGCGCAGTCCCCGCGCTTCTTCAACGGCAGGTCGTGCCAGCGGTTGTGCGTCGGGTAGACGTCGAGCACCAGGTTGATGCGGAACTGGTACGGCGTGAGTTCCTTCACGAGGTAGCCTTTGCTGCGCAGCGCCAAGATCTCGGCGGTCCGGACCGGGAGGCGCAACAGGCGCGCCGCGCTGAGCGCCTCCCGGTACCCATCCCACACCTCGCCCATATCGCCCATGTGCCGACTCGCTAGGACGCGGTTGATTTCTCCGCGGCGGGCTTATACGATTCCCAAATTACCTTTCCTTCGTCATCCTTTCTGAGGAAGAAGGCGCCCTCCTCCTTCGTCTTGCCGAAGGTCGCCTGGGCCTTGCAGGACGCGCAGCAGATTTTCACGTACTCGTACTTGTCCTTCTCGGTGATGTATGCCCGAAGATAGAGGATCTGCTCTCGCAGAGCCCGCATTTGTAGACGTCCGAGAAGCCCAGGTGCTGCGACTCGGTGATCACTTCGTGCAGGTTCTCGCCCATAAAGGTGAAGTCATAGACCTGCTTGCCGATCTGTTTGCGGACCGTCAGGTGCATCATGCTGCGACCCTCCGCTTCGTCGTCGTGCGCGGCGCGGCCGGCTTACGCGAGCTGGTCATGTCTTCGGCGGCCGCGAGAGCCTCCCTCTCGGCCTCAGGCACGTCCCCGTTGCCGGCTCCATTCGTCTCGCTCGGGCTCGTCTGGGCCGCAGCTGCAGGCTCAGGAGGTGCAAGCTTGAGCAGCAGCGGGTAGTCCTTCTGCAGCGGCTCGACGCCCTGGGTTTCCTTCTTCCAGATTTCCTTCGCGGCCAGGAAGAGCGGGAACTGGTGCTCGACCTCGGTCAGGATGAAGCCCCGCTTGTTACGCTTGTACCCGAGGCGCAAGACGGCCAAGCGGATCGTCCGCGACGCCATGGCCGGCCGCTCAGCCACGAAGGCCTCTTTGTAGCCCGACAGTTGGATCTCCATGTTCGGCCAGACGTACTGGCCGGTCTTGAAGTCCAAGATCCAGAGCTCCCAGGCTTGGGTCTCCGTGTTGAAAATCTCGCACAGCAGGTCGATTGTGCCGGCGTAGCCGTGCACATCGTTCCAGACGACGAACTCGCGGTTGATGACGCGCGGGTAGAACCCGGTCCCCTTCTTGACCGATTCGTACCAGGCCACGAAGGACATGAGGCAGTTGTACTCGTCGAGGCTGAGCTCCTCCGGACCGCGCGTGGTGTTGTTGATGTAGGAGGCCCCCATCGCGATCGGCTTGCCGTCCAGGAGCTCGAGGATGGCCTGGTGGACCTTCGAGCCGCGGTCCCCGGCCTCGTTCTTGATGGCCTCGGCCTCGTCCCAGCCCTTTTCGGCGAGCCACTTGTAGAACGGGACGCCCTTCGGATAGAACCCGGTGATCCAGGTCACCGACGGCACGTACTCGAAGCTCTCGGGGAGCCCGGTGGCCTCAACAACCTTCGGGCGCGCGTACCAGCGCTCGTCGATCGTGGTGACCTGCAACCACTGGCCGTCCTTCACCGTGCGGATCTCTTTCTTCATCGCAGTTCCCCCTTGCCTTTCCCGATCGCCGTGCTACACTGCCCCTGGGTCGATCCACCGGCCCAGGTTCTGCCGCCCTGACGCAGCAACGTCAGGGCGTTTTCTTTCAGGGAAACGAGGCTGGCGGCTCGCGCTTCGCCGCCGCGCACCCTGCACAACTGCACGCACAGTCCAGGCTCCCCAGGCAGTCGTCCTTCCCGCAGTGCTGCGGGATCACGTCGTTCATTTCGTGTAGTACTCCTTGCACGCTCGGAAGACCTCCGGCCAGGTGAGCTCGAAGGACTCACCGGTGTCGTTGCCTTCGTGGTCGGTCGTGTCGAAACAGACGGACTCAGTGTTCCCAGTGATGCGCGTGTTGATGCGCGGGTCCTCGTGGGGCACGTTGAGGTCGATGAGCCAGGGACCTTTTGGTCCAATCGGTGCGGTCATCCCCGCAACTCCATCACCGCTGCAGCCATCGATGCATCCGTCCGACGGGAAACAGCACCCGCTTCCCGGCCTTGATGGAGGGCAGCTCGCCGGTCTGCGCGTAGAGATAGACGGTGGAGAGCGGCAGCTGGAACTTCTGCGCCACCTGCTTGGCCGTGTACGTCAAGACCGGCTCCTCGGTCGCTGGTTGTGAAATGTCACGATTCGGCAGATTCGTCGTCATCTGTGAACTCTTCGAGGTAGGCACCCGTGGTAAAGTTATCGGCGTGGAGTCCCTTGGCGATGAGGTACAGGCAGGTCTCATTGAAGGAGCGGAGGTGTTTTTTCGCATGGGACTTGACGAACTTTTTCAGTTTCCACGGCAATCTGATGTAGGTTTGTTCGGTACGCTTGTCCATCACCGCAGACGAGGATGCTGCCGGCTCCAGGCCTGCCAGCGGCAGCGTGGGCTGCAAAACTGCGCCCGTGTGGTTTTTGCAAGAAAGGATTGCTGACAGTGCGCGCAGATGGCCCGGCGTTGCGTTGTAGCTGGCCTAGATTGCGTTGCAACGCTTAATTCGGGGCGGTATACTGCGGGTCGGTTAGCGGCCATCGTAGAAGTCCCCCACACTGACGTTTAGGGCCTTTGCCAAAATGGGCAGGTCTTCTGCGTCAGGGGGGTTTTCGCCACGCTCCCAATTGCCGAGCGTATCTGAGCCTTTGGTGAAGCCCATGCCTCTGAGGCGCGTAAAGAGGTCGTCGCGGGTGAGGTCCTGTTGTTCCCGTAGCTCTCGGATCAGCGTGTAGTTGAACGTGGCCGGCTTCGAGCTCATACCGGTAAAATACTACTGTAGTATTATTTTGTCAAGGACTTTTTTACATGACAAGAAAACAACGCATCCAGCGCTACATTATCGGCGAGCGACTCCGGCAACTAAGGGGTGCTCGTCGTCGGGAAGAGCTGGCCACGAAGTTGACGGTGTCGGTGGACACGATTGCCCGGTGGGAGCTGGGCGACCCTGTCAAAGAACCGGACTGTCACCGGCTCGCCAAAGCCCTGGGGGTGTCCCTTGAGGAATTGATCGGTGCCGATCGTGTCAGCGAGCCTAGCGGTTCCTATCTGCCTCCCGGCGCCGAACCCCTCCCAACTCGCTACGTCAAGGTTCCCCTGCTCGGCACCTGCCCCGCCTCGGCCAAGCAGATCATCAACGACGAGGTGGTGGACTGGGAGTATCTACCCCGCGAGCTCGTGCGCGGCCAGCGGGTCTACTTACTGAAGATCAAGGGGGACTCAATGAACCGGGCGGGGATCGATGACGGTGATCGCGTGGTCGTGTACGCGGACCAGCAGCCGGAGAACGGCGAGATCACCGTGGCGCTGGTGGATGGGGAATGCACAATCAAACGGTGGTTTCGGTCAGACTATCACATCACGCTGACGCCGGACTCGACCAATCCGAAGCACCAGCCACAGACGTTCACGAAGGCCAATGAGGTCCTGGTGCGCGGGGTGGTCCGGGCCGTGTGGATGAAGCGGCTCAAATGAAGAGGACCTTGACGCAGGCAGGTATTTGGTTCGCGCTCCTGTGTTGTGTCGGAGTCGTCGGGTGCGGGCTGGTCAGTTATACCTATAAAATCAGCTACCTCCCGAACTCGACGCCACCGCAACAACCGATCTGGAACGTCGAGTATAATGTGGCCTTCAGCCCTGGCGGGATCGGCGTCTACATCAAAAACAATGGGACCGAGCCGGTCAACATCTACTGGGATGAGTGCGCCTATATAGATCCGAATAGCGTGTCGCACCGCGTCCTCACTGGTCAGTCGCGTCTGATCACGAGCAGCCTCGCGCAGCCACCCACGCCGATTGCGCCCGGATCGTCGATACAAGAAGGCCTGATCCCTGCGGATTATATCAGCGGCAGCATCGTCCGGCCTTTGTTCCCCGCCAACCCAGGAGGAGAATGGTGGTCCGGCTATAAATCGTCTGCAAAAACCCTGATCAATAAAGAAATCGGATTGCTCATCGTAGCGGAGCGAAATGGGGAGAAGCGCAAGTGGACTTACAGGGCCCGAATCGACGACGTCACACCGTAATTCGCGATCAGCGAATCCAGATCGATGGCCTCGATGAACCCGACCGACTAGAGGAGCTTATCACCTTCATCAAGAAGGAGGCAGCCACCAAACGCCTCCTTACCCGTATCGTTGTCCCGCGCCAGGGTCCTGGCGTGGCGATCGAGCTCCGGATGCCGATCCCTGAGATCGTCGAGCTGACTTGGCGCGATTATCGCATTCGCGCTACAGGTTTCGAGGGGGAGCTTTATATCGTTTGCCGAAAGTACACCTGATGGACTGGACGTGGTTTGCCATCGTTGTGACGCTTGGTCTGGCCGCCCTGGTGATGTTTTGGCGGCCGCTCGTCGCGATGCTTGGGCGCGTCCGTGCGATCGGTGGCGGCCGTGTGCTCATCGATCCCGCCAATCAAGTGGCTCCGCCGCCTCCGGATCCGCAGGCCGAAGCCGAAGCTATCATGCGGTTGCTCGATGACCCGGTGCTAGTCGAGACCGAAACGGCGCTGCGCCAGGAGCTCCGACAGCGGAACCTGCTGGGGCCAGAGTCGATCCAGGTGCTCATCCGGCTCGTGGCGCGCCAACAGGTGAACCTGCAGTTCAATGACATCTACCATCGGATTTTCGGGAGCCAACTGCGTGCGTTGCATCACCTCAACACGAACCCAGGACCACAGGAACGACTAGCTATCGAGTTTTTCCACACGCAGGCGGCAATGGCATCGCCGCAGTTTTATCGGCACTTCAGCTTCGAGACCTGGCTCTCATTTCTCCGTACGCAGGGTCTGATCGTATCGCATCCGAATGAACGCATCGAGTTGAGTGTGCGCGGCCGCTCCTTCCTCACATACCTCGTCCAGAACGGGGCGAGCCTCGATCGCGTGTTCTGAATCATAAATGTCCCACCTGTATCGCCGCGGTGACTTGTACTGGTACGCCACCTACGTCGCCGGCCGCAAGGTGCGCCGGCCATTGGGCACCCGGAACAAGCGGCTGGCGCAGGCGCGCAAGGCCGAGCTCGATCTGCAGTACGCGCGGGCCCATCCGCTCGCGCCGCACCGCGGCTACGACATCACCTTCGAGGACGCGACCGTCCGCTACCTTGCGGCCACCGCGCGCCAGCACACCCCGATGTGGCACTACGTCCTTGAGCGCCGCCTGCGCCATCTCACCGCCATCCTGGGGTCTGTCAAACTGGCCGACCTCGGCCCGGAGCAGCTCGGGACCGCGCTGAATCGCCTCACGACGCAGCGCAAGCTGCACGCCGGCACGCAGGCCGCGTACTTTGCCATGCTCCGCAGCCTCAGCCGCTGGGCCGTCACGAACGGGTTGCTGATCACCGACATCACCCAGGGCGTGGCCAAGCCCCGGCCGAAGGACACGGAGCGGATCTGGTTGAGCAAGGCGCAGCGGGACGCGCTGTTGACCCTGGCGAAGCCTAGCCCGCAATATCCCCTGGTGCTCGCGGCGCTCTATACGGGGGCCCGCTGGCGGGAGCTGGTGACGCTGGAGTGGACGAGCATCGACTTCGAACGCCGGACGGTCACGATTCAGCCCCAGCACGCCAAATCCGGCCGGGCCCGGGTCATTCCCCTGCACCCCGCGCTCGAGGCCGTCCTGCGGCCGCTGAAGCGCCCGAGCGGCGCGATCTTCGGCCTGCCGACCCGCATCGCCTACGCGGAGGGCTTGCGGGAGGTGCGGCGCTGGTTCCGGACGATCAAGCTCAAGGGCGACCGGCTGGGCTACCACGTCTTCCGGCACACCTTCGTGAGCCTGCTGCTGCAGGAAGGCGCCTCACTCTGGGACGTCGCCGGCTGGGCCGGCCACTCGGACGCCCGGGTCACGCAGAAGCGCTACGCCCACCGGCTGCCCGCCTACAATCCGGCCATCGAGCGCTTGTAGGCCGTGTCGGGCACAGCGCTCGGGCACACCGTCGGCACATTACAGTCGGGGAAGAACGCTGGCGGACTAGGATTCGAACCTAGACAAGCAGATCCAGAATCTGCTGTGCTACCGTTACACCATCCGCCAGTGAAAGGGGGATGCTAGAAGAACGGGTCGTCGTCGCGCGGGTCAAACTCGACAGCTTCGTCGCGCTCTGAAACCGGCTCGGGGATCTCCCGCGGCATCACCGGCGGCTCGAGGGCCTCGGCGATCTTCTTCAGCTCGGCTTCGCAGGCCGGAAACTTCACGACGCGGCTCTGGCCGTCCACATTGAACTGGTACTCGGCGCCATAGTCCACGACGACGGACGCGGGGCAGTCTTTCTTCATGATGCCCGAGCGCCTGATCGCGCCCAGCACCCGCTCCACGGCCATCGGACCCACCTGCTCCTTGGAGTTGAACTGGCCCGTCTTGACCAGCCGGCCCGTGGCGAAGAGCTCAGTCGTCTGCCGGCAGACCGCGTTCGTCGGGCACGGGCCCCAGACTTCCTCTTTCTTGAGGATCAGGGCCTCTGCGGCGGCTGCCGGCGATGCGCCCAGTAGCACCAGCATGACCGCGACGATGCCCTGGCGTCCGATGCGCATGGGATTATATCACACCCTC
>Ga0247727_10002388_pt1 | contig 43085 bp, 58 predicted proteins | sample WisWelCaveWW1625_FD_202498 | JGI IMG/M metagenome (GOLD analysis project Ga0247727, IMG submission 202498) | Biofilm microbial communities from Wishing Well Cave, Virginia, United States - WW16-25 | ecosystem: Environmental > Aquatic > Deep subsurface > Groundwater > Cave microbial mat | place...
GACAAACTCGTCGGCGAGGTGCGCGCGATACCACTCGACATCACCGGCCAGCGACGCCCGTACGTATTGCTCGTTCAACATGCGTAAACGTTCTTCGCGAGACATTGGATCCTCCTGTTGATGAAAGTGAAAATACAACTTTGTTTATTGCGATTTGAATCAAACGATGCGTTGATCTAATGATAGACGCCAAAGCATAATGCGTGTTCAACAGACTCCCGAACGACGTCGAGCGGAATATTCCTCTGCCATGACCGTCTGCGTTCCGGAGTGCCCGTATGCGCCAAAGACGGTCACGGTTTGATTCGATGTCATCTGAGAATTCCTGTTGCAATGTTTCGCCGCATCATTGAATCTCGAGCGCGAGATGCTCTGGGCAGAGCGACCTCAAAAAGTCTCGCGCGTCGAAAGCCTCGCCGGCGGTGAGGACGCCAGCAGTCCCGACCATCCCGCTGACCACACGCGTCGTCGCTTCCACCACAAGTGGTGCGCTGATCGCGTAGATGTCTCGCCCGTGTGCCACCGCGCGACGTTCCGCGCTTCCCAAACGCGCAATCGCCTCGACGAGGAAGATTTGGGATGAACGTCCGCTCTCGTCGATCGCGAGCGGCGGCGACAGGTCTGGGTCGTCCAGGTCCTTGAGCGGCGCGAGCATTATGTAAGTTCGTATCTCGGGCGTTCTCAAATGATGCGAAATGGTAGCGATTTCCGCCGTTGTGAAATTTCCCACGACCGTCTGCGTTCCGAACGGCGCGGGAAAAGTCCAATCGAGGATCGGCGCAGGACCCGTGCGGAGCTCCATTCGATGGTTCGAAAAGACAACTTGCCCCCCGCCCCTGCGCTCTTTCGAAGCTTGGATCGTGGCCCGGGTTCCAAGAGTTGGCTTCCAGCTATTGAGTCCATACGCGATGCAAATCTCATCCGCTTCCGACCAGTCTCCCATCGCCACCGTAGCCAGCAGATCACCCAAGCCGCCGTAAAACGCCATCGCCGGCACAATCACGATTCCCGCATCGCGCGCTGGCGCGGCGTATTGCTCGAACGTATCCATGTTGGCTTCTATCTCCGCCGCGACGTCCAAATAGGGAATCTTTGCGCGCAACGCGGCTTCGATCACGGGCGCGGAAGTGTACACAAAAGGTCCCGCGCAGTTTATGACGGCTGCTGCGCCAACAAGCGCGCGGTCGAGCGATGCTGCGTCATCGACCGACGCAGGCCGTATATCCAGCCCGCGATGGACCGCACCGATGGCATTCAGCTTATCGGCATCGCGACCGGAGAGGATCGGCGTCCATCCGCGTTTGCGTAACTCTGAAACAACGAAGCGTCCGGTGTGTCCGTATGCGCCATAGACGGTTACGGTTCGGTTCGTGGTCATCGGAGAACTCTATTAAAAGTTCAATCGTTGCAAAAAAAGCAAACATTTTCAACACAGAGAAAACAGAGTAAACAGAGATTACAAAGCAGAAGGGCGATTTTCATGCATTATCATCTCTGTTTGCTCAGTTTTCTCCGTGTTAATCTTTTTTGGTTCCGGCCCATCCGGTTTGGGCAATGGGTGGTTTGTCGGCCGGAATGGTGACGACTCCTTGTTCATATGCCCCACAGTTTGCGCGCCTCATCGGCGATGAGGTCCGGAAATTCCTCTGGAAAGAAGAGCTTCGCCCCCTCGACCCGTCGCACGCCTCGAGAGTTGCCGAACGTCCGGTCCAGATAATCCGGACTCGCCGGCGAGAAGATCGTGTCGCCCGTGCCCCACACGATCCGCGTCGGCACTGTGCAGCGCTTGAGCGCCGGCTCGATACCTTCCAGCGGGTTGGGCTCGAGCGCGATAGCGTACGCGTTTGTCTGAGCTTTCCGCAGCGGAGAGCTCACGAACGGCGCAAAGTAGTAGTCGATGACCTCGTCGGTGGGATTTGTGGGATAGGTGTAGCACAGCACTCCGATGCCTTGCGCCGAGCGTGCGAAGGCCTTGTCCGCGAGCTGGGGAAGGAACGTTTCGTCGGCGAACTTTCCGGCGCGCGCCGCAGCGATAACCGGCAGCAGCGCGGGTGGCGGGCTGTCGTTCTCCGCGTCGCAATTCGTCAGCAGCAGCGTGCGGACGCGCTCGGGATGTTGCGTGACGAAGAGTTGCGCGACCGCGCCGCCGCTGTCGTTCGCGACCAGGTCAACGATCGAGATCGAGAGCTTGTCCAGCAGCGCCAGGAGCATGGCAACCTGCGCTTCGGGTGCGACGCTTTGGCCGTCGGCGACCTCCGTGTAGCCCATTGCCATGAAGTCTGGAGTTACACACCGGCGATGCGCCGACAAGCGATCGAGCGCGCCTCGCCACTGGAAGCCGTTGAGTGGAAAGCCGTGCAGGAACAGCGCGGCGTTTCCGGTCCCGCGCTCGACGTACGCGATTTTCCCAAAGCGTGTCTCAGCGTATCGGCGCGCGGCATGGAAGGCCGCGGCGTCCATCGGTTCAACCGGCGAGGTTGCATCGTCTCGTGCCTCGCGGGAGGTACATCCGGCGAGCGCGCCAGCCGCAAGCGCACTGGCCGCCATTTCAATGAATTCTCTGCGACGCATTTCGTCTCCTTGGAAAGGTTCAGCCCTATTGATCAGAGATTATCTCGCGTGCAACTTTGTTTGGGAATTGAATCATTCAGGATAACGCTTCAGATTTAGTTAGGTAGCCTTTGATATGTCAGCAGACTGTTTCACAGATTCAGCCAATTGATAGGTATCCGTGTATTGCTGAAACTTTGCGGCTTTGCCGGCAGCAATCGTCCAAATGTGAGCAAGCTGTGCATGAAACCGTCTTCCCGTCGCTTTGGGAACGCCGTCATAATAACCCAGAATGACGACTTTATCTCCGGCAACGAAAAGCTCGTCCACTTTGATTGTGAGCCGCTCAAAACCTGCGGCAATTCGCATGAACACTCCTTCCCGCACTTCATTCAAACCACGATAAGGGCTGCGATCCGCTAAAGGGGAATTCTCCGCCGCGACCCATTCAAAAGCCGGGTCGAATAATTCGAGAACTGCGGGGTAGTTTCCTTGGTTGAATGCTTGGTAGATACTGTTGATAATTTTTACGTTTTCTTGTGACATATATCCTCCGATGTAGTTGGAAAGCCTCAACACGAGGTATGAAGTCGCGCCGAGCTGGTTCACGTTCACTCACCCAAAAGACCGCCCGCGTCCGGCGGCGAGGTTGCTGACGGACGCGGCTCGGATGGAGTGGGGACTGGGAATTACGTGGCCGCGCCCGCGTATTTCGCCGGGATCTCCTTCGCCTTGTTCGCGCAGTCGTCACAGCAAACGGTGATCTCCTTGCCGCCGACCGTTACCTTGATTCCGTCATCTTTGATTTCCCAGTCGCACACCGGACATTTCTTCGTTTCCATGAGAAGTTCTCCTTTTTTAAAACTAAAACGAACGCAGCAATCGCCGCGACCTTCGCGGGCGATGCTCATGAAAACAATATAGCAAACTGGGGAAAATCAGACTATCAGATTCTTGCTCATTTCGTGAAGCGTGCGGTGGCTGGCGTTGCGGCGCACATCGGAAGGCGTGCGGCCGAACTCGCGGCGGAAGGCGTCGGTAAAGTGGCTGTGGCTGGAAAAGCCGAGTTCGAGGGCGAGCGCAGTGAGATTGTTCTCGCCTCCAGCCAGTCGTTCGAGCGAAGCGCGGAGGCGCAGGAGGGTCAGGTAGCGGTGGACCGGCATGCCGGTGCGCTGCTGAAAGAGGCGGGCGAGATGAAAGGGCGAGGCGTACACGGCACGGGCGACGTCATCGAGCGTGATGCGTTCACATAGCCGGCTTGCGAGATAGATTTTGACGGCCTCGGCGCGGTCGGCGTGATCGGCATCAGTATCGTTTCGGCGGCGTACCTGCGGCACGCGGCGACCGTGTCGCGCGAACGCGGCTTCAAGCACGTCGGCGATGAGTTGAAGCGCCGTCACCTCGGCACACAGCGGATCGAGCGGATCTGATTCGGCGGTCTCCAGCCGCTGAATGAGTTCGCGATGCCGCCAGAAAACGCCGGAATCGCAGGGGCCGGTGACGAAGGGAAACGGCCGTTCGGGATGATCGTCGATGGAGGGATCGAGCTCGCGAATGATGTCGTTGAGCACGGCCGGCGAGAGGACGAAACCGGTGCCGCGATCGCCGCAGTCGGCCGGATGGCTGACGCGATAGGTCGAGCCCTTTGAGAAGAACACGGCCTGATTGACGTCGGCGGTCACGTTTCGCCGGCCGAAGTGCTTGCAGAACGCGCCGTGGCGCATGAGAGCGATGTTGTTGCTGTCGGAGTGTTCCTCGGCCGCCGGTCCGCCACGGCTTATGCGGCAGCGGTAGTCATCCACCTTGAGGATGGGGCTCTCGTAAAGCGCGCGGTAGGTGATCGGGTTTTCGGGGTACACCTTCATTCGTGATCCTTACGCGATGGACGATTTACGATTGAACATTTGCGATAGTTGATTTACGAAGGATTGATCAACGTTGTTCCATTGCTATGTTTTATCTTCTGCCGTCAATGCTTCTTTCCAAAACCTCTTCGGAAGTCAAACCATAAAGCGGCGGCGTGGGCACCTCCAGCATCGCGAGATACAAATAGATTTGCCCGCGATGATGGACCTCGTGTTCCGCCAGCGCCCGCAGCCACTTCCAAACCGTTATCGGCGTGCCCGGCGTTAGGCATTTCTTCTGAAGGTCTTCCGCGCTCAGCTTGCTTAAAATCGCCATGGACTCCTCATGCATTTTGTTCATGAATGCCAGCACCGCATCGTATCCCTCGGCTAATTTTTTTCCGTGCCCCGGATACCGGCTGCTTTTGAGTTGCGCATTCTCCACAAACGTGAACCGCTCGATCGCGGCGAGATGCCGGATGATATCTCCGAAGCTGAACTTGCCGGCTTTGTAGGTCCACTCGATTTTTTCGGGAGGGATACACTGGATAACCCGTTGGGTTCGTCCCCGCAGTTTTTCGTAATAATCCAGGAAAGGGTTGATGGTGGTGATTTCCATTTCACACCTCAAAAGCCAGTCGTGCAGTAAGCGCTCAGTTATTGGTGGAAACGTAGCGCCCCGTTCGCGGGGCAGACAAGATGTCCAATGCTGCTAATTTTTCAAAAAGGCAAAACGATTAAAAGCTTTATTTGAGCATGATTTTGAATACCAACTCCAAGCCCTTAAGTTAAAGGCAGTTGCCGAAACCCGTTAGGGTTGAAATGTTTATAGAAATGCGACCTGAAAATAATCGAAACCCTGTGGGGGTGAAATGTTAAAAATGCCTCGGCAATTGAGGTAACGTGTCCATGCGTATAAAACATGTCACGTCTACGACGTTTCGATTGTTTGAGTGGCATTTTCTATAAACATGTCACGCCTATGGCGTTTTTAAAATCAATTGTTTTGCCCTAAATAGTTTTGCCATTCAATTGTAGCTGCACATACTCGCGATAATTTTGATTTTGTATTTGTATAGTTTTACGAGTGCAAGAGAGTCCCTTTAACACTTTTTTGAATTTGGCTTAAATGCCATGACATGCGCAATAGATATAAAAGGGTCGCCATCCAAATTTTGCAACCAGCTCTCCAACTTCTCGAGAAACGAGGCTTCCCAAATATCAGGATGATGGAAGTTCAGCATGGCAGCCGTTGCCAACACGACGGCTTGAAGCGATCATGCCCGAGGGATATTGGAGAATAGAGATTGAGAGCAACGCTGATGGATTCAAATCCACAATCAGAAAGCCATTGACCAGCCTCTTTGGGAATATTCGGATGACTTTTCCAGCGCGCATAGGTGGCGAGCATTTTTTCACGAAATTCCTGCCAAATTTTCTGCAGCGGCTCACAATCATAAAAATCATAAACCGGCTCGATGCAAAAAAAGCCGCCGCCCGGCTTCAATGAACGATAGGCGTTTTGAACAAATTCTTGCGGCTTCCTTGTATGTTGCAACGTGAACCGCGCCAGGATCGCCTCGTGCTTTTCCTCGTATCCGGAATCAAATGCAGTTTGTTTGAGTTGCACGTTCAGCAAGCGCATTTTTTGAAGTCGCGACTCGGCATTGCGAAAAGCTCCGCGCTCGGCTCTATTCCCAAAAAATTGATCGTTGCATTCTTTTCGGCGATTTTGCACAAGAAAGAGCCGTCGCCCGTCCCAACATCGAGAACGTTTCCACCGCTGTAGCGCCGCAGCTCTTGTGATAGAATGGGCAGGTCGAGGTAGCCATAAGCCTCAGCTTGGATTTCAAGAACGCGGGCGATCCTTTCGGCGCGCTCCGGTCCAAAACTCTGCTCAGATAATGTTGCCATATTGTGGGTTCTTGGCGTGAATTATTTTTGCAACAATTTAGTCGTTTCCCAATAAAGGCAAAACGATTATGGGCAAGACGATTAAAAAAGCGGTTAATTGTTTTCCCTAAATAGTTTTGCCTTTCAATATGTGGCTAAGAATTTGAGACCGAAATTCTTTACAAACAGAGCAAGTTTTGTGGACACAAAATTGAATTGACACAAAAACAAATAATTTTGTGCGAGTTCAGTTTTGTGTCCCATTTTTACTTGTTGGTTTGAGGCAAGCTTCGCTGAATAGTTACTTATTTTCGCAATGGCAATTCCCAAACCTGCGCCACCAAATCGTGGCCAAAACTTTTGTGCGGCTTCTCCTCGACAAGCTGAAAACCGGCTTTTTCATACAGGCGTCGCGCTGCATCCAGGTTGCTCTGCGTCCAGAGTTTGATTTTTTTATAACCGGCGCGCTGCGAAAAGTCGAGGCATTCGTCGATCAGCCGTTTTCCGATGCCGCTGCCTCTGGTTTTCGGCTCGACCAAAAGAATGCGCAGTTGCGCCGTTTCTTCGCCGGCATCGACAATCATGATCGACCCGATCCTTTCGCCGTCTTGCTCGGCGATCCAGAGGCGCTCCCGTTTGGGGTCATGGTGTTGAATGAAACGCGCCAGAATATCCGCGACCAAAGCTTCGAAGGTTTCATCAAAACCGTATTCCTCGGCGTAGAGCACGCCATGGCGATGGATGATCCAGCCGATGTCGCCCGGCTTGTGAGTCCGCAGGAGATAGGGCCGCGCCGGCTTGGCTTGCGCTCCGAGCAAGCTCTCCAGCGTGTGCATCGCCTGCAGGAGCCGCTGCTGATCTTCCTCGGAGAGATTTTGCAGCAAAGCTTCATTTTCCCGCTTCGATCTTTCGTTCAGCGCGGAAAAAGCCTTCCGGCCTTTGGCAGTGAGCTTCAAAAGCCGATGGCGATTATCGGATTTGGACGGCGATCTTCGGAGCAAACCATCCTTCTCGAATGTGCTCAAAATGCGGCTGAGATAGCCGGCGTCGAGATCAAGCTCGCGAATGAGCTCGCGTGCGGTGAAATCCTCATGATGGGCTAATTCGAAGATGATGCGGGCCTGGGTGAGTGGGAAGCGGGTTTGCAATAAACCCGGCTTCAGGAGGCCGAGCCGTCCGGTATAAAAACGATTGAACCGGCGCACGGCCTCGATTTTTTCAGCGAGTTGGGCTGCGAGCATGGAACTTCTCCTTGATAAACGTAGCGCGGTAACAGCCGCAAGCGATCGCTCAAAGGCAAAACGATTTAGGGCAAAACTATTTGACTTTGTTTTTAATGCGAGTGACCGGTTATAATACCAAAAGGTTTAAAGCAAGAAGTCAAAATAATTAAAGTCAAAATCCCTGGCCTGCGGCACCGCGTGGCGCGGCGGGCGCCAGGGCAGGCATTTTGACTTCAATGGTTTTGACTTATATCTTTTGCCCGGCCTTCGCATCTTTAATTGTTTTGCCCATAATGGTTTTGCCTTTAAAAAATCTTCGCGGTCATGCCTGCCCTGGCGCCGCAGGCCAGGGATAGTTTTTCAGGGTAATACTATAATGGTAACGGATCAAGGAGAAGATAAGTAAATTAGTTGACAAAGTCAATTTTTTATTTGACAAAAGCAATTAACCGGACAACCACGGTTTCTTCACTTGCTGCCCCCGGCTTTCAGCGGCTTGCCCTCCGCATCGTAGGCGGCAACGGTTCCGTATTTCGCCAGCGCCTCGCGGATCCTGGCGGCGTCGCCGACGGCAACGATTTGCAGATGCGCCCGGTCGGCATATTTTTGGCCGGCGCGGCGAATATCCCCGGCGCGGAGCGCGGCGACCTTCTGCGGATAGGCGTCCCAATAGTCCGCCGGCAAGTTGTAGAGCTTCTGCGTGATGATATTCTGCAACAGCACCTGCGGCTGTTCGAGCGATAGCGCGAAACTGCCGGTGAGCGCGCGCTTCGCGTTCTCGAGCTCGACCGTCGAAACGTTCTCCTCGCCAATGCGTTTGAACTCGTTGAAAAATTCCTGCATCGCGCCGCCGGTCACCTCGGTTCTCACCTCGGCAGTGGCCTGCCACGTGCCGCGAAACTTCGAGCTGCTGAACTGGCTGTACGCACCGTAGGTGTAGCCGTGAGCTTCGCGCAGATTCATAAACAGCCGCGCTTGCGGGCCGCCGCCGACAATCTTATCCATCACCAGCAGGCTAAAGTAATCCGCGCTCGTGCGTTCGATGCCGAGATTGCCGAGCTGAATGGTTGTCTGCACCGAGCCGGGCCGGTCGATCAGATAAATCTTTGCCGCCGCGGGCACGGGCGCCGGTGGAATCACGGTCTTGGGAACGGCGGCGCTTTTCCAATCGCCAAAGACGCGCTTGATTTAAGGAAGAGAGCTCCGCCTGGGCAACCAGCGCCGCGCCCAGCAAGTCCACCTGCTCGGAGATCTCGCGGCTGGTTCGCTTGCCCGTTCCCTCGCGCAGCAACGCGGCGGTCGCGCTTGCAAGCCCGCGCCGCGCCGGCGGGTCGGACAGTCCGCCGCTCATGATGACCATCTGCATCGTAAACGTCGGCAATTGATCATAGCCTTCCAGCACCACCAGGCGCAAGCCGTTTTCGAGCGTGGCCTCCTTCGCTTTAGGCAGCTTCACCTGAAGAACTTCCGTGCTGATCGGCGGCTGGATTTTCGGCTTCGTCTGCGGCGCCTGAGCGTGGATGGCGGTGGAAGACAACGCCAGCAAAAGCGCAGCGACAAGCGCGACCGCGAAGCTCGCGCGAGAGTGTATTCGTGCATTCATTTGATAAAATCGAGCCGGATGGAATTTTTGGCCTTTTCAAGCTCCGCCGCAGTGATCGGCTCTTTCATCAAGCGCTCGATCTCTGCGTAGATCGCTGCTTCGATTTCCTCGACCTTCTTCCCGGGCCTGAGCGTGGCGGTGAGGTTGAGCGAACCGGGGCCGTGCTGCTCATTCACGTAACCACTCACGCTGTTGACCAGCTCCTTTTCTTTCACGAGCTTTTGATACAGCCGCGAGCTGCGTCCGTCCTGCAGCGCCGCGGAAAGAATTTCGAGCGCGTAGAAATCCGGCGTATCTCCCGGCACGGCCTTGAACGCCATGGCAACCTGCGGCACGTTCGCCAGCGAATCTTCAACGATCATTTGAAAAACTCTTTGACGTCCTCGACCGCAGCGGCGTTGAGGTCTTCCATCGAGCCGATGCCCTGATGTTTGTACTCGAAGCTGTCGTAGAGCAGCTCGTTGAGAACTTCGCGGCTCTTGCCGTAGGGTTGATTATCGATGCGCATGCGCCGCTCTTCCTGCACCACGTTGCGTTCGGTGGCGAATTTTTCCTGCGTGATCACCAGGCTGCGCAGCCGGTCGGCTTCGATAAAGAGCGGCAGTTCGAGCTGATTGGCGGGCACGGTCTCGAAATAGATCGTGCGATCCATGTCGGTCATCGCATCTTGCCTGCCGCCGAGATTAAAGACCAGGTTGAGCGTTTCTGTGCCCTCGAGGTTTTCCGATCCTCTGAACATCATGTGCTCGAACAGGTGGGCAAATCCGGTGCGGCCCTTTCTCTCGTTGCGCGAGCCGACGTCATACGTGAGCACCAGGGAAATCACCGGCGCGCTATGATCTTCTGCCGTGATCACCCGCAGGCCGTTGCTCAACTTCGTCTCCGTGAAGTCGATTTTGACTTTGGGCGGCTGCCTGGCGGCAGTTGTGCCCTGCGACAAAACGACGACGGGCAAGAGCGCCAGCGCCAGCAGGAGAACGACGGGGAATTTTGTCTTTGAACCATGCATAAAGAGGCTCCTTTCGCGAGTTGGACCGTCAAACAATTTTACCTTGCAATCTGATGAACGTATTCTTTAATTAATCTGCATCGGACTATCTTGAAAGCCTGGACATGGCAAAGAAAGGTTCCAAGGTTGTTTTTCCAAGCACCAGGCCGGCTACACGTTCCCCAATCGCAGGGCCGTGCTTGAAGCCATGCCCGGACCCTCCACCCACGAGCCATACATTTTCGGCGCCCGGATGCCGGTCTATGATGAAGTGGCCGTCGGGGGTGTTCTCATATTGACATACCCTCGCCTCGAGCAATGGAGCTCCCTTGAGAGCTGGAAAGCGGAACTCCAAATAATCGCGCGCGGCTTTGAGGCCCTCGATTGTCATCATCCGATTGCCGGAAGTCGGGTCAAACAGCGCGCCACGAGTGTCGTCCGCAATCTTGAAACCACGCCGTTCGTTCCCGGGGATGCCGTAAAAAATCTTCCGCCCATTATCGATCCAGACCGGCAGCCGCTCTTCGAGAAAGCGATGATCACCGGCGGACGTCCCAAAGAAAAAAACCTCTTGACGGGTCGGTTTCACCCAGTCCCCAATAATTTCAGGAAAAAGCTTTCCAAGCCAAGGCCCGCAGGCGAAAACGTATTGGTCGGCAACAAGCTCTGAGCCGTCTGAAAGCGTCAATGCTTGCATTTCACGTTGCTTGATCGCATTGGGGGTTGCCGACAATTGTCGATATTCACCGCCTTCTTTAATGAAGCCATCGAGCACGGTTTCACAGGCCCGGCGAGCCAATAGGTATCCCGCCTCTTTTTCGTAGAGGGCCCACTTCACGCCTTCAAAGTTGATCTGCGGATAGCGTTTCCCCGCTTCTGCAGAAGTCAGTTCTTCGACCATGATACGAGCATCACGCAAGAGCGGCAGCGAAGCTTTCTCGGACTGGTCATTTTCTCCTGCCATCCAGAGCGCACCGGTCTGCCGGTAGAGCTTGCGATCCCAGCGGGCTTCATTCTCTCGCCAAAGTTGAAGAGAGCGCGCAGCCATTTGAACATAGACGCGATCCGGACCATAGGTAGCTCGAATGACCCGCGTCTCGCCGCCGGAGCTCGCGCGCGAATTTCCTGGTCCCCAGGCATCTAAAAGCGTCACACGCGCCCCTTGCCGCAACAACTGCAGCGCCGTCCAGCCGCCAAACGCGCCCGCCCCAACGACAGCCACATGGGGCTTTCTGGTGGGAACAGCAACCATCGCACTAAAAATGGGCAAAGCAACCGCAGCTTTGAGAAACGACCGCCGGGAGATTTCTGTCTGCGGTGTTTGTCCGGGATGACTTCGTGGTCGCGTCATAATGGAGCTCCAAATTTGTCGGCGTGATATGTTTTTTGCTTCACAATTTATATCAAGACCTCGGCAAATTTCTAAGGCAAACCTTCACCGCGCTCGCCGATTCATTTATTTTTTTTTCACACGATCCAGGTCCTCGATAAGAGCCGTCGAAGCCGGCCGGATTTTCCGGAGACGATGGGCCGTTGCTTCAGCCTTTCGAAGCGCGCGCAAAATATTCTCGCCGGCCAGCTTCTTTAGATCTGAATCGCTCCAACCTCTGCGGATAAGCTCGGCGAAGAGATCAGGAAACTTGGAGGTGTCCTCCAAACCGGCGGGCATATCGTCGCTGCCCCAAAAGTCGCTGCCAATACCCACGTGATCGATGCCGGCAATTTTCCGAACATGTTCAATGTGATCGGCCACTTGGCTGAGTGTGGCCTTTGGCATGGGATGCTCTGCAGCGTATGCCTTCCGAATGCGGTCAAACTCCTCGCTTGAAGAAAACCCCTTGAGACGTTCATTCAAAGGAACTTGCCAATTTGCGACTTCTTGCGAAACAAAAGCGGGAATGAAGGTCACCATCACCACGCCACCGTTTCTCGGTAACCGCGCAAGAATCGAATCCGGCACGTTACGAGGATGATCTGTCAAGGCTCGGGCGGAAGAATGGGAAAAAATCACCGGCGCTTCACCGAGGTTGAGAACGTCACTCATGACTTTCGGGGTGACGTGAGAGAGGTCAACCAGCATGCCCAGGCGATTCATTTCACGAACGACTTCTTTTCCACATCCCGTGGCGCCTGCGAGTTGGTTCGAATCGTCCACGGCAGGTCGTTGTGCCCATCAATGAGCGGCGTGGATTTGAGAATCCGGCGAGCGTGCTCGAGCGCTGCATTCTCATTCTCGGGAGCAGGCTGAGCAGTCAATGGAATGTAGAAAATCAGGCTCTCCAGCAGGAATGCGAATAAAAAATATTTTTTCATTGCAAATGGCGCATGGGTAAGCTGGAAATTCTTCATGGAGGCGTCTCCTTCGATTTGATAAGTTAACTCCATACTGCGGAAAGCCATAAAATCAGCTTTACTATTCTTGCGAGCATTGTTGTCAAAAATAATTTTGTGGGCTTTCAATTTTGTGTGCCTTCTTTTTGGTTGCGGCTTGTCGGCGTTGTTTGTTTGCTGATTTTTTGTTGAGATGGTAGGTCAACGCCAGCGCAATACAGCAGCTCAACTCTTTTACCGGAACGCTATCGGTTTTTTCAAAAATGATGCTTCTGTTTCCCTCGAACTTAAAATCATCTCGAAACCTCTCTTTGAATGTGTCGACCAGCGTGGTTTGGCAATGGAAGTACATCGCATACTTTCCTTCTTGAGACTTTATCTGATCTATTCGAATTAGGCTTCCGCTTTTGGATTTTGCCGTAACATAACTGGGTTGCCCCCATTTCAGGGTTTCTTCCAATTCTCCGACGCCCTCTGTTTTTGACGCAACATCGAATATCAGTTGGCGGAGAAACAGCAGCTTAGTTTTTACTTCTTTGGGGTAGGCCTCGAATACCGCAGCGACCTCTGGATTTTCAATGCTCTTCGGTCTATTCATTTCCGGCTCCGAACTTCAACAAGATAAACAACACGGATTGGACGGATTCACACGGATCAAAAAAATCCGTGAAAAATCATTTTGTTCGGCATGTCATTTGAAAATTGAATCTCTTTTACCATTTCAGTACTACACTGGAAAAACTATCCCTGGCCTGCGGCGCCAGGGCAGGCACGCCCGCGAAGATTTTGTAGCGCAGGCATCCTGCCTGCTACGATCTGGCTTTCGCCGCCGCTGTTGCACCGCCAGATTCTTTCCAGCCCTGGTAGCCGCCTGCAATGATGCTGACCCGGGTTAATCCCATATCCTGAAGCGTGCTTGCGGCCAGCGCAGAGCGCCATCCCGATTGGCAAAACAGCACAAATTGCTTGTCTGCGCCGAACGCCGGCCTGAAATACGGACTCTCCGGATCAACCCAGAACTCCAGCACCCCGCGCGGCGCGTGGAAAGCATCAGGAATGGTGCCATGTCGCTCTAATTCGTGCACGTCGCGGATGTCCACAAAGAGCACGTCCGGATGCCCCAGCTTTTCTTTCGCTTCATCTGCGGACAACGTTTGGATTTTTGCTTGTGCTTCATCGAGCATCTGCTTGTAGCCTTTTATCAGCGCCATAATTTGCTCTCCTGGTAGATATTTAGTTAATTTCGTTTGTTCAACTACTCGATTGACGCCTTTCAGACTCTAGCGCCATTTGTTTGTGATGCCCACCAAAGAATTATGCGGCGGCTCGCGTCTGCTGTATTTCAAGACGTCTGCTAGTTTCGCCGCGCCGCACGAATTCTTATCTCGTTGGGCGGCGTGATTAGCGTTTAACTCTCCAGGGCCCGTTGAACTGCATTAACGGCACGTTCAACATCTTTGTTGTTCGTCTGCCAGTTGCAAACTGACACTCGCATACAGCGTTTACCTCGCCACGTCGTTCCCTCGAAAAACGCTTCACCCTTTTTAAGGATATTGGAAATTACTTCAGCTGTCCGCCGATCATGATCGGCATCCTGGGCATCAGGCTTAGCATCAAGAAAGCGTACCAGTCCTTGATTTATCTGGGGTTCGGAAACCAATTCCGCTCCGGGAAGTGATCCGATTCTGGTCACGAGCCTATGTGCATGTTCGCTAGTACGTTCGATTAAGTCGGCAACTCCTTGCTTGCCGAGTTGCCGGAGGGCAGCATAAGTAGCTACGCCGCGCCCGCGCCGAGACCATTCTGGATTCCAATCAATTTGGTCGCGGGCATCAGCGTCGTGCGTTAAGTAAGTTGCACGGTGCGACATGGATTCTCGATGGGCCGTCGAATCTGCGACGAAAGCATAGCCACAATCATATGGCACATTCAACCATTTATGACCATCAGTCGCCCACGAATCTGCTTGTTCTACATTCTTTAGAAAGGATTTGTATTTAGGGCTTGCAGCTGCCCAAAGCCCGAAGGCTCCGTCAACGTGAACCCACGCGCCAGACTCATGGGCTATAGGGATAAGTTCAGCGAAAGAATCAAAACCGCCAGTGTTAATATCACCCGCCTGCAGTAAGACGATTGTCGGGCTATTACGATGTCTTTCAATCGCTTTAGCAAGAATGCTCGCCTCTAAACGCCCCATTTTATTGCCAGGTAAGTCAATGACATTATCACTTCCGAAGCCAAGCAGACGGATTGCGCGCTCGATAGAACCATGCCTTTGACCGCACAAAATGCTAAACTGCGGTGCATCAGCTAATCCTTTTCGCTCGACATCCCAGTTGCGTTCCTTTAGCAAAGCATTTCGCGCCGCTGCCAGACAGGTGACGTGCGCCATTTGGCATCCGGTAACGAAGGCGAAGCTGGCAGTTGCGGGAAGTCCCAATAATTCTTTCAGCCATTGCCCGCAAACCTCTTCAATGACAGCTTCAGCTGGTCCACAGGCGTACAAGGCGGCGTTCTGGTCCCAAGTTGATGTAAGCCAATCGGCGGCGAGCGCGACAGGTAAAGAGCCGCCGATGACCCAACCGAAGAACCGTCCACCTGCGCTACCTAATAGGCCACCCTGAACATCAGTAACCAAGTCATCAATGACTTGATCGGCATTCATTCCTTCGTCGGCAAGAGGACGAAATAAACGTTGACGCAAATCTAGAAGATTTGCGGTTGCTGATACGGATGCTTGGCCGAGGTTGTCAAGGTATTCTAAGGCATGTGTTAGAGTCTGTTCGAGAACTTTGCGATAATCTGATGTCATGTTGTTCATCTCCTCATGATGACGATGTTGCTAAATAGCCGCCCAACACGGATTGGACGGCTTCACACGACGGATGAAAAAAATCCGTGAAAAATCATTTTGTTCGGCGGGTCGTTTGGAAATTGAATCTTTTTTACCATTGCAGTATTACACTGGAAAAACTATCTCTGGCCTGCGGCGCCAGGGCAGGCACGCCCGCGAAGATTTTTTAAAGGCAAAACCATTAAAGATGCGAAGGCCGAGCAAAAGATATAAGTCAAAACCATTGAAGTCAAAATGATTAAAAGCGATTCAATGATTTTGACTTTAATAATTTTGACTTTTGCTTCAAACTCTTTGGTATTATAACCGGTCATTCGCATTAAAAACAAAATCAAATAGTTTTGCCCTAAATCGTTTTGCCTTTGAGCGATCGCTTGCGGCTGTTGTCGCGCTACGATTTAGGCCGCTATTTTAATGAGGCGCCAATTTCACTCTCTTGCCGCTTGCCGCCGACTGCTTCGCCGCCTCCAGAATTCTCATAACAGTTACGTTGTTGCCTAAAGAAGATAAGTCCGTGTCGCCAACCCTAACTTCACCTCGAACGACTGCGGCGAAGTAGGCAAAGGGATCGTCCAGCGGAGCGCTTATCGGCTCGAGCACAAGCGTCCGTTCCTGAGTCTCATTCTCTTTGCGCACCCGCAGGTTCCGTCCGTCCAGCGCGTGCGCGTATCCGGTTCGCCCGTACACTTCCATATCCTTGCGATTGAAGGGCCAGTTCCACGAAGCCTGAATGATGGCTTGCGCATTTGGATATTCGAGGATGATCGTCGCCTCATCTTCTACCTGTGAATAAATTTTCGGCTTGATTTGCTGCGTCACAGCCATCACGCTCAGAGGCTCGACGCCTCTCATGAGCCAGGTCACCAGGTTGGCGCCATAACATCCGAAATCCATGAGGGCGCCGCCTCCATTCCGAACCGGATCCGTCAGCCACTCCAGAAATTCCTGGTTGACGCCGATTTCTTTTGGGCCTTGATGTCCATCGTGAACGACTATTTTTCGAATCGGCCCGGTAATCTGTTGCTCATGGACGAAGTCGTATACCGCCTGCGTGCTCGGATACCACGTCGTTTCATAATTCGTCAGCACGTGGATCACATGCTTTTTCGCGAGCGCCTCTATGGCGAAAGCATGCTCCAGATTGACCGCGAGAGGTTTCTCCACCATGACGTGAATGCCGCGCGGCGCGCAGGCTTGCACAACTTTCAAATGATCGTAGGTGGGGCCAAATGCCGCGACGGCTTCCGGCTTGACGGCGTCGAGCATCTTATCCAGATCCGGGAAGACGATGTTTTCATGAAAGCCATACTGTTGCGCGTAACGCTCCACAAGCTTTCGGTTCGGCTCGGAGATGCCCACAATTGGAATGTCCCCTCTATTTGGACGGCTGAGAATCCAATGCACATGCGTATGACTCAGTCCGGCAATAGCAAGCCTGAGCGGTTTCGGCGTGGGCTGCTGCGCATGCGCGGCATACGAGCAGCCCAGCACGGCGCAAAAAAAGACGGAGTATTCGTTTCATATTATTTTGTCTCTACTGCTCTAAATGTTTGATGTCTTTGTGTGTAATGACATTCCCCTGCTCATCCATATCGATATACAAATTGCAGCCAATGTCCCACAAGTTGCCTTCAACATCAGCGACATATCCAGTATAAGCGCCAAAAAAAGTTTTTTGCGGGGGCTTGACAATTTTCACGCCTCGGCTTTCCAACTGCGCGAACAAGTCATCCACTTCCTTCTCCGTTTTCACAACGTAGGCCAACGAAAAAGATTTCGACGCGCCGGTCGCCTCGGCAACGTTCGCGTCTTGCGCCAAATCTTTCTTGCCAAAAAAGCTCAATAAGCAGCCATTCAGTTTGAAAAACACAATGTCCTTGTTCGCGGCCACGGGCGTCCAGCCGAATTTTTGCTCGTAGAAATTGCGCATGGTAGCAAGATCGTTCACGCCAATGGTGAGAATGGAAAGTCTCTGTTCCATTTTCAAGCTCCTTTTAGGTTCCCGCGTCGTTTTACGACAGTAAAGACGGCACACATTTCCTCGTGGATAGCGCGATATTTTGTTTATCGCGTCGCGTTTTTAATCCAACAGCTCGATTGAATCGCTTTTCGTTAAGATTCCTTCAACCAAAACGGCGCCATAAACGCCGGCAAAGGCACCGTGTGCCTGGGCGACTTTGCGTAAAACTTCCGGGTTGTGTTCGCCGGTGTCGGGATCGAGCGAAATCATCTTACAGCGCGGATCGCGTTCCAGAATCGCAATCACCGCGCGCGAACCGATACGCAGTTTGCGGCCGACCAGCTCATCCTCAGCAAAGCCGTAATCCGAAGCGAGGTTAAGGTAGACGTTTGCCCGAAAGCGCCGTTTATCAATCGGAATGCCCAATTCCGCTTCGACCTGTCGGACGGTTTGCACACTAATCAACGAAACCGGGCGGCAGTCGGTTAACGCGCGGTCTGAACGCGCGAGCGTGAGGTGATTTTTTTCGCTGATTCCTTCGCCGAGCATTTTCACAAGCGCCGGGTCATCAACAGCGACGACCGCGCCCGACGGCGTAACGACGTCCAAAATTAGGTCGTCCGGGTCGCCGTTTGCCGGCGTAACACCGGGCGCGATGCTCGCCGCTTCGGTTAAATTCGGCGGTTGCGCTGCTCTTTCGGCGTAACGAAACTGTGGACGATAGCGCAGCATTTGTTGCTGCTCTCGCGCGGTCAGATAAGGAAATCCTTTGCGTGCGGCTGAATTTTTGAAGGCAAAGCCTCGGTCGCCGTAAAAGCCGGAAAATCCCATAAACGCTTCGGCCATCTCCTCGCCGCTCATGCTTTTAACCGGATAGCGCCATAAACTTTCGACTGTTCCAATAATTGTCATATCAATATCGTCTTTTATTTTCTCTTGAAATGTAATTGGTTGGCTTCAAATTTGACAATGTTTTCAACGACACATGAGCTCACCGAGATCATCCCAGACGCGAGCAGTCTCAATTTGGCCGCTCTGCACTAGAGCGTATTGGCTAATGAATAAGCAGCCGATAATAGGCACAGTAGCTCATGAAGCTTTTCCATTACTGCGGTTTGTGCCCATTCTTCAAATTATATTTCCTCGCTAACTGATCAAACAAATCCCGAGGATAAACTCCTGAGTAGTTGAACTCTATGTCAGCAATCCCATCTTCATGCACTAAAGTTGACAATGGCTTGGCGCCAAACTCATATGCTTCCTTTGAAAATTCACGAACTCGATCTTGAGTTCCGAAGTACTCACATTTATATCTTTGTATTTTTGAAGATTCTTTTTCAGGTACCTGAATTAAGTTCTTGTCCTGTAACCACTTTGATAGCACAGAAGGAATCGTATCATTCGGATTATGCACATCGAATACTTTATATAGTTTTCCTATCAGGTCCGAATGTAAGGCTGTTAGGGTTCCGTCTTTAAGTAAACAAACCTGCTTATTAAGGGCAAGCATGTATCCAACTTCAAATGACACGTTTGGATTAAAATTGCTGGTCTCAATACGTTCGAAAACAGCAATACCGAACGAGCAACCATATATATAGGTCAAAACGTTTGAGAAAAGATCCTCATGATAATCCTTGTCATCGGCACGAAGCGCTTTCATTCCATACGAATCCAATGTCTCACGGATTGTATCGATTATTCTGTTATTTACAGGTGTATCGGAAAACTGCATCATTACAAAAGCAGTTTTGATGGAAATAGGATAATCTTCTTTGAAGCTTCGAAGGCTCGCTTGAATTGCTACCGGAGGCTCCAGTAAATTTTGCTGAGTTTCGTGAGATGAAATCTCTGCATAGTCTGTTTGCACATCCTTTGTTTCAATTTGAAATTTGGCACCAGTCGGCTCTGTAATTTTGCTCGGATCAAATGGATTGGTGTTAGGTGCTGTATTCGTAAAAAGGTCTATCTTCTCTTTCGTTTCCAACGCTCCTTGCTGTAACTTTTTTACTATGTGCTGGTGTGCAAACTCAAACAGCGTTTTTGTAAGATTATTATCGCTTTCTCCAAACCTGTTAAAGTCCCACATCGAGAGCAAGGTGCCCGAAATCGAAACTACCACCGAATGATGAGAGATTTGATCGCGCGCTGCGCCTTCGCCACGACGCCGAACTACAAAAGGGAACTTGAAAACCACACCGTCAAGTCCAGGAGACGTTATGTCACGTGGTTCATCAAAAATCACTTCTATTTGCACGAACTACTCCTTTTGAGTGCCTAACTTTGATTATATCGCAACCACTCCTCACGACGTTGCGGATCAATATTCGCTCCGGTCACAATCGTGACGACGGTTTTGCCTTGATCGATTGGCGCATTTGCCATCGCAGCGGCAAGCGAGACCGCGCCGGTGGGTTCGGCAATTACGTGCTCATACTGATAGTATGCCCGCATCGCTGCAACGATTTGCTCATCGCTGACCAGCATCATATCATCGACCGCAGACGCAAGCGGCGGCAGCGACTCGGGGACAGGCACTCGAACCGCGATGCCGTCGGCAATAGTTTTGGCCGTATCGGTTGAAACAAGTTTATTCGCAAAATTCCCGCCTTCGGCTTTGGCCGCGTCAAAATTGCGGCGTATTCAGAAATACCGGATCAATCGCCTGCGCCGCCGCGTGGATTCTATCTACGGAAATCACGCTTTGATCAAACTTCATACTCAAGATTTCTCAATAGATGATTAGTTGATGATGTTCAGCTCGCATAGATGATTAGTTGATGATGTTCAGCTCGCGAGGAAAGCGATCTGTTCTTTCGGCGTAATCGTCAGTCCGCCCTCCAGCCAAAACTGATCGATGCCGCCGCTCATATCTCTATTGCCGTAACGTGCCAGCTCGAGGTAATGCTGCATCCGCTCCTGGCCGATGCGCCGCGCTAATTCCTGATAGAACCACACGGTCGAATTTCCGATGGCGCTTTTCATGTCCTGGTCTTGATTCCACGCGGGCACCTTCCGCTTCACTCATTTAGAATTCTCTTTTAATTTTTCCATGATAGGCTTGATCACTTTCCCATCTTTCATCACAAAGCGCACTTTCCGCAGCGCCTGAATGTTGTCGAGCGGATTTTCCAGTGTCGCGATGAGGTCGGCTGCCAAGCCCGGCGCGATCGCTCCGCGTTGCTTCTGAATATGAAACAACTCGGCGGCGTTCGTGGTCATGCACTTCAGAATCTGAGCCGGCGGGACGCCAGCAGCCACCCACACCTCGAGATAGTCCATCGCCATCTCGGCGCGGTTCTTGTTTGGCAGATCCACAACGACATCGGTGCCGAACGCAATTTTCACGCCCACCTTGTGCGCGCGTCCGAGCCGATCGATGATGCGCTCGCCCATGGTTTTGCCTTCGATGACCGGGTTAAAATTCATCGCCTTCAAATGTTCTTCCGGGAAATCGGTGCCGACGAGCACGGTGCCTTTTTCTTTCATCAGTTTCAGCAATTCATCCGAAAGATTGAAGCCGTGCTCGATCGCATCCGCTCCGCCCAAAATCACGTTGCGCGCGGCCTCGCCGCCCAAAACGTGAACGGTTACCGTAATGCCGGCGTTGTGCGCTTCGCTCACGGCGGCACGGATTTCGTCCTGGGAGTAGTAATACGCGTTGTTGTCCGCCACCAACTTGATGGCATTGGCGCCATAATAAATATTGCGTCGCACCGCTTTGCGCACCTCCTCGGGCGTGTCGGCGTCGATATATTCAAACTGCCAGAAAGGCCCCTGTTCCGGCGTGACGCCAGTGGATTGCCCGCCAAACGCGGCAATGATTTTTCCGGTGGTGAGCATGGTGGGGCCGGAGAACCAGCCCTTTTCAATCGCGCGTCGCACATCGATGGCCGCGTAGTTGGCATCATTGCCGATGTCTTTCACGGTCGTGAAGCCGGCTTGCAGCACAAGCTGGGCGTTTTGCATCCCTCGCAAAGCGCGCAAGCCGCTGCTTTCAGTCAGATAAGAGGCCGCGAGCCCAAGGCTGGCGGCAGAAGGGGAGATGTTAAAAGTGAGATGGACGTGCGCATCCATCAAGCCGGGCATCACCCACGCATTGGACAAATCCACCGTTTCGGCCTCTTGGGAAATCTGCACGCGCGGCCCGACCTCGACAATCTTTCCGTCTTTTACCAGGACGAGCTGGTTCTTTGCCACCGTTCCAGTTGCCGGATCAATCAAGTTCCCGGCGCGAATGGCAACCTCTTGCGCAAACGCCGAGATGGAAAACAATAAAATCAGCTTTACTATTCTTGCGAGCATTGTTGTCTCCTTTCCTGATTACAGCCAAGATTGTGTCGCCGCGCCGCCCCTCGTTTAGTTTAAGGCGCAACACGACGGTGTGTTTAACCTGTAAATCCGTATTTCACTTTCCAACTTTCATTATCGCGCCCAAGTGATGGAATAGCAACAAGCCAAACTCCCCTGCAGGTGTTTACGGCACGGCCTTCGCCAAAGCCGGGCTGCGCTTCGTCATCGCCAGCGCAATGCCGCCGAAGATCGACCCGATAATCACCGTGAACGCCATCCAAATTGTGAGTTGCGGAATGAGGCCAATTTGAACCCATTTGGCAAATGGCCCGACGTCAGCAGGAAAATTGGGGGGCGGGACGTCATAGTGGGTTCCCCAGTTGCCCATGATGGCAAACAGCATGAGGAGGGCAACGGGGATCCGCGCCGAGAGTCCATAAGCCAACAATGCCGTAGAAAGCGCTGACCAACCTTTGCGAGCGATCAGGATGCCTGCCACCGTCGCCATTAAAATCACGGGCGCCAGCCACATACTTGTGATCAGGAAGCGAAAGCCGACCGCGAACAAGGCAGCGGACACGGCCAGCGCGAGAAAAGAAAATCCGAAGACGCGGCCGGTTCCGGCGGGATAATCATTCGCCTTCAGCAATTGGCGGGCGAAGTAGAAACCGAAAATCGGCACCAGCCAGGCGATGCCGATCAAAGCGCCGCCGCCGCCCGCGGCTTTGTTGAAAAGAAAAGGCGACCAATTCAGCAACTCACCGGTCACTCGCAGCAGCGTCACCGCCAGCGTGATCAATGCCGGAACGAGAATGAGATTTTTGATGCCGAGGTTGTTTGAAGCGTTCATACCATTCCTCCTTTCAGGAATTTAATTTATTTTTGCAAGATGCCTGCCCTGGCGCCAAAGGCACCAGGGCCGCAGGCCAGGGATTGTGGCTAAATTTTGGAATCAAAATTCTTTACAAACAGAGCAAGTTTTCGTGGACACAAAATCGAACTGACACAAAAGCGAATAATTTTGCGGGAGTTCAGTTTTGTGTCCCAATTTTACTTGTCGGTTTGAGGCGAAGCTTCGTTGGATAATTATAAAAAAAACTTTTTCATCTACCTGAAACAGTCGCAGCCTCGAAGCCGGCAATGAAGGGATAAAGGTAAATCATCGCGCCGATGACAAAGACCGCAAAGAGGGTCATCGATCTTTTCTTCTTGAGCCTGAAGAAAACAATCTGTTCGATTGCCCTTAAGAACCAAAACATCGCGATAAGAAGCAACAGAGCTTTTCCAATCCCGGTTGTTAGCAGCTCGGCGGCATGAAAGATCGAAATATACGCAAAGATGAGAAACACGAATGTCAGGCACAGGTTCAGAATCTGCATGACCGCCCGATTGATGATACTGAGGGAGGCCAGGTCTTCCTTCCAACGAAACAGCTTCCAAAACATGAGATGATATATGGCGCCCGCCACATGGTAAATTCCGCCAGCCAGGATCATCGATTTAGCGCTCATCACCAAACTCTCCAAAGCCGGTGTTGATTCCGTAGACGGCCTGGCCGCTCGCGATGATTTCAGCGACGAGATCGGCGGAGGCTTTGATCGCCTCCGCAGCCTGCCGTGACAGCTCGACCGAGGCGCCGTCGCGATAGATGCGCTGCCAGTCAAAGAGCCGGTTGCGTCCGGGAACGATTTCGATGTCTGAGGTCATGAATTTTTCTTTTTAAATTTTCTTGTTTGGCGCGCACGACTGCAGCCAGTTGGCGGTTTGCTGCGCCGCTTCAAAGTAAACCCTACACGGCGCGCATTCCAGCAAGATCACGCGCTTCGACTGTTTTGAATAGGCGACGAACAGTTTCTACATTCTCTGTTGACATATTTTTCCTTTCCACTGGATTCGTCATGGCAAAATGATTTTGTCATCAAAACATTTTGCTATCTATTTTGTTGCGGCTTATGGGTTGTAGAGTTTCCTGCATGTTTCCACGTCCTTGCTCACAGCTTAACGAGCATTTCATAGTGGCTAACCTTCGGCTCAAATTCAAGTAAAAAATTTTTGTCTTCGGGATAGTATCTCGCCTTTTCATAATCCTCGCCGGCGAATTGTTTGATCGCCTCGAGTGATTCCCATAATGATAGAAGCAGAAACTCCGCTTCCTCGTCTTTGAGGCGGCGCAGAACATAAACCCCTTGATTGCCGCTGATGCTGCGATAGTCGTTCAATCCCGTTTTCTTTAAGTACTCAAAGTACTCATCCGCCTTTGATGCAGGCGTGCGGCCTCGCCAGATTCGTGCGATCATGTTATTTATTTCTCCTTTCCAATGTTCTCGGATTTATTTGATCTAAAAAGTAACCGTCTTGCTTTTGGAGTTGGGTTGATGGCCTTGTCATCCGCTTTCTTGCGCCTGCTCACCTTGTATGTCGCTCTCGGATCAACTGATGAATCCGTTCGGCAAGAGCTGTGAATTTCGGCAAAGCAAATTCTTCTCGAAGCGGCAGAAAGCAGGCAACGATATACCGCAGTTTCCCATCATCGACGATTCCCACGTCATTCGTCCAAAATGAAAACCATCCGGTCTTATGATAAAACATCGTATTTTTCGGAAGCCCCAATGAAGGCTTCGTATTATCCAATTGCCGGGCTAAATAGGATTTCATCTGCATACTAACCCAGGGATTGACGAGCTTGTTTGCATGGAGGAGATACATGAAATCGGCGGCATGCAAAGCGCAGGTTTCCGTTCCACGAATCTTTTCATAACCGGGATCTTCATATTTGCGGCTCAAAAACTTTCGTGTGACTTCACTGCCGTCCCATTGGTTTCGCTGAATGAAAGCATCGAGGTTTTCTCTTTTGGCCAGATCGATGAGGCAGTTTGCGGCAGAATTATCGCTGCGTGTAATCATCAAGTCCAATAAATAATTTACCGAAACCGTATCACCGCTCTGCAGCAGCGGGCGGGGATCGGAGATTATTTCTTTTGATTTATCCACGTCATTCGGCGATTTCACCACCAGCATGCTGTCCAAAGAATACCGGCCCTGTGATATTTGATTTAAAACCTCGGCGGCAACATACATTTTATAAACCGACGCCGGATAAATGAAGTTATCACTATTTACCCCGCCGAATGCCGGCGTCTTGGCGTTCAGGTCAATGACGGCAAGGGAAATTTGCTCGAGGCCATCTTCGCCGACGTCAAAATTTTTATCAAGCTCGAGATCATTCACGATTTTCTGCAGCCTGTTTGACAGCGCAGGATCTGGTTGGTAATACGACGGCGTCTTTGGATTTTGCGGCATGCAACGCCACAGAAGGACAGCAAGATTAAAAACAATGTTTTCATATTTTCCTCAAAATTTGAATGCAAAAAAAAAGTGTCGTACCCCGTGTGACTAAACGCGATTTTATCCAAGGCGCTTCCTCATATAGACGAGAGAAAACTCCCCCCGGGAGCGTTGCTCGTACTCGACGTATCCAATCTTTGAGTAAAGCGCCAGGTTTTCCGTCATCTTCTCGTGCGTGAATAGATAAATGGAATCGAACCCTGCTCGCCGGGCTTCAGCCTCCGCAAACTCAAGGAGGGCCTTGCCAATGCCCTTCCCGCGATGGGAGGGATGAACAGCGATGTTGTCAATCACAAACCCTTCGTCGGTAATGGCAATGACGATTACTCCCACGATGATTCCGTGGCTCTCAGCGACGGTCACTTGTGAACTTCGGATGACCTCGGCGTAATCGTCGGTCATCGGTTGAGGCCGCATCCCGATACGCTCAACATAGTGCCCGTACGCGGCGTTAACGAGCGCGGTCACTTTCGAAGCATCCGCCCCGATTGCAGACCGCAACGAATATTCAATCTTTGTCATCGCTTGCTCACTTGTTTATTCCACGCGTTCCCGCAGCACTTTTAAGGAAAAAGATTCTTAATTTAAAGTGATAGAGTGCCATCAGCCACAATGACTGACCGTCCGGCGACTTCGACCTGCTTGCCCTGCACACGCACCTCTATCCGGCTCGGACGCCCCATTTCAATGCCCTGTTCAATCACAGTCCAAACACCTTCGGCCATCAAGTTTCGTGAAGCGAGGTATGCGCCTAATGGTCCGGCGGCGCTTCCGGTAGCAGGGTCTTCCGATATTCCGATACCCGGAAAAAAAGCGCGAGCGCGGACAGCCGTCCCTCGTTCGTGCGTCTCCGAACAGAAAAGATAACAACCCTGACAGCCCAGTGGTCGGGCGAGCGTAACCAGAGCTTCGGCATCAACACGAATTCGCCCTAAAGCTGACAGACTTCGCATTGGAACCAGCAGATGCATGGCTCCAGTGGAGACGGCTTGCGCCTCCAACCCATCAACCTCAAGGTCTGAGGAATCAAGTCCGAGCGCGCGAGCTAATGCAGTCCGGTCTGTCAGTTTGTCTCCGAAGTGCGGCTCGCTTTGGGTCATTGCAACTCGGAGAGGCTTACCAGCTTCGGAGTAAATTCCGACTGGCAGTACTTTCTCGCCAAGTTCCTGCCATAGCGTCGTGATGGGATCGCTCAAACCAATAATGCCATGCTCGGCCAAAACCCACCATGCGCCGAGGGCATTGTGGCCGGCGCCAAATACTTCTGCCGAGGGAGAGAAACAACGCAACCGCCAAGCGGCTTTTGCCTGACGCGAGGGCAAGACGAAAGTTGTTTCTGAAAAGTTGAACTCGCGGGCAATGGCTTGCATTTGGTTGCCGTCCAAGCCTTTAGCATTCGGGAACACCGCAAGTGGATTACCGGCGAGTGGTCGTTCGGTGAATACATCTACCAACACAAATTTGTATGAGCTCATTCCGTCTCCTGTAGTTGACGAGGTTCAGCTCACGCAAGAGGAACATTAAATTACTTATCCCTGCTCATGCGCATATACCAATTCCATTCCCAAGTTTTGCCATGATCTTCAGAAAATGCCTGACTCCAGACCGGGTTATCCACCTCGGTCGCATCCCACCGGAACACGACAAGAATGTTTTTCCCTTGAAAGACATCCCTGCTATAAAATTCTCCAATTCTGCCTTCAAAGGAACCGACCACAGGCATATCGAGAACCCCGGCATTACTGTCCGCCCAGTAGATACTCCAAAGTTTTGTTTTCGGATTAAAAAGACGCAAGGTCATTCCTTCAAACGGCACGCCATCAAATGTAGTTCGAAAATGATCGATGTTCCCCAGGCCGTTCAGGATTTTGTAAGCCTCCTGCGCCGCTTCAAATTCGATCCATTCGGTGCAATTATTCAAACGGGTTTTGAGTTTCTTGTTGTGGATTTTCCACTTGCCCATAAAGAAGTCAAAATCCTTTTCGGACGAGGTGCTCGACGGAACAATTTCCAACTCGCCTGTCGAGTTTAAGGTTAGTACTTTCATAGGATTGTTCATGGTTGTTCCTTTCTGATTTTGTTTCGTTTGGGCAAGCACGTTGGCGAAGATGACGATACAGGAAGCGCCAATTAAGAAAGATGCATTGATGGAGCATTGCATGTTTTACCTCGGTTGGATTTATTTAGTACCTGAATTTTGCACCAAAGGACACGATTATTTGCGATCGGTTGTGCACCTCTGACTAACCCCGCAAGGGGTGAAATGTCTATAGTAAATTTCGAGCTTCCACCATTCTCAAACTCCGTAGGAGTGACATGTCGCATTTCGTTGATATCAAGTCTCGATCCTTTGAAGAGAAGCACATTTCACCCCGCCGTGGCGGGGTTTTCAAAGCTGGAATGGTGCATTGCTATAAACATTCCACTCCTAACGGAGTTCAAAGGAAATCCAGCCGTGCCAAAATTTTTTTGCCCCACCAAATTGGTGGATTCGCACATCGATCAAATCCGCGTCAATTGCGGTTTCCGTCAAGCCGCAACTAAAAAAGGATTAATCGCTCACGGAATTGGAATGGCTCACGGAATTAAAATCAAAAATGCTTTTCTTCCGTGAGTTAAAAATTCAGAATTTTTTTCTAACTTTTGTTACGCAATGGCCTACTTTCTTCCAACGAAGCGCCGTCCGATGAGCTTGATCGCGCCCGTCTGCGCCAATCTTTTTTCGAGATCGAAAACTTGCGAGGCAATGGCATAGCCTGTCTCATCATCTTCCAACAGCAGGTGAAGATAACGATAAACATAAGGCGCAGAAGTTTCCGCCAGGGGATTAAAATTGTTTTTCAGCGCAGAAAACATTTTCACTGCCGAATGCAAATCATGATCATGGTCGCGATGCCAGATTTCAAAATCGCCGTTGCCGCGCAATAACGCCTTTCCGAAGCTGTCTTTATCATTTAAAATTAATTTGCCGCAGTTATTCAACAGCGCAAGAATGCCATAGAACCATTCTACCGTTGCGCGGTCAATTTCGTCAAAGGCAAAATCTTCAACAATGATCCGCCCCGATGGTTTTAACAATGACGCCGCTTTTACAATCGCTTCATCGAGATGATGAATATGATGAAGCGAGCGCGTGAAGAGAATCGCGTCAAAGGGTTTGGCATCAAATTCAGGCCATTGTGCAATTCTGACGTCAACGCCAAGTTGCCGGGCCTCGCGAACGGCTTCGGGCGATGAGTCGATGCCAATAATCTGATGGCCCAAAACCTGAAGCCGCCGCGCTAATTCGCCGTTGCCACAGCCAATCTCCAATAGGCGCGCGGGCGCAGAGGGCAAATGCGCTTGCACAAATTCTAACGTTTGGTTGGTCGGTATATCAAGCGAGCGCATTTTGTTTAATCTATTAAAAATTCACTCGTTGCAAAAAAAGCAAAAACTTTCACGCAAAGACGCAGAGCCGCAAAGGTACCGCAAAGAAAAGCTTTGTGGGTTCTTCGCATCTTTGCGTGAGGCTTTTTCTTTTTGGTTTCGGCTCGTCCGGCTTATCGATTTCACTTTTGTTCATATTCCTTTTTCACAAAGTCCTCCCGAGCCGGCAAAAAGCAATCGATCACTTTGCATTTCGTCATGGCCTTGGCTGAATGCGGAACATGGGAAGGAATAAAAGCAGCCATTCCGGGAGATATAACTTTCTTCTCTCCGCCAATGTTAAATTCCAGTTGCCCCTCGATCAAATGGGACCATTGCTCATGCGGATGGCTGTGTTCCGGCAAATCAACTCCTGATTTGACGGCTTCGTTTGGCCGGCCATTCTAAAAGAATCAATCCGCCTAAAATTATCGCGGCGCCAAACATTTGCCACAGCGTCATGCGCTCGGAAAGAATCCAGGCGGCCAATGACGCCGTTGAGATCGGTTCGATCGTGCTCACGAGAGCCGTGTGCGCGGCGCCGAGGCGCGACACCGCGCCAAAGAAAAGCAAGAGCGAAATAAACGTCGCGAAAATTGCCATGCCCAGCATGATCAACCAGGCTTCGAGAGGAAACGCGATATAGCCGGGAAGATTACGCCAATCGATCAGGACGAAGACGATTCCAACCGGCGACAAGGTCCACGCCGAGACCACTAAAGGCGAATAGTTTTGCAGCAACCTCTGGCTGCAGGCGGTATACAGGGCGATGCAAAGGGCGGAGAGCAGAATGAAGAAAATTCCCACGGGGGAAAAGCTCATTTGGCCGCTGGAATTGAACGAGAGCATGGCGCATCCCCAAAAACAGGTGAGTGCGACATAGAGCTTGCGCCGCGTGGGGCGCTCGCGATAAAGCAGGTACGCGATGAGCACGACGAGCGCCGGATAGAGATAGATCAGAAAGATCGAAACGCCGGCGGGGACCAACTGCAGCCCCATAAAATAGGCGAGCTCGGAAATTCCGTACGTGAGCACCATGCCGCCAAGCAACACCGGCCAATCGCGCGAGGCAATTTTCCAATTTCGGCGCTCGCGTTGATTGAGCAACAAGGCGAGCCACAGAAAAGTCGAACCCAAAACCATCCGCAGCGCCACAATAGTAGTGACGGGCAAATTATACTGATAAGCCAATTTCACAAAAATCCCCAGCGTGCTGTAAAGCAGGGCGGAGGTGAAGGCCATGACGAGGCCTGGCCATTGGCGTTGCGTGAAAGCCATCAGATCGTTTCTCGATTTTTGTTTAGATTGCCTGCATCCGTCGGGCTGATTCTTTAGCGAAGCTATGCCTCAAACCGATAAGCAAAATTAGGCACAAAATTGAAACCTCACAAAATTTGCTTTTGTCAGTTCACTTTTGTGTCCACCAAAACTTGCTCTGTTTGTAAAGGTTTTTGGCGCTCAAAATCTTAGCACGAGGATGGGCGCGTCCGTAAAATTTCAATGGCTTTCCTCATTTCAACAATGGCGTTTAACTGCCTGCAAGAACGGTCGCTTCGTAATGCTTGAACTCGGGCCGGGCGTCAAGCAACGGAATGAGTTCAGCACCGATGCGTTTTACGACGGCTGAGTTCAAGTATTTTTCGAAATTCTCTTTCACGTCGAACTCCCCATAAATGACGTACCCCTGAGGAGAGTCAGGAACGCGATACCACTCGTACTTGATACATCCCGCGGTTTTGCGGGCGTCATCTACCACTTCGCGAAGGGTTCGCTCAAACTCGTTGACGACATTTCCTTTTGTTTTCACGGACACATGAATTAAGATCATTATAGTTCTCCTTTGCTTGATGTATGACGGTCGCCATATTGCTATCCTGTTAAAACTGCACCGACGATGAAATCGCTAGACCGGAAGATCCGGGTCAAATCTCTTCGACAATGGATTGTCCTTTTGAATAGTCGCCAGAGGTCCACTCCCACACTTCATGAAGACGGATGCGTCCATCCGAAAGAACCTCTGGAGTTGAATAGCACTTTCCCGTCATCAATTCTCCGCGAGAGTTGACATGATGCTAGCGCATGTCCAAACAACCTGTCGTATCAACTGTGGCAATCAATGTCCCAAACTTGATGGCGCCACCCTCATAAGTTGCCCAGACCACGTTCTCGGTTTGGTGATAGTTGAAAATCGTTTCGGTATTGACCTCGCCACTAGGCGAGTTGCTAACTGAGCGAAATTTTCGTCCATCATATTTTACCGACGGCATTTTGATAATTCCTCATAATTTTGCTGAGTGTTGATCATGATTTATCCTCCGAGGTTATTGAGATACGCCGTGAAGATTGCAATTGCTCACGAAACTGCTAGGCGTCCTCCCGCAGCACTTTCATAAGCGCGGCAACATCCTCGTTTTCGTAGCCTGCCGCCATCCCTTTCCTGAAGAGCGCGGAGGCGAACCTCGGGAATTCCGAGTTGATCCGCGCTTCCTGAGCCTGCTTCAAGAGCAACGCCACGACTGTTGCGGAGTTCTTCAGCGAGCTTTCCGGATTTGCAAATCTAGCAGATTGGATGACATGAGCATCGTGTTTGATAATTTGCCCGATAGCCGGTGCGACCTCGGCAATCATGGAGCCCAGTGAGGTTACCGGCATGCCCTCGAATTCAAGAATGCGCGCACCGTGGTAGAAGCCCAACAGCCCACCGAAAAAGTGCGAGAGAAAAGCCAGGTCCAATGCCGACGCTGAACCAACCTCTTCCCCGAGATAGGGCAGATTGCCCGCCATACACTTGAGAATCGCCTCACTCTTCTCGAATGCGGTGCTTGAGCCCGAAACCAGAATGGCGCTGTCTGCGCCTCCGATTTGGCTGGGAGTGACGAGTATGGCGCCATCGAGATAATCGACGCCACGCTCTTGAGCCCACGCTGCGTTGTCTCGCGCCTCCTGTGGGCTGCCCGTGCTGAGTTGAACCAGAACCCGACCAGCGAGGGCCGGAATGACGTCTGGCGTGTTCAAGATGCCGTTCGCCGCCTTGTAGTCGGCGACGCACACAATCACAACCGGGCTGGCGCTCACCGCAGAAGCAGCGCTTGAGACGAAGACGGCTCCATCTCGAACCAGTGGATCAGCCTTCACACTCGTCCGGTTCCAAACCGTGACGCGAAAGTTGTTTCGAAGCAGAGCTTGGGCGAGCGCCATGTTCTGCGCGCTTAGTACGATGCCCGCCGAAAGGAGGAGCGCGGAAATGGCGAAGGGGATAGCGTGTGTGAAGTCTTCCGGAGTCAAGAGCAGGAGCTCGATCACAGAAGTAAGGCTAGGGAGAATGCAGGCCGCGATAATATAGGTGCTCGCGCGGAAGGCATCAGGCGTGACGGCTCTCAGCCTTATCCACGCGCCCAGGAGCGTTACCAGTCCCGTGAATGCAAATGCAGTAGTACCTGTTAGCTCGCTTGCGTACAAGCGATTTGTCCAGTACCCGTTGGCGGTCGAAGCAAAGTGCTGCATGATCTCCGAGACGCCGATCAACGTATAGAAAAACGCAGAAATGAGCGATAGCACTCCGCCCAAAGCTATCAACACACAGCCGACAAGCAACGACCAATGCTTATGAAACATGTAGTGCTCCGTTTAGACAACAACTGGCTAACAGGCAAACCGGCTAACAATTACGGTTTCGGAGCCGCGGCAACCGCCTCGATGTTCAGGGTGATATCGACCTGATCGCTGACGATTAAACCGCCGTCGGCCAGCTTGTTGTTCCACTTGACGCCGTAATCCTGGCGATTGATCGAGATCGCCGCTTCAACGCCAAGCCGGACATTGCCCCACGGGTCTTTGATTTTGCCGAGAATGGTGAAGGGCAATTCGATCTGCCTGGTCACGCCGCGGATTTTCAAATCGCCGATGGCGACCAAGCCCTGGCTGCGCTTTTCGATCTTCCTGCTGACGAACGTAATCGTCGAATCGTTGGCGGCGTCCAAGAAGTCGGCGCCGCGCAAATGCTCGTCGCGTTGTTCGAGGTCGGTATTGATGCTCGCGGTCTTGATGGTGACGGTGACGGAAGATTTGGCGGGATCTTTCTCGTCGTAGATGATAACGCCGGAGAATTTTTTGAACGTGCCGTTAGTTTTAGCGATCACCATGTGGCGCACGGTGAAGCCGATGCTGGAGTGGGAAGCGTCGATTTCGAACTTTTCATCGGCGCGGCCGTCAACAGTGAAGAGGCCGAACACCGACAACGCCATGAGAATTTTGGTAAAACGCATACAATCTCCTGTTCAGGTTAAATTGTCTCCTCGCGTCGCGGAACGCAAGACACGAGTTGGTTAATTCCTTCATCTGTTCACCGCGCTCATCCCGGCTTCGGGATAGCGGGCGCCGGCAGCGGCGCCGAGGGGCGCGGCGTCGTTGAGACGTTTGAGGTCGGCTGCACTCAAGGAAATCTCAACGGCAGCGGCATTTTGCTCGAGATACGTTTGTTTCTTTGTACTGGGAATAGGCACAATGTCCTTGCCTTGTGCAAGCACCCATGCGAGCGCAAGCTGTGCCGGTGTGCATTTTTTCTCGCTTGCCATCGCTTCGATCTTCTCCAACATTTGCAGGTTGCGCGGAAGGTTCTCCTTCCGGAGTCGCGGCGAATTCCTGCGGAAATCACCTTCTTCCAAATCACCGGCGGACTTGAATCGCGAGGCCAGGAATCCGCGCCCGAGCGGACTGTAGGCAACGAAGCCGATGCCCAGCTCGCGGCACGTCGCCAGAATTTCATTCTCAACCTCGCGCGTCCACAAAGAGTACTCCGTTTGCAAAGCAGCAATCGGATGGCTCTGGTTTGCCCGGCGGATCGTCTGCGGTGCGGCCTCCGATAGACCGAGGTAACGCACCTTGCCTTGCTGCACCAGATCGGCCATTGCAACGACGGTCTCCTCAATCGGTGTGTTCGGGTCCACGCGATGCTGGTAGTACAAGTCGATCGTCTCGACTCCCAGGCGCCGCAGACTTGCTTCACACGCAGACCGCACGTATTCCGGGCTTGCCGTTCACGCCGAGGAATTCGCCATTCCCGCCTCTGACGTTTCCAAACTTCGTCGCGAGAATCACTTGGTCGCGACGTCCTTTTATCGCCTTGCCAACTAGCTCCTCGTTTTTTCCGATACCGTATATGTCAGCCGTATCGAGGAAGTTGATGCCGAGATCCAGCGCCCGGTGAATCGTCGCGATCGAGTCGCCATCGTTGACAGCGCCATAGAACTCAGACATGCCCATACAACCGAGGCCGATGGCAGAAACGGCAGGACCGTTTTTGCCGAGTGTTCTTAATTCCATAGAATGGTCTCCTATGATTTATTCAAAATGCTCCAGTCTTGCCGCTTCGCCCACGTTTCAAAAGTATGCCATTTCACTTCGGGATAGTCGCGCCGCAGCGCGGCAATATCGATCTGATAGCCCACGCGATTGAACCACTCGTACATGATGGCAAAATCTTCGCTCGTGGCGCGCACTTGTTCGATGGGCACTTCAAAGTAAGTGAATTGACGGCCGGTGACGCGCGATAAAATCTCAGCGACCTCCTCGCCGGTCAGATCATCCGAAGCGATATCAATGCGTTTGCCGAGAAAGCGTGAAGGATTTTCGATAACTAAAACCGCGAAAGCGCCGATATCAGCCACCGCAACTTGCGCCAATTTTCTTTGCAAAAATTGTTTCAACGCTCTGTGCCGCGCGCTGGATGGAATTCAGATCGTCCAAACTTCCTGCGGCCAACTCTGCGCCGAGCCGTTTGAGTTCCAGCGCTGCCGGTGAATCCGGCTTGCGCGTGAAGGCTTTCACCTTGTGGCCTTTTTGAAGCAAGAGCCGTGCAACCGCGCCGCCTTGCTTGCCGGTTGCGCCGGTGACGAGTATGGTTTTGCTGTTCATAACGTGTCCTTTCAAATGATTTGTTGTTTTATGTCGTTATGCGTCTTCTTGCAACAGAGCCGTTAACGCTACACTGCTTGCGCGGTCAATCGCTCCAGGGCCGCGTCGAGTTCCGGTGCGCCTGGCAGAGTCAAGCGAAACGCGCCTTCGAGTGTCTCCCGCAATTCGGCGGCGCTCGTGAGGACCCGCCGCTCAGTGGTACCGTTTAGATGATGCACCGCGAGCTCGTTGTTGCGAAGGGCGTAGCGGCGATCCGAAACCGGCCGGGCCGCGATCAGTCCAGTGACGAAGTGTGAGTTCGGATGGTTCGAGAGGTACCAGTTAGGGACCTCATAGTCGGGCAAGAACTGTTCTTGCAGGTCGAAGCGATAGAGCGACTTCCATGCGTCGCCAGCCTTGGCTTGCATCACAAACTCTTCGCCTGCTTTGACAAGGCGGAACGGCTCGTGGGGCGTGGCCTGTTCGAGGTCGGCCTCGAGCCGCAGCGGCCCCGTGAGCGTCATGCCACCGAAGCCAACATCAGCAATGAAACGTTCATCATTCAGATCGATGCGCAGCAGCATGTGACCGCGGGCGGTGATCGCGCCTTCGGGTGCGTTCCACAGAACGCGTGCCGCGAGACCGGTCACCTTAAAACCGAGCGCTTTCAACGCGTGGCTGAGAAGAAGGTTTTGCTCGAAGCAATAGCCGCCGCGGCCGTCGCGCACGATTTTCTGCTGAAGCGACAGCGCGTCGAGGCGAACCGGCCATTTCAACAGCGGATTGAGGTTTTCAAACGCAATCGCCTCCGTGTGCCGAACATGGATGGCCCGCAGGGTTTCGAGCGTTGGCGTGCGCTCGCCCGCGTAGCCGATCCGTTCGAAGTAGGCCTCGAGATCGAACGCCGCCGTCATGGCCGGCTGCAGCGCATGTGCTGGCGCAATCTCATTTCTCTTGATCATGGGTGACATTTCTTATGCTCCCAATTAGTCTCTAAAGAGTGAAATCTGTGCAAAACTAACAAAAATTTCCAACACGGAGAAAACAGAACAAACAGAGCTAACAAAGCTAAAGAGAATTTTCTACTCATTGCCATCTCTGTTTGCTCTGTTTTCTTCGTGTTAATCTTTTTTGGTTGCGGCCTACGGCCGTAGGCTCGCGTTATGTATTCACTGGTGCCGATGTGCAAAATCCAACAGCTCGTTGACCAAGCGCGCCAAGCGACGCTGGGCGCGTTCGTTGCTCAATGCCAATTCGGAAGTGAAATCCTGCCGGCTCAACGCCACTTGCGTGGGAGCCAGCCACGCCCGCAGCTCGTGCACGGCGTTGATCATGGCGGCAAAAGTCGTCGGGTCGGGTATCGTCATCAAGCCGACCGCGCGGCCTTGCAGATAGGGCCGTTCGTCGTCGGACAAAAATTCCATAAAGTCCAGCGCGTTTTTAACCACCCCGCTGATGGTGCCATGATAGGTGGGCGAAGCCCAGATCATGGCCTCAGCGCGGCGGCAAGCTTCGATGAACCGAGTGATATTGGCTTGCTGAGAGGAAGGATATCCCTCAATTGGGAGATCCGGCACGAACATCGGCAAATTCAATTCGCGCACGTCGAGCAATTCGGTTGCCGCGCCGCCTTCGGCTTCGGCAATGCGCAAGGCCTCACGCAGCGCCGCGCGTGAATATGATTTCTCGCGCAGGCTGCCGCCCAGGCCCACAAGCAGCGGAGATTTTTGCATAAAATTGCCTCAAAGACAAGGGTGAAATCGGACTTTCTTGTTGGAAAGCTCCTTTTGTTTACTTCCGGCTCGCATATACAAATGACTGAACAATTATTGATTAGTCAACAATTGTTACCGAAAAAAACCTGAAGCCTCGGCTCAGGTTCCTGTCCCAGTCGCGCGGTTTACGCCGCTTCGTGGGCCACCCTTACCCGTTCCAGCAACTTCACAAGCTGCGCGAGCTCCTGCGGATTCAGCGCGGCAAACGCCGCCTGGTTGGCCTCGTCCACCGGCCGGTCTAACTTCTTGAGAAGCTCCAGCCCCTTTCCGGTGATCCGGCAATACACGCAGCGACGGTCCTTCCCGCAACGCTCACGCGCCACCAACCCCTTGGCCTCAAGGCGGTCGATCATCCGCGTGATGCCGGGCGCCCGCTCAATCATCCGGGCGGCGACAGTCAGCGTGTGCAGCCCCTCGGGCCCCGTGCCCCGCAGGATCCGGAGCACGTTATACTGCTGCCCGGTGATGCCGTATGGCCCGAAGACCGCCTCGAAAGACGCCCGCATCTGGTCAGCAGTGCGCCACAAAGCTATGATCGGCTCTTTGGCCTCGGCCCCGGCGGCGGGGCGGGCCGGCGCGCGCCGGGGTTTGGCTGCCTTGGAGAGGTTCATAATTTATCAGACAATGTTTGACTAGTCAATAATTTACAAAAAATAATATACAAATAATTAGTTGATTAGTCAAGTGTTTTTAAAATTATTTTGCCAACAAAGAAATTTTAAGCAAACTAATTGTGGCAAGATAATTTACGATGGTTTCACGAACCCGACGGGCGTAGCCAATAATTTTGCCCTAATACTTTCAAATGCTTCGTTAGGCATGGCTTTGCACCAGCCGGATGATGGTAAAACGTTACTAGTGCGCCTTTCCATAACTCAGCGCGATGGTAAACGATGCCGCTGCCGCCAGCGCCGCTGCCGCCCGAACGTGGTTCCAAGCCGTCCAACTGGCAAGGTAGCTGGCCCATAAGCTGGCGCTGTTCGGATCACCCGGTGCGACCGCTGCCAGCGCTTCGTTCTTAGGCACGTTGAACACCACCGTCACCAACAAGCTGCCAACCAGATAGAGCGCACCGCCGGTGAGTAAATAGACGGCGCCGGGATCTTGCCACCGCAATAGTGAGGAGATTATCACAAAAACGCAAGCCGCGGCCGTTCCCAAGAAAGCCGCCCAAAACAATGGATTGACCACGGCGACGTTGATGGATTGCATGGCGGCAGTGCCCTCGGCCGAAGGAAGGCGAGCGAGGGCCTTCATCACGAAGGCCGAAAAGGCAAAGAAGACTCCGGCTATCAGCCCGCAGCCGAGCGCCGCAAAAAGCGTCAAGGCGAAGATCAAGTTGTCAACAGTTGTCATAAAATCTTCTGCGAATTACCGCCGCCGGAACCAAAAAAGCAAAAGCGCACGCAAAGGCGCGAAGACGCAAAGTTACCGCAAAGTTTTTTCTTTACTTTTTTAGCAAAAAAACTATGGCAAAACTATTTTGGGCAAAATGATTAAAGAAAATTGTTTTGCCCCTGCGGGCGTAGCCTTAATCGTTTTGCCTTTATTGGTTCCGGGTTGTGAATACAGGGTAAAATGCGATCTCTCTGAAAAAGCTTTGCGTTTTGCACAAAGTTTACTCTTTTTGCCTATAGCTTAGCTCAACCGCCTGCCTCGCCGACGAGGTGGCGGATGGTCAGTACGATACCCACGGTGCTTTGTGGAGGTATGTATTGTCCGCCAACTGCTTCAACATAAAGTCTGCGACGTCGGCACGAGAGATTTTGGCTTTGATCGCCTTGTTGGAGACCGGAAGACCATGCCGATACACGCCGGTGTAGTCGCCGTTCGTGAACGCGCCCGGGCGGACGATTGTCCATTCCGTTCGGCTCTGTTTGACGCAGTCTTCTTGCAGCTCATGCTCCGCAAATCCCTGGCGCAACAGGAGAGGGACAAGGATGTACTTGTAATGGAAGGGAAGCATGTCCCGGCTGTCGCCGATGCCGATCGACGAAAGGCAGACGAGGCGGCACAAGCCGGTCTTTTCCATGGCGCGGATGACATTCCGCGTCCCTTCCGATCGCACCGTGTTTTTCGTGAGAGCCGGCGTGCCGAGAGCCGACAACACCGCCTCTTGACCTTGCATGGCACGCTCGACCGCAGCGAAATCCATCACGTCGCCCTGAGTGACCTTCAGGTTCGCGTGCTTGAGGTCGAGCTTTGCGGGATGGCGCGCAAACGCCGTGACCGCGTGTCCCTGCGCGAGAGCCTGTTCAACAAGCTGGCGGCCAATTCCACCCGTTGATCCGAAAATAAGCAGCTTCATCGTAATCTCCTTTTTTTGTTGTAAAGAAATTACGATGGCTACCGTTCTTAAAATAGAACAAAACCGCCAGCCGGCTATTCTATCAATTCAGCGAAATTCTCAACCACTTCGTTCGATTGTTTGCGATATTGATACGGGGAGAAACCCGCAAACTCTTTGAACGCGCGAATGAAATGCGACTGGTCGGCATATTCATTTTCAAAAGCGATGTCGGAAAGTTTGTGGTAATTGTTGTTTCTCAATTGCTCCAATGATGCTTGAAAACGGCAAATTCTTGAAAATAATTTGGGCGGAATGCCGACACATTGTTTGAACTTGCGCTCGAAACTCCTCTCAGACAGGCCCAAAGTTTCCCGCAATTTTTTCAAGGAGACGTTTCCTTTCGATTGAATGATTTGGGATAAGGCAGTTTGCGTTGGCATATCAGCTGGTGCATTATTCTTTCTGATTTGAAAAAATAAATAGGATGAGAGCATTTCGATTTGATCTACTATGGAAGAGGCGTTTAAAAGCTGCTCTGACAGGCGAAAGCCTTGCGGTTCAGACGTCAAATTCAGGTCGAGGCATGAGTCGGTAAGTTCATCCGCATCAAACCCAAAAACAGATTTCAAAGCGCTGGGATGGAAGTAGATGCCGATTGTACTGAACTTTCCGGGTGAATGAATTTGTGCATGTTTTGTGGTTTGTCCGTATAAAAAAATCCTGGGCAATTGCTTATTATTTTCGTCGTAAAATGTTCCATTCTCTGATTGTTGAACAATCAGCCCCGGGCAACCATCCGCAATAGTTGTAAAGGTTTTTGGCGACGTGCCAATACCATTGCTTTCCAACGCCCAAAAATATCGGATGTAGTCTTTAAGATGGGCAGGCGGTTTTATTTGTTTGTATTTCATTTTCTGTACCTGGTTTCTTGCAGGGTTTTTGTGAAATTACACAAGTCGGGACCAAAAAGCAAAAGCGCACGCAAAGACGCAGAGACGCAAAGTTACCGCAAAGTTTGTTCTTTTGCTTTTCCCTGGCCTGCGGCACCGCGTGGCGCGGCGGGCGCCAGGGCAGGCTTTGCGCAATCTTAGTCCCGCTCACGGGACGCCTTTGCGTGGATGCTTTTAGCGGGCGTTGTGGCGCGGATCAGGCCTCGAATATGGCGCTGATTTCCTTGTAGCTCACCGCTTCATCAGCGAAAGTGAAGGTGCCGCGTTCTCGCATTTCCCGCGCGGCGCGAAGAAAAGCACCAAGCGCGGCACGTGAGAGCGCACTGCCAACGCTGATGCGTTTGACCCCAATCTCAGACAGCTCCGCGAGGCTCAATTGAACACCTTGCAGCCCCATGATCACATTCACGGGACGATCGAGAGAGCTGACCACCGCAACAATGTCCTGTTTGCTTGTAAGGCCCGGCGCAAACAGAACATCAGCGCCGGCTTCCTGATAAGCCTGCAGCCGCTTGATCGTGTCTTTGAGATCGGGCCGACCGACAAGGTAGTTTTCCGCGCGCGCTGTTAAAGTGAAAGTAAACGGCAGCGCGCGCACCACCTCGGCCGCCGCACGGACACGCTCGACCGCAAGCTCAAGCTCATAGATCGGATGCTCCGGGCGCTTGGCCATATCTTCGATTGAGCCGCCGGCCAGTCCCGTCCCTGCGGCAAGCCGGATCGTTTCCGCAACCGTTTCAGGACTATCTCCAAAGCCATTTTCGAGATCAGCGCTCACGGGCAGATCGGTGGCCGCGACGATCTCGGCGACATGCCGCAGCATCTGGTCGCGGCTAATCGTGTTATCCCGTTGCCCAACCGAAAACGCATAGCCGGCGCTGGTTGTTGCTAGCGCCTCAAAACCGAGATGTGCCAGTAATCGCGCCGTTCCAACATCATAAGGATTCGGAATAATAAATGCGCCCTTTCGTTCATGGAGCGCGCGAAAGATTTTTCCTTTTTCAGCCTGAGTCAACATTTAGCACCTCATATAAGCAAGTTTGATGTGGAATGCGTAGCGCGGCAACCCCGCCCAAGCGGGGCAACCGCTCGACCAATAGCAAAACGATTTAGGGCAAAACTATTTGATTTTGTTTTTAAGGCGAATGACCAGTTGTAATACCAAATAGCTTACAGCAAAAAGTCAAAATGATTAAAGTCAAAATCCTTGGCCTGCGGCACCGCGTGGCGCGGCGGGCGCCAGGGCAGGCATTGAACTGCTTTTAATTATTTTGACTTCAATTATTTTGACTTACATCTTTTGCTGGGCATTCGTATTTTTAATTGTTTTGCCCATAATAGTTTTGCCTTCAAAAAAGTCTTCGTAGTCATGCCCGCCCTGCCAAGCCTCCAGGCGGGCCAGGGATAGTTTTCCAGAGTAATACTATTGTCTAACGCCGGCGGCTGGTCATCCAATACCCTTGCCGTTTTTCATTGTGCGAGAGGCTGAATACCTGCAATGACCAGCCCATCATGGCGTAACTGAGATACTTTTTCAGGATTGTTGGTCATCAGCGTAATCGATTGAACCATGAGCTCGCGAAGAATTTCGGCGGCTCGTATATAGCTTCGTGCGTCTGCCGAATAGCCCAGCTTCACATAAGCTTCAGTTTGTGATAACCCCTCTGCTTTCAGCTTACGGCTCTGCAAGAGAGCTAAATGGCCATTGTTTTTTCCTTCTTGATCCAGCCATATAATAACTCCACTTCCTGCCTTTTGAATGAGCCGTTGCGCCATTTCCATTTGCTCACGGCAGTCGCATTCAATGCTATTAAAAATATGTGCGGATATACAGTGAGAATGCACTCGACATAGAACGTTCTCCTGGTGAGCAATATCGCCCATGACCAGAGCAATGATTTCTTTTTGTCCATCGTAATAAAGTATTTGGGTGAAACTGCCAAATCGGGTTTGCAGGGTTCCTTCGGCTAAACGGATGATCATGGGGGGGGTTATCTTTCCAGATTTATGGAATGCTGATTTTTGTTTTCAATATCCACAACGACGAGCCACAACCCAAAAGAAAAATCATAGCCACGAAACCAGACGGGAAAAAATGTTTATTTTTATGCCATCCATTTTTCTGTCAATATTTCCGCCGCTTGCTTGGCGATCATTGCCGGCATAGCCGTCAGCCAGATGACAGAAAAATGGAGGTCAGAAAGATGGTTGCTTTTGTAATCTCTGTTTACTCTGTTCTCTCTGTGTTGAAAATTTTTATTTTTTATGCCGCTCTTTGGTTGGGTTTAAATTATACTCTTGCGATTTGCCACGCGGGATGCTGAGCGATTTCCAGTCTCTGCCGGCGTGAATCCGAGCGATCAGCACAATTTGGCCCACGTGATACGAGGCATGCGCTAATGATCTTTGTAATGCCTCTGATACGGTTAATTCTTTGCCTCTAATCCTGACCACTTTGCTTAGATCAGAATCTTGGAGTGAGTTTATTTCATCAAACAGGATTCTCCACGACTCGTCCCATTTCTTTAACAAGATCGTTCTATCTTCCAGTTTCTCCTCAAATTCCTCATCTCTATTGCGCCATGGTTTTTCGCCGTCTTCCGTCAGGAAGTTGGTAAATCGTGATTTTAGATTCCCAGATATATGGTTCATTATGACAGCGATTGAATTGCCATCTTCGCCAAGCACCTTGTGCAAATCATCGTCCTTGACTTGGGCGATGGCCATCTCAGCCAGAGACTTGTATCTCTGGTATTCGGATTTAATGGATTCGACTATCATTTCGCTTCTCCTGGTCACTCTAACGCAAGTTTAGCCGCAATAGTTTGACTTTCACCCGAATTTCTATCTGTAACAACTCTGGGTTAAGTTCTCAGTTCAACTTACCGGCAGATTCTTGCAATGCTTTGGCTATATCCTCGATTGAAGTCTCACTAAGCCACTTTTTTATTGGAATAAGCCGCCCATCATTCAGCAATTCATCATAACGGTGCCACATCGCACTTTTTGACTTTTGTTTGATTTCTGTTTCTGGGTTTTGGTGTAAAAGAATAAGACGTTTTCGATGAGAGGATAATATCCACTCAAAGAGCCTACCATTAATTCCTCTATCATTCCAACCATACCCTGACATTATCATAATATCGCAATTTGATAGTCGGTCCAAAAACTTATGATGAGCTTTTGCAAAGATGCCAAAACCGTAGTCGGACATCTTATTGCAAGAACCTGTCAAAAATGTAGGCTTATGATCCAGATTTAGCATCATTTTGCCTTCAGAATTCTTGCAATGATCATGATCAATATTGGCTGTGCATCCATATTTATCTATTGTTTTTCCATCTTCTTCTGTTCGGAATCTGTACCAGTTAATAGAGCCATGCAATTTGAATAAATTTATCTCGGTATCATGCTTGTCGTATAGCTCTGGTTCAAAAAACCTTACATCTCCATCAGGTTGCCCAAAACCGTCAATGTACTTTATGCTCTCGTTCGATAAAACTTGCTCAATCAGCAAATCATGATTCAGTGTTGCAATATCGAGTTTTTCGATTTCACTATTTCTTATAAGTTCGGATATGAGTTGCAATCCTTTTGGAGCCTCTCGATTATAGAGTGCGTGCCAAACAACGCATTGAATCAGATCGCATGATCGAGATGCAAGAACTCCTAAATTGATTTCTCTTTCAAACGGCATAGAAGCACATAATTCCTGGGTTTTGTCTCTTAGCGCCTCTATAAAAGGTACTATAGCCGGATGAATTTGTCATAAATTTAGTTGAAATTTGTCAGATGGCTCTTATCTTAAACTTAGCACACAAAACAAACAACAGGAGCCATCATGAAAACCAAGAAATCCTCTCGCCCGTGGGCGAGCCGGAAGGCG
>Ga0247727_10002389_pt1 | contig 43079 bp, 55 predicted proteins | sample WisWelCaveWW1625_FD_202498 | JGI IMG/M metagenome (GOLD analysis project Ga0247727, IMG submission 202498) | Biofilm microbial communities from Wishing Well Cave, Virginia, United States - WW16-25 | ecosystem: Environmental > Aquatic > Deep subsurface > Groundwater > Cave microbial mat | place...
TGCACTTGTTCGGGTACTTAAGGGCCATGGTGGGCACTCCCCACCACCCCTTATTATTCCCGCACTAGTGTTTCTTCTGCGCCACAGGCGCAGAACAAGAATTAATTACTTTCGCACCAACCCCGGTGGGACACCAGCCTCAAAGGCTGGCCGCGTGGTCCACTCTAAGCAAGGAGGGGAAGGACCATGAACAACAAGCCCAGCATCCACAACTACGAGCAACGCCTTGAACAATTCAAGGCGCTCGTCGAACGCAGCCCGATACCGCTGCCGTGCAAGGAACGCATCCTTGCCTTCGACACCTACCTCGCCGCCCGAGGAATCACGCTCGCCCGCCGCACGAAATATCTCGAGGTCTTGCGCACTATCGCCACCCGTCTCAACAAGCCATTCCTCGAAATCACCGAACAGGACATGCAGAACTTCGTCGGCGACATCGAAACACGGCAGTACAGCCCGTGGACGAAAAAGACCTATCGTGCCATCATCAAGCGGTTCTGGAAATGGCTCAAGGGCAAAGACCGCAAGTACCCCAAGGAAGTCGCCTGGATCAAGACCACGCTCTCCCGGAGCAAGCGGCCATTGCCGCGCGCCGAAGACCTCCTCACCGAACAGGACATTGCACGCATGATCGAACATGCCCCTCGTCCACGCGACAAAGCTCTCGTAAGCTTGCTCTGGGAGACCGGCGCTCGGGTCGGAGAACTCGGCAACCTCACCACGCAGGACGTCCAATTCGACAAGTATGGCGCCGTGCTGCACGTGGATGGAAAGACCGGGCCCCGCCGCGTGAGAATCATCCAGAGCGTGCCCCATTTGGCGAACTGGCTCCAACTCCACCCCCTCCGGGGCAAGCCGGGAGCGCCCTTGTGGGTCACGACGAGCAACAGCTGCCGCGGAAAGACCCTCAACTACACCAGCATTCGCGAACTCCTGCGCGAGATCGCGAAGCTCGCCGGCGTCACCAAACGCGTGAACCCTCACGCCTTCCGCCACGCCAGATCCACATTCCTGGCCAAACACTTGACCGAATTCCAAATGAACAACTACCTCGGCTGGACCCAGGGCAGCGACATGCCCAGCACCTACGTCCATTTGTCTGGCCGTGAAACCGACGATGCACTCCTCCGCCTGAACGGCATCAAGCCCGACCAGCGAGGACGCGAGGAAGACCTGCTCAAACCACAGGTCTGCCCGCGCTGCGCGAGCATCAACACCCACGACATAACGTTCTGCCGGAAGTGCGGCGCGGCTCTCAACCTGCGGGAAACCATGGAAGCCGAACAACGAACCCGCCGACAAGAAGCAGTATTTTCAGACGTGCTCGATGATGAAGAAGTCCGGCGGGCGATCCATCAGGCATTGCTCAAGCGCAAAGTGGAAACGCCCTGGGCTTTGACGCAAGTCAAAGCCCCGGTCAAGAACGCTTCCGAGGTTTCCGCTTCGGAACAATAATCTTCACCCGCCCATCCGCGTACAACTCCTTTGCCTCGCGCTCCAAGTCTTCAAAGACGCGCACCCATTCCGGAAGATGCTCTTCTTTCTTCTCGGTTGCGTCGTTCGCCTGTTCTTTCGTCGTTTGCTGTTGTGTGTCGTTGGTCATGAGAGACCACCTCCGTTCCAGGAGCATGAACGCGTCGCGAGCACAAGAATGCGGTGTCCCACACGTGGCCCTCCCGTCACGGGTTCGACAGCAGCGCGAGCACGGCGATTTGACACCCTCTCCAGATATTCCTGGAGAATGCCTCTACAAGAAATAGAGGGGTGTCAGCATGAAGCTACGATTGTTGGTCAAGGCAGTTATCGTGGGCGCAATGAGCGGGGCACTCGGCTACCAAGCAGCAGCAATGGTGGGTGGGAACGGACGCATTGGTTTTTCGTTTCTCGAATGCGTCGGCATCGGGATTGCGATGGCGCTGGGTATTCGCAGGGCCAGAATGGAGACTACAACGGCTCAACAAGAAGGCCCTGCAAGTCGTCAATCGTCACACTGATTTGGCGAGCGAGCTCCTGAAGACGCACACTCGTTGTGGAAAGTCTCGGACACACTTTCGAGATTCGCTTCATCGTTTCATGGGAACCGTGTGCGTTGGTCATTTCTCGTGCTGTTGCCAGAATGCCGACAAGGAGTGCTGCTGTCTGCTCGTGGTACTTGAGCAAGGACTCCAGGGCTTTCGCGTCGCGGGCGAGCTGTCGCTCACTTTCTGCGGTCCTCCACTGGTTTTGACGGAGGCGTAGTGTGGTCATGGTCGGAAGAAACTCAAGGACTTGCCGAGAAGCACTTGGATCGCCCGCTCCATGTCCTCGACCTGCTTGAGGAGTTCCCGGAGCTGCGCCACGTAATAGCGAGTGCGGTCCAGCCATTGAAGGGCATCGTGCGCTTGCGCGCGCTCCAGGTTCTCGATGACGTTGTTCAACGCCGCGGTCACCTGTGCTTGCGCTTGTTGCGCGGCTTCGACCAGTCGGGGAAGGGCAGCCTCAAGATTCAGTTCTGCGATCTTCTCCTCGATAGCTTTCTTGACTGCCTTGCGTTCTCGGGCGGGTAGCTTGTCGAAGCGGTCCTTCAGTTTCGTAAAGAGTTCAAGATCCAATCGTTGAAGGCGTTCCGTGAGACTGTGGAGGGCCTCGAGCTTCTTCGCAAGCTCCGATTCTTGCGCACGCAGTTTCGTGAGCTCATGCGCAATGCCCTCCAGGGCTTGCTTGCTGTACCCGTACTTTCTGATGGCCTGCTCGGCATTCTCCAGATCGCTTTCCACCTGGCGAAGCGCTTTGTACTCTTGGGGTTGAATCTTGAGTAGTTGGGTGAGCCCTTCCTGTTCCTTGACCAGCAGGGCTCGCTCGGCAGGACTTCCGAATGCGTCACTCCATGCGAGGCGAGCCGCATGACCGACCTTGACGAAGCCTGTCTCCGACCTCTTCCACAATTCAGCAATGATCTTGTACAGGGCGACGAAAAACGCGATCAGGAACGCGAGGTTGAGGGCCGTTCCAAAGGGACCAGCGACCGCGAAAATATCGGGACGATGGGTCCGCACCAAGAGGTAGGCGAGAATGTACGCGATGCTTCCTGACGAAACCCACGCAAATCCCAAATGGCGCAACGCCTCCAAGATGACGTAGAACAGGATGAGCACCAGCACGAGAAGGGCGACGGGCGAAACCTGCCTGATCCAGTCCGTCGGAACCATCGCGAGTCCAAGGGCCAATGCCACCGCGAAGACGGATGACAGGATGACGGCTTCCCGACGGTCCAACCATTTCTTCGTCACGGAGAATGTGATGGCGAAGAACGCCATGAAGTAGAGCGTGACGTTGATAAAGCCCTGATAACGCACGTAAACACCGGCAATGTCCCAACTCGCCAATGGACTGAAGACATCGTCAAGGACGCCCATTCCCGTCAGGCCTGACGGCAACAGGTTCCAAAGACCGACGAGCGCCACGAGCACGACAGCCGCCAAAGAACCGATGGCCGCCGCGGGAACATCACGCACTTTCGGCACGACTGGCGGAACGAACCCGAGCTGTCGGAGCCGCTGGACTTCCTTGCGCGTGGCGCTGGCGACGAACTCGATCATGCTCCGGTAGCCCAGGAGGCGGTTGTTGACCACGTAGGCGACGTAATCGACGATCTCTTCAGGGAGCTTGATTCTGATGTAAGCCTTACGCATGAGGCGCCTTCCGCTCTGGCTGTTGTCCTTGCGGCTTGGTTCGACATGTGTGCATTGTCCGACGGTATTCCAGAAGCCATTGCCGTGTAGCCATCAGAATGACCTCAGTCATGTTGCGAAAGCCAAGGTCACCACTCCCTTGCAGTTCGCAGAGTTCTCGAAGTTCGCGCGCCAATCCTGGCGGAATGGGCGCATTGATGTATCCTCTTGCCATCGGTACCATCCCCCTCGCGACGAAATAGATAATGATTTTCGTCGCACAGGAAACGATAGGACGACGACAGGTCGTGCAAGCAATTTTCTGTTCTCTGCAGAGTGGTGGGGAGGTTGCGTTGAAGCTTGTTTCACAATTTGGCGTACTATAAACAGGATGGAACGGCGTCGTGCCGGACCGGGGTTTGCGGCATTTCTGTGTTGTAGAAGGAGGCAGTTATGAGCGTTCCGTTCGGGTTCAACCCGCATGTCCACATGAGCCCGATGACTCCCTATCCTCATACGGACTATCGAGATGTTCTTCGGGACAAGCTCCACCTGACCTTCGAGGAGTCCTTTCTTCTCTCGCAAAGGCACAACATGCCACTTCAGCCAACTCAGTCGGTATGGCCCAGCCATCTGATGGATCTGCTGAGGCAGGCACGCAGAGAAGGATAAACGGGCAATTCAAGGGACAGCCCAAGAGGGAGTGCTATGCACTCCCTTTTTTTATGAACCCTACAATCCAAGAATTCTATCGAGATGCAGGTCAGAATCCACGCCTACTGGTTCTCTACGGGTCTCGCATCCCGACCTCGGACCAGGACTACCTCGTCATCCTATCTGAAAGGCAGGGGAGTCCAAATTGCGTTCTCGCGCGCTACGATATCCTGCAGCTCGACATGGAGGAAGCTTCTGCACTAACACAACTGAGAGATCCGATTATTACCGAGCCGATACTAACCGGCACTCCAATCCCAGGATACGAAGATGAGTTCAAGAAATACCTCCAACTTCTCAAGGAATCTCCGATTACTCCAGCGATATCCTCCCACTTACTCAAGTGTGCGATTAGGGAATACCAGAAGGTCAGTCAATTCGCCCCTGCCCTAAGAAATAGGAGGGATCTGGCTGAATTCGCGTCCACGGCAGCCTTCGCAGTTTCCTATTTGACATTCGCCCGATATTACAGCGAACACAGTCTTGCGATCACTCTTGCGCAGCTGATGGAGACCGTACCCACGCTAAGGAAGGTGGTGGATTTGAAGAGAAGCGCAAGGACGATTGGATTGTCTGACGCTCAGGAGTTGGTCGAGAATTGTCTCCGCATCATCGAGCAGCACTTCCTCAAGGCGTGATTCCACTCCCGACGAAAGGTATAAAAGCCGAATCCTGCTTTCAACTACATGCGATCCTATGAAGGTCACATCGTTCGATTGTTGCGCGATCTAACGGACGAGGACTGTGAGCCTGTTGGTAGACGTCATGTACTGCGAGGTTGCCGCGGGATCATCCTCCAGCAATACTCCGAAGGCTGTTTCTTCGTCGAGGTGTTTGATCTAAAGGGCGACACGATTGCTTACTGCTTCGTCCAGCGCAAGGACATTCGCATGATGGGCAAGCCCTCTGTTAAAGCTCAGCTTACAAGTCATCTTCCAAAGGCAGGCACGGGTGGGACATAACGCATAAATTCTGACCGGCAGGAGTGTGTTGTTCATGAATGAATACAACGCTCTCCTGCCGAAAATCCCAGACGATGCCCTGGAACGACACGAGCCCTACGGCAACGACTGGAAGGGCGTCATCGAGCAGAGAAAACGAGCAATTCGGGAAGTAGCAGGACTTCTCCTCAGGCCAGCCTCGCCAGTCTCACCCGACATCGCATCCATCAGTGCCCGATTGCGACAGATCGGTCAGGGCATCGTTGCGCGCCTCTGGCTATTTCACGCGCAGCTTGAAGAGTACGAACGAAGTGTCGCACACATTTATGACGAACTGGAATTGACGCGCGAGCGCTTGTCCGAGATCCCAGAATTCCGGTACGACGAACCGCGCGACATTGCCAAAGCCAGGTACGGCATTGAACAACTACGTTCCCAGCTGGGTCACGAACTCCGAGAGACTCACCGACGATGGCTCGAAGCGCGCACTGATGCCGAGAAGGACATAGTGGAATATTTCGGGGACTACACCGAGGTACTCTGCCAAATTCAGGCCGTGACACCTGAAGTTCCTGATGCGCCGTCCATGGCAGACCTGCTCCGGTTCCTGACCGAACCGCCGGCACAGGAAGTCATCATCCAATGCCCACTCGGGGAGCTTGAACACGACGCCGTGAGGATTCCATGAACAGTGGCCTGGAACGCGTGGAGGAATTGACCCGGAAACTCTCGCTCCTCACGGGCGAGGACCACTCGAATCATGTCCGAGTCTGGCTCGTCAGCAACCCCAAGGCTCGCGACCAACTCCTGAGCATGCTCGAACTCAAATACCTCAGACTCACCGAAGGAAAGGACGACTTGTGGCTCGAACCCATCCCTGAGCACAAGATCACCGGCGACCTCACCCTGGGAAAAGTCATGCTCCAAGACCGCGAACTCTACGACTTCACGATGCCAACCGAGAACTTGCTCCGGCACGTCACGATCTTCGGCCATTCCGGAAGCGGCAAGACCAACCTGGGTTACCTCATCCTCCAACACCTCCTCAAGAAGAAAATGCCGTTCTTGGTCTTTGACTGGAAACGCAACTATCGAGACCTCCTCGCGCTCAACACTGAACAATTCGTCACGGTCTACACCGTCGGCCGCGGCCTCCGCCCGTTCAGCATCAACCCCCTCATCCCGCCTCCAGGAACCAGCCCTGAAGTCTGGCTGAAGAAAATCACCGAAATCATCGCCCGCGCGTACTACGTGGGCGAAGGCGTCATGAGCATCCTCCACCGCGGCATCGACGCGGTCTACGAAACCTTCGGCGTGTACAACGGAATCGTAGAACGCTGGCCGACCTTGGACGACGTCAAAATCTGGATCGAGGAATACGTCCGAAAGGCCAGCCAGAAAGAACTCAAGGCACAATGGATCGCGAGCACCCAGCGCACCCTGCAAAGCCTGTGCTACGGCGAAATGGGAAGAGTCATCAACACCGACCTGCCCACCCACATTGACCGACTGCTCGACCAGCCCGTCATCCTCGAACTCGACGCCCTCTCGGAGAACGACAAGACGCTCGTCGTCCAGACGTTGCTGCTCTGGATCCACCAGTACCGACTCCAGGAGAAGGATCGCGAAAAGCTGAAACACGTCATCCTCATCGAGGAAGCCCACCACGTCCTCCGCAAGGAAGAACTCACCGCCAAAGAGAGCATCCTCGATGTCGTCCTTCGCGAAATCCGGGAACTCGGCGAGGGCATCATCATGATCGATCAGTCTCCGGCCCAGTTCTCGCAAAACGCGACGGGCAACAGCGCTACGAGCTTCGTCTTCGCCCTCAAAGACAAGAGCGACGTCATGACGGCCGCTAACTTCCTCCTCCTCGATCAGGACGAACGCGCGTACCTCCACCAGCTTCCCGTCGGGACATGCGTCGTCAAGCTCAGCGACTCCTACCGGAAGCCATTCCTTATCCGACTGCCGCACGTTCGCATCCCAAAAGGTGCTATTACCGACGAGGGGTTGGAACGTACCCAATACCTCACGGACGAGGAGATCGAAGCATTGCCCGGCGTCTGGCGTGACTTTTCCGGCGAAGTCCGCAAGCTCTCGAACATCGTCAAGGAACTCAAGGCCGACCCGGATCTCGTACAGGCAATCTGGGGAGAACCAAGTGAAAACACGGATACCGGGTTGTTCCCCGACGCTGAGGGTTTTTCCGAGCCGCTTCCGGATTCTGCAAGTTCTTCGGACGCGTTCTCAAGTTGTTCCCCTGATTCCGGGATGTTCCCCGCCCAGGACGCGGAACCGGGGTTGTTCCGGGTTGTTCCCAAAACAGATAAGAAGGGAAAGGGTAGCGGCACGCGGACAAGCTTGGACGAATTCCAGATACTATTCCTGAAAGATGTGCTGGCGCACCCGTATTCAGGAATCCGCAGCCGCTACGAACGCCTACGCTTGAGCGCCAAGAAAGGCACCAGCGTCAAAGAATCCCTGGAGCGAGCCAGTATCATCCGCCTCGTCCCCGTCAGCACCGGCGAAAGCCAACTCCTCCTCGTCGAACTCACCCCCGCCGGCCAAAAACTCGTTCGCAGGCTTCTTCCCGACGAGAAAACCCTGCGTGCCCTCCGCAGTCCAACGAATGGCCTGGAACATCGCTACTGGAAGGACCGCGTCGCCCGCGCCCTCGAACGCGAAGGCCTTCACGTTGACCAAGAACATGCCCGAAAGGGAGGCGGGCGCGTGGACGTCCACGCCGAGAACGGCCACCCCGTCGCGATCGAGGTAGAAACAGGAAAATCCGACGTGCAGGGGAATATCAAGAAAGACCTGCGCGCCGGATACGAGGAGGTGCTGGTTCTCCCGACGAGTGCTGCTGCACGGCGGAAGGTCAAGCGCGCCCTGGAAGGCATGCCCGCCAAGCAGTAACCTGTGCCCGTTTGACTCAAGTCAAAGCGTGTTCTCGGCTCGCTGAAGTCCCATCAGTAAGGTTTTTAAGCGGGAATGATAGAATGCGCTCACATGACCACACGCAAACACTTTCCAGCACCACGAGCCGCCAGCCTCCCTCAAGAACTCAAACGGGCTGTCAGAACTGCGCTCAGGCTGGTACCGTTCGGGATCGGATCTGCTCTGGAGTTTCAGATCTTTGACCGTGTTCAAGCCAAGGAGATGGAGCGGATTCGTGAGTTTGTAGAATCCCTTGCGAAGGATCTCAAGCGGCTGCTCGATGAGGCACCCCGCAGTGTTCGCAGGGAAATGTTTGAGTGGATCGATTCGGACGCGTTTAGGTTCATCCTGAGGAAGATTCTTACTCAAGTGGCGCGCGATCACCGAGAGGAAAAGCAGAAGGCATTCCGGTCAATCCTCATCAACAGCATGACCAAGGACCCACGCATTGAGTTTGACAGAAAGGCTTTCTTCGTCGAGATTTTGGATTCATTGACTTCCGAACACCTCCAAATCTTGAAGCACCTGTACGATCGCAAAATCAGAGCTGGATTGAAGGATCTTGAATATGTGTCCGACATCTGGAAGACCTTCGCGGCCAACGACGAAGCCACGAAGAACTACCTCTACTCAGGGTTAGACACGTTGGCAAATAGGCAACTCATCGTCGTCGGCCCCATTGCACTGCGCCGCTCGCCTGGACCATCCTCCGCAAAATCTCTCGACTTCCAGTTAATCGACAAGTCGTGGCAGTCCTATGGCGTTAGCCAGTTGGGCATCGAGTTTGTGATATTTGTCACGTTGCCAGCAGAACGTCATCAGCAGGGCTAACCGTTCAGCGTGGCCACGGCTGGGACACCACGAATAAGAGCCGCGCGCCATACTTCTTCCGCTGACCAACACTGTTGGCTTGCTTTGACGCAAGTCAAAAACCATCCAAGGCCTTGCGCGCCATCACCGGCTATGCGGCCTTGAAGCGATCGCTCCACCGCGATCGGAACCAAACCACGTCGAGCCCGCAATCACTGCGACCCGACATTCCGTGACGAGAGGTTGTCACCATCGCCCTCTCCGTCAAGAAAGCCGCCAACCGAGCGGCCTCTTGTAGCGAAAGCCCCACTACCTGAATTCTCTCTGTTTTTGATTCAAGTCAATGCCTGAAAGGAGGTCATTCCCCATGACACAGAAGTCCTGCATGCTCGTCGGCAAAGCAATCTGCACCGTCGTCCGACTGGCCTTGCGCCTCGCCATGTTCGTGTTCTTGTTTCTCTCCGCGCTGCTGCGCATCGCAAGCACTCGCAATTGAATCCGCAGCGCACCCATGTTTTTGAAAGGATCGACACTGTGGAACCAGAACTCTCGCCGCACACCGAACCAACCACCCTGTCCTACCCAGAAGTCATTCCCCACTGCTGCGGCAGGATTGCCCGCGAATGCATCGAGAAATCACTCCTCGTCGAGCAATACCTGCTCCCCCTCCTCCTACACCACGACGTGCCCGGAGGAATCATCGCCGAATTCAAGAGGCGTTGGCGCGAAGCCAGCCTTCTTGGGAAAACCCTTCCCGCTCTCCGCACGATCGCACGCCGCCACAACATCCCCATCACGCCAGACATGACCGACCAAGACCTGCGCTCCGCAATCCTTGAAGCAGAAGAACACCCCTAAACCCCGCCAGAAGGAACGCGATTCCCGAAAGGAGGCAATGCCCCATGAGCTGGTATGCCGACATCTGCGGCGCAATCATCACCACCCCCGACGCTCTCCCGATGCTCAAAGAGTTAGTCGGTGACTGGATGAATCCAGGAACCGAAGGCAGCATCGAATGGTCGAAGCGTGTAGCAACACTGTCAATCGAGTTCGCGGGCACCTACCGCAACCTGGGACGCTACCTACCCGAAGCCATCGCCGCCATCGCGCAAAAGCATCCGGCACGCGGCGAGTTCAGCATCATGAGCATGGACGGCGGAACGTTCGCGGCCACCCACCGCGTGGAAGGCCGGAAGATGTTTCGTACGGCGCTCAGCGACGCACCCGAGCAGGAAGTCATCCTCCGCGACATCCCTGGCATAGGACCTACACTCGACGCCAAGAACGGCTAACAGCACATCTGCAAAGTCCACGCATAACTTGTGAAAGGAGGCGATAGCACAGTGAAAGTCTACGTGCTGCTCCTGCTCCAAGGCGGCCTTCCTGACGAAGTGCGCGTCTTTACCAACCCCGCCCGAGCCCGACGCGCCCTCGCGAAGGTAGAAAAGCGCATTTGGGGCAGCAAGCCACCCAAGGACGGCCACGACGATAAGCACGACCTCTACCTGCTCAGAAAAGAACTCGAAAGGAGGTGACCCACGACGAAATGGCGTGCACGCATCCGCGGAACAATCACCACATCCAGCAAAGCACTCCCCCTCGTGATGGACCTCATCGGTCAAGAAAACCTCCCCACCAGCGAAGGAATGTTCCCCATGCCTTGCCTCGGCGACACACTCACCATCGAGCTCGACGACACGTACGACGAGCTCGCGTCGCACTTCGCCGAAGACGTCTACCGTCTCGCGCAGGACTACCCGACGACCACGGGGAAGTTCACCATCACGAGCGTCCAAGGATTCCACCTCGCCCAGGAATACCGCGTCGAGAACGGCAAGATGTACCGCCGCACGCTCACAAACGCTCCTGAAGAAGAGGTGTTCCTCCATCCTGCCCGCAACGGGCTCGAAATGCTGCTCAGCACGCGTGACCTGGAAGGAATCAAGTCTTTACAAAACACCGAAAGGAGAAGACATGGCAAGACCCGAAGACAATGTCCTGCGTGAATTCAACCCGATTTCGAAGTACCGCGTCAGGCTGCTCCAAGACACGAAAGGCAATGAAGCCCTCGACATCCGGGAATTTGTCCAGAATGACCAGTTCTCCGGCTACACGAGACGAGGCATCCGGCTCACCGACCGAGCCCAGATGGACCAGCTCCGCGACATCCTCACCGAAGCACTGAGCCGCAACGGCCCCTCGGCAACGCCGGCCTCACCGACGAGACCCAGCAAGAAGGGCAAGCGGTGATCGCGCCGCTCAAACCGCTCTTTCCTCTCGGTCAAGTCGTCGCAACACCCGGCGTACTCCGCGTCTTCGAGGAAAGCTACGACAGCCCGCTCACCTACCTGGCGCGGCATCAGCGCGGCGACTGGGGCCACCTCGACAAACACGACAAACGCGAGAACAACTTCTCGCTGGAGCGCGGCTTCCGCATCCTCTCCAGCTACAAGACCAAGAACGGCACGAAGTTCTGGATCATCACGGAAGCCGACCGCACTTCCACCACCATCCTCCTCCCCGAGGAGTATTGACCTGCCTGAGTTTTTCAGAAGGGGGGTGAACCGAGTCCACCAGCAATTCCATGTCCGTGTGCTTTTGACTCAAGTCAAACCCAAAAAAAGGAGCACAACCCATGAAGGCAATCCTGGAAAAGAAACCCGAACCCGCCAAGCCGGTGCCCCCGCAGGGACCGACCAACGGCTACCTGAGCATCCCCATCACGAAGCTCCAGTCTAACCCCAACCAGCCCCGCCAGGTCTGGGACGAAGGCGACGACGAAGAGGGCAAGACCAAGCTCGAACGGCTCGCCGAAAGCATCAAGAACGAGGGCATCCTGCAGCCTCTGGTGGTCACGCCCCGCAACGGCCATTACCTGATCGTGTGCGGAGAACGCCGTTACCGCGCGGCCAAGCTCGCGAAGCTCGACCAGGTGCCCTGCGTCGTCCGACAGAATCTCGACGACAAAGGCATGCTGGAACTCGCCATCACGGAGAACCTCCAGCGCGAGGACCTCACGCCCATTGACGAGGCAAAGGCCATCAAGGCGCTCATCCAGAAGTGCGGGTACACGCAGACCGAAGTCGGCAAGCGCCTCGGCCTCAGCGTGGCGGCCATCAACATCAAGCTCAGCCTGCTCACCCTCTCGCCGAATCTCCAGAAGGACATCAAGAAGGGAGAGCTGAGCGCGACGCAGGGCCGCGAGATCGTGCGCGCAGTGAACAAGGTCGAGCTCGCCAAGCGCGATGCTGCCATGACGGTCATCAAGGACCGGCTCCAGAAGGCCAAGAATGCCAAGCCGGGCCAGAAGCTGAGCACCAAGGACGTCCGCACCGTCGCCAGGACCACGGCAGACCAGCACGTCCGCGTCGGTGCGAGCACGGTGAAGGGAACGCCGAGCCCGAAGACGAAAGTCATGCCGCCCACGCCCAAGGAGAAAGTGCAGGCCCAGAAGTTCGCCAAGGCCTTCGAAAGCGCTGAGAAGGTGTTCCTGCCCTTCGCGCAGACGGCGCTCACGAGTGATGCGGGCGTGCGTTTCGGCCAAGTCCTGCACGCCGTCACGCCCAAGGCCAGCGATAACGTGCGCAAACTGAACGTGTTCCTCTCGCGCATGCTGGAACACCTCAACGAGGCCAAGCGCCGCGCACTCGTCAGCAAGATCCAGTAAGTCACTCTCTGGTTCAGTCCTCTCACCCTTCGAGGAGGGACACTCTGTCCATAACGGAGGGTGTCCCTCCTCTCATTCCCCAAAGGAGAAATGAATGATTACGGTGAATCGTCGCGACTTCATCACCGCGCTCCGCCGCGCCAGCAAAGTCAGCCCGAAGACCACGCACATCCTCCCGCTCCAGACCGTGCAGTTGCGCGTAGACACCGAGAGCATCACGCTCAAGAGCACGAACCTCGACTTGGCGCTCGTCGAAATTCTCGCCGCGCAGGGCCAAGCACGCGAGACGACCGTGTGCATTCCCATCCACCAATTGCTCGGCACCGTTCTTGCGCTCCCGCAATTCCTCCAGGAAGTCCCTCTCGAACCCCATCCGGAGTACGTGGTGGTTGGAACGACGAAGCTCCCTGCCGGGTGCGATTCGTCGGACTTCCCAGTCGTTCCTCGCCCGCCCGAGGACGCGCAAGCCAATGTCGAACTTCCTGCCGACTTCCCGAATCACTTGCGCTTCGTGCGCGCCGCCGTGTCCCAGGACGCCATTCGCGGGCCTTTGCAGGGAGTCGTGTTCGACTTCAAGAACGGCAACATCGCCGCTTCCGACGGCAAGCGCTTGCACGTCGCGCACCTCTGGGCGCCCGCGGAGGTCGAGAACGTCATCATTCCGCCATCCGCGTTCGACCTGGAACTTCCGACACACCTCTCGATCCCGAAGCCGGCGCAAGATAAGGTCGGCACGGTCTTCCTGTACATCTCGAACGGCTACATCGTGAGCAACACGCTGGAAGGAACGTTCCCGGCGTATCGTGCCCTCATTCCGAAGGAGCATCGCGTCGCGGCACTGGTCGACCGAGCAGAACTCCTGAGCGCCATCGACCAATCCTTTCCGGCCGTCAGCGATCGAAATCCTGCGTGCACGCTTCACTTCAACGAGCACGTCGAGATTCGCGCGGAGAACAAGGAGTCTGGCGCGAGCTACGTGAATGAACTCGATGCCGTTGTCGACGGACCCGAAATCCTGGTGCACGTCAACCCGCACAATCTTCGCGGAATGCTCGCAAGCATGACCGGACAGAGCATCACGCTGACGTTTCGGAAGCCCGGCGAAGCCATCTACATCGTCTCCGACCAAGCCGACCAGTGGGCCCTTATTATGCCATTGGTGTTCGACTCGCCTCCAAAGGCGCAGACAGGAGCGGCGCGATGAAAAGAAACTCGGACTTCCGAGAACACGTCTTTACCGCAACCGGCAAGGACACCGACCTGCGCGACTTCACGTTCATCGACACGTACGACAACGTTCTTCCCGAACTCGAACGCCTTGGGGCTCTTGCTGACCTTCTTGGATCCCAGGGCGATGATGAATGCAGTTCGGAAACGATTGGCGGTGTCGCCCTCCTGCTCAAGGACATCCAGCGCGGACTGACCACGATTATGCACGCGGCGATCCACGAGAAGAGGCGGCCCTGAAGAGAGGGAACACGCTCAAGGCACGAGAAGAACCTCTAGAAGGGGTTCTTCTTTATGCCAAATTGTTTTCTATATGGAAATGATTTCCGGGGGAGAGCGGTTCGACTTGAGGAACCAAACGCCTGCGAAGGACGTTGACGCAAGTCAAATCCCTACACGGGCGTAGGAGCATTGCGGAGTGGCTCTTCCTTGTCCCCCATAACCCTCCTTTTGAAGTAGAATCATCGACAATGAGCACTGAGCTGACAAAGAGACGCAAAATCTTGCTGACATTTCTCGCAATTCCGCTACTTCATGGAATCCTTCTCGTCATTCTCTACTAGGATCTGCACGCACGACTCAATGCGGGGGAAATCTTCAAGATCGGCGAACTAACACACGCAGGAGGAGCACGAATCACAGTCTCAGCATTTGTGGGCGACATCTTCGACCCGCAACGAACACACCCCGATATTCGCTACGACCTGATTCCCGTAACCTGTGTCATCGACCCTCTTTACATTTCCCAGGGCAAGGTTATTTGGGAGAACAACATACTACTGAGATCCGCCCTGCAAGCAACGTATCCGGACAAGCCTGCCTTTGAGAGCGCAGTGCGTGAACTCATTGCCACCATGAGTGAGAACAAAGCATTCATCCAATACTTCTCAGACACTCCCCCCTCAGCATACAAGGCTAGTGACGCGGAACTCAGGACTAAGAACAAGGCTTACATCTGGGAAGTTCCGCAAGAGGGTGCATTCTATCACCGAGCAAGGGTGCGTCGCATGGCCAGCATTCCGATATTCAGCCCAACTACTATTCAGAACCGATACTCAGCTGACCAACTCCGTAACCGACTGAAGGACAATATCTCGATAGCGCTACAACGACTCATGCAACAGCTTTCCGACGAGCGTGACCCACAGGTCAATGCGATTGCGCTTGCATCATTCGGCGGATCGAGTAGGCAGCAGGACTCTAATCTCTTCCTGACGTTCACAGAGAGCTACGTGACCATCTTCGAGACCCTCGGCAAGAGCCGCCCGCCTGCCAGAATAGACACGGTGTACTTGGTCGTTTGGAAGGATCTCGCGCAAATCAATGCACTTGGAGACGCAATCGACGGGGTTTACGCCCTGTACATGAGAAAGCTACACAGTGGATCACCCGGATGGCTGCTCCCGCTTCCACTGTTGCTCGTGATCGCCGGCAGCCACTGGTTCACACACCCAAAGCGGCCTAATCAGTTAAAGTATGGAAATCGCCGTGAGTTCATCACGGCATTCCTCGGAATGGTCACCCTCTTCGCGCCGTCGCTTTACTTCATCGAACGACCCCTCTTCACTGCTCTCGTGGAACGCTCGGCGTGGTTGGTCGTTCTATCTCACTGCGTACTGGCCTATTCCGCTTACCGTGCGTTCGTCTGGATCAATCGGATTAAGGATTAGGCGTGGGCCGATTGTTGCCGGGGCTGGCTGTAGACCACTAGCACGTTGAGGCTTGGTGCATAGATTTGGCCGTAAGTGCTCCCGTCTGCGCAACGGTCACCCACTACTTCGATGCCATCGCGATAAACAATAATAGTTTCAGCCCCGTGCGGTCTCGAGAGCTTGTTGGTTTCCATTCGGAATTGTTTTGTTCCCAGGATGAGTATTTCCAGACCTACTGCACAGCTCGTCAATTCACCCAACCTGTCGAGCACCGACCAATCCTTCAATACCATGAAGTGGTAACATGAGCGGGTGTTTTATAAGTCTTTCGGCTCTTGATCGGATGTGGTCCGAGAGGATTCTACGCCCTCCGAGGACGCTGAGGAGGTTCCTGGACGAACGTTGTCCTTCGACCCTTCCTCTTACTATACTTAGAGGTTGTCGGAGGCGCTGGGCCAGCGGAGGGCAACTGGTGAACTATCTGTACGATCAGGGGGGCCGAAAGTTCGCCTGCATGACCCCTCGCGAATTTGCCGCTCGGTATGACGTAACGGAGCGGTCAGTCTACAATTGGATGACGTGGGGAATGCCAAGCATCGCCTTTGGTGATGACGTATCAGAATTCCGGCTTATCCCTATTCGCCTTGCAGACGATTGGGTTGAGGCGATGATCCGTAAAGGAGTTCTCCGGTCTACTCTGTGATTTCCCAATTCCGAATCGCGAAACGGGCCCCCGGTGTAGAATAAGACGGAGGTATTCGTATGGCTAAAACCAAAAGGAAGGGAAGCAGCCTTGCCGAGGTTCTGGGCGCGATCTGCCTGGGCACTTGCGCGGCGGGCTTCATCGTCAGCATCGTAAAGGCCGCGAGTCCCAAGCACCATTGCCCGTGGTGTGACAAGGTCCTCAACATCGTCAATGCAGTTCTCCTCTTCTGCCCGTCCTGCAAGCACTATTTCAAGTTGAGCTGATCAACTGCTGTTTCAGGAAACGAGAGCGATTGCTATGGCCGTATCCATAAGCGAGAGATTCCAAAGCGCCCCCGCAGTCCTCCGGGCGGCCATTACGAACTACATCAGTGCCAAGTACCCACAGGCTGCATCGGCCATTTCCTGGGATGCTCAGGGAACTCGTGCAACCGGATCAAAGATGGGCGTGTCCTTTTCGCTCGATCTAATGGGAACTGGACCGACTGACGTAATCATCTCGGCCTCCTTGAGTTTTCTGGCTTCCTTGGCCGTCTCCGAAGCAACCGTTGAGGCCAGGATACTCGAGGCCCTCCATGATCTCAGGCGCTTCGTACCCTGAAATCGGCTAACTCAGCCCCACGACGCCCACCATGGACGTTGGACCAACATTGCGCATAGTTGGATTGGAGGATTCGATATCCATGATGCAAGCCTAGTTGAAGCCGGATGTGTCGAATCTTGCCATCCGTGCGTGAATCTCAAGCGCGATGATGTCAGGCCTCCCTACGAAATCCCGTAGACAGGAAATTTGTCTCTCAAGTCTCTCGCAGGCAATTTGAATGTCGTTCGAGGATAATCCTTGACGGCCCAAGAATCTCCAGTACCATGTAATCGTGCGGGCCAAGTAGTATGCGAGAAGGAGTGCTAGGACCTCTTGCGAACACAGGCTAAATGGGCGAATGGTAACGTACCCCTCAATGAATGATTGCCAAAGAAGATCCTTAGGGTTGAGTTCCAGCAGCGATTGGTATGGGCCCACGGTGATACCTCGAGTGAAGAACCTAACAACGTCCATAATCGGTGCACCGACGGAAACATTATCAAAATCAATGAAACCCATGAATCGGACTTCCCCCTGAGTCAAGCCGCAGACAAGATTCCAACTGCAAAGGTCGCCATGCACTAAAGCGGTGCCTTCTCCATCCGCCGGGTCACGATAGCCGCCTACCCAGTTCGCGAGCCGATCGTGGAGAGAGTCTAGCGCATCCGCGAAGTCAAGATTGGTAGCTTTCTTAGCATGTTCAAGAGCCAAGAGACTTGAGGACGGGCCGCTCCTGATAGTCGTCCTGAGGTCTTTCAGCGTTGCTCTCAGAAACTCAGATACGGTTAACCTCCTGCGGATCATCCCGTATGTCCCAGAATCAACTGAGTGCAACTTGCCAAGAGCGGCTCCGATTTGCTTTGCGACGGGCCCCAGTTGGTCCGACTCTCTCATGTCCATCAATACCCTCTCCCAGGTTATTGTTCCCAGCGACTCGTAGACGATGCCGCAGATGGCCTCATCGCGAAATCGGTGAAAACTGTGCTCAATCTTTGGGGCAAACTCGAAGCCATTCTTCCGAAAAACCTCGCTTAGACCAAGATGTTGGGCGTGGAGATCCTGATTGCTGAATAGCTTCAAATAGTATGCGCGATCGGCTCTAGCCATCAGGCATGTGAGAGTATCCGCTGTACGCGAAATGATCTTACACGATATGCTCTGGCTCCTAAGAGCGTTAGGTAGGTCGAGTGCCCTCCAGCCAGCAAGTATGTCTTGTTCGTGCAACGAGTAATTCAGACTCGCTTCCATCCTGTCTTGTGAAGCACAGCCGTTTCCATCCGCATGCTCGGAGGCAGAGTTATTATTCGAAAGATCACTTCTGCGACATCTGCTAATGCTAAACCTTCACGTCCCTCCTTGGCGAATGTATCAGGAGCAACAGTGGTAATGCGGACACCCAAGCCGGCGACTTCGCGACCTAGAGCGACGTCGAACGAGTGCAGTGCAGCTTTTGTTGCAATATGCGCTGAGGAACTCCGCGAGGCATCTAAGGTTGTCGAGGCCGAAACCGAAGTGATGTTGACGATGTCTGCAGGCGTATTGCGCTGGAGGAGCGGGAGCAATGCGCGAATCAATAGCACCACTCCTCTATAGTTGCTGTCGATGAGCTTGGCGAGTGCATCGTAGTCTATCTCGGAGAATTGACCCTTAAAGAACCCTGCGGCACAGTTCACAAGAACTGAAGCATCTGGATGTTTTCTTCCCAAAGTACTGGCGAAGCTGGCTATTGAGGTCGGATCCTCAAGGTCAACTTGATAGGATTCGGCCTTCAATTCTGGCCCAATGCTGTTGGCTAGGCTTAGCCTCACTTGTTCCAGTCTCTGGAGGCTGCGACCTGCAAGGGCCAGGGCGTAGCGTTCTCCTGCCAGGCGTTCGCAAACTGCACGCCCTAATCCGCCGGACGCCCCAAGGATAATGGCGTGACGAGGACTAAGGTGGGATCCTTCCGAGGATGAGTGCACAGTCATTACTCCTAGGAGAAATTATCCATTGCTATTAAGCTTTCGGTACAAAATCTAAGTGTGATGTCTCGTTGAGACGAATAACCTGCGCGGTCGAGCCCATCGTGATTTCTGATATGGATGCGATGCGCAGGTCGGAAAATGACCTGTATTCGGAAAGCGAACGGCCGAGCAGACTACATAGGAACAGCCTAAACGCGGTCTTGTGTCCGACGATAATCGCGCTTTGGGTGATGGATGATACGTAGTCGTTCATACGTCCCAGGACAGCTTCGACGTTCTCTCCTTCAGGCGGAACGGAGGTAGCAGGATCAGCTTCAAACGCTCGCCAATCTGCAGGGTATCCGGCTTGCACTTCCTTCTTTCGAAGGCCTTCCCATTTACCGTAGTGAATCTCCCTCAGCCTATCATCAATGGCTACTGGCAAGCCGAAGCTCTTCGAGATGGTGTTGGCTGTTTGAATGGATCTAAGCAGTGGGCTTGACGCTACCACGGCGACCCTTCTACATCTAAGTTTGTCAGCAATTGCCGCTGCTTGTCTATGACCCAGTTCGTTCAGAGGTGGATCTGAGGTCCCGCAGAACCTTCCCTCCGGCCCGATGGAATTGTAGTCCGTCTTTGCGTGCCGAACGAGCACGAGAGTCAGGTGCGGGCGAACCGTATGCTGGATCATCGTACTCCCATGAGTTCGAGGGCTTCGCCATAAGTCTGAACGCGTCCAAGTAGAGAGGGTAGAGAAGGCGGCTTTTCTGATACGGTATTTCTATCAAAATGAATGAAAGGAATTTGTAATTGGGAAGCCGCACCGTAATCGGTTTCCAGATCATCCCCAATGTATAGAAATTCGCTTGGTTTGCAGCCATACTTCCGCATTAGCATTATGAACGAATGAGTTGAGGGTTTCTTGTGACCCATCTCGTCCGAGAAACACAGGTCTTCAAAGAAGTGGAGCACCCCGTCTTGCTTCATTAGCATTCGGAGAATCCGCCCAGGAACAAAGTAAGTGTCCGAGACCACGCATAGTTTGCGCGAGCTAGCAATCTTCTCTACGAAAGTCCGCGCGCCCGGAAGCAGACGTGGTTGTATTTTGGTTAGGTAAAGGTTCTCAAGAACCTCCAAAATGGATCTGCACGTCAGCTCATTCAATCTGCCTTGGAATTGCGCGATGCATGCCCTAACCACTTCGTTGCGACTGGGTGCCCTGCCTGAGCTCCAGGTTCGCTTGATGAAGTTGTCCGCGGTTTCGAAGAAGGAAGCGGCAATAGGTTCGTGATCTTGTATGCTCAACGCTTTACAGGATTCAACTATTGCGTTACGGCGAACCCTTCCGCGGCTCTCCGGACTATGACTGTGGATGTACAGTGTATTCCAAAAGTCCAATCCGATTACCCGGAACGCGCTCATTGATTCCAGACCCTCTTTAGGAGTTCGCACGTCGCCGAATCTCTTTGCGCCAAGTACTCAGAGGCCCGCCGGAAAAGTTTGAGTCGCATTCTGCCGCCTAGCTGCATTCGATGAGACGCTAGGTCTCGTATGATCTCATCGAAATCCAGCGGTTCCACCACGGCTGAGGCCGTTCGCCACTTCCGCAGAGCCCAACGAAGGATAAAGGGTACTCCCGCCTGCATTCCGGAGATCGTATCCATAAGGGAGGTAGCGGTCATCTGTGGAGGCATCTGAGTAATAGTCGCATTCACGATTACCAGGTTGATTGGCCGCAATCCTTTTTTCTCCAATTCAGCATGTGCTTTAGGATCATTAGGATCTGAGGCTATGCTCGCTAGGACATAGGGGTGAAGTGTTCCCCTTATGTCACCGATGGGCTCACTTCTTGTGTACTCCCAGGTGGTTTGGACCGTAGTTCCTCGAGTACGAAGTATTTGTGCGGTCCGGGGCGTGGCAATTAGCGAAACACCATTAGATGTAAGGAAATCTATCAGGTTGTCGAGGTACGCCTTATTGTCAGCTCCTGTAACCAGTGCTGCCCTTATCGGAAGTGGCGCCAGCTCGTCAAAAAGGTTGTCGATACCTGCCTCTCGAACCGGACCCGTGAGGTTTACCTGTTTGGAAGCCGTATATCCGTGTTTCAAGAAGGTGACAGCATAGGAAGCGGCGGCATTCGAGGCGGTATGGTGGAAGCGATCTTTAAGCCTATCTTCCCGCGTCCTAGGGTCTCCAAAGTCCGAGACCCCGCGGATGACTAGCCAGGGAACCCCCGCCCTTTCCGCTGCTGTCGCGAAACCAATCCCTTCCATTTCCCCAGCCAGCACCGCGTCTCCCCACCGCTTGCTCAGTGTCGGTAGGCTTCCATCCGCAAGTAGCTTCTCCCCCGAAGCAATCCATCCCAATTTAGGCCTAGGGCTCACGATGATATCAGGTGGAGGCAATTCAGACGTTGTGAGGCTTCGCTGCAAGCGCCCGAAAATCTCTGTAAACCCTTCCGACTGAGCTCGATGGTTGAAGTGGCGCAGATCGCCAAGGAGTGAGCCGTAAGGGGTCTTGAACTGAGGTCGAGGGACATCACCGTCTGGCGTCAGACGCGCTTGCTCGTACCCGAGGACACATTCGGAGATAATCACGTCCCCAAGCCTAACCTTTGACTCCACGCCTGCAGCTATTCCAACAAGGAGGGCCATGGTTGGGCGGAAGCGATAGATAAGCGAAGTCGTCACTGCACTGGCTTCGGGATTCCCAGCCTTCTCAATTGCGACAACTGCGACGCTGAGGGTTCGCTTGGCAGATGACGACAGGATTTCCGTAGACCAGTAGCGGAGATTCATGTCGATAGGTTTGGGGGCTATTTTGGAAGGATCGACCCCAAAGGCCCGCAACGCTGCCGGCAGCTCGAATTCAGGAAGAACTGTTACAATAACAACATCGGATAATTCGAGATCTGTCATTTGCCACGGGGTGAAGACAGAAGAACAGCAGGAAGGAATCTTTGAGGATCGGTGGTCTGGCTAGAGTTGAAAGTCCGAGAGGAGAACCAACGCCCCATACTTTGTACTTCTCCTTCTAGGTCTCCTCCCCATCACTATCAATTACGGTTTGCAGCGGCACAAGTTTTGCCGATCCGGAGGTGGGCCGGATGGAGTTGAATTGAACGCGGCTCAAGATACCTGCAGGGTAATGTAGCCTTTCGGCCCCATTGCCGTGCTGATCTGACCGGTGCCCCACAGTACTCCTGACGTGGTTCTTTCGGTTGTGGATGTGGTATACCATCCGCTTAATAACGGCGAACCGTTGGCTTCGTTCTCGCCTTTGACTTGCGTCAATTCGTCAAGCGCCTCAGCGCTCGGCTGCTCATAAAGCGCGTACTTCACTTCGGCAGGCGTCCAAATCACTTGGTGCAGGATGAGCTTGACCAGTGCTTGTTTTTCGGCTTCGGTGGCAGCGTCGAAGAGTTCCGTGAACGTGTGGAGGTTCTTGCACACAAGGTCAGGATCAACCGTTTGCTGCCGGATAGAGTCCTTTTTCGTTACGACCTCGTCGAGTGCTACCTGGATGGCTTGGTCTTCCTTGGAGGCTTCACCGATCATTTTGAGCAGTTGATCCTCGGCACCATATGCCTTGCTGGCCGTCAAGAGATCTGACAGGCGCTCGAGTTTGCGGCGAACCTTTGCGCGCTGGCGCTCAAGGGTCTTCTTGCTGAGTTCAAGCTGCTGAAGTTCGTGCTGTGTCGACACGTTCGAACCGCTCGCGAGCCGTTCCACGTAGTCTCGCTCTTGCCCCAAGCCCTTGATCCGCTCAACCATTGCGCCATCGAGCGTGGGGGCGGAAACGTCCTTCATATTGCAGGCAGTCCTGCCTTGGTGCCAGCGTGTGGTACAGCCGTAATAAAAGTACTTGGCATTCCTCCCGTGAGCCGACCTTGGTGAAAGCATATTGCCGCATTGCCCGCACCTGACGAGTCCCTCGAGCAAGAACGTGTACTGGCGCTGGTGCTGGTCGTTGTGTCGCGTGCGAACCTGGGCTTCGAGTCGTCGCTGGACACGGTTCCAAAGGTCGAGGGGAACAATGGCTTCTTGTTTACCGTCCACCAAGTTCTCGCCGTCGTCAATCTTGCCGATGTAGAGGGGATTTTTCAGCACGCGGTGGATTCCGGTATTGAAGAAGGGCGTGCCGCCCATCGGCTTGCCCTCGCGGGAAAGGTAGGTTTTGGTGCGATAGCCCCTCTTGTTGATGCTGCCCGTCGTCGCTAGGACGGACCCTATCTTGAGGTATGTCTCGTCGATGAGCCGGACGAGCGCGGCTTCCTCAGGGTTCACGATGAGCATTCCCTTGTTGTTCGGATCGAAGTCGTACCCCAAAACGGGGCCGCCGCAGTAGTGGCCGGTTCCGATGCGGTGCTCGGTGGTTTCGCGCACGCGTTCCGCGATCCTTTCGCGTTCCATTTCGGCGAAGAGCACCACGAGCTTGAGCATGGCCCGTCCCATAATGGTGCTCGTGTCAAAGGATTCGGCCAAGCTGATGAACGTGATCTGCTTTTGCTCGAAGAGACCCCAGAGGTCGTAAAAATCCCGGAGAGATCGCGTGATGCGGTCGATTTTTGTCACCATGATCGTGTTCACGCGGTCCGTTCTGATGTCGTGCAGGAGCCGTTGCAACTCAGGGCGCTGGGTATTCTTGGCTGACTTGCCCGCCTCGCGGTACAAGCCGACGAACTGCCATTCCTCGGCTTCCTTGAGCCCTGCCTGTTGTTTCTGTCGAACTCCGAGGTAGGACCGAAGACAGTCCTCCTGGACCTCAAGCGAGCCCTCGTTCTTAAACGCCTGCTTCAGCGTCGAGACTCTGGTGTACAGCCCTACATGCTTCATGCCACACCTCCATGTTCTGGAGGCATCTTCGCATCCGGCCCGGCGGGGGTGTCAACACCCTGGACGAAGGTAGGCCGGCAGATTCGGTCGTGAATAGCTTGCAGAATCCGGAAGATTTCCAGGTATCGCTGGTCGGGCCTCAGCCTGGCAGACTCATCCCGCAGGTCGCCATCTGCGACGTCTGGTATCTCGGTCAGCTTGAACGTGTAGTCCGACTTCAATGGTTGGCCTTTGACTCGAGTCAAAGAACGCCGACCCACAAGTCCCCATGGCGCCCTTCGTTTCCTGCGAAATATGATTGAGTAATCACGATTGGAACTGATGTAAGTCCTTGGTGTACCGGAGGAAATGATGTACACCAACCCCTGACACTCCCTGACAGAGGCTTTCCAGGCGATGCTTGATGGGCCCTCGAAAGCAGAGGAATTCGATCCGGGAAACCAATCCACGGAGTTTCTCGAGATTCTCCACTGCGTGGTCTTCCCCGACCTGAACCTCAATTGCGACCTGCTCCGTCCCACGAACGGCCAGAACATCCACGGAAAGACCATCGCCAAGCGGCTCCTCCACGCGCACGCTGAACGCCTGGTTCTCGTAGAATGCACGGGCGAGTTCCTTGCCGTAATGGTGAAGGAAACCGCCCTTCTTACCTCCCCAAGAGGGCGCAGGCTTGCCCAGGACTTCGCAGCCTCCCGCAGTGATCTCCGCGAGCTTGGGTCGGGCGCCAGGCTTGCAGGTGTCCAGCTCGTGCTCGACAATGAAGCCTTTCTTGAGGAGCGTTTTCTTGGTGCGGTTCATGGCGTTGTTGTTGAACCCGCATTTCCTGGCACGCTGGGTGTGGAACAAAAACGGTTCCGCGTAGCAATTCTCGAGCAGGGCCTGCTCATTTTCCGAAACCGTCGTCTCCGGAACAGGAACCGAATCGGCCTCTTTCTCCGGCACGGCGGTTCTTTCCTCGCGCACGACAAACCTGCCAAGCTCGTCGTGGAGGAGGCGTTCAGCCTGGATGCGTTCCTGTTCTGCAAGGGTTCGGAATTCGGGCTGTCGTGCCCGGAACGGAAAGGGCTGAAGGTGGCCGCTGGGAAGCTTGATCAAGAACTGGCCCGGCTGGGGCTGAAGCAAAAGCCAGTCCCGCTGGTCTGAATTCAAGGTCAAGAGGTCGCTCGCTTCGCGCACGTCAGGCATGCTTGCCAGGCGGCCGACAATTTTCACGTTCGTGTTGGCAAGGATTTGCGGGAGCAGGCTGAAGGACTGGTTTGCGCCGATGAACGCAATGCCGGTGCTGCGCTGGACGGCGCAGAGCATGCTGATGAAGTCGTTGCCGCTGCCATCGTTGTAGGCAAAGGCGATCTCGTCCTCGATCACTACGAGATCGGGCGCGGAGCGTCGGATGCGGTTCTCGATCCTGCGGGTATAGCTCGCCCAACGCGCCCAGGAATAGAGGAGCCGGGCGTGGTCCCGCGGGAGCTGGTAGAGCGGCCAGTACACGAGACGCTTCTCGAGTTCTTCGATGGGGAAGCCGTGCCGCACGTCTGCAAAGCCCGGCAGGTCGCTCGCGATCCCCTTGAGCTTGAGCGCGAGGGGCTTCCGCACGCTCTCGGGCATTTCCTTCGTATCGTCGACGGCACGGATGAGGTCGTTCCAAGTCGGGCAGGACGTCTGGGCGTAGAGCCTGCTCATGACCGGCCGCAGGTAGAGGCTAGTGATTTCAGGCAGTTGCAAGGCGAAAGTGATGAGGGAGTGCGCCTTGGTCGTCCACGACCGCGTGGGCACTCCCGGAGGGGCTTCCAGCGGGTTGAATGGCAGGTCTGGAGGTGCCACGGCCATTCTGAGCCGGTGGTCATTGGCAATGGCGATTGCGGCCTCCATGTCAGCCTTCTGGTGGTCCGTTACCCAGATGCCCCCCTCTTGGTGGGTAGCCGCGAGATGGACAGCCACAGAGTCCACCAAACCCAAGAGGAGCGTGCTTTTCCCGGAGCCCGTCGTTCCCACGATCAAAGTCCCGGTGGCCAGCATAGAGAGGGCCAGGTTGCAGGGCCTCTGGTTGGGCAACTGGCCGATTTCGAGCTCCCCCGTCAGGATGTGGGGGAGGTCGAAGAGGGCCATTTCTGGATGCTCGCGGGCCATGGCGTACACTGGCCGAAGCATGCTGACAAGGAGTTCGGTCTGGGAGCGTTTCAGATTGCCATGGCCGAAGTAGTAGGCGAGGGTCTGAAGCTCAGGCCGGTGGTAGTTGAGCCGGTGGGCCAGCTCCAGGCCCTCGACGATGTAGTTCGCGTTCGGCATTTTCCTTCGCTCCCGATTCGATGCGCGGCTCTTTCGGGCCGGTCCAGAGTTTCCATGCGCTCACGCCCATGACCCCCACCGTACCCACTAGGAGGAGTGGAATGGCGATCACGGGCGCGGTCAGGGCCATGAAGATGGCGAACATGGTCCAAACGCCTGCTCCCGTGATCGCCCGGAACACGCGGTCGTTCACTTCACCGCCTCCCCACGATCGATCCCAGGAAGAGGAGCACGAACAGGACGAGTACCAGGAGGAGAATCCAGTTCGGGCTTTCGGCTGGGGTGTAACACTTGGCGCAGACGGGAAGGCCGTTCACCAGGATTCTATGTCTCTGACAACACGGGAGGCCGCAACAGGAGCACGCGGTCGCGTGAGTGCTGCACACGCGGCGCTTGCCCGGCCGGCACATCCCTGCGTCCGGGCTCGTGGCGGGACATCCGCAGCAACGGTCGCGAACGATGCTGCCTGCGGCTTCGACGATCCGGTTGCCCTGCACCGTTGCGTGCTTGCGTAGCCGGGAAAGCCAGTCGATAAAGCCTTCCTCGGGAGCTTCGACGAACTGGGCCTCCTCCTCGATCTTCTCCGGCCCGTTGGAATCAGGTGAGTTCATGGTCGTTCCCTCCTTCGAGCAGACTGTGAATGTCCTGCGCGTCCGTGGCGACGTTGTCGGCCGTCGTGGGCTTGGGGGTGATCAGGGCCGCCGGGATTTCGCCAAGATCGACTTCCTGGGCGTCGTTCTCGGTGAGGATGATGGCGTTGGCCAGGAGCTCCTCGAGGGAACCCTGGATGGTCGCCTTCAGGCCGTTCTGGGTGAGGTCCTCGTTGATCTTGTCACGAGCGAGCGCGATGACCTGGTGGAGATCCTCGTCACCGGGGATCTCGATCGCGTAAGGCGTTCCCTGGACGGTGTGCTTGAGGATCATGGTCTCGTCTCCTTTCGTTCTATTCGGGCTTCTGGATCATGCAGCCCACGAGGGTCGTGATCTTCTGGGTCAGGATCTCGCCCACGTCCACGCGAGCGAGGTGCGCGTCGTTGGCGGGCATCGCATCGCCCCAGCCCTTGACCGCGGGAGCGCCGGGCTTCAGGCGCACGAAGAACCGGACCCGGCACCCGGCCGCAAGGGGCTTGAGCTTGCCGAGCGCCTCCTCCAGCTTGTCGATGGGGCTCGTGTTCTCGGCATCGGGCTTGTCTGTGTAGTCGAAGCTCCACGCCCACTTCTCGACGAGTGTCCCCCACGGGTCCAAGACCTCCATCTCCAGCGCTTGCAGGGTTTGCGTGGCGAGCCACGTGTGGAAAGCGCTCGTGAGCACTTCCTTGTCGCGGCTGATCTCGCCCGTGTCCAGCGCCCGCTTCTGGGCGATGGTGTACGCGTGCCGGAAAATCTCGTTCGCGGTGTAGGTCAGGCTCTGGATGCCCACGCGAAGCTGAGTTGCTGACTTCGAAATCGTCTGTACGGGCATGGATTCTTCCTCCTCAGTGTTTCATTCCGTTCTTCGGGGCCGAATTCTGTCTAGCGCGGCCGTTCTGGCGTTTGCGCAGCACATCGAGGAAGTCGTCGATGACGAGGTCCTCAGGACGCAAGATGAGGTCTTGACGGCCGAGGAGTGCTTCGAGAGCCAGCTTGCGGATCTCGCGGCCGCTCAGGTCTTCGGAAAGGATCGCCACTCCATCGATGTCGTCCGGGGTCGACTGGGCGAGGCGGGTTCCGAGACGCTCGTCCAGTTCGCCGAAGAGCGCCTGGAAGATCTCGCGGCGCTGCTCGACGTCGGGCAGCGGCACGTGGATGACCATGTCGGCCCGGCTGGTGATGGCCGGGTCCACGACTCCCTGGAAGAGGTTCGTTGTCGCGATGACGCACAGCCCGTGGTCGGCGCGGTTCCGGTCGAGTTCCTCGATGAGCGCGACGGGCGCTTGCGCCACGTCGATCGGGTTGGAATCGCTTCCCAGCGCGATTTCGCGACGAATGGCGAGGCTTTCGCAATCGTCGAAGACGAGGATGACGAAGTCCCCTCCCGCAGTGATCTTGCGAGCAATCTGGAAGACGTCGTGGAGGCGCTTGGAGGTCTCGCCCAGGTACTTGTTGTAGATGGACGGCACGCTCACGCGAATCATCCAGACCTTCTTGCCCGCGAGGCCGTTCTGCTTGAGGATCTTCGCGGCAATGCTGGCGCCAGCCTGGACCACCGTTGTCTTGCCGGTGCCCGGAGGCCCCACGAGCACCAGAAACCGGTTCGACGCGGTGATGTCGCCAGCGATCCCGCGCGCCTGCCACTTGTGCTGGGCCACGAGCCACTCGGGCACGACCTTCTTGTCCGGCATCCTCAGACGGCCCCACTCCCCCTCACAGCCCGGGTGAGGAAGTTCCAGCACCTCGTAGTAGTCCGCCACTAGACCACCTCCTTCCGGACGACAAGCTGCCTCGCCATCCGGCCGACGAGCCGGACTAGCCTCCGATGCTCCTCAGGGAGGTCGTCCCGAAGGAAGCTGAGAGCTTCAGGAGACGCCCATCCTTCCAGCTGGTCCAGCATCCTCTTGACCTCGCGCCTTGACGCCTCGTCGTTGAGCCTCTTCAACAGGTCCAGGTCGAACATCAGTCACCTCCGCTGCAAAGTGTCAGCGTTCGATTGACGTGAAGATGTTCTCAAGGTTTCAACAAGTGGATGTGAGAACAGGAAAGAGTTGGGGTCGCGCGAGAAATGGAAGAAATGATCTACGCGATTAGCTCTACTGTGACGCTTTCTCTCTCAAGGTTTTCTCAGAATCGGCCGATAAACCCTCCAGGTAAGCGAGAGAGGGGGGTTTATGAGTCTGGCCTTTCCAGTCATTCCTCAAGAGCTGTTCCGTACCACTCGGGTTGAGCCTCAGCAGATCGAAGGCACGCTCGGGCGGATGGCCCGATTCGCCAAGTCCTTCGCACCGTTCTTCTACCGCGTTGAGCAGCGCGACCACGCCCGGGAGTACCTGGAAGGACTCCTCAGCGACCTGCACCGCAAGTCGGTCGAACCCATCGCCACCGCCCACCTTCAGCCCCGGCGACCGCTCCAGCGATTCGTCGGGTCCGGAAAGTGGGAGGACGATCCCATGCGGGCTGAACTCCACCGCCAAGTGGCCCAGGAGATCGGAGATCCCGACGGCGTCCTCTGTCATCGCCGGTGGTCCCTTGAGACAAAGCAACGCCAACTGAGACCGTCTGGAGCTTCTTGGAGCGAAAAGGTTTGCAACGGCATGGGACCACCCGGCTGCTGCGTATTGAGACTGGCGTGATGTGCTCCGCGCGGAACAGGCCCCAGACGGCCGGTCCCTTCCTACCGCCAGGTAGCCCGCGAGCTTCTTCAAGAGGCCACCCTTGAGAATCTGCTTGGAAATGGCCCCATGAGGGCCTGAATCTCCTTCCCAATTGAGAAAGGGACCACCGGCCAACCTCAAAATGGGACCACCGGCCGTGACACCTCGCCCTCGACGGCAGCGGCTTCCCCAAGAAGGGGACCCATTCCGTCGGGGTCGCCCGTCAGTGGTGCGGGCGTCTCGGAAAGACGGATAACTGCCAGGTCGGGGTCTTCATCAGTTACCACGGGCGCGGAAGCTTCACGCTCTTGGACGGAGAGCTCTATCTGCCTCACGAGTGGACCCGCCGCCGGAGCCGCATGGACCAGTGCCATGTCCCCAAAGACATCGGCTTCCGTACCAAGATCGAGATCGCCCTTGAGCTTCTGGACCTCGTCTCGCCCCGCGTCCCTCACCGCTGGGTGACGGGCGACGATGAGTTCGGTCGCCCCGCCTGGTTCCGACGGGCCCTTCGCACCCGCAAAGAAACGTACCTCCTGGAAGTGCCCTCCGACACGCTTATACGCGATCTGGAGGCGGTTCCCCCGTCTCCCGTGTCCGGTCAAAAGGGGCCGCGCCTCAAGGTCCCTTTCGTCCACGTCGCCGACTGGGGCAAAATCCAGGCCCAAGGCGCCTGATCGCGCGTGCGCGTCCGCGATGGAGAGAAGGGGCCTCTTGAAGTGGACGTGATCACCACCCGGGTCCGCGCCAAGAACGAACAGAAGATCGGCCCCCGAGAGCTCCTGGTCATCGTCCGTACGCTCGATAAGAATCCCGAGATCCGCTACTACCTCGCCAACGCCGATGCGACCACCTCCCGGGAGACGCTCGCCCGCGTCGCCGGCAGCCGCCACTCCATCGAAGAGTGCTTCGAGATCTCCAAGGACGACCTCGGGATGGACCATTACGAGGTCCGCTCCTGGGTGGGCTGGCGCCACCACATGACGATGAGCTTCTTGGCCCACTGGTTCCTCACTCTGGAGCAGCGACTCGTGGGGGAAAAAAACACCGGCCCTCACGGTGGCCTCGACGGCGCGGGTGCTGCAGAAACTGCTGCGTAGTCCCCACGACCTCAAGTCCGTCGCTCACGAGCTGTCGTACCTTCTGGCGCGCAACGAAGAGGCCCGATCTCGCGCCTACCTCGCACGCGACCTGATCGCCGCCCCGAAGCTGCCCCCTTCTCGCCGTCATACCCTCATGCCCGAACATTTACGGAAACCTCGCAATGTGTCACAGTAGAGTTAGGATCGAAGGAATTACCCCTGCGTAGTAGCGAAAGTTTTATATACCTGAACAGCCTATAACAGCTACGAATCTAGCCAAGGGTGAACGGGCCAATCTGAAGCCTATCATGTGTCGTTACCGAACAAACCCAAGAACGAGGAAAGCCAACCACGATTGGATAGAAGAAGGGCCCGAATGCTCGGGCTTGCTAACAGCGTGCCGAATCTGTGCGAACTGATCAGCGATAACCCAATGGTCTTCATCTATGACAACAACGGAATACTTGGCACAAGGGGAAAGGACCGTCTGGAGCTCCACTTGGCGGAATGCCAAGACTGTTACGACTCCTACATCCGGTCGAACGAAGGAATAGAATGGGCGCTCTCAGCTCAGGAGGGCTATGACTGCATCGCTCAGATCCTCCTGCCATTCACCAAAGATGCCTCCAGCCTGGCCGAGTTCGAGGATTTCGCGGTGAGGTTCTGTGTGGGTGCGAACCGTCAACTACGAGAAGGTTATCTGAGTAACCAGCACCACAGCAGCTTTCTTCATCTCGGACTGCTCAACGCTTTCGAAATAATAAGGACCGGGAACCAAAGCGCAGAGTCGTTTGGCATATGGCTGGTCAAGAAGGGCTACGTTGCCTTGCGAGACCGTACAACTAGAGAGCCTGTTGGCTTGAGTGATCGCGTTAAGGAGTTCATTAGCCCCCTGAACATGCTTAACGACGAAGCTATCTTTGCTGTGTTCAATGCGAGCCCAGTAATCACTCCACTTGGAGAGAAGCGAGTAGCCAACAGGGCGAAGCCGAACCCACTGCTCGAATGCTATCACGATCAGCTTTTCCTACGATACCGCGAATCAGGACTTAATAGGTACAGAATCTAGCTTTCCTGGAAACCAGAATCGATACTCCGCGTCTATCCGACGAAATGGACAGCAAGGACCCCAAGGACTTCTTCGAACGACTCCTGCGCCGGGACAAGCAGGCGTGGGAAGAGTTTTTCGCTTCCTACAGACCTCCCATGATAAGGCTTGCCACGATTCTTCTCAACGGGGACGGCAATGCCGCTGAGGACATCGTTCAGGATTTTCTCACCAAAGCGCTTAGCAGGGGGATCGATTTCAGGGGAGAGGCGAGCGTTGCAACTTATCTCCACCGAGCCGTATACAATGCCGTCATTAGTCGAACCAGAAGGAGCGAAGTGAGACGCCTGCAGCCGTTTCCCAGTGTGGACCCTCCCACCACCAATCCGAAGATGGATGCTGAATCTCTTGAGGATTTCCGGGCCAGGCTTTGGAAGGCGATTCACGAATTGCGGGAGGACTGGAAGGAGCCTATTCTTCTTGTCTATGAGTGTGGGCTTAAATACAAGGAAGTTGCGGATGTGCTTGACGTTCCGCTGGGCACGGTGAAGGTCCGCATTTTCAGGGCCTTTCAGGGGCTGCGAGCCAAATTCGGCGATGAATGGAAGGAGCTAAGCCGATGATGTGCCCAGAGAACGAAGAGAAACTCGTCCTCTATCTCCATGACGAACTTTCCGCTCTTGAACGTTCAGGATTTGAGAGGCATCTGAATGAGTGCGACGCATGTCGTTCTGAGCTATCGGCATATAAGCTGATTGAGCAAGGGATACTCAAAGGAGATCCTGAACGGGAGGGCCAACACGATGAGCACGAGGAAGGATCTCCGGGGTCGAAGACGGTGGAAAAGGACGCGAGTGCGGGATTGGGCAATGCCGAGTTGGAGAATAGGGAGTTCATCGCGGCAGGGGGTGATCTAGGAAGGATGGAGGAAGCAAACGCGCTCGTCGACGCATACATTGAGCACGGGCTTCGTCGTCTGAACGCCGGTGACGTAGATCAAGCCATTCTGGATTTCGCTGAGGCGATCCGCGGGAATCCACATTCGCTGCCAGCGTACCTGAACCGTGCGATTGCGCGGAAAGTCCTTGGCGATAATCTCCGGCGGCAGACCTTGCTTGACGAAGCACGCAATGTCTGGCTTGCCGCGCAGCGCGACTTGCAGCGCGTCCTCGAACTAGCGTCTCCGGGCTGTAGCGAGGGAATTCGCGCCAAAGCGCTGATGGTCGAAGTCCAGAAGCTGCTTTCGAATCCATGAGGACCAATTCTGGACCATTCGTTAGTCTGCTTGCTGGATCACCTCCGGCTGTAGGAGCGTTGCTAAATCAAGCATTGATTGCCGGCAGGTAAGGCAAGTCGAAGGCCATGCGAGGGTGGGCGCATTCTGAGCAATAGTTGCAAGTGATTGTGAGGCGCCTAGCGCGCTAGTAACCTCTTTTGAGTGTGGACCAACGATGGCTCCTGATTCAGCCGCACGCCGTGATTTCGCTGCAGGTCTCGCGCAAGCCTTCGAAGGACGCCATCGAGAAGCTTTCGCGAGCTTTACAAGTGCGATTCGAAACGATCCATCGAACGCCATCGCATATCTTTGGCGAGGACGAGTCAGGAAGAAGATGGGGGCTTTACGGGAGGCGATTATTGACTTCTCAGAAGCAATCAAACTGAAACCAGATCTAGCGGAAGCATTCTTTCGCCGTGCAGGCGCGCTTGAGGACCTATCTGGTTCTCTAATTAAGGAAGGACGGATTCCCCAAGCACGTGAAAGTCGGCTGTCTGCGTTCAACGATCTATCAAGGGCGCTCAGCGTCGCTCCAGTCGGCTGGGATCTCTTGCCAAAGGCATATGGGGCACTTCAGCGACGGATGGATCTACTTGCCCCTCGCTGGTTCGGAGGTGCTGAACAGTTTCCTGGCCTGGAGGGGAGCCTCCTTCTTGAGTGGGCGCTCAAGGCGGGATTGCTGGCACCAGAAGAAGCAAGTAATCTCAGCTGTGACGCGGCATTACTAGATGCGCATGTACTGTCGTCTGATGACCAGGGATACCTGCTCGACAAAGGAGTACACGACAACCCGGAATGCGCCCAAGCTTACTTTCTCAGAGGCATACACCGACTTGAAACTGATGACTATATTGGTGCGACGGAAGACTTGTCCCAAGCGGCTAAGCTCAGCCCGGAGCGCTGGGAATTTTACTACATGCGAGCCTCCGCAAATTTCTACCTCAATCGCATTTCGTCTACTTTATCAGACGTGCAATCAGCACTTGAAAGGAATCCCAGGTCACCGTACCCATACTATCTAAGATCAGCAGTGACAATTAACACGGATCAGCCCCGGGCACTTGATGATTGCACCGCTGCACTCCAAATGAGCGAACGGTTCCTGTACGCTTGGCAAACGTACGGTAATCGAGCGTTGCTCCGCGAGAATGTCGGTGACCACCATGGCGCTCTAGCTGATCTAACCAAAGCGATTGAACTTAACCAATGGCAGTCCTCACTGTACGTTAGGCGCGCAGAACTTCTGATTGATAGCGGCGATCCACAGATGGCGCTTCGGGATTGTCTGACAGCAACAAGAATCAATCCCCGCGATCCGAGGGGTCATTACTCCCTGGGGAGAGCGTTTGAAGATGCAGGACTGAACGCTCAGGCCATAGAAGCCTTTGTCAGAGCAGCTGATCTCATATGGGAGTACATGCACATCTACGGTCTAAACGGTATCGACGATCTTCGATTTGCAGGTATCGCCTCAAAGGCTTGCAGTCTGGCAGGAATGCACCATCGCTCATCTGTTCAGTTTTGGCGTGGGATGTACTTGAAGGTCACTCAGCCTTCACATCGCGCTGAGGTGATAAAGCTCATCGGGGCTGATTGTGCTCCCGACTTACTCGGTCTTCGCTGCGCTGGTTGTCGAAACGACATGATGAAGGTCCTGACAACCCTGGTGGAGACCAGCGAGGTAGACAGCGAACTCTGTACTGCCCTGGTGCTTCAGTGTTTTGTCCGAACCCATAGTCGCCATCGACACGTCTGTAGCTTTGAGCGCCAGGGACAATTCCTGGGAGGAGCAACCCACGCTGTTCATCAATACGCCCTTACCGCACTCCACTCACTACGCACCGGAATGGCTATGGAAAACCCGTCGGTGAGCGAGTTGTACGATTGGATAATCGAGGTTGTAAACAAGGCGAGAAATTCATGGACTCCGGAGGAGGTGATTTGGGCTGCAACGACTGTGGAGACTTGGCTGGATGAAGACCGCGATCGCATGGCCACCGGCGAACAAGAAGTATACCGACTCTTGTTGGGCTCGCTCAAGAAGGCGGGCACGATTACATTCATCGAGCAGTTGAAGCGTGTAATGACAGCGATTACTCAAGCAGACTGGAAGGTGCCGGCAATAAACCTGCGGCCGTACCAAAAGGCATTGCAGTACACTCTTCAGTTCCTCGAGGAGACTGGCGCTTTATCTAGCATTAGCGATGTGTTTGATTGCATTGTCATCCTGCTGAGTCTACCCAAGGATGTCACCGTCGCAAAAGAAGCTCTGGATAAGACTGGGATTCCCAGGCTTCCTGCTTGGACTGGTGGAATCCTCGGGTTCCTCCCAGAAACCTTGCGCGCAAAGCTGTTCGGACACAGCGCACCCTACACTGAGGCTAGCACTAGTCACTTGCGCTCCAATCTGCGCGGCAAGAACCTCTCGAGATTCGTCGACCTGTCAGAGGATGACACTGGCAATTTACTAGTTGTGGAGATCTCGGGTTCGGAGAGCATCCGCCCATCATCGCGAGTGTGTGAAAAGGGCGGTGAACGATGGAGAGCAGCATTGCAGGATGAGGAAACCGCTGAAGAAGCACTCCGCGCTCTCCGCCTACAAACCTCAGCTTGGGATGAAGCACATGCCCGAAGTGTCTTCAAAAGTCTAGTAGGTAACTTCTCACTTCAAGATCGATGTCTCGCGTTTCTACGCAACCGCGGAAACCAGACACATGCCCTCACAAAACTGCGTCATGAAGATCAAGAACTCTATGCACTCCTGAAGGAGCACATCAAGAGACGTTGGGACGAAGCACGTAGACGTGTAAGGCAACTGATCACTGAGATATTCGTAGGTGTTCGAGAAGGAGAACGTGTTGCCATTTCGATTTGCCCTTGGACAACGCCCGATTTCCCCGTTACCCTTTTCTCAAGAAGTACGGGTGCGTGTCCAGTCTTGGTGCCCAACGCTTCATTTTTGGCCCTATCCAGAGGTGAACAGACTTTTCAAGGTTTTCCATCAAGAATCTACTACACACCCCCACCAGAATCAGACCTGGGGCAGACCTGCTTTGCAAAGCACCGGAGACGTCGTCAACCTCAAGCTCTTGAGTTGAAGGAACTATTCCAGGAAGGAGTTGCAGCCGACGTCGCAGACTTCCTGGCACACCATCGACAGAGCGCTTTCTACCTGCAAAGCAAAGTGAGAAATGCGGATGTCGGAATGAATGATGAATCTTTTCCGATTACAATGTCCCTACTGAACGATTTCTCGTCGCTTCGGTGCTCACCGCTGGTCGTTGCGTGGCCTTGTGAAGCAGGCAGAATATCGTGGCATCGAGAGAGATTCGAGGGTTGGATTCGCACCTGCCTGACGTCAGGCGCACATTACGTACTAGCTCCGGCCAGAAAGCTCTATCTGTCGCTTTGCTCGTCCAAAGACCCTAACGCCTGCGAAGACCCGAAGGAATCGATAATACTCTCATTTGAAAGTTTTCATGCTCATCTTGATCGAGGGCTGGATCCGATATCAGCGTACGCGAGCACCTTGTCAGAATCCGGAGATGCAGGTCCGGAATTGATCCTCTGGGTTGGGGGTTGCTACACTGACAAGAGGCCGGGCAGAATGGGGCGACCTAACTAACACACGAGGTGGAATTCAGACGCTCCGACCGCCCTGTCCGAACTGAAGACCGTCGACAGAGGGCGTAGAGGATATCTACGTAGATGCTCTCCGTATAGCGGTACACGTCCTCTGTAGGCGTCTTTGACTTGAGTCAAACCCCTCAGAACCACACGCCTGCCGTGAGATAGATTGCTCCGGTTGTGTTGTCCGATCCAGCGAACGCGAAATAGTCCAGCCTGATGTCGAACTGCTTGATCCTGACCATGAGGCCGATGTTGACCAGCATGGCATTGGAAGTGATGTCATTGCCAGGTCCGATGTCCACGCGTTCGGTAGCATACCCGATTCCGCCAATGACGTACGAGGAGATGGGGCTGGTTGCGCTGGCTTCACTTGCGCGATAGGCAACGCCTCCGCGGAAAAGGTACAGGCGATCTTCGACACCTCCTTCATCACGCAGGGCCATGTCCAGAGCGAGTTCGATGCGCCATTTCTTCTTTTCGTCGATGAAGTCTGTGAAGTAGAAGAGGCCGCCGGCGAACATGGCGCTCAGCTTTTCTTCTTGTGCTGCGGTCGGGATCAGGGTACCAAGGCGAAACCCGCCGCTCTTCTCGGATTCTACCGGAGCTTCGGGTTGCTGGGGTGCTTCTTGCTTCCTTTCAGGCTGCTGTTCTGCCTCCAGAAGTCCGTTCAGTGTTGGAAGGCAGGGAGAGGAGAACCAAAGCAAGTAATTCAGGTCCGATACTTCGGGCAGCCTGGAAGCCGATGAAGCGATAAGAAGTGCATCATTTGCGTATGTGGTGTCAGTGAGGGTCAGGCTTGTGGGCAAGTCTTGGTCGTTCGCAGCCATGCCCACGTTGCCTGCGAGAATCATTGCGAGTACCACGTACGCGGGCTTGATGCTCTGCGGTTTCCTGCTGGGCATAGCGTTCTCCTCCTGTGTTGGCGTGCATCATTTTGAAAGATTGATATTCGCTTCGGTACCTGGCTCTATCCACTGGTCAGCGAGTATTGCCCCATTGTGCTGAATCAGAAGGCGTGCTGATGAAGGTTCAAAGCCTCCTAGCGTAAACCGTTCGGAGTCAAGCCGGACACGTCGCACTACTTCGCCTGTGCGGGGTTGGAAGGTCACGGTGAGGGAATCGTCGGTGTGAAACCAGGGAGTATTGTTTGATCCTTCAATCTCCTGCTGGTCGCTTCGTGTTGCCAGGGCTGGTGGTGTGAGGCAGGCGATCGTTGTGACCGCGAGGAGTTCTGCACCTTGGATGTTGTTACCGTGAGCGTCAACAACTGAACCGCTGATGGTGGAGCCTGCTTGGAGGGTGAATTCCATGACGTGCTCGGTGCCCGGCAGGATTTCAATCTCTTGATATGCCGGCGCGACGTTCGCCTGGGTGTGAGGGATGACGAGTATGGTAATCGTTCCTTCGGGAAGGACGTGGAGATCGAACCGCGCGGCAGGGTTGACGGTGATTGCCGTTAGGATTCTTCCAGACCTAGTGATGGCGAGAACATGAATAAGCTTCAGGTCAACGCCTTGCGGAGCATAACAGACTCCTCCAATTCTCCCTGTCCATAGTTCAGCAGACGCCCTTTGGCTGTCCAGGCCGTGTGACGATGATGAGGCTTCTGTAAGAACGGTATGGGCGGAGAGCTCTTCTGGCGTCGCATCAGGCGACGGCGGATTGCTGTCGCGCAATGCATAATCAGGTTTCGTCACTCGTTGTGGGCGTTCTGTCAATGGGCGATGGCAGCGCGCGAAGCATACGACAAACAGCACAGCGCAGCCGGCGAGCGCTACCCCACCATGAACCAGTACCGGTTTCATCATGCTCATCCGCTCGAGACGAAATTCCTGAGCACTAGTTGATCGTGACGCTCACGTTGTAGGACGAGGAACTGCTCGCCCCGGAAAAACCAACGATTTTCACGTAGATCGGTCCCAAGTATCCGCTGAAGGTGACCGAATCCGGTGTGCTTCCACCGTTCGTTGAACTGGCGTAAAACGCCTGATTGAAGTCGTACAAGTAGAGGTCGTAATCTTGCCCCACGGGAGGCGTGAGCGTGATGGTGCACTGCTGGGGCGATGACACGTTGACGTTGACCACCCAGTAGTCGACATCACCGGACGGGTTGATCGTGCCGCTGAAGGCAGTGGGTGCGGTTCCCCCGTTGTATGCTGTCGCGAATGAATCGCCAGCAGGAGGTGGTGGCGGTGGACCGTTCTTTTTCTTTCCACACGCAGGAACAAGCAATGCCGCACCCAGGACCACGAGAACACGCAGCAAACGATGGTTCATACCTGACCCTCCCTTTCAGTAACTCACACGCTGAACCTCACGAAGCCACCGATCGCACCGAACACAAACTGCAAGAAGAACGTGAACGCGAAATTCCACGGATGATGCAGGCGAAAAACGAGGCTCAAAATGCATCCCAGGTTCCCGCCCAGCGCAGCCAGCCAGACCAAGGTCTCATCCTCGGCGTCAACGGCAAAGGCGATGAACGAAACGAGAACCATCAAGCCCATCCAGAGCATGAGGAAGAACGCGGCAATGCCAAAGACCGCCTGAAACTCGATGCTCGCGCGGTGCGTTGCCGGACCGAGAACAAAGCCGACAACCAGAGAAAGAATGCTGGCGGTCACTTGGGGTGGGCCAACGCGCTTCCCGTGCTTGCCTCGTCCGAGCACGGGTCGTGCAGAAGCCTGATACTTGGGCGACTGACTGGTGGGCGCTTCAGGCATAGAGCTTCTCCACCGCACGCTCTAGGTCCCGGTCGAACACATGCGCGTAAACCTCAGTGGTACGAATACTGGAATGGCCGAGCTGGCGCTGCACCAGGCGGAGATCCTTGCCGCTGGACTTGTACAAATAGCTCGCGTACGTGTGCCGAAGGTGGTGAATCGAATGCTCGCACACCTGCACTCGCTGACAGACGCGCATGAACATTTTCTGCAGGCCGCGCGTCGTCATGTGCCCACCCGTCGCGCTGGACCGGAACACCGGCGCATCCGGCTCCATCGACTCGCCCATAGCCTGCTTCCAATTGAGAAAGTCCTCACAGACCTGTCCGAAGGACTTCCGAACGCGTACAAATCGGGGCTTGTCTCCCTTGCCATGCCGCACCATGACGCCGCACGCGTTCGCGGTGAACACGAGGTCAGAGCACGTCAGGCCCGCGATTTCGGCGACACGAAGGCCGGTCTCCAGGCCGAGCTCGATGAGGAACCATTCGAGCCAGGGCAAGCGCCGCTTGAATCCTGCTCGTTCGACACGTCCTCGTACACTCTTGCGCACGCGGCCTAGCTCCGACCCGTTGAGGAATTTCCGTTCGTCCAAGACCCAGCTGCCGAATTGACCCATGGTGTGCTCGTCAATGATGTCCCGATCAACGGTGCAGTTCGTTTACCTCGGGAACTCTGAACTCCATCACGCCCTTTGACGCAAGTCAAAACCACGACGGTAACCCTCCCCTAACACGCCTGTAGGCTGTTCTCCTTCTTCCGCTCCACTTTGCCCCGCTGTTACCTCCCACTCCCGCCCCGAAGCTTTTTATAGAGGCGACGCCTACTCCCCTCCCGTCGAGAGGGCGCACGTCATCGCCCCCAACTCCGCATCGCACGCCGGGCGAGTTCGTACTTCCCGAGAAAAGCGAACTCCACCGAATACTACCACAGAATTCTCGAACGTCAAGATAGAACTGATGGTCAATAGGGCTATTGCCCGATCAGATTATGCACAAGCGAGGAGCTTTCCAGCGTCTCGAAGACTGTGAGGAAAGGGAAATCACAGCGCTTAGCGGGGCAGAATAGTCGGTCTAACGGATTTTCTACTGTCAGATCAGACTTCCTACATTCAGCGCTCGGTTTCTGTACCTGACAGCAAGTACCGAATGATATCGTCGTACCCTCTGATAGAACCGTACATCGTCTCGATTGCGGGCAGCGGTCCTGCGCTTGGTGAGGCGTAGGCAACACGGAACTTCACGCCCCGCTCCGTAAGCAGCCGGACTACCTCCTCCGACTCTGGAGACTTCTCCACCCGCACAACGATGTCTGTTTCAACAGCCTTTTCAATACCCATGGTTTCCCCTCCTCCAATCAGCATTGTAGCCGGTCAAAGAATAGTTTTTCATTCTCAAATTCAATTGAGTGCCCCTCCTTTCTGAGTTTGTCAAGATAGGGAGTGACGTCCTTAACGAAGTCCTGGGAAATTCCTGACGCAGCATCGTCACGATGCGCTACTTCTGTAGGACCAAGCGTTCCACGGGCTAATTTGGTATCGGGTTGAGGGATGATGCGGAGACCGAAATCCTCAGTCATCTGAATGAGTGCGTTTGAGTTGCCACGCAGGACTTCTGCAAGCTGAGGAACGGCCTCACTTTGTAATGCCGCTTCCAGTTTCTTGAAATCCTGCTCATCGCCCATGACAAGATTCGACCGCCGCCACGCAGGAATTGCTTGTTCCCAAAGGTATCGTGAGGGAAATTTCTTGCGATCTTCTGGAGGACAATAGACCACCGCGGACGGGGCACGACAACCAAGCGTGATTAGTCGACTGACGTGTTCTAGTTCCTCTTTGACTCCCCCAGACTCATGTCCATCACAGATAGGACGCCAAGCGACTACGTAATCCGATTGCTCGACAAGCGTATGGTCGCGAGCATTGATTTGTTTGGCGATCGCGTTCTGGAGTGCCTCTGTTAGCGGCGAGCGTTCGATTGGAGGGCGCTGATCTTGATTCCACCCCCAGGGAAACCTCCAAGTCCCGGAAGGGGAAGCTGGTGGCACATAGAGGAGGTGCCTCCGATCCTCTACGAAGGGCCAACGATGGTCAAGGTTGCCCTTGAATATTTTTCTGTTCTCTTGGGTAGGCACGAAGCGTTGCTCATCGATGCTCGTGGGTTCCAGCACGACACACCGTGATTGCAAGCGGGCAAGGACCCTATTCAGTTCTTCGACCGCCAATCTTGCTTCCGCAACACCTCGTGTACGAGCCATTTCTCGAGGTTCTGTTATGGGGTGGGATAGATAAACTTTTTGCTTTTCGGAGTAGAGAACGTCGTGAAAGGTATCGACCGGGTGTTTGACCGCAAAAACAAAATGAGGAAGCTTGCAGACCCTCGCAAGAGAATCTGAGACGAGCATTTCGTTAGAGCGCCATGTCAATACGGTGAGCGCGTCAATCATTGCCTCATCCGCACTGCGGGGTGGGTTAAAAACTCCACCGCCCCTTGAAAGGCGGTTGTGGCTATCATAGATATCATCGATCAAAGTAATGACGCACGTTGCGCGCCCAGCGAGCCTTTCCGAGAACGCATCAAAATCTGCGGGCACGAGATACTCCCGTGTTCCGTGATGGAAATAGCAAAGATGAAAAGTGAGCAGGACATCAGAACCACCACCAAGTAAACTATCAACTCCTGGCAGCCCAGCCTCTCCGTCGAAGGTTTTCTGAAGTGCCTGTCTCCACAATTCGCGAAGAAATGCTCGCGGCAAGAGCAGAGGGCCAATAGCACTTTCATCTGGAAGGCCGAAAAGCCTTTTCACGTGCGGCGCTGCCAGCTTCTTGAGAGGATCGTCTATTGACCGCCATTCGATTCTTCCGCCATTTTTCTTGCAGTGCTCAACGAATTTTGAAAGCGATTTCCTAACGCCAGTACCAGGCGTGCCAGTCAATACCCAAAGCCTCGGAGCCATTTAGCCAGCCCACCTGCTCGAGTCCGTGCCAGTAACTGCGCACAATACACCCTGCACTGTTGACATAATCTCTTACTCTGTCGAGGTGACAGAATAGGTCACGAGATCACCGATCGTCCGAGACTGAGGCGGGCTGAAGGAATTTGGGCGGCGTAGTGCAAGAACTCCGCCAGCGAATGTTGGGCATCGTCCCCAGAAAATGTTTGGTGAGTCGATAACCTGACGTGATTGCGTTACTACCGCGAAGTCGGCGACTGCGATCGAGACCAAATAACCCTCCCAATTCGCGGCAGCCAAAACACATCCTGCCGCATTCTTCAGCCCCGGTCGCCAGTAGAATAGTGTTCCATCTTTGCCTGATTGTCAAGGGTTGCGAACTTTGTTGCAAGATCAGCAAGATCAGAGTCCATCCTGCAAACGAGCACATCAACGGGATGGATACGGGTGAGCGTTGACGGGTAATGGAATCCAGGATAGTCTTCCTCTTCCTCAGGACCACCGCAAGACATAAATAGATCATTGCCTTTCCGTCTTCGCAGGAGTGGACCACCAAGGTCCCACGCGCAACCATCGACCCCACCAACTTCGTGGGAGTGTGGTCTTGAGGTTCTAGGGCGTCCGTCGGGGGCGTTTATGCAGCTAGTGCCGACACTCAACGATTCAGAGCTTGAACGACGAATCACGGAAGGAAAGACGTCCAAGAAGCCTCACTGGATGGGCATCGCGTTTCTGGCGACCAGAAATATTCCCTGCGAGCATTTCATGCCTGAACTGCTCAGCGTTGCCGAACAGCTGGAAGGAAAAATGGCGTTCTACCAGCTGGATGTTGATGAAAATCCAACCGTCACCGAAGAGCAGGACGTGGAAGCAGTGCCCACCCTGCAAGTCTACCGCAATGGCGAAAGAATCAAGAAATACGAAGGACCCTACAGCAAAGAGGCGCTGATGGAGCGGCTCAGGGACCTGCTCGGCACGAAAAAATAACGCCTGCACTTGTAGAAAGAAGGGCGCCCAGAACCGGCTCTGGTGAAATTCTCGAAAGATTAATATGACCCGTCTGCCGCGTGAGCGGCAGGACGGGGGTGGGGAGTGCACCCCACCATGAAAGAAAAGAGAGGACTAGTA
>Ga0247727_10002390_pt1 | contig 43055 bp, 40 predicted proteins | sample WisWelCaveWW1625_FD_202498 | JGI IMG/M metagenome (GOLD analysis project Ga0247727, IMG submission 202498) | Biofilm microbial communities from Wishing Well Cave, Virginia, United States - WW16-25 | ecosystem: Environmental > Aquatic > Deep subsurface > Groundwater > Cave microbial mat | place...
CGCCAACCGAAACTGCCACTGTTCCCCCGGCTCCTTCCTCCACTTCGACGTTTATCAGCACCAACACACCGGCATTCACACCGATTGGGTTTACCGCGATCCCGACGAACACTTCCACATCAACGCCGCCGCCCGTAGTGTCTTTTTGTGCCGACCCTCAAGTGACCGCGTTGATCAACTCATTGAAATCCTCCGTGCTGACATCGAACGGTGAATTGTTGAGTTCGCTTGTTCATCCCTCGCGCGGGATGGAGGTTCGCTGGATTCGGTATGGGAACGTCATTACTTATACATCCGAACAGGCAAAGTTTCTTTACGAAACAACCTTTGAAGCCAACTGGGGGGACGAGCCTGGAAGCGGTTCACCAAAGAAAGGCTCCTTCCACGATGTGATCGTTCCCGATCTGGTGGAGGTCTTCAACCAACCCTACACACTTCACTGCAACGACCTCAAACATGGCGGCGCGACCTACGAGCTTGAATTTCCATACGATGAAAATTTCTACGCTGTGTTCTTTGCTGGAACTGACGAGTTTGGATTCCTTGATTGGCACACCTGGGCAATTGGGATTGATACCGTCAATGGCAAACCCTTCATCTATGCCATGATGCAATTCTATTGGGAGCCGTAGATTTGTAAGTAAATCGGTGACAGTCATCTTATTTTCATTTGCCAGCAGATTTCCTGCTGGCATTTTTAATGTAAGAATCATTACGGTTATGTATACTATGAAGCATGGTTATTGTAAAAACTTGCAATAAGGATTGATATGTCCTGTGCTTCTGAATATGCCCCTCAACTCCGCTCACTTGGATACCGAATGACCCCGCAACGGATAGCGATCCTGCACGCCCTTCGTCATTCAGGGAAACACCTTTCGCCGCGCGATGTGTATCAGCGCGCGAGAAAAGATGTGCCGGGGCTGACCGAACCAACCGTGTATCGCACACTGGAATTTCTCGCGAAAAACGGGTTGGCGCGTCCTGCCTAGGCGGGCAAGGGACATTTGACCTACGAAATTGTGGGAGACGATCATCATCATGTCATTTGCCGCGTCTGCGGCGGCGAGATCGCAATTGGACATCATTTGATCCAGGGTCTTTTTCGTAAATTGGAATCAACAACCGGGTATCTACGTATTGATAGTCACGTGACTTTCTTCGGGGTTTGCCCGAAGTGCCAGTAGCATAGAAAAGGAGACCAACATGCACTATTCGCCCGTTCCCCTGCATATCCCGGATGGATTCTTGAGCCTGATTGTTTCATTGATCTGCTGGGCGATCACTGCCATTACATTGAGCGCGGCTGTTTCGCGCACAAACAGATCGCTTGGTGAAAAACAGGTGCCATTGATGGGCGTGATGGCGGCGTTCATCTTTGCCGCGCAGATGATCAACTTTCCCGTTGCGGGCGGCACATCCGGTCATTTGCTGGGCGGCGCGCTTGCCGCGATTGTGCTGGGTCCGTGGGCGGCGATGCTGGTGATGACAGCGGTCATAGCAGTGCAGGCTTTGCTCTTTCAAGATGGCGGTCTGCTTGTGATGGGCGCGAATATTTTGAATATGGGTTTGGTCACCGCGGCAATTGGCTATGGACTATACCGCGGTGTTGCCAGCGCGAGCCGCTCAGCGAAACTGACAGTTGCTGGAATCGCCGCATGGTTATCAGTATTGGCTGGCGCTCTTCTCACCTCACTGCAACTATGGTTAAGCGGAACGTCACAACTACAGGTTGTGATCCCTGCCATGCTTATTACTCACGCGTTGATCGGAATTGGCGAAACGTTGATCACGGTCGCCGCGTTGGCATTTATCCTCCAAACACGCCCTGATCTGCTGGATGAAAAATCACCTTCTGCACAAGGAAGCCGTGGCTGGGTGGCGGCAGGCGTATTGATCTCACTGGCTGTTGTTTTGCTCTCGCCGTTTGCCTCGGCAAACCCGGATGGTTTGGAACGTGTCGCGGGCGACCTGGGTTTTCTCGCCGTAGGTCAGCCTGCACCGTTCGAGATTATCCCTGATTACACTCTGCCATTCCTCGGTGAAACTCCTATGTCCACTATCCTTGCAGGTGCAATCGGTGTAACAGTCCTGGTTGCGCTTGTTTTTCTGGCGAGCCGCTCGTTACAGAAGAAGGCGTAACACGCTAGTCATCGCATAAATTTATGTCTTTGCGAGTGGCGCCTCAGCGCCACAAAGCAATCTCCTGTTTCATGAGATGTTTCGCCTCAAAAGGAGATTGCTTCGGCAACAACCGCCTCGCAACGACATTTGCATAGAAGAGAAATCGTAAATCATTATGCATTCCGACGCCTTTGACCGTTACCACCACGGGCACAGCCCCATCCACAGCCTTGATCCGCGCGTCAAAGTGCTGGTGACGATTGCGTTCATCCTCTCCAACGCGCTGTTACCCGATGGTGCGTGGATTGCTTTCGCGCTTGCATGGGTTTTTATTTTGGTCACAAATGGGGCTTCCGGGTTGGGCATTGGATTCACGCTTCGCCGCTCGTTCATCGCATTCCCGTTCGCGCTCGCCGCGATCACCGTCCTCTTTTCGATTCCGGGAGACCCCCTCTTCACGTTCCGCATGATGATGGCGAATTTCACGATCACTGACGCGGGTTTGCTGCGTTTCGTGAGCATTGTCATTCGCTCGTGGCTTTCGGTGCAGATGGCGATCCTGCTTGTGGCAGTGACGGAATTTCCGAAGGTCGTCCATGCCCTCAGGCATTTACGCGTGCCAGCCGTGCTCACGGTCATCATTTCGTTCCTCTATCGTTATCTTTTCGTGTTGGCAGACGAAGTGATGCGCCTGCTGCGGGCGAGGGAAGCGCGTTCGGCGCACGCGGCAGGCAAGGGCGGGGGAGGAAGCGTGCTGTGGCGCGCGCGCGTCACGGGAAATATGGCAGGTCAATTATTTTTACGAAGTTACGAACGCAGTGACCGCGTCTACAACGCGATGTTATCGCGCGGATACAAAGGGGAGCTGATGACGATCCATGCGCATCATTTTCACGCGAGCGATTGGCTGTTGGGTTTTATTTCATTGGTTTGCATTATCATCATGCAGGTTGCCGGGAGAGTTCCATGACAGACATTGTGTCGGTAAAAGACCTGCACTATTCATATCCCGATGGGCATGCTGCCATCCGCGGCGTTTCGTTTAATTTATGTGAGGGAGATAAAGTCGCGCTGGTTGGTCCGAACGGCGCGGGGAAGTCCACCTTGATGTTGCAACTCAATGGGATTTTGGAAGGGCGCGGCGAGATCGAGATTGGGAACATGCGCCTCTCGCGTGACAATATGCCTGTCATCCGCGCAATGGTCGGACTCGTCTTCCAAAACCCGGACGACCAACTCTTCTCCCCGACCGTGTTCGAGGATGTGGCGTTTGGTCCGCTCCACATGGGACTCCCCGAAGCGGAGGTGTTCACCCGCGTGGACTCTGCGCTTGAAGCCGTGCGCATGTCTTCGTATCGCGACCGCCTCTCGCATCACTTGAGCGTAGGCGAGAAAAAGCGTATCGCGATTGCAACCGTGCTTTCGATGAACCCAAGCATTTTGATTTTGGATGAACCTTCAGCAGGTCTCGACCCGCGCGCGCGTAGAACCTTGATCAATTTGTTGCGCGATCTGCCCATCACGATTCTCGTATCCACGCACGATATGAGACTGGTGCAGGAATTATTCCCGCGCACCATCGTGATGGATGAGGGCATGATCGTCGCAGATGGGATAACAAAAGATATTCTGGAGGACGAAAAGTTTTTGACCGAACATGGGCTGGAAAAGCCTTGATGGTGAGTCAACAAGTAGACAGGTAAACAGGTAGACAGAGAGTCGGGTGATGGATTTGCCCGTCTCTTTTATTTTTAGTTTGCTATAATGGGTAAGTAAGGGATTTTGCTTCAATGTCCATCCAACTCATTCAAAAATATTACACCGAACTTGACAAGATCAAACGCTATAGCGGCGCGAGCAACGAGTCGTCGCTGCGGAAGCCGTTTCAGGATTTGCTGGAGGGGTATGCGCGCTCGAAGAATCTGGTGTTGGTGGCGGAAGTGGAGTTGGAGTCGAAGAAGGGGACGCGTATTCGCCCAGACGGTGTGTTGAAGGATGCGCTGCGACAGGACTGGGGATTTTGGGAATCGAAGGACGAGAAGGATGATATTGAAGCGGAGATAAAGGCGAAGTTCAATAAGGGTTATCCGTCGTTCAATATTTTATTTGAGGATACACAGACAGCAGTTTTATATCAGGGCGGCGAAGAGGTGATGCGATCCGCTTTCAGCGACGCGAAAGGTTTGGATGCGCTGATCAGCCGTTTCGTTGGGTATGAACCGAAGGAAGTGTCCGAATTCCATAAGGCGATTGAGTTGTTCAGCGCGGAGGTCGGAGGGTTGGCGGAAGTGCTGCGGACAGTGATCAGTGATCAAGTTATCAGTAATCAGTCTTTCAGCGATGCGTTGAATGATTTTCTGGAGTTGGCGAAGAAGGCGATCAATCCGAAGATCGAGATGGCGGACGCGCGCGAGATGATCATCCAGCATGTGCTGACGGAAGATATTTTTATGCGCGTGTTCGATGAAGCGGAGTTCCATCGTGAGAATGTGATCGCGCGGAAACTGGCGGAAGTGGCGGGGACGTTTTACAAGGGCGAGACGAAGCGCAACATCCATGCGAAGATCGCGCCGTATTACGAGACGATCAACGCGCGGGCTTCGCAGATCAGCGACCATCACGAGAAGCAGAAATTTTTGAAGGCGTTGTACGAGAGTTTTTACAAGGCGTACAACCCGAAGGCGGCGGACAGACTCGGAATCGTGTACACGCCCGATGAGATTGTTCGTTTTATGATCGAGAGCGCCGACCATCTGACGTTCAAGCATTTCGGGGTGACGCTGGGCGATAAGGGCGTGGAGATTTTGGATCCCGCGACTGGCACGGGGACGTTCATCACCGAGTTGATCGAGTACCTGCCGCCCGCGCAGTTGGAATACAAGTACGACTTTGAACTGCACTGCAATGAAGTTTCGATCTTGCCGTATTACATCGCCAACTTGAACATCGAATATCAGTAGTTCACGAAAAGGCTTGAACATGGTTACACTTGGTTCTTACCAAGGAAACCAACGTCCATGTCCAAGCCCACCGTCAAGATTAACCGAACAATTCATTCTGAGCAAGTCCTTCACGCCTTTGTCGAAGTGGTTCGCAAGAACCTGCCACTGGATTTGAAAAATACGCGCATCACCACGGATGACATGATTTACGTGCTGGCGTACGCGAATGTCCATCGTCTGAGCATGGAAGCGGCCTGCCAAGAGTTGCAAGGAGCGCCGTCCGGCAATCGGCTGCGCGAGGTCTTGACGGAGGCTCTCCCAGATCGAACAGGCTTACAGCGCATGTTGAACCGCATGTTTCGCCAGCAACTGCATCCCAGCCTCTGGAAATGCAAACGCGATTTCAGTCTGGCGATTGACCTGACCTTGATCCCGTATCATGGTCAGCCCTATGAAGATAAAAAGGAAATCGTGCGCGGTCAGCCAAAGTCTGGAACTACTCACTTTCATGGGTATGCCACTGTGTCGATCGTGCGTGAGCATCGGCGTTATGTGGTTGCCTTACGTTTCATTGAATATGGTGAGGAGCTGTCCGAAATCGTGCGCTGGCTGATAAAACGTGTAAAATCGCTCAAAATTCGTATTCGCCGCGTGTTTTTGGACAAGGGTTTCTGCTCCAAACCAGTTTTCAAGGTTCTGGAGCAACACAAGTTAAGTTTTGTGACGCCCATTCCCGTGCGTGGCAAATCGGGCGGTGTCCGGATTCTGTTTCAAGGCAAGTCGCGCACCACAACGTACACCTTCAACAGTCCAACTTACGGACAGTACACGGTGGAGGCGGTGGTGGTTAAGCGGTACTCCAAAGGACGTTATGGACGCCATCAATCCAAGTGGTTTGCGTACGCCGTGGCGGGCTTGCCCACGAACATCTCGCCTGCACAAGTTTTTGAACTCTATCGTCAACGCTTTGGGATTGAGTCCAGTTATCGGCAGATGAATCAAGTTCGCGCTCGCACTTCAACCCGCAACCCAGTCATTCGCTTGTTGTTGGTTGGGCTGGCTTTTGTCTTGTTCAACCTGTATATTTCTTTGCGTCAAAACTTGTCCGCGGCGCTCAAACAACCGCTGCATGTACCCAAGCGTTTTTGGCTCTCCTTACGCCGTCTTGCTCTCTGCTCAGTCGTGCCATTGTGCGCTTGTGGAATTTTGCCGATGTCGTTCAACTTCAACCTTGTTGGGCGCTTTCGTGATCTACTGAATATACGTACAAGCAAAAGACGGGGGTGTTCAATGAGTTCGAGAATATCTGCTTTGTGGATACGCTCGATAACATGGGATTTGAACACACGGGTAAGCAGTTGAATTTCTTTGGGATGACGGATGCGAACGCGGAACGGATTGTGAAGCAGAATAGCAAACCGATTATGTTGGTGATTGGCAATCCGCCGTATAACGCCAATCAATTGAATGAAAACGAGAATAACAAGAACCGTGAATATCCTGAAATTGACCAGCGCATCAAAGATACTTATATCAAGCAAAGTACAGCACAGAAAACAAAACTTTATGATATGTACGCCCGCTTTCTGCGTTGGGCAAGTGACCGAATCGACAAGAATGGTATTGTCGCGTTCATATCTAATAATTCATATTTGGACTCTCGTGGCTTTGATGGTTTTCGTAAAGTGGTAGCCAGCGAATTCGACCATATTTACATTTTGGATTTAGGCGGCGATGTACGCAAGAACACAAAACTTTCAGGAACAACACATAATGTTTTTGGGATACAAATTGGCGTTGCCATTGTTTTCTTCGTGAAGACTGACAAAAAAGGGAAATCACCTGCCCAGATTTTTTATGCACGTCGCCCTGAATTTGAATTTGCTACAGACAAGCTTGCATTTCTCCGTTCAGAGAAATTTTCAGATATTCACTTTCAACATATTCAGCCAGACAAGAAACAAAACTGGCTCAACATAACCGAGAACGATTGGGATGAATTGATGCCTGTTGCTCTCAAAGAAAGTAAAACAAGCGACGGAGCAAAAGAACCCAAAGCCATTTTTAAATTATTCTCGTTAGGTGTTGTTACGAATAGAGATGAGTGGGTGTATGATGACGATAAAAACGAATTGACCAAAAAGGTCAATTTCTTGATTGATATTTATAACCAAGAAGTTGACAAACTTTCTGGTAAGGGAAAAACCAAAGCCAATCTTGCAGAGGAAGTTGATAAAAGCATCAAGTGGACTAGAGCCGTAAAACATGATTTAGCCAAGGGCAGAAAGTACGCTTTTGAAAATCAATTCATTAAACAGGCTTTGTACAGACCGTTTGTAAAGCGACATTTGTATTTCAATTCTGATTTGAACGAAATGCAATATCGTTTGCCAGAAATTTTTACTGGCGACAACTTGGTAATCTGCTTTACAGATGCAAGTTCTTCAAAACCATTCATGACATTTGCCAGTAATCAAATTCCTGATTTGCATTTGGTTGGCGCTGGCGCTGGAACACAATGTCTTCCGCTCTACCGTTACAGCGAGTCGGGCGAGCGCGTGGAGAATGTCACCGATTGGGCGTTGGGTCAATTCAAGAAAAGATATGAGAGAGTAGAGAATAGAGAGAAGTCGAAGAAGAAAGACGCACTACTCTCTAATCCCCAATCTCTAATCACTAAACAAGATATTTTCCATTACGTGTATGCCGTTCTGCATCATCCCGCGTATCGGGCGAAGTATGAGATCAATTTGAAGCGCGAGTTTCCGAGAATTCCGTTTTACGAAGATTTTTGGAAGTGGGCAGGTTGGGGGAAGAAGTTGATGGAGTTGCATTTGGGGTATGAGGGTGTGGAGCCTTATGCGTTGGAACGTTTGAACGTTGAAACGTTGGAACGTTCAAACATTCAAACCCGTCTCATGGCACGCAAAGAGAATGGCTTGATCGAGATTGATACACAGACCACGTTGCGCGGCGTCCCGGCGGAGGCGTGGGAATATCGGCTGGGAACGTATTCCGCTTTGGAGTGGGTTTTGGAACGCTACAAAGAGAAGAAACCCAAGGACCCGACCATTGCGGAGAAGTTCAACACGTATAAGTTCGCGGAATATAAGGAGTCCGTGATTGAGTTGTTGAGAAGGGTGTGTACGGTCAGTGTGGAGACGATGAAGATCGTCAAAGAGATGGGAGATTAATGGGATGAAAGAAAATACCGACTTGCTCAAAAGACGAGAAGAACTCAAACGCCGACTGATGGATGGGGAATATAAAACATTGATCGATGTATCTCTAGATGGTGTCGGTCGAATTATTCAAAAAGTCACTCACACCGTGCGACCCATCTCACCCTGGCTCAGCGGTGCGGTGTTATATCTAATCGTCCTACTCATACCAAATGTATTAGTCCGCCTGGGCGACCCATCCGTTTTTGCGAGACAAACTGCGATAATTTTCCCAGGCTCCTTGCTTCTGCCATTACTGCTTGGCTATGCCACTATTGCTATTATGGTAGCAGGCAACATTTACCTTCAGCGTGTCTTCACGACCTTTCAGGATAGCGTGCTAGACAAAGTTGAATCGATTGCCACTCTGGACGACTTCGAACACTGGTTGACATCTGTGTGTGACCGAAAGTCACACTTCCTATGGAGCATTGTGGGCGGCGTTGTATTGGCGGCGTACATAATTTTTTCGCTGGAGGTTAGCAACATTATTGTTACCTTGGGTATTACCATCGGAACGATTTTGATCAGCATATTCAGTGTAGCATTTATATATTTGCTTGTTTATATGGTGGCATTATCAGCGCGCATCGGGCGCTATCACTTGAAACTCTATATAGCCAACCCAAATAGTTCCGAGGTGATCAGCAGTATAGCAGGTTTATTAAGCAACTTTGTATACATGGTTGCCATATATGCGGCAGTCATCACATGGGTAATGACATTGCTTGGTCCTGTTATGCAGGCGGGCTTGGAAGCTGCCTCTTTGAGTTGGATAGCCATTATTTACCTGTTTATCATCTCGTTGTTTTGGACATCCATTCTTGCCATGTTCATCCTCAATCAAAGAAGTATATCCAGCATCATCAAAAGTGCAAAATGGAAAACGCTTAACGAGATTCAGGCAAACGTGGAACAGTTGCACACATCGAATAAACTTGGCGAGAAGGATACGATGGAAGCCATTAACCGCCTGATGGATTATTATGATCGCATTCTAAAAACTCATAGTTCCGCATTTAACACAGAAGCAATATGGAGCTTAATCAATTCATTGCTACTGCCGTTACTCGCCCTTCTACTTGGAAATCTCGATAAAATTATCGCGTTGTTTCGTTGATATCCCAAGGCATACATCCGATGATTGCAGAGAAGTTCAATGTTTATCAGTTCGTGGAGTATAAGGAGTCCGTGATTGAATTGTTGGGGCGCGTGTGTACGGTCAGTGTGGAGACGATGAAGATTGTACGGGAGATGGAATAACACAAAGGTTTTTATGAATTCCAAACTAGATGTGCTCATCATTGGCGGGGGAGTGATCGGGGTGTGTTCGGCATACTTCCTTGCTCAAAAAGGTTTGCAAGTCACATTAATTGAAAAAGGGGAGATCGCCTCCGGTTGTTCGTATGGAAATGGAGGACTCATCGTACCGAGTCATGCAATTCCGCTGGCTTCGCCGGGCGCGCTGGGGAATGGCTTACGCTGGTTGCTCGATTCGGAGAGTCCGTTTTATATTAAGCCGCGCTGGGATGTGGACTTGTTCAATTGGCTGGCACGTTTCGCGCTTGCCAGCCGCCATCGAAACATGATCCGTGCACTGCCTGTTTTGCGCGATCTGTTGTTTGCAAGCCGCGCGCTGTATGAAGAACTTGCAAAGACCGCGGGCTTTGATTTCGGTTTTGAAGGGAACGGGTCCTTGCTGGTGTGTTTATCGAAACAAGCGTTGGAAAAAGAAAGACGAGAGACGCATCTCTTCGAGCAGTTCAAGATTCCAGTCAGTGTGGTGAATCGTGAAGAGGCGCTTGAACTCGAACCCGCGCTTTTGCCGAACATCGCGGGTGGCGTATATTATCCGCGCGATGGGCGCATCCACCCGCATCGCTTTGTCGTTGGGTTGGCGGAAAAGGCTCAGGGTCTCGGCTGTCAAGTTTGGACGAAGACGGAGGCGATGGGGTTTGAATCCGCTGGTGGAAGAATCACCAAAGTCCATACCACGCGCGGGGACTTCGCCGCAAAACAAATCATCCTTGCAACCGGTTCGTGGTCGCCGGAAGTAGCGCGCGCGTTGAAATTGCGGATCCCGATCCAAGCCGCAAAAGGATATAGCGTGACTTTGGAAAATCCTCCGGTGACGCCGAAACTGCCGCTGTTATTTTCGGAGGCGCAAGTGGTGATCAACCCGCTGGGAGAAGCGCTTCGAATCGCAGGGACGCTTGAACTGGCTGGAATGGATTTTTCTCTTAACTCACGCCGGGTCCGCGCCATGCAAGAGTCGTCTGCCGAATATTTGCCGGGTCTTGCAAATGCAAAGGTGATCGAGATCTGGCGCGGCTTACGTCCCTGTACCCCGGATGGTTTGCCGATCATTTCGCGCGTGAAGAATTTCGAGAATTTGATCATTGCCGCGGGTCATGCCATGCTTGGCATGTCGCTGGGACCGATCACAGGGAAACTGGTTTCGCAGTTGGTGAACGAAGAAAAAACAGAATTGGATGTCTCGCCGTTTGGATTGAAAAGATATTGAAAAAATGCTTCTGAATTTCTCAGAAGCATTTTTTGTTACCAATTATTCTTACAACCCCGCGGCTTTCTTCAATGTATCCGCCTTATCGGTTCGTTCCCAGGGGAACTCGATATCATCGCGGCCGAAGTGGCCGTAGGCGGCGGTCTTGCGATAGATTGGTTTGCGCAAGCCCAAGTCACGGATGATCGCGCCTGGGCGCAGATCAAAATATTCGTCCACGAGTGAAGCGATTTTTCCATCCGCAATTTTTGCCGTACCGAACGTTTCCACGTTCACCGAAAGCGGATGCGCGACTCCAATCGCATAGGACACTTGCACTTCCACACGGTCAGCGATTCCCGCGGCAACAATGTTCTTTGCTACATAGCGCGCCGCGTATGCCGCGGAACGATCCACCTTTGTGGGATCCTTCCCGCTGAACGCGCCGCCGCCATGACGACCCATGCCACCGTAGGTATCAACGATGATCTTGCGGCCCGTCAGACCCGCGTCGCCCATCGGACCACCGACGACGAAACGACCGGTTGGGTTCACAAATACTTTGATGTTTCTATCAACCAGGTCGGCAGGAAGCGCGGGCATGATGATTTCCTCTGTGACCGCTTCGGTGATCTCAGCCTGCGACACATCGGGCGCATGTTGTGTGGAGATCAAGACGGTGTCCACGCGTTTGGGCTTGCCCTGCGAATACTCGATCGTGACCTGACTCTTCGCATCGGGACGAAGCCACGAGATGGTTCCGTTTTTGCGAAGTTCACTCTGCCGACGAGTTAACTTGTGCGCGAGATAGATCGGCAACGGCATAAGCGTGGGTGTTTCATTGCACGCGAAACCAAACATCATGCCCTGGTCGCCCGCGCCAATGGACTCGACTTCCTCGTCCGTCAGGTGATGTCCATCACGCGATTCGAGCGCGTGATCCACACCCATGGCGATATCGGGGCTTTGACTGGCGATGGCTGTAAGCACAGCGCACGTATTCCCATCGAATCCTTTATCGCTGCTATCATAGCCGATCTCCAATACCACCTTGCGTACGAGCTCGTCGAAGTTAACAAAGGCTTTTGTGGTAATCTCGCCCAACAACATAACGAAGCCGGTCTTCGTTGCTGTTTCGCAGGCAACGCGCGAGCGCGAATCCTGCTCGAGGCATGCATCCAGCACGGCGTCCGAGATTTGATCGCATAGTTTGTCGGGGTGTCCCTCTGTCACTGATTCCGAGGTGAACATCAGTTTGGGGGAAGTCATAAAAGTGTTGCTCATTGTTTTTTGTTTCTCCTTTAAGAAATGAAATTGCCCATTCGGACGTGCTGAAAGGGCAATCTACTTTGAGGCAGTTTCCCTCTCATCTACCAGAACATCCGGTAGTGGCATTTGATAAAGGACGTGGTGCGGGATGGCATCCCGCATACTCTTGAATTGGCGGGATAACATCCCGCCCCACGAAATTCATCATTTTGTTTGAGCCATTACCAACATCCTTCTGTCGGAATTGGCACCGTATGTGTAGTCTCGTAGTCTTTTCGCTGCTTAGTTTCACAGTCGTTTGCTTTCGACTATTTGACTAACAGACTAATCAACTATATGACTAACACCGGTTGTCGAGGCATCGCAGGGCCGTTCCCTCCGCCTCTCTGGATAAGAGCGCCGTATTTGGGCTATTGAATTGTGTTGGCAGTTTACCACATGGAAAAAGATGAGTCAATTAAGAATTGAAGATTGTAGTGGCGACTTCAGTCGCCTTGAGTGTTAAACGACTGAAGTCGTTACTACATGGTTATTCATCCTCCACACATCGAAAGCCAATGCGCGGAGAAAATTCGCCGAGATAGGAATCTGATCCTGGCACCGCATTCAAATTTGATCCTCTCACAGACGACCGTTTTGAAACGCGGATGTTTATTTCTGCATCTCCCAAACTCCCGCCGCGTACCACGCGATTCAAACTCGAACTTGTTTGTGGACCGAGCGGATTCAGCAATTCCGAAGTTGCATAAAAATCAAAATCGTAAAAATCATTTGTCCATTCTGCAACGTTGCCAGCCATATCCAACATCCCAAATGGACTGGCTCCCAGCGGATAACTGCCAACACGCGATGTGTCCTTCACAATGAAGTTAAAATTGGCGATTGTTCCGTCCGGTTTATCTTCGCCCCACGGAAACGTGCGGAGGTCGTCACCGCGCCCGGCGCGTTCCCATTCTGCTTCGGTTGGCAACCTTCTGTTTGCCCATTCGCAATAGGTCTTTGCCTGCCCCCAAGTGACGTAGACAACGGGAAAATCTTTGAATTCAGGGTTCTCGAAATAATCAAACCGTCTCTGCGATTCAAAACTCTGTGGCGGCTCACACACACCTGAATTGACGCACAACGCGTACATGGCATTTGTCACTTCGAGTTGATCCATCCAGAAGGCCTCAATGGTCACATCGTGGACTGGGACTTCGTCCGGCGCGCGTCGCGCATCCATGCCGCCCATGCGGAACGTGCCGGCGGGGATGTAGACTTGCGGCATTCCATCTGCTGAGGATGTCCGTTGAGTCGCGGTTGCTTCCGTGGATGTGATTGTTGGAATGATAACTTCAACAGTCGCGGAGGGAATTGCAATGGGAATATCTGTTGCGGGCAGTGCGAGTGACGTTAATGTTGGGGCAGGTATTTGGATTTCAGATGCACCACACGCGGCGAGAAAAATAAATAGGATTGGAAAGATTTTTTTCATTGATAAATGATTCTATGTCATTGCGAGGAGGGCGCTCTCCCCGACGAAGCAATCTCCTCGAAAACGGTGGATTCTTATCGATAAGATTTTTCTGTTTAACAGGAGATTGCTTCGCTCCGCTCGCAATGACATACGCTTTCAAGGCGTTGAGCCGACAAAATTAAGCGCGTACAACGCATCTTCGTATCCCGGGCGGACTGCAAGTGCCTTGCGCCAATCTTTGATTGCCCCGTTGAGGTCGCCTTTGCGATAGAGCGCCCAGCCGTGCCAGAGCCAGGTCTCTTCGGACATTTCTGTTCGTTGCAACGCGTAGTCTGTTAACGCGAGCAGGTCGTCTGTGCGGTTGGATTGGAAGTTCGCGATGAACGGACCGAATTGATAACGAAACATACGTTGCGGCAAGCCGAGTTCTCTTGCCTTGTCGTATGCCGCGTTGGCTTCTTCGTAACGTTCAAAGTAGACGAGATTGCTACCGACGTTGAACCACGCGAACGCGTCAGAGGGGTCTTCGGTGGTGGCGGCTTGGGTGAAGGTCAACGCGTTTTGGCGATTCAGATCCGGGTCCCAGTTTGAGGCGAGAAGTCTCTTCATCTCCTCTTCCTGTTGAGGAAGGTATACAACCATATACAAATAATTGAAGGGCTTCCACTCCGACAAAAGTTGTTCGTAGGAAATTTTCTTGTCGGGTCCGCGATAGGTATCCTGAGCGATGAAAGTTTGAGTGGCGTCGTCGTAACCGGTGAGCAAAAGATAATGCGCCGCCCAGAGATCATCGTCAAGCCAGCCGGTGTCTTCGGGATTCAGTGACGTGGTGGATTCAACAATGACAGGATATGCCGCGGCGATGAGGCGCTTGAGCGTTTCGAGATCGCCGCCCACGCGATATTCGATGCGAAGCCAGCCCGCGTAATTGCGGACCCAAAATGCCATCTCTTCGGGATTGACGTTGCGATCGCCATTGACAGGTTTTATGACATCTGAAATATCTTTTTGTGTGCCGCTCCAGCCGAACATGTGCAACATCATCGAAAGCGCGGCGGGACCGCAGTTATTTGCGGTTTGCTTTTCGTATTCGGGTGAATCGAGAAATGCCTGCGCGGGAAGAGGAGCGAATGTTGGTGTCGGCGAGATGGATGTGGCAACGATTTCAGGCGTTGAGGTGATTGCAACGGTTGGGGTGATCATCTTCGTTGGATTCGGAATCGCCGTGGGCACATCACCAACGGGGTTGATCAAATTTTTGGCATAGGTTTTTGCCACTTCAAAACGCCATGAGAGGCGGCTGTTGATCGCGGGGATTTGGTAAAGCAGAATTGCAGCAACGATCAACCCCGCGATAATGATTACAATATTTCTTTTCGTCATACAAAAAGTGTACCAGAGGAGGATGAGACGGAATTAATCCGACCCCCACCCGTCCTCCCCCATTTTCCGACGAACTTCAGTCGGAAAATGGGGGAGGTGTCCGAAGGACGGAGGGGGCGGCTACTTATGCCCCAGCAATGCCACTGCTGCGGCAACGGATGGATCGGTCTCGAATGTAAATGTGTCCCATTCCGCGAAGGCTGGCACATCTGGCACGATGCCCGTCAATTCCCAGTTTGCATCGGAGAATGCGGAATAGAATGTTTCGGAGGCGATCCACACTTGTGAGTCGTCATCGAAATCATATCCGTGCAACACTTCGACATTGCCCAAACTTGTCTGCCCGACAATTTTCGCGCGACCTGCATCCTTCAGCACGCCTGAAAAGATTTCACCGAAACTGACTGTATCTTCACTCACAATGACGATGATCGGAACGGTCTGCGAATTATGGATTGGGTTTGCCTTGACATTCATGGAACGCTTTGACTCCCGGCTTACAAACTCCCCACGCTTACCGGAGACAAAATGCTCCAGGATCGGATCAACCACTGAACTACTTCCGCCTCCGTTCAAGCGTACGTCAAGGATCAGCCCATCGAGTTCACCGAAATCATTTAACGCCGTTTCAATCTGCGGCGGAATCGTCTCATCAAAAAATGATGGGATGAAGATGTACCCGATCTTTGACCCGTCTGTGGTGGGGACGAGTTTGGCTTCGATCCTCAGTGATCCGTTAATGGGAGCGCGGATGAGAAGCAAATCGCGCGGCGCTTCGTTGGGAGATTGCACGGTAAGCACAAGAGCCGAACATTGCGGACCGCGTATTCGTCTCGCGGTATCTGCGTTTACTTCCAGGGTCACGCCATCTACTTGCAGGATTTTGTCGTGTGATTTGATCCCCGCGTGCTCGGCGGGAGAATCGGGAAACGTTGAAATCACTGTGAAGGTCTGGCGTTCCTCATCGGGTATTGAATAAATACCTACACCCACAAAATCGTTCTCACCTCTCAACTCCGCTTCCGATGCCTTAACTTCCAACGGCGAAAGGAAGAACGAATGCTCGTCCTCCAGTTCGTTGATCATTGCCTGCATTTCAACATAAAAAGTTTCAGTATCCAACCCGGCTTCGATTTTGCTTCGGTATTTCGATACGATCTCGCTCCAGTTCTTTCCATTGAAGTCCGGGTACACGTACACTTTTTCAACGATATCAGCAAGCTCTTCAAGAACTCGCAGTTGCGTGCTTTTCGAAATATCAGGGTTAGGCTCAATGGTCTGTGTGGGTTGCGCAAGCACAGTATCCGGCGAAATAGTCGCGAGCGGGGTGGTTGCACATTCCGCTGGGATAAAAGCCGGGACAAGCGGAACAGGCGTCGGTGTGAGTGAGGCGGTTGGAGTCAGGGTTGGCAGGGGCGTGGCAGTTGCCGGGCTGACGAGTTGCGTCACAAAATTACACGCCAGTAAAGATAAAACTAAAAATCCAATTGCGAGTCGTTTTGTTTTCATGGTTTCACCTTTTGAGTTAAGATGACAGTCATTTTCAAAATGACTGTCATCTGTTTGCTGCGCCCCACTCTCTCACGCGCTCGAACAAATCCGATAACGGCTTCAAATCAGAAACAGGTACACCAAGATTCTTCGTGCGAGTCTTATCGTATTGAAAGACGCGCGCGCCTGCCTGAATGGGCTTTGCACGGCGATTAAATTCTTCACGCGTCAAATAGCCCGCGAGCAGAACCTCCATGCCATACACCCAAATGTTACCCCATTCCAGCGCGCCGATGAGATGAGTTTCTTTTCGATTCGCACAGTGGATTCCGATGCGCGCGTTCGCCATGCTTTTGATGTGGATGTAGGTAAGCGAAAAGAATCCGTTTTCGATTTCGACTCTCATACGCGGCGGGACTTCAATGACGGAAGCCCGCATCTCGCGCCCCTCATCCTGCCCGCCAATCTCAAGCGTTATCTTCTCTTCGGCTTCTGACTTCAAGACCAGCGCGCCAAGCGGATTCCACTTTGCGGGCTTCATCCACGAATTCGGCATGGCATGGATCAAGTAATGCGGCTGACCCGCGTACATCACTTTCTCCAAATCCGACTGCGACGCGGCGATGAGACTCGGGAGAAAGGCGAAGAGATAAATGTCGTTATCCGAATGTCCCTCAGCCGCGTTCTGATCGGAGGGGACGAGCGCGGGAGCCTTCAACACCACTTGCGGATTACGCTTCATCTCCGCGATTTGTTCGCGATAGGTGATGAGAAAAGATTTGATGTCACATCGTCGCCCGCCAAGTGACACATCGTAACGATCAGGGTCGGTGAACGGAGTCGCGCCTTTGACATCGAATGGAATGTTCTGCTTCGAAAGATAGCGCCGAAACGCAAGTTCCACTGCCACGCCCGCGACGATTCTTCGCAAACGATCATACGGCGAGCCACCCATGCGATTGTACGTGTATGGTAATGAACGGATCGCGTACGCAATCCCGCCTTCGGTGAGGTCGCGTGTGTAGGGGAGGTGGAGGAAATCGGAGGAGGTAATCATCTCAACTAATGAATTTTTTGAATAATAAATCTTTCTAAGATCAAATAATTCTCAGCAAATATTGTTTTGAGTTCTTCTGAGATAGCATTCTCGATTTCAGAACGTCTGGAAGGTATCTCGCTTAAGTTGAATATCGAAATGGCTTGGCGCGTGATCTCTCTGACTGCTGGTCGAACCATTCCATCCTGATAACGATTTTGCCATGCTATATGCAAATCGATCAGTGTTTCGGGATCTATTCGATATGTGACAGATACATCCAACTGGATAACCTTGCCATCTTTTGTCCTTGATTGTATGGGATCATCTCCGGTGATGGAATTTTCTGCCGCCTCATAGGTCTGTGACTCCACGTTGTAAATCATCACTCTTTCCCCAGGCTTGATCAAATGCCGACCAGGCTCCAATAGCTCTTGATTAAAACCTGATGGTTCATAAGGAGAGATAACTATTCCGCTCTCGTCTTGCTTGATGTTAACCACACTTTGTTTAAAAACAATGAATAAAATGGCAATCAAGCAAATCCCTAAAATTGTTATGCCCAGCAAAATCTTCTTTTGTGACATATCTTACTCTTTCTTATTATTCGTTCCTAAACTGCAAACAATAATGATGGAAGGTGTTGCTTACCCATGCGGAGCCCATCCCAAACGGCGCGAGGGGCTGGTTATCCTGCAACCAGATCTTTTCATCTTTCAAGGTGTACGTTTTGCCAAGTTCACGCGCAATGTCCCACGCCAATGGATAGATCTTCCCGCCCTTCTTCACATTCTTGACGATGATTGTTAGGTAGGATTTTTCCCGTAGTAAGGACTTTAGTCCTTTATAAATGCCAACCAGCTTTTCCAAAAACTCTTCGTAATCAGAAATATTCCCCATATCGTTCGGGTCATCTGAATAATGGACATCCAACTCTGCAGAGTCACGGCGTTTCTTTTGATTCTCTGACCCTTTCGCGCGGAGCATGTCCCAGTAGGGAGGGCTTGTTAAGACGTAATCGGTAATTGGTAATTGGTAATTGGTGGCGAGTGAGGCATCCCCATTTACGATTTCAGATTTCAGATTTTCGATTGAAGCCCCCAGTGCCACGCGCTCCTCTTCGATAATCTTCGCCGCGATCTTCGCGTATTTGGGATTCAGTTCGATTCCATAACTATTTCGCCCCGCGCGCAACGCGGCGACGAGGGTTGAACCTGTCCCTGCCATAGGGTCTAGCACGGTCTCGCCTTCTTTGGTGAAGAATTCGATGAACTCTTGTGCCATCGTCTCAGGAAATTTGGCGGGATGCACCAACACTCCCTTCTTGCGCGGCGGAGGGTTATGGATGAACCACGATTTCTGGAATTTCAGCCATTCCTTGTTTGTGAGGTTGTTGAGCTTATTGTGGGGCATGGTTGTTATATTTTGGTGGTCGAGTAGGCGGCGGGGTCTTGATACGGACTTCGTCTTACTTAAACGCAGCCGCCATATCGAGACCACAGAGTTTATGGTGCGGGCGTCCTCGTCGGGAAAACATATCCCACATCATACACGGTTAAATCGGAAAACGTAACAGTGACGGGCGTATCTCCCATCGAGCGCGAAAACACGCCGAACGCGCCGCTGGGGAAACTTTTGTCCACGATGCTGAATTGAAAACGCCCGTTGAGAAAGAGTCGCATTTCGCTCCCAACAGCCCACAACCCGATTTGCACTTCCCCCGGCGCGCCGAGCGGAGCGTCTCCGCTGGGAACGGCTTCATAGATGATGAGTTTCGTCCCGTTTTTGATTCGCTCCACGTGAATGAATCCATTGCAGGAAAGTACGAAACGATAGAATGAGCTTGCCACTGAGCGAACGATAATGCCGTAGTTGTCCTCTGCGCGGCAAAGGCTCGTTCGCGCGGTGATCTCCGCATAAAAATTTCCGAGTGTGATGTCGCGGCGCAGGCTGGCTAGATAGATTCCGGGTTGAACGGCTAACGTGAGCCGATTGCGGCTGATCGCGGCACTTCCTTGATCGGAAACGGCGGTGTCCCATGCTGATTTGTCGGAAAAATCATCGGAGAGAGTCACCGATCCGATTCCAGGATTCATTTCAGGCGTCGTGGTGTGAGTGGCAATCGTTAGCAGGGTTGGAGTCGCTGATGGAGGGAACCAGACTATGGTCTGAGTCGGAGGCGGGGTATCAGTTGGGATGAGAGTCGCAGTGGGGAGAGTCCCGTTTGCAGGCATACATGCCGCCGTCATTGCGAGGAGTGATAGCGACGAAGCAATCCCTGTCACAGTGAGGAGATTGCTTTGTCGGGAAGAGCACCCTCCTCGCAATGACGATATGTGAAAGGTGTTGTAAAATAACATCAAAATATTCTAGCACATAAGGAGTTTGTATGACCGAGAAAAGGGTGCTGGTGACGGGCGCGTGTGGTGAGATGGGTCAGGCTCTTGTTCAGGGGTTGGCGCGGAGGGGCGGGTATCGAATCGTCACGTCTGATCTTGCCCCATTGCCCGATAGTATCAAGGCGATGTCGGTGGAGCACGCGCAAGGGGATTTGGTGTATAAGATAAAAACTTTTTACGATTATGATTTCGATGTGATCTTTCATCTTGCCGCATCGCTTTCATCAAAGGCGGAGGTGTCGAGCGAGGACGCGCATCGCATCAACGTGGAAGGCACGATGCAATTGCTGATGCTCGCCGCATATCGTTCGGAGAAATATAAAAAGTCTGTAAAGTTTTTATTCCCAAGTTCGATTGCCGCATATGGGATGGGGAATCTCGAAACGAAAAATTCTGCGGGGCAGGTAAAAGAAGATGATTACAACACACCACAGACGATGTATGGATGCAATAAATTGTATTGTGAAAAACTGGGGATGTATTACAGCAAATATTATGGCCAGAAACATTTGGATGAAAACCCGCCTCATTTTCTGGACTTTCGCGCGGTGCGGTTCCCGGGCTTGATCTCAGCTTTTACGTTGCCCAGCGGCGGCACAAGCGACTACGGCCCTGAAATGCTCCACGCCGCGGTGCAAGGGAAACCCTATTCGTGTTTCGTGCGCGAAGACGCGAAAATCTCGTTCATGGCAATGCCCGACGCGATCAAATCCCTGCTGATGCTGGTGGATGTGCCGCGTGAAAAGTTGACTCAGCAAGTGTATAACATTGCCGCGTTCGCGTTGACCGCGGGCGAATTCCGTGACCGCGCTGTGAAAGCATTCCCTTCGGCGAAGATTACGTTTGAGCCGAATCCGCGCAGGCAGGGCATCGTCGACTCGTGGCCTCAGGATGTGGATGATGCGCTCGCGCGAAAAGATTGGGGCTGGAAACCCGATTATGACGCCGATAAATTTTTCGACGATTATTTTTTGCCTGAGATTCGGAAAAGATATAACACGTAGGATATAATCCCCGCCGATGAAAAGCAAAGTTATTTTAGTTATTAGTTCGATCATTATCTTTTTGTTATTGATCGGGATTGCTCTCCCCGCCAACGGAGCAAACGCCGCGCCGCACGCGCAGGGATTTGTCACCGCGACAGCCGGTTCCGATGGGCGGATCATTTACATCGTCGTTGAAGGGGATTCCTGTTTGAGTGTCGCGCTTCTGCACGGGATGGGCGTCGGTCAATTGCGCCAACTCAACCCGCGGCTGGATACAGATTGCACACTGTTGATCGGTCAACAATTAGTTGTCGGGCTTGCAAACTCTTCCGGTCCATCGCCGGGACCCGCGCCAACACTTCCGCCGCTGACTCTTACTCCCACTCCCGTCAGCGGGACAACAGAAGTCTGTGTTCTGCTCTTTGATGATGTGAACGGGGATGCACTGAGGCAGGAGACAGAATTTGGCATCACGGGCGGCGCGGTGAGTCTCACGAACCTGAACGGCTCATACTCCCAGACAAAAGATACAACCTCCGATATTGACCCTGATCTCCTTGAACCCATCCGTTCATGTTTTACCGATGTCCCTCAGGGCGAATACAACGTGACCATGGGTATCCCTGATGAATACAATCCAACGATGGCATTGAGTTCAATCTTGACTGTCAAAGCCGGTGACCGCGCTTCGATTGATTTCGGCGCGCAATCCAAGACGATCACGGTGAGCGACTCAACGGGGGAGGAAGGTAGCGGCAGGTCATCTGCATTGGGAATCTTTGGAATCCTCCTTCTGCTCGCCAGCGCGGGTCTTGGATATTATGCCTATCGCGCCAACCTGCCCAAGAGCAAACTAAAAGGAAGCCCGTTGGATAAAAGATAGAAAAGAAAGAAGAAAGAGGAAAGAAGCGATCTGAATCCCGATCTTTCCTCTTTCGTTAGTCATTGTCTCTTCGACACAGTGAGTGAAAGACGAACCGTCAAGGCAAGCCTTCATCCTTCAACCTTTATCCTTCATCTTTTTCATTCATCCCATTGGGTGTTTCATCCTCTGTCCCCCAATCAAATGGACGTGTAAGTGAAACACCGTCTGCCCACCATCAAGTCCTGTGTTTGAGATCAAACGATAACCACCTTGATCAATCCCCTCCTTCTCCGCGAGTTGACGCGCCACTGTGAAGAGATGCCCCATCAGTTGTTCGTCTGCCGCATCCAATGTGCTTACTGATTCGATGTGTCTGTTAGGCACGATCAAAATATGAGTGGGGGCTACGGGGTTGATATCACGGAAGGCAGTCGCCTGTTCATCGCGATGGACGATGGTGCCGGGGATCTCGCCTGAAATAATTTTGCAGAAAATACAGATGTCGGTCATGTTGGTTTTATCCTTGTTTCTCTACCTCACCAATGTCGTTGCGAGGAGGGCGTTCTTCCCGACGAAGCAATCTCCTCGTCGTGGTTGAGATTGCTTCGTGGTGCGGGGCGCAACTCGCAAAGACATAAATTTAAGTGACAGTCACCTGGATTCTACCGCAGGATATGAAAAGCATTAGAAATATCTCAGGGCATTGCGCCGTCCATGCAAATGGCGATATAATGCGCAAACGAAGGAAAACAAAATGAACGAAACACTATTAACCTGGATTGTATTCATCCTTGCCTTTGGCGGCATGGTCATCATTCACGAATTTGGACACTTCATCGTGGCGCGTTGGAGCAAGGTCGAAGTGGAGGAATTCGGGCTGGGTCTGCCTACCCCCGGGGCGCTTACACTTTGGGTCAGCAAAGGATTCTTGATCCTAAAAAGCGGACAACGAATAGAGATTCCGCAGAACTTTCGCTTCCCGGCTGGCTGGAACAACCTGATTGGTCAGGTTTCAAAACTTTCCGTAGACCGGGTCAATGATCGGCTGATATTGCGCTCGATCGAATTTGTTTACGAAGAAGAGGTTCAAGCCAAACCAAAACACCTTGAGTTGGATGTGTATGTCGACCCGAATGGCAAAGTGACTCAATCAGATACTGCAAACCGAACGGTCTCCCGCACGGTGATAAAAGTGGGTAACAAAAACGGCGACGTGGAATTGTCTGAAGTAATTGCAGAAACACACCCAGGCACGCGCTTCACGTTGAACTGGCTTCCCCTTGGCGGATTCGTCCGCCCGAAAGGTGAGAACGACCCGAATGTGCCGGGCGGGTTAGCCGCGGCAAACCCGTGGAAGCGATTCGCCGTCCTTGTGGCGGGACCGTTGATGAATTTGCTTACCGCGGTCCTCATCTACAGTTTCATCTTTTATCGCGTGGGCGTACCAGACGTCAGCCGGGTATTGGTTAATTCGGTGATGGCAAATTCCCCTGCGGAGGAAGCGGGCTTCAAAGACGGCGATATTTTCATCAGCGGTAACGGCGAGTCCATCGGCAGTTACGATGCGTTGCGCGTCATCGTGGATGGCAATGTGGATCAGCCGGTTGTATTTCTTGTCGAGCGCGACGGGGAACAAATCGAGTTGATCGCCACGCCCGAATTTTTTAAAGTTGAAAAACGTGCCATGATTGGCGTGGGACTGGGGGTTCCATTCAAACAGGCAGGCTCGCTGATCGAGACCCTCAACCTGGGCGCGCGCTACACGTACATGAACGTTCGCACACTTCTCTCCTTGCCAGCGCAAATGATTCGCGGTTCCCTCGACTCTGAGCAAACCCGTCTCATCGGCTTGAAGGGAATTTTCGACATCGTAGGGCAAACCGTCAGCCGCGATGTGGAAGCAAGCGCCAACGCGGCAAACGCGCCCGCCTCTACCGACCCGGCGAATCAACCCTTCCGCACACTTGAGTTGATCGCCGCGCTTTCCATCAGTCTTGGCATCTTCAATCTCTTTCCGTTCCCCGCGCTCGATGGCGGACGCATCATTTTTCTTTTACCTGAATTGATCTTTCGACGCCGCGTGCCCGCGCAATTTGAAAATCTTGTGCATGGCTTGGGCATGACCGTCCTGCTCCTCTTTATGATCTACGTCAACGTCATGGACTTCGTCAACCCCGTCAACATCGTTATTCCGTAAATGAACACACAACCAAATCCATTCCAACCTGTTTTGGATTCCCTGCTCGACGAAAAAAAAGAATTCCCTCGCAAGTACCTGCAACTATTTTCGGATCTTGGGACTCTCGAAATCAAGACTCTTCTGGATGTCTGGCAACGCGTCGGACTCAGCCGGAAGTTGTCCCTGCTCGAAGGGCTTGAGACCTTGGCTGAAAGCGATACCCTCGTCAACTTCGACGAACTCGCCAAAGCCATCCTCAACGACTCTGACCCCACCGTGCGTGGACGCGCCATCCGCCTGCTCAGCAAATGCGAAGACCCAAACCTTATCCCCACGTTTATTGACATCATGAAATTTGATTTCGATGCGCAGACGCGCGCCGAAGCCGCCGCTGTCTTGAGTATCTTTGTTGATCTCGGCGAACTGGAAGAGATTCCCGAAGACATCTATCATGAAGTGGAGGATGCCCTGCTCGCCGCCGCAAACGGACAGGACGAATCCAAAGTCCGCAGGCGTGCGTTGGAATCGCTCGGTTACTCGTCGCGCGCCGAAGTTCAAACGCTGATCGAATCGGCAATTCGCCGCGAAGACCCCGCATGGAAGACCAGCGCGTTATTCGCCATGGGTCGCTCCGCCAACAGCCGCTGGGACGGTGAAATTCTCGAATCCCTGATTAGTGACAACCAAAACGTGCAAGACGCCGCCATTGCCGCCGCTGGTGAACTCAGCATCAAAGAGGCAAACCCGATCCTGCTCAAACTGCTTACAGACGCGGCAGAGGAAGGCGAAATCACCAACGCGGTGATCTGGTCGCTTTCACAGATTGGCGGCGAAGATGTTCGCATCTACATCGAAAACCTGCTCGACCAAACTGAGGATGAAGAACAGATAGAATTCCTGGAAGAGGCTCTCGAAAACCTTTCTTTTACGGAAGACCTCGATCGTTTTGAGTTGATGGCGCTCGACCCGGAAGGCTTGGATGACTTGGAAGAGGAAGATGAATAGTTACTGTCTGGTGGTTGAGTAGCCCTGAGCGGTTCTTGCGAAGGGCGTATCGAAACCACCAGTAACCAGAAGAATTTTTGTTACCAGATAATTTTGATTACCCGTTGGTTTCGATACGAGGCGGAACTACACCGCCTCTACTCAACCAACAGAGTATTCCTGAAACAAAGTCACGGAGACGTTATAATCTCCGTGACTTTTTATTATGTCCCTCTCCATCCTTGCCTCCACGTTTGCCAACAACCTCCTCCCGATCCTGCTCCTCAGCGGGGCGGGGTTCGCGCTGGGAAAATTCCTCTCCGTCGATTCGCGCACGATCGGGCGTGTGGTTTTTTACATCTTCGCCCCCATGCTCGTGTTCAACCTACTCGTGCAAAATGACATCAAGTTCACAGAAGCGATCACCGTTGTTGCTTTTACCTTGACCATGATCCTTGTAATGGGCTTGATTACCCTGATCTTTGGACTCACAATGAAGCTGGAACGCCCGATCCTGATGGCGGTGTTGATCGCGACGATGTTTGGCAATACAGGCAACTACGGACTTCCGCTGGTATCCTTTGCGTTTGGCGAAGATGCCCTGCGCTATGCAGGACTGTATTTTGTGACTACATCCATACTTTTCAACACCGTTGGCATACTGATTGCATCTCTTGGGCATACGAATCTCAAAGACGCCCTTTTAGGTCTACTCAAAATCCCAACCGTCTATGGTTTGTTGCTCGCCGTACTAATCAATGGATTCAACATTGAACTGCCCGTTGCTTTGTCGCGTACGATTGACCTCGCCGCGGGTGGAAGCATCCCGATGATGATCGTCCTGCTCGGCATCGAACTCTCGCGCGTGCAATGGTCGAGCAGTTTGCGCGGCGTTGGCTTGAGTATCTCGTTACGCTTGTTGATCGCTCCAGCAGTCGCATTGTTGCTGAGCATACCATTCGGGCTGAATGGGGCGGTGTGGCAGGCGGGGATCATCCAAGCCTCCATGCCTGCGGCGGTGAACACGACCATTCTTGCGACGGAATACAAACTTGATTCGTCGCTCGTCACCGCGATTGTTTTTCTCGGCACACTGCTCAGCCCGTTGACATTAACTCCGTTGATTGTGTTATTAGGGAGATGATGCGAAATCCATTTTTGACCGCCAAGCACGCCAAGACTTTTTTTAAGATCGCTTGGCGTTCTCACCTGCACTTGCGCCAGGTGCAAGTGTTGCGCTCTTCGCGGTTAATGATTGCCTTCGTCGTGATGGCAGTAGCCGTTTTGGGGAACGCGAAACAGGCTCGGGCACAGGGAGGAGTCGTGCTGGAAAATGTCGGGGCGCCGTATGTGTTTGGGGAGCAGATCACGTTCATCGCCACGATCAAGGCTTCGATCCCCATCCAAAATGCTACGATCATCATTCTCGATGAAGGTCACGACATCACACACACCCAGCCGCTGACGATCAACGCCGACGGCACGACGCAATTTGTATTCGACGCGCGGCAGAATATGTTGCGTCCGTTCACGTTCGTGCGCTGGCGTTACGAGTTTGCGCTCACCGACAGAACTATTTTTCAAAGTGAAACTTTTTTTATTCGCTACGACGATAACCGCTTTGCATGGCAGAAACTCGAATCGAACGGACTGCGTGTGTTTTGGTTCCAGGGCGATTCAACCTTCGCGCAACATGCGATGAACGCTGCGCTCGCGGGTGTGCGCGGCGTGAACGAAATGTTTCCCGTTGATCTCAACCAGCCGATTGATATTTTTATGTACCCGTCGCAAAATGATCTTGCATTTCTCGGCGCCGAAACGTGGACGGCGGGTCATGCAAACCCCGCGATAGGCGTTGTGCTTGTTGCCATCGAGCCGGGTCTCGATCAAAGCCTGCACATGGAGCAACGCATTCCGCACGAACTCACGCACGTTCTGTTATATCGTCACATCGGCGCGGGATATTACAACGTGCCCGCGTGGTTGCGTGAAGGACTCGCGACTCTTGCTGAGGTCAACCCGAGTGTGGAGTATGATCGCGTGTTGCTGGATGCCAGCACACGCAACGCGTTGATTCCAGTACAGGACTTGTGCGCCTCTTTCCCACCCGAACCTGATTCGGCGTTTCTCGCGTATGCCACAGCCCGATCATTTACCACCTATCTGCGTGATAATTTTGGTTCATCCAAGCTGATCGAACTCTCGCGCATGTATGCAGACGGCGTGACCTGTGAACGCGGCGTCGAAATCGTATACGGCACATCCTTCGCACAACTGGGATTGGGCTGGCGTGAATCCGTGCTCGGAGAAAATGCCTGGGGGGTCGCGTTGCAGAACATGCTCCCGTATTTGATTCTTTGCGCGATGGTGTTGTTCATTCCGCTGTTTATCGGTTTCAATGCGATGCGGAAGAAGAAAAAATGATTTCACGTGTCATTGCGAGGAGCGTTTGTTGCGACGAAGCAATCTCCTGTTTTGGAAGATAATTCCAAGAAGTGGAGATTGCCACGCCGCCAAAGAACACCCCGCAAGTGCATGGGGGCAGGCGAGCGGCGGCTCGCAATGACATGAGGCGACGACTATGACTGACCTCGTTCGAGCGCACATCTGGGTGAAGGGACGCGTGCAAGGCGTGGGCTTTCGCGCGCACGCGGAATTTCATGCGCGGCAGATCGGCGTCACTGGCTGGGTGCGGAATGTGGGTTGGGATACGGTTGAAGCTGTGGCAGAGGGGGAGCGCGGAAAAGTGGAACGCTTCATCGAGATGATGAGGCAAGGTCCCAGCATGTCGCGGGTAGATGAGTCAAAGGTGGAGTGGGAGGTGTCAATGGGCGAGTTTCGGGAATTTGGGATGAAGAGGAGTAAGTGATTGATTCGTAACGGCTTGCGTTCGGGAAGCACCCTGTGGGTAGTGGCGGTGGGGCGAGCGTGAATTTCTGCTAGGAGCAGGAAACTGCTGAGGAGTAGAAAATGCTTATAAATTCCGCTGAATCCCCACTGCTCATGGCACGCTTTGTTGGCCAGCATTTTAGCAAGACGATCATTGTTCATTATTGCTCGACAAATGCAATTTGCAACTCATTAAATGATTCCAGAAGAGTACATCTTCTACTTGCGTTAATTCGATATCGCCACATCTTAAGATGCTACAACGGACTCTTAATCATCTATCCATAACGCAAAGTAGCAATTCAACGTCCAAAGGCTCACTAATCGCGCAACCCAAATGAACCAGCCAGCAGTCGTGCTGTGAGAAATTTCGAGTCCCTTGACAAGACGTTTCCAATCTGCAATGGGCGTTCCAAGTTGAGTGGACTCATTGTGACGAGATTTTTTCGGATAACAGCTTTGACTTCGATCTCGCGATTACTCGCGCTCTTGCGGACGATCTGTTTTTTGCCGCGGCTTTCTTCGGGGATATTAATGAGCATATCGCTGCGAATCTTGCATTGACAGGAAAGGCATACCTGTCCCACTTCGCGACCCTCTTCAATCAATATCATGTACTTGCGCATGTGGCATTCTTCGCGCAAATAGACTCGATCCCCACGCCTAGGTCACGCGCGGCAGAATGAATGGACTGTCCTTCTTCCACCTGCCCGCTCTGACTAGAGGGTTGGAGGATGGTGTTGTGTTTATTCGCCATTTTTTTAAACCGCGAAGGACGCAAAGGTCGCGAAGAGAATCTTTTATCTTCCTTTGTGTTTAAATGGTTTTTTTCTTGTCGGCGGGGAATCTCTATTTTGACGAACTCAGTTTCCAGCTGGAAGAGAGGCGCATCCGCAACCTCTTTGGGCGCGCCATCGCGTTCCGTCCAATCCCCGCGTTTGAATTGACTCGCATAATCTGATATGTTACCGTCCCTCAAAAATAAATAGCAGGTTTATCAATTCAAGGAAAATGCGCTCCAGCATATGACATCCATTTCCCACTTTGCAAAATTGTAACTTTCCAGTTCTGGCGGCGTCTTGTCTCAGCGGGAAAGACTACGTTCTGTAAGTATTTAATTGAATAGTTGACGATATCAGCAGCAGGCTCAAGACTAATGAATGTTGTTTGAGCTTAAGACTCGATTTTTAATATTATCAGATTAGCCATATCAAGTATATGAGGAGAGAACAATGTTAAGTTATCCCAAATCCAGAGGATTCTTAGTGCGAATGCTTCTTCTTATTAGTGTTGTATTCGCGCCGATGATCCCCGTTTGGTCATCGGTATCCGCTCAGGGTAGTTCAGCGCCTATTCGGGTTGTTCGCTCCCTGCCTACCAGTGAATATGGGGTAAGTGCGCCAAAAGGATTGGCATTCTCTGTCTCAGCCAACACATTTTTTGTCCTGGATGGGAGTTCAAGTATTGCCCTGATTACAATGGGTGAAGATAATGCGGGAACCCGAAATCTTCCTGATATGCAGGATGATTCCCTGAATGCAGCGTTTGATAAAAAATCGGACAGCCTGTTTATGTTCAAACGAGGCAATTCGGAACTGGTAAAAAGTAAATTAGATGGCAATGGCTTGCCGAATGCCTCTGCCACCCCAACAAAATATGCTGTAAAAGCATTGAATATCAAAGATCCACAGGGAATCGCCTTTGACGCTGACAACGGCCGTTTGTTCATTCTCGACGCGGGTAATTCCCGCATCGTGTCTGTGGTTCCACATCCCACGCTCGGCTATGATGGGGATGAGGCGATCCGTTCCAACAAAGTCGGACGAATTTCCCTGAAAAAACTCGGAACCGGTTTGTTTCGAGGAGTTGCATATAACCCAGGCAACGGGCATTTATATGTTTCCGAGCCTGCCCAGAAGAAATTATACGAGTTGACACAAAATGGCGACGTCGTATCCACTTTTGACCTTGCTTCTCTGGGAATCAATCATCCATCTGCGATGACGTTCGCACCCAGCGTGGATAACACCGATGATCCTAACATCTATGATCTTTTCGTCCTTGATGAGGGAGAAACAGGGCAGGCGGCGAAATCAGGAGTCTTTGCAAAGCCAGTTTCTGCGCAGCAAACTGCATCCGCTGACAGTCAAATCGTCGAATTATCGCTTGTCGCCCCAATGACGCTCCCGCCCGGGACGAACCTATTGCCCACCACGTTGGTACAGGTCATTGATACTTCAAATGTACAGTGGAATCCATCTGCACCGGATGCATCCGGGATTGACTATTGGCCCCCGACCGGACAGCTCCTGATCAGCGACAGTGAAGTGGACGAAATGCCCCCTTATTTCACAGGGGATAATGTATTTTTCGCGACAACTGCGGGGTCTCTGGTCTCCACCTGCAGTACAACCAACATCTCGCGTACCGGGTTTTCAAACGAGCCCACCGGAGTCGGAATCGATCGCAATAACAACCGCATTTATTTCTCGGATGATGACGCCGACAAGATTTTTGAAGTCAGCCTGGGTCCCGATAATACCTATTGTACCTCTGACGACGTTGTAACATCTGTGCACGTTAGCCCTCTTTACAATATCATAGATGCAGAGGATATAGCCTACGGGAATAATAGCGTCTTTATTGCTGGCGGCGATGATGCAGAAGTCTATCGCATACCCCTTGGACCGAATGGAGTATTGGGCGGGGGCGACGATGGCGCCATGACCCACTTTGATACTGCTTCTCTTGGCTTTGGCGTTTTGGAAGGCATTGGATACAACTGGGATAACGGTACGCTCCTACTTGCCAGCCCTCTTAGCAGCGATGCGTATATAGGGGAGGTAACGATAACGGGAACATTGATCAGCGCTCATGATTTAAGCTATCTGCCAATAGATCACCGCGAAGATGTTACCTATGCTCCCGGCAGTCAAAATCCAGCGATCAATACCTTTTATGTTACCGACCGCGCTGTAGACAATGACATTAATCCGAACGAGAATGATGGGAAAATTTGGGAGGTCTCACTGCCAGCTTCGCCTCCATCCTCCAATCCACTTTATCTATCGTTGACCAGTAGCGGGGCGGTCGTTGGCGAGACCTTCGCAGATGAAGACATCATGAAATTCGATGGCGTCACCTGGAGTCAGTTCTTCGACGGATCAGACGTCGGCGTGAGCACCTCCGATTTGTTCGCCTTCTCCATCGTGGATTCTGATACGATCCTGATGTCGTTCAATACGGTCCTCACCCTCAATGGCATATCTGTGACTCCCCGCGATGTCGTGAGTTTCGAAGCCACATCGCTTGGAAGCGTCACATCTGGAACGTTCAGCATGTACTTGAACGGCATTGATGTCGGGCTGGATGTGACTGCCGAAAACATCGATTCAGTGAGTCTGCTCCCGGATGGACGCGTGTTGATCTCGACCACTGGCAGTCCTTCTGTCCCAGGCGTCTCAGGGAAGGATGAAGACATACTCGCGTTCACGCCCACATCCTTGGGCGATGTCACCAGCGGAAGTTGGGCGATGTATTTCGACGGATCAGACGTCGGGTTGGCAACTACGAGTGGTGAAGATATAGACGCCCTGGACGTCACCTCCAATGGCAATATCTATTTATCCGCGTTGGGTGATTTTGCTGTGACAGGCGTCTCCGGCTTCGATGAAGATGTGTTCATCTGTATGCCATCTTCGATTGGAAGTGTGACTGCCTGCAATTACTCGCCATCACTGTACTTTGACGGCAGTACCTGGGGCTTGGATGCCAATGACGTGGATGCGTTCGACATATTGGAATCCGGAACCTCCCCAACCGCTACTCCTACCAACACTCCCACAATTACGAACACACCCACGAAAACCAGCACACCCACGTCCACGTTTACGCCGACGAATACCAACACGCCGGGACCCTCAGCTACTCCTACCAACACTCCCACCATTACAAACACACCCACGAATACCAGCACACCCACGTCCACATTTACGCCGACGAATACACCTACGCAAGGGCCTTCTCCAACCCCGACTGCCACGAACACGCCATCGTCCGATCTGATCTTTGCGGACGGCTTTGAAAGCGGTGGTTTCTCAGCCTGGACATCCGTCATCACGGGCGCAGGCGATTTGAGCGTGACTGCGTCAGCGGCACTGGTGGGCTCGAACGGTATGCAGGCGGTCCTCAACGACACCACAGCCATGTATACGGTCAACGATACGCCCAACGCCGAACCACGCTACCGGGCGCGCTTCTACTTCGACCCGAACTCGATCGCGATGACAGATGGCAGTGCCCACTATATCTTCATCGGCTACGATGCCACGGCAGTATTTAATATGGATTTTCGTTTTTTTGGCGGAAGCTATCAGATCAGGTTGAGACAGCAAAATGACAGTCAGGCGACACAAAGTACGGCCTGGGTCACGATCAGCGATGCGCCTCATTTTATCGAGATGGAGTGGTGGGCAGCCACGGCAGCGGGTGCAAACAATGGAGGTGCCACCCTGTGGATGGATGGCGTTCAGACAGACACTTTGAGCGGCTTGGATAACGACACCCGGCGGATCGAGCGTGTGCAGTTTGGAGCCGTATCCGGAATAGATGCCGGCACGCTTGGGACTTATTATCTTGATGCGTTTGAGTCCCGCCGGCTGACCTACATCGGACCATAATATCTAGGACTGACCAATTGATAACTAAATCATTGTAACATTTTTGATTGATTGTTCGTCATGGAGTCAGTTCGGAGTTCTTCATAATTATTTGTTAATCACTTAAACAAAGGTCATCATCAAACTATGCACTGGTGCGTCTTACAAAGCAAACCCAATATTGAGCGATTTCTTGGCGAAAAACTTCGCATCCGCCCCATTGAAGAATATCTCATAAATATATTGAAGGATCGGCATTTTCCTAGCGACGTAGAATCCTGCCAAATTTCATCTTTAAAAACCCGTATTTTCTCATTTTTTAGAAAGGTGATATCATGAATAACAATATTGAACTTCTGTCCCTTCGCTCCTTCGCACCGGGTATCGCTGGTCGCTATGTTGTGCGAAAGAGCCCCCTGTCTCGCGTTTTGGATGTTTTTCTCGTTTTGCTTGCGTGCCCGAGTTTTATTCTGCTTATTGTAGTTCTTGCTGTTTTGATTATGCTGGAATCGAGGGGCGGTGTATTTTATAGCCAGGTCCGGATCGGCAAAGGCGGTAAAAAATTTAAAGCATACAAGTTTCGCACCATGGTTCAAAATGCAGACCATATATTACAAAATTACCTGGATAAATCCCCGGAGTTAAATGCTGAGTGGTTGGCAAACCACAAACTCAAACGAGACCCTCGGGTTACACGGGTTGGTGCATTTCTTCGAAAATTTAGCCTCGATGAGTTGCCTCAACTTTGGAACATATTCATTGGAGAGATGAGTCTCATTGGTCCACGACCTATTGTAGATGAGGAAATTGAAAAATATGGTGAATGCTTCGAGCTCTACAAGCAGGTTTGTCCAGGTCTAACCGGCTTATGGCAGGTTTCTGGGCGGAGTGATACCAGTTATGAGCGTCGCGTAGAGCTGGATGAATATTATTTGCTCAACTGGTCTATTAAGTTAGATATTCAAATTCTCTTGAAGACAGTATTGGTTGTTTTACGTAAAAACGGAGCTTATTAGCCAATCAAAGCACTGACACCTATATATTTGTCCATATAAGCAACAAATCCCTGCCACCCTTAATTGTTGCCATGAAAGCGGCGTCAGCGAAATGATTGCTACGCATAAATAACTATTTGAACGTAGAATGTACTCGTAACGCTGCTTTTCGATGCGGGGCCTTGTTCAAGGCAAATTGTTTGATAAAATGCAGCCTAATTCGCTCAAGAATTATTTGGCAGTGAGCAGCAATTACACCAAGAATCTAAATTAAAAGGAAGAAACATGAATAATTATTTAGAACTTCGACAGGTTATCAGCGTGCTATTCAGAAGATGGTGGGTGCTTGTTTTAGGATCATTGATAGGGGCATTGATCGGGTTTGGCATCAGCCAAAGCCAACCTTGGGTGTATGAAGCTAATGCAACTGTCATGGTTGGCGAATCTATTCAACCATCCGACCTTAGTCGCGACGATATTGCGGCCAGGGATGTTGCTGCGCAAACATATGTTGCTCTTGCCAACCGCCAGCCGGTTTTGGCTGCAGTGATTAAAACACTGGGTCTTGATGTTTCCTTGGATGAGATGAAAGACCGCACAAGAATCAGGACCGTAGATGCGCATTTTATTAGAATTACTGTACAAGCAAACAATCCACGAGAGGCGCAGTTGATTGCAGGAGAAATTGCACACCAACTGATTCTGTTAAGCCCTGACCCTGAAGATAAAGATTCTACCCAATTGTTTTTGCAACAAGAGATCGAAGACCTTCAAACCAGAATTGAGTCGGGGCGCAAAGAACTCCTGACTTTACAGGCAAGATCAACTAGTGGTATGACGGCAGATCAGCGGGATGCGCGAAAAATCGAAATCGCCGCCTTAGAGAGATTACTTACCGATTGGGAGAATACGTACGCCCGGTTACTGGGCTTGTTGAATCCAAATGCATTTCAGAATCGCTTGATCCTTATTGAAGAAGCGCAGGCGAACCGTGAACCACTTAGCCCGCGCCTGTCATTGAATATTTGGTTGGGCGTTGGACTAGGCTTTGTTTTGGCTTTGGGCATTATTTACCTTATCGATCAATTCGATGATAAGGTTAGATCGGCTGAGATTCTTGAGCGAAAGTTGGGATTGAGGCATTTAGGTTCCGTCAGCAAAATGAAGGGAATAAATTACGATGGTATATTGATTTCCGCTCAGGACCCCTTGTCCAATCTATCAGAGTCTTATAGGATGATCATAAGGAATATCGAATTTATTACGAAGGATCAACCTGTTGAATCTTTACTTGTAACCAGCCCGGGTGCGGATGAGGGAAAGAGTATCACGGTGTCAAACCTGGGCATTACCTTGGCTCAGGCTGGCTTCAAAACAATAATTGTAGATGCCGATTTAAGAGAATCTGTACAGCACCTTATCTTTGATATACCGAACGGAATCGGTTTATCGGATTTGTTAACCACGTTAGATCTAAAACCAAAAGAACAATTAATAGACACAGGCATTGCGAATTTACAGTTGCTCGCTTCCGGGAATTTACCGCATAACCCAGTTGCATTGCTACGCCCTAAAAGAATGAAACAAATACTCTCTGATCTGATTAAATTTTCAGATGTGGTCATCCTTGATGTTCCATCGATGACTAGCGCGGAAAGCGCAGAATTATCCAGCCTAGTAGGTGGTGTGATACTGGTAATCGATTTTGGCCGAACTACTCAAGCCTCCGTTGGACAATCCGTAGCCAAGTTGCATCCTAGTAGCCGGTTACTGGGTGGGATATTAAACCGGTCCGATCCTTAATTTGGCAGGGTGTAAGCGTTCTATATGTTGCCCGCCATATTTATATAACTGTAATCTCGAGCAGGATCTTCGTTTCATGTCTATTACAAAAACATTTGCCAGCTTACTCTCAGACAAGACCCTAACCAAAAAAGCAACGCTAACCGCGTTTGCCTCTATTTTGGATTATGGCGCCAAATGGATTGTGACCTTTCTTATCAATCCATTGTTGGTGACAGGTCTCGGCGACTTTGGATATGGCGCCTGGCTGGTCCTGACTCGGACGATTACATATATTTCTCCGGCTGGAGGACGCCCAACCCAGGCGCTTAAATGGACGATTGCCCGCCAACAAGCTTCAATAGATTACGACGAAAAGCGCCGTCAAGTAGGTAGTGCTGTCACTGTCTGGTTTATCTTCCTGCCAGTCCTTTCAACTCTTGGGGCGGCGCTGGCTTGGTATCTTCCGATCTGGTTGGACGCGCCTGCGGAATTTATTTCGACTATTCGATGGGCAGCTGCATTTCTTGTTGCAAACCTGATTTTTCATAATCTGACAGAGATTCCTCAATCTGTACTAAGGGGCGAAAACCTGGGATATAAGCGCATGGGTCTTACGACTATATTTGTGCTTTTAGGAGGAGGCTTAACGGCATTAGCCCTGCTTCTCGAAAAAGGCGTTATTGGTCTTGCCATTGCTGAACTGACTACAACTACAATAACAGGGCTCTTGTTCTTTAAACTTGTACGGTCTTATGTGCATTGGTTCGGGATCGCCAAACCAATGTTTGGCGCAGTCCGCAAATTTTTGGGATTGAGTTCGTGGTTTTTAGTCTGGAATTTGGTTTTGCAGTTGTTGAAAGCCGGTGATGTGATTCTATTGGGGATTTTTGACTCGGCCGAATTGGTGCCTCATTATTCTTTGACAAGATATCTTCCTGAAACGATTATCGGTCTTATTGCCATCATCGTTTTTGGAATCACACCTGGATTAGGCGGCGTCATAGGCAAGGGAGATTTTGAAAAAGCAAACCGGGTGCGAAATGAAATTATGATCTTAACATGGTTTATCGTCACTGTTCTTGGCTCAACGATGTTGCTATGGAATCGATCCTTTGTTGAGCTTTGGGTGGGCAAAGAATATTATGCCGGGGCAATTTCTAACTTACTGATCATAATAATGGTTTCGCAATTTGTATTTATTCGGAATGACGCTAATATTCTTGATCTCACCCTTGATCTGAGACAGAAAGTTCTGTTTGGTCTCGTGTCGGCTGCACTATCAGCGGGCTTATCTGTAGTTCTAATAGGGACTTTAAAGATGGGGATTATAGGGCTGGCCATAGGATTCATTTCCGGCCAGTTAATACTCAGTATTGGTTACCCAGTACTAATTGGTCGCTTCCTTCATGTTTCACTTTCTTCTCAAATGAAAGGAGTGATTAGACCTGGTCTAGTCACTATTTTATCTTTTGGATTGGTTTCAACTTTAAGTAAAACCCTAATCGTAAGCTCATGGCTCCCATTGATTTTCTATGGGGGTTTAACAGCATTATTGTTCTCTTTACTGGTCTTTTTTGTTGGTATGACAGGTGAACAGAGAAATACCCTTCTTAGACGCGCACGGAAAGTATTACCAAGTTAAACGAGGTGTGTAATGTATTCATCTAACTTTGAAAGGGACGCGGCTCCGACAACGAACCAGCCAGATTGGGGAAACCGCCATCTCCTAAAAAATCCTGTAAAGCTTTTAGAAACAAACCAATCACCCTGGTTAAGCCGATTGATAATGATATGGCTGGCAGGTATCGTGGTATTTTTGCCGGTAAAGATTCTTAATCTTCCAAGAAATTTCGAATTGGTGGATATTTGGATCTTGATGGGCTTGCCTGTTGTTTTGTTATTTTATATTACCGGGCGCCGTCAAATTGTTAGTTTATCTTATGCCGTTCCAATGGGGCTTGTACTGATTAGCAGTTTGCTTAGTACCTTTGCTGCTACCCTGGCCCTGAGTAGTTTAATTGTTATCCTTAAGGAAATCTACCTATTCGTTTGGTTTATCGCAGTAACAGTTTTTCTTTATGTATTAAACGCTAAGGATTTGCGGCGTGTCCTGTATATTTGGAGTGGAGTGGTAATTTTGCACGGTCTCTTGATGGTCGCGCAGTTCTTTTCACCGGAGATCTGGCAATTCACGAATTCTCTGGGGGGAAATACAGCGCGTATTGAAGGATACCGCCCGGCTGGTCTGTTTATATGCGATAAAGCAGGATGCGCAAATAAAGCCGCTTATTTTCAATTATTGGGATTTGTTCCACTCCTGTTAGCCGGCTTTTCCAAAAAAACGACCGCCCTTCTGGGAATATTTTTATTTGCTAGTATGCTGACTTCGGGATCTATGGGGGCAACCATTGCTTTCTCGTCTGGTCTTATTGTCGCTATATTTGCGATCGCATACCTCAAAAACAGCCTTTGGATCGTAATAAAGATTTTTTTACAAATTGTTGTTGCACTCTTCCTTCTCGGAGGGGTATTCTATATTGCTGGGAGTCAAAATCCGGATAATCTGTTTCACTTTGAACGCATTAGTGTAGGGCGCTATGAAAGATCATCAGCAGGACGTTTTGGCCTCTGGCAACGAGGCGTAGATGCCCTGCTAGAGCACAACGCGATCTTTTGGGGAATCGGTCCTGAGAATTTTAGAGTGGTGGATGCGGCTCAAACAGATAATCAATTGCACAATGATACACTTGCTTTTCTTGTTGAGCGCGGCTTGCTAGGTGTGTTGGGTTTAGCGCTGTTTGCCGGAATAGCGATCAGAAGGGCAATTTATATAGTACAGATGTCTCGCAAGGCCCCGGAACGCGCCCGGTTAGAAGTGGTTGTTTTTCTGGCAGTCATCGTTGCCACAATGGTTGCATCACTCACTCATCAGTTGTTCCACACCCGTGAATTGTGGCTGGTTTTAGCCATACAGGAAGCGGTGTATTTTAGAATGATAACGTTAGAAAACGGAATGGAACCGACTGTTCGCACAATGCATGAGTCATCACGCTATCATCCTGGGTCACTTGTCCAGCCAAAGGCAACTGTTGATGGATGATAGTCCGTTGTGAAAAGAGAAAAGTGGATAACAAATTCGGCTTTTTCAAGTTTGGACGTACGCGCGGCGGTGGGATTAAGTTGTTAATTGTCGAAATTGGACGGAAGTTATTATTACCGTAACCTAGAAGTTACCTACCACATTGGATCAAAATCGTAAGCGTTTTATGAAAGGATATTTGAAATGACACTTCCTACTTTTTTAGGTATTGGGGTGGCGCGGGGTGGAACAACCTGGCTCCATTCATTGTTAGCTAGTCATCCTGATATTTATATGCCTACCCAGCGTAAAGAAATTCGCTTCTTCGATGAATATTATGATTATGGCATTGATTGGTATAAATCTTTTTTTCCTCCCTCGGAACTTGCTGTGAATTATCGAGCTATTGGAGAATTCTCGCCACAATATTATAGGTGCGAGGAATGTCCTAGTCGCATTCTAACATCGTTGCCTAACGCTAAATTGATCGTTAGTCTGAGGCATCCGGTTGATCGAGCATATTCGCATTATGGTTTTTATGTTCAAAGAAGAAATTTTGCAGGTTCATTTGATGATTTTTTGACTGATCAACCTCAAGTACTGGAACAAGGATATTACCATAAATATCTTAAGAGGTATTTGCAGCTCTTTGAAAGGGAAAGAATTTTAGTTATGGTGTTCGAATGGACTGTGACTGATGTTCTTGATACCAAAAGGTCCCTGGCTGAATTTTTGAATGTTGATATGGATAAGTTCCCATCCTCTGCGGGTGGAGGAAAAGTTAACGCAAGTAAAGTGCCAAAAGGCAGATTTTTTTATAATATTGCCGCAAAGATGGCACGACAACTTCGTCGTTGGCGTTTGGATGGACTTGTCGATTCTGTCAAACACCTTGGGGTTGAACGCGGATTGCATTTAGGGAAATCATTGCCTCCTCTAAATGAAGAAAAAAAGGAGAAGCTTAGCCAGTTATATCAAGATGATATAAATAGGCTGGAAACAACGTTGAATATTGATTTAGGTTGTTGGAAGAACTGAAATGGCGATTTAGGTAAACAAAATGCACATTGATTTAATCGGTTCGACGAGCGCGGGTAAAACTACCTTGGCTAAAAAAATGATGGAAGCAGGAAAAAATAGTGGGGTGGATGTTTCCTTGAGTGATGATTTTATGCTTGAACAACTGTATTTGGGTTGGGTCAAAAATGAATTTTTCCGCCGTCGTTTCGTGGAAATAATAGCATTTATGATCTGGCTCACATGCTTGGCCAAGTATAAAGAATTTTTTGGATTCGTTGTTCGCGAGAGTCGATCTTCTCCGGGTTCCTGGTTTTATAAAATGAATCGCATTAGAAACGTTATCCGAAAAATCGGAATATATGAATTTATTTCCCGTAGAGTTGGATCACAGCAAGTTGTATTGGCAGATAATGAGGGCATATTACAAGGCGTACACAATCTGTTCGTTCACCAAAACGGCCAGGCTGACCTGCATAAAATAGCGCGGTATGTTGAACTGGTACCTTTGCCAGACGTTGTGCTTTATCTCCGACAAGAAGAAAGCGTTCTCGTAGCAAGAACGATCGAGCGTGGCCATGGACGTGTAACAGAAAATTCACACGATAAAGTTGTTCATTTTGTTAGACAAGCGGTTGCCGTATTCAACGAACTGATAAATGTCCCAAAAGTCCAAGAGAGATTACTTATCGTGGACGGTCAGTTGAATATCCAGCATGAGGTTGAAAGTTCAGTTGGCGTTAAGTTTCAGCGAGTATCAGAACTGGTCCGATCGGGACGTTTGATATCATAGATCATGTCGAAAATCTTGTCACTGCACTAAAAATTCTACCCATAACTGTGAGGAAATATTGTCTCAATCATTAATCCAGGCATTAGTAAATCGATTCAATCAAGAAGGAATTCTATATTGTCATTGGAAAAGCAACATTGACCTAGCCAAAACTTTGGAAGGCGAACTTGATATTGATTTGTTGGTTGCCCATCACTCTTTGGCCCATGCAACAGATATTTTGATGCAACTTGGCTTCAAGCCGGCTATCCCAAGATCGGGATCAAACCCGCCTGGGATATTTCATTACTATGGATATGATCCGAATCAAAATGACCTCGTTCATCTTCACATGTTTACCCGAGTCATAACTGGTGAAAGTTTCCTGAAAAGCCACTTGTTTCCATTTGAGGAGATGTTGTTAAAACATACATATTCCATCGATGGGCTGGTTGTCACTTCAAAAGAAACTGAATTGGTATTATTTGTTCTCAGGATGTTTGTCAAATATGGTTCATTTTTAGATGCGGCAAGACTCTTAAGAGGCGATAAAAAAGTGCGAGAGGAAACACTGTGGCTAAAGGAAGGCAGTGACATGAAAAAAGTAATAACCCTGCTTGAGGAATATTGCCCAGTTGTCGATAATGAAATTTTCATTGATTGTCTAAATGCTATTCTCGATAAAACCTCTTATCCAGTCAAGTGGAAATTGTCTTACCAGATACGTCGAAGACTTCGAGCGTACCGGAAATATTCTTTTTGGGGCTGGCTCTTTGGCCATATTCAATTATTCATAAGGATGTTAATTAAGAAAGTCAGAAAACAAAAAGGAAGCAAGATATTATTAGCTGGAGGCACGATTATCGCGATCGTGGGGGCGGACGCAACAGGTAAATCCACTTTGGTTTCTGAAACAAGCCGTTGGCTCCGAAGGAACTTTGTATTAAACACTGTACATGCTGGAAAGCCCCCATCGACCCTGTTAACTGCTCCCATTAATTTTCTACTAGCTTTGTATCGGCCGCTCATACACAGGATACGGCCCGTTAGAAAATTGGAAGAAGATTCCTCATCTCATGTGCGTGTAGTTCGTGATGAAAGGAAAACCCCGAATTCCTTGATATATGCGATCCGGGCGGTTGGCCTCGCTTGGGACCGGCGTGCCTTACTTGGGAAAGTCAGGCGGGCTTCTGCAAATGGCGAAATCATTGTATGTGACCGCTACCCTACGAGCGCAATTGGTATGATGGATAGTCCTCGATTGATGGATGACCCGACCCGAAAAGGACTGGTCGCACCAATTCATAATTGGTTGTCACGGGTGGAGCGAAATTTATACCGTCAAATTCCCCCTCCAGATATTGTTTTACGACTCAAGGTTTCTTTGGAAACCGCCAAGATGCGAAATGCGGCCCGCGAGACAGTAGATGATGAGATTTACTTACAAATCCGCCATCACCAAGCAAATGCATGGTTCATGTCAGGAACACGCTCCATACAAGATATTGATACTGATCTTCCTCTCACTGAGACGCTTCTTGCTGTCAAGCAAGCTATTTGGTACTCACTTTAAGCGCCCAAATTGGAGTGCCGGCACATTTTTTGAAAGAATTTGTGTTAAAGCACATTTGACGGATTATATAACGGATTTTTCTAGGAGATTAATGAACATGAAGATTGCTCACATTGCTACCAGCGTTACCCTTAACCAAACTGTCTTTAACCAGATGGTCTACCAACAGAAACAGGGTCACCACGTTGTTGCGCTCTGCCCAGATGACGAATGGAGCAGACCCATTAAGTATAAGGATATTGAGGTAATCCACGTTCCATTCTTATGGCATGACGCGAAAGCCAGTTTAACTTCTGCGTTTCTACGCACTTTCCTGGTTTGTCGTCAGAAGAAGTTTGATGTTGTGCATACACATACCTTGTTGCCTGGTATCGGGGGTAGGATTGGCGCAAGGCTCGCTGGTGTTCCCTGCGTTGTCCACACCTTTCATTCCTGGCCACCTCACCTGTATAAAAGCTTTGCTTTTAAGTGGGCATTTCATGCTTCAGAAATAACTGCTGCCCATGCTGCTCATGCAATTCTTTTCCAAAACCCAGATGACCTGAGAAGTTGGAGCAAAATCTCGGCTGTACCTATCCATAAAGCCACATTAGTAGGGAATGGAATTGATTTCTCAGCAATTACTAAAAAGGTTGGAGTTGGAGCTAGGGAAAGAATACGTAAAGAATTCGATATCAGTGAAGAGGCTTTCGTCATTGTTAACGTTGCCCGTTTCGAGCCCCAAAAAGGTCATATGTTTCTCTTGAATACTCTAAAACACCTGATCTCACAAGTTAATAGAAAGATTGTTGTTCTGTTGGTAGGTATGGGTATTGACCAGAAAAAAGTTGAGGCTGAAGTTAAACGCCTCGATTTGCAAAATGCGGTGATTTTCACTGGGCATCGTCAGGATGTCCCAGATATTCTCGCAGCATCTGACGTGAGTGTTATGACCTCCCTTTATGAAGGCATTCCCCGGGCTCTGATGGAATCCATGGCATTAGGAACACCGGTAGTTGCAACGGATGTGCCTGGCACACGGTCATTGATTCAGTCGGGCAAAACAGGTTTATTGGTTAAGTACGACGATGTTCCGGGTTTTTCCGATGCCATCGTTAAAGTATTGACAAATCCCACACTGGCCAAGCAGTTGGGAGAAAATGGCAGGCATCTCGTTCAGACTGAATTTAATGAATATGTGGTGGCAGATCGAGTTGAAGAAATTTACAACCATATCCTAAATAATAAGCCGGGTGCTTTGCCACATTGGAAGAGTGACTAAAAAGAAGTACTTAGAAAACCTCTCATCACGGAGAACAAGGAGCCCACAAGATTATAGCCACTAGACTTTATCCGAAATAAGGAAAATGGTCATAATTTTAGTGGTTTTGGGCGATGCTCGACTCGGATGTTATGAAGCCCGCAAGCGAGAACCATCACCAAATCCGAAAAGTTGTCTTTGGTATTTCT